>Ga0105248_10001224_pt1 | contig 28663 bp, 17 predicted proteins | sample KBSS34metaG_FD_81524 | JGI IMG/M metagenome (GOLD analysis project Ga0105248, IMG submission 81524) | Switchgrass rhizosphere microbial communities from Kellogg Biological Station, Michigan, USA - KBS S3-4 metaG | ecosystem: Host-associated > Plants > Roots > Rhizosphere > Soil | place... | reverse complement strand
TGGCGGCGTGAAGCCCTGCGTCGATGTTGTAGCATCCAACGGGACCGTGCCAATCGCGGTGTTGGTGGTCGTATCAGTAAATGTGAGCGAGCCGGTCGGCTGGATGGGACCGAATGCTGAAAGAGTACCCGTAAGGGTGTAAGTCCCTCCACCCCCAGTTATTGCGAGTGCTGTCGCTGAAGAATAAGGCGCCTGAAAGGAAAGTGCTGCTGGAGCCGACGTGCTGGGGTTGTACGCCTTTGGAGCGTTATAGATGGCAACGATCGAATGAGCGCCGACTCCTCCCACCTCTGTTTTCAGAATTGCCAATCCGGGCATTCCATTCGCCGATTGCACCTGGATTGTGCCAAGAGCATGGTCGGCACTTGCAAAAGTATCGCGAAATGTGACGGTTCCGCCCGTGACTGGTGCGCCTCCCGACGAAACATTGGCAGTCATCGTTACGATGGAACCGCTGACGGCACCGGCAGCGTTAGCGCTGAGTGTCGTTACCGTTGAAGACTGCGCCCCCGCGTAAGAACGCAACACGAGGAGGAGGGCAATAGCAAAGGTGGTCAGACGGGCAAGGCCCCTCCGATTATGAGTTAGAGAGAATCCCTTTAGTCCGGGCAGGATTAGCAACCGGCGATACTTCCGAAAATCGGACATTTATTTCCTCGCATACTCAACGGGGACGATCAGATGGAAAATGATTTCGAGACGCCAGCAATTCAACGTCCCTGAGTGCAGTTGCTCGATGAGGCTTCTGAAAGCCGCAACTCCTACACGCTCTAAGTTAGGAGCACTTCGGGCGAATCGAAATCACCGATAAGTTGTAGGGTTTGTCCTACGTTCAGGCGGTTCAGGCATCGCATTTTGGGCGGATTCTTCGAATGAGAGGATTTTTCTGGCTTGAAATAGACGATCGTCGGTGCGAAGTGTGCCTCAATAGTTACGTCTCTTGGGTATGCCTTTCAATACATGTGATCGCTCAATGTGCGGCGAGGTCGCTCACCGTCCACAGTGTGGCATTGAAGAGGACCGGTGCCTGTGAATCGGATTCTGTTTACCGACAGTCTCCCATTCTCGATTGGACGGGATTGCACTAATCGATGCCGCTTAATCGATCCTGCGCAATGAAGTCGGTGCCGGGAGGGGGCTCGAAGCCCGCAATCGCAAGATCGTGGGTACCGAGTTTCTAAGAATACTGTGAGTCTACGAATAAAATGAACGAAATCGACCGTAAGACCATACCGACCCAAGCCGTTGTTATCATCGGTTTAACAAAAATTAAGTGAATAGGCCAAATTGATGTCCCTACCCGAAAGAGCAGGAAGATAATTTGGACTCTTTAATTGCTAAAGAGTCTTTGAATACACACAACAGTGATGATTGCTAGTTATGCCCGGTCAAATTTGTGCCAGTTCCATGGTTTCATCTGGTACAAAGATCTGTCAGACAAGAGGCTGCAACTATCTCAATTGCATCCGTTTTTTTTCTTGACTTCGAAGAGGCCATAAACGGCGGGGAGTAACAACAATGTCAGAGCTGTTGAACTTACAAGACCGCCAATAACGACAATCGCAAGAGGCCGCTGAATCTCTGAGCCTGGCCCAGTCGCGAACAGAAATGGTACCAACCCGAGCGCAGCGACAGCAGCTGTCATCATCACGGGGCGAAATCGCAATGCCGTCCCCTCGCGAACCGCATCAAACTGCGATCGTCCCTCTTGTCGCAGTTTTTGAATGTACGATACAAGCACCACTCCGTTCAGCACGGCAATTCCCCACAATGCAATGAACCCTACAGATGCTGGCACCGAAAGATACTCGCCGGAGATAAATAAACCGATGATTCCTCCGATAGACGCAAGCGGAAGCACAGTGATGATCAGCGCAGCAAATCGAACTGATTGAAACAGAACGAACAGCAAGAAGAAAATTGCCGCGATTGTGATCGGAATAATAATCGTCAAGTGGTGCAGCGCACGTTCCATGTTATGGAATTGTCCGCCCCATTCGATGTAATAGCCTGCTGGCAATCGGACGTTGCGGTCCACTTTTTCCTGCAGCTCCTTCACATAGCCGCCGAGATCGCGATTGAGTACATTCACGCCTACCACGATTCGCCGCTTACCCATGTTTCGATTGATGAGGGCGGGCCCCTCTGTCACCTTTACAGCCGCGAGATTTTTAAGGGGGACACGAGGCCCATCTTGCGAACTGATTTGCAATTCACGAATGTCATCGACGCTATCTCGTAGATACGGTGGTAACCGGACCACTCCAGAGAATTTCCGCTCACCCTCATAAATCTCTGTGGCGGATTTGCCGGCAATCGCAGTCTCGATCACATCATTCACGTCGGCGGCGTTTAGTCCGTAGCGAGCGATCGCATCGCGATCGATGTCGATCAGCAAATACTGCTGCCCCCCGACGCGATCCACGCGGGTGTCTTGCGTTCCTTGTATGCTAGTCGCAACTTTTGCAATCGCATTGGCCTTCTCGACTAGCGTTTCCAGATCATCTCCATAAAGCATCACGGCGACATCTGCGCGAACGCCGGAGACCATCTCGTCTACTCGATCACTGATGGGCTGCGACATCACGAGGTTAATACCCGGTAACGTGACGAGGTGTTGGCGAATTTGTCCGGCGATGTTCTCTTGCTTCATCCCACGTGGCCTTTGATCATACGGCATCAATGACGCTAATACGTCTGCTTCGTTCGGCCCCGCCGGATCGGCCGGCGACTCACCGCGACCGACACGCGACACGACATTCTGGACACCCTGCACTTGCAGCATCAGCCGCTGCATCTCTTTCTCCATCTTGAGCGACTCATCCAAAGAGATGTTGGGGACACGATCGGCGTTCGGGGAGAGAGTGCCCTCCTGCATCTCAGGAATGAAAGATGTTCCAAGAAAAGGAAACAACGCGAGCGCGCCGAAAAACAGAATCACGATGGCTATGACGCTTATCTTTCGATGATCCAAGGTCCAGTGAAGCAACAAGTTGTAAGGCTTCCGAAGTGTTCGCACCAGCCACGTATCCTTCTCAGATCCTCCGAGCAGCAAATAGGAGGAGAGTACGGGAGAGAGCGTAAGCGACAGAACCAGCGAGATGGCAAGCGCAATTGCAATCGTATATGCGAGGGGTGCGAACAGCTTCCCTTCCATGCCCTCCAGGGTCATCAACGGCAGAAAGACCAATATGATAATCGCCACTCCGAACAGGGTCGGAGTCGCAACCTCCTGAACGGCTGCGAGCACGATCTGCGTCTTGCGCTTTCCATCAAGCGATTCGTGAGAGGCATGTCTTGCATGGCTCAACTGTGCGAACACGTTCTCCACGACGACCACTGAGCCATCGACCATGAGTCCTATTGCGATCGCAAGCCCTCCCAGTGACATTAGGTTCGCAGACAGGCCGATGTGGTTCATCACCATAAAGGTCAGCAAGGGAGTCAATAAAAGATTCGCACTCACAATCAGACTTGAGCGCAGATCGCCGAGAAAAAGAAACAGGATGATTACAACAAGAACGATGCCCTCGGCCAGCACTTCCGTAACTGTATGAATAGCCGCATCGACAAGCTGCGAGCGATCGTAATAGGGGACAATCTGCAGGCCGCCGGGGATCATGTGCTTGCGGTTGATTTCCGCTACCCGTTCCTTCACGCGACTCACGATCTCCTTGGCATTTCCTCCGCTCCTCATCAGAACGACGCCACCCACAGCCTCGGTGCAGCCATTTTTCATCATGGCACCGTAACGAACCTCGGTTCCTACGCGCACATCTGCAAGATCCCTTAGGCGCACGGGCGTTCCCTTGCTCTCTTTCAGGACAATATTGCGGATATCATCAAGGTCGCGAATTAGGCCCACACTGCGAATTAGGTACTGTTCTGCATGTTGCGGTAAAACTCCGCCACCTGCATTCGCATTATTACGGGCCAGTGCATCGCGCACATCATTAATCGTCAGGTCGTAGTAGTACAGCTTTTGCGGATCGACAAGCGTCTCGTACTGTTTCACAAAACCACCCGTTGAGTTGATCTCCGCCACTCCCGAAATAGAACGAAGCAGTGGACGGACGACCCAATCCTGTAGTGTTCGACGCTGGATCAATTCTTCATGTGTTAGCACCTGCTTCGATTCGCTTTCGCCGGAAACCTCAAGAGTGTACTGATACACCTCGCCCAGAGCGTTTGCCATCGGGCCCAGAACGGGCGTTACGCCTTCCGGCATCCTGTCCCGTACTTCCGCCAACCGCTCAGAAACCATTTGACGTTCGCGATAGACATCGCTGTCATCGCTGAATACCAGTGTGATGAGCGAGAGTCCCGGCTTGTTCAGAGAGCGCATGTCTGTCATGCCAGGCAGACCGGTCATGGCAATCTCAATCGGGATTGTTACGAAGCGCTCAACCTCTTCAGGAGATTTACCTGGCGCTTCAGTCGCAATCTGTACCTGAATGTTCGTTACGTCGGGGAAGGCATCGACTGACAAGCGCTGGGCAGCGTCGAATCCGAATGCCAGAAGCGCAAGTGCTACGACAACCAGTATCAGTCGATGTCGCAGGGCACCGGCGATGATGGAATGCAACATCTATTCCACCCCTTTGATTGCGTTCTGCTTGCGCTGGTTGTTCAGATGAAAGGCGCCCTCAGTAACGATATGTTCGTTCTCTTGTAAGCCCCCGAGCACTACACGATGATCTTCCGCTTCCTCGCCAAGTGAGACTTCCCGAAGTAGATATCGTGTAGGAGACACGCGAACAAATACATAGTCCGCATTGCCTTCACGTACTACAGCTGTATTCGGCACTGTAAGCTTGCGAATTGCATGTCCAATAAACGTCATGTTCGCCAGTTGATCTGGTTTTAGCAGTCCCCGTTTGTTCTCAATATCCATGCGCACCTCAACGGTGCGGGTCGCGGGATCAACGATTGGCGAAACAAATGAAAGATACCCGGTGATGCTCTCCTCGGGAATCGCAGGAATACGAACTGATACCGCCATGCCCTTCTGCAATTCTCCCGCATCGTCTTCGGGTACATTGGCCACAATCCATACAGTCGAAAGATCCGCGATTGTGAAAGCTGGATCCGCAGGTTGTACCACCTGGCCGATAGTAATATCCCGCTTGAGGACGGTACCGCCTTTCGGCGTAACGATGGGATAGTCCGCACTCAGTTTGCGGTTGGTCTCTACGCGGTGGATCTGTTCCTCCGTCATTCCCAGGCCTAGTAATTGAGTGCGGTACGAAGCTGCCTCTGTGGAAGCCTGCAGCAACTCCGCTCGACGCCGCTCCAATTCGGCTTGACCAATCACATCCGCTTCCACCAATTGCTCGGCACGTTTTACGCTCGTGGCGGCAAGGTTCTGCTGCGAGGTCGCCTTAATCAGAGCAAACTGTGTATCCGAGAGATCGGTACTGTGCAGCATCGCTAATACTGCGCCTGCTTTTACGTCTTGTCCTTCAAAGACCAGAAGCCTCAAGATGCGACCAGAAACAGGGGATCCAACGTGGGCGATTAGCCGCGCGTCAGTATCAACGTGAGCCGCCACCTGCAACTTGCCGACTACATCTCGCATCTTGGGCGAGCCAAACTTCAGGTTATTCGCAAGTGCAGATGTTACGGACACTTCATTGGGATTTGTTTGCTCTGCACCAGCCTTTGCTTTTGCTTTTGCCTTGCATCCATGGAACATCATCATGGTTGGTAACAACATAGCAATGGTGCATAGTCGCCCCAGCGACGCGCTCATACTAACGTTCCTCAGCATCAAGGCCTCGTTCCGGGCGCTACCGCGCCAATTTCTTCGAGGTCAACTAACGCTGCCTGGCGCGCAAACTGCGCATCCACCAGGTCGCCACGCACACTTTGCAAAACACGCTGTGCGTCAAGTACTTCAACGATGCCTCGTTCACCAAAGCGATACGCGGATTTGGCTGCATCTACCGCACTCTCGGCAGCCCGAAGTGAACCCGCTTCCAAAGATGTCGCTTGCTGGTCTGCAAGTTCGTACTGCTCGTATGCACGTTCCAATGCGGATATCAGTTCCAGTCGCCGTTGATCCAGCACCGCTGTCGAACGGGACACCGTTGCCTCCGCTTGGCTGATCTGGCCCCTCCTGCGGTCGAATGCCGGTAGAGGAATCGTGACACCGGTACGCCAAAACCGAAGATCTGGCTGGTTTTCAAATTCTGCATACGCCGTAGGTTGTGGAATGCGCAGTGCCCGCTGTCGATCCAGCGACGCACGTGCAGATTCGATTTCCGCTTGCGACTGCGCCAGTGCTGGATGCGTGCGCAACACTTGAGCTCTAAGCTCTTCCATCGGGGCCAGTCTTATACGTGGCTCCAGCAATCCTTGCGGATAGAGGTTTACATCTGCTGGGGCGGCAATTGCTACACGCAACAACGCAATTGCATTTGCGTATTCGATCCGTGCGCTTCGCACGTCGAATTGTGCCCTCGCCAACTCGGCCTCAGCCCGTGTCAGTTCGAGCCGTCCTTTCTCGCCAACATTCACCTCGACTTCAACACGTCGTCGCAAGTCGCTTACTAGAGTCAAATTCTCCTGTGCATGCAGAATCTCTTCGCGGCGGCGCAACGCCGTGTAAAAAGCGTGCTTTGTATTCGCCGTTACGGAAAGAGCGATGCCTTGCTGTTCAAAATGGCTGCCCTCGATATCGTGCTGCGCCGCTCGCTGACGCGCCCGACGCTCCGCAGGGATCTCGACTATCTGCGACGTCGCATAGTGCTGGAGCAGACCGGGAACGCCAGGCGTGGGAATTGGCCTAGAGTATTGCCGACCTAAGAATACCTCCACACTGGGGTTGCTATATGCGCGTGCGGTTTGCGCCGCTGCCGAAGCATATCGCTGGACAGCCGCGGCTTCGTGCAATTTCGGACTGTTAAGTTCGGACATCGCAATCGCATCGCTTAAAGTAAGCCGCAACGTTGATCCCGTCGTGGTGGCCTGACTATCCGGCAACTGACCGCTGCTGTCATACGTCAGATCACGGAACGACAGAACATTTTGATCCGCAGTCGGTGACTGCGGCAACGTAGCAGAACTCGTCGCTTGCGCCGCAACGCAGTAAGGAGGCGACGCAGCAATCAGCAGAAGAATGAATAGAAGTTTCCGGAACATCACCTAGCAACTAAGGCAATTCGTTCGCCAAAGGTGAGTTTCGCCAAATACAGCGCTGGCGAAAGTCGAAGGCTCAGAATCGTGGTGTAACTGTTCCATAACGAACAGGAACTGTCCCAAAAGGTACAGCAAGTTGCTTGTAAGTCTTACATCGGCGGACGTTGCTGGCGCACAACACTCGTGTCCTAAATTGGAGTCCGAATTGCATTGATCCTGACGAAATGAACACGATCCCGTATGCATTACCGACCTCTCCTGACCGTGATAGCGTCAAGGGGATTCATTCTGCGTGGGAAAATGACAATATGTTCTCGGTACCCACCGCGCTGCGATCCACACGGGTGAAAGCGGCATTGATCGCGTTCCTCGTGATCGTGTTAGCCGTCGTCACATGGGTAACGCCGCCGCGTGCGGTCATACTACACAACATCCTTCATCACTTGAACATTTTGCCCTTTATGTTTGCGGGCCTCTTTTTTGGCTGGCGCGGCGCAATCAAAACCATTCTTCTGGCGGCTGTGTTGGAGGCGCCCTCACTTTACCGTCATTGGTTCGCTGCGCCTCTCGATGCTCAGGACCAAATTGTCGAACTCAGCACCTTTGGCACCGCCGGTATTATCGCTGGCTTCCTCGCCGATCGCGAGCGCACACAGCGTAGACAGGTCGAGACCACCAAGACCGAGCTCGAAAACGTGCATTACGAGTTACAGCAGAATATTCATCGTCTCAAGAAAACTGAGCGCCTTACAGCTGCTGGGCAGCTCTCTGCTAGTCTTGCGCACGAGATACGAAATCCTCTCGCAAGTATCAGTGGTGCGGCGGGAATCCTCTCACGGGGTCAGGCCTCGGCTGAAAGCCGCGACGAATGCCTCGAAATTCTAATGAAGGAATCGCAGCGTCTTAACAAGCTGCTCACCAACTTCCTCGATTTTGCCCGTCCTCGTCTCCCTCGTCTTCAGGCGATTGAGCCGACAGTCCTGGTACAGTCCGTTACTGTCCTGGCACAGCATGCAGCCGCAGCTCGCAACGTCTCGCTTGAGCTTCAAGAGCAGCCCTCGCGCGAGATTAGCTGTGATGCGGAGCAGATCAAGCAGCTGTTGCTCAACCTAATCCTCAATGCAATCCAGGCTACTCCCCCTGGCGGGATAGTTCTCATCCGGAGCTTCTTCGAATCTGATCGTCTCTGTGTCGAAGTTTGTGACGAAGGCGGCGGTATCGCGCCCGACGCTAAGGAGCGTATCTTCGAACCGTTTTTCACGACGAAAGAAAACGGTACAGGGCTCGGTCTTGCAATCGCCGCCAATATCGTAGCCCAGCACCAAGGATCACTAGGCTGCCGCCCAGGCCAACCTGTCGGCACTGTCTTCCGTGTTGAATTACCCTGCTCTACGAGTAATACGGCGGTGTCGGCGTGAAGAAGAACCACATCCTTGTTGTCGACGACGACAGTAGCCTTCGCCGCGTAATGAAGATGCAGCTGGAGGAGGCCGAATACGAAGTCTCGCTCGCGTCAGATGGCGACGAAGCTTGGCGAATGCTGCAGCAGTTTGAGCCAAATCTTGTCATCACCGATCTTCGGATGCCCACGACAGGGCTCGAGCTTCTCAAGCGAATCAGTGAAAAGGGCCTTCAGACCACTGTAATCGTCGTCACAGCATTTGGAACTGTCGAGACCGCCGTTGAGGCCATGAAGACGGGGGCCTATGACTACGTCACCAAGCCGCTGGACTTCGAGGCATTGCTGCTGGTCGTCCATCGCGCGATGGAGCGGCAAAATCTCATTGAGCAGGTGCGCACTCTTCGCTCCGCTCTCGATCAACGCTACGGCTTCGATGGAATTGTAGGCCACTCCAAGAACTTCCTACATGTCCTTGATCAGGCGGCGCGCGTCGCCCCACACAATACAACAGTTCTCATTCATGGAGAGACTGGGACCGGCAAGGAGTTGGTTGCTCGTGCTATCCACCACAACAGCCCCCGCCGCCACCAATCGTTCATCGCCATCAATTGTGGCGCCATCCCCAAAGACCTTGTTGAATCGGAACTCTTTGGCTATGTGCGTGGCGCCTTTACCGGAGCTCTTGCCAACAAACCTGGTCGTATCGAAGCTGCCGACGGCGGGACCCTGTTTCTTGATGAAGTGGGCGAACTTCCTCTGGACGCTCAAGTCAAACTTCTCCGGGTTCTTCAGGAAGGAGAACTCCCTAAACTCGGGGCTAGCATCCCAGTGAAAGTCGACGTCCGAATTATCGCCGCCACACATCGAAACCTCTCCGCTATGGTCGAAGACGGTACTTTTCGCGAAGATCTCTATTACCGCCTCGCGATCGTGCCATTGCGGATACCACCGTTACGTGAGCGGAAGGAGGACGTCCTTGAATTGATAGACACTCTGTTCCAGCGCGCAAAGGACCGTCAGGGTATTACTGACGTAAGTCTGTCTCCTACCGTTCGTCGACGACTTTCTGCATATCGTTGGCCGGGTAACGTACGCCAAATCGAGAATGTTCTTGAACGCCTTCTTGTTCTTTGTCCTAGTAACGTTGTGACTGAAGCTGACCTTCCTGAAGAAGTAGGGTCCTACTCGTCCATCGCTCCGGCCCTTTGGCCAGAGCTACCGGAGGAAGGTATCAGCCTCGAAGCTATTGAACGCGAACTTATCAGTCGCGCGCTCGAAAAGTTCAATGGCAATCAGACGTATGCCGCGCGATTTCTCGACATCAGCCGCCGCACTCTGATTTATCGCATGGAAAAACACGGCCTCTCTGGCGAGTCCGAAGGAGATTAGATCGGCGGTATTCTGAGTATTGGGTGAAGGACAATGCTGAGTGCATTGCTCCAATCGGTCGATCCTCGTGACCGTCGTCACAGGCACACGTGGACCTCGTCACGTTAACTGGGCTGGAGCCAGATATCTTTGCTGGGCATTGAGCACGAACATTTACGTTGACGATTTGAGGTACGCACCGTATGCATTCGGCTGGCGTTGAACGACAAGTCGTGGACTATAAGGCCAACGTGAAGCATCCATCTCGGGATGGATACTCCGGGCGGGTTCTCAGCAGTTTCTCAAGTCGCATTAATTCTGAAGAGCCATTGCGCGTCTCAGAAAGTAGACAAACCCAATGCAAACACTAATACCTTCCTTCAAAAGTTCTTGTCGCTACCGACTTCTCTGCATCACCAGGAACCGCTTTCCAAGTTGCTTGGAATCTCTGTAATGAGTTTGGGCAAGGTCTGTTGGTCCTGCATTCCTTCAAATATGGCAGGGTAGTTCCCATGAAATAGGAGGCAACCTATCGAAGTAGAAGCTATCTACAGATAACGCTAAACAGTCACTTAGCGACTGAGAGCGCAGCAGATCGGCGTGGTATGTGAAATCAGCCTCAAAGGTGCCATCGCTGCGCTCCAACGATCCTGGACAAGATCAGATCGAAGAAACATCGATCTCGCTGTTCTCCGGAACGAATTCGCTGCAGGGTCCCGAACGCTTTGTATTTGGCTCTATTGCCGAAGAAGTCCTCCGCAAATCGCCATACCCAGTAGTTACAGTTGGCCCTCGAGTATTCAATGCCGAGGTCAAATTCGAATGTCCAATCGTCTTTTCAACCGATTTTGATCCTTCCACGATTCACGCAATTCACAGTGCTGCTTCGTTGGGCCAGTTGACCAAATCATCAATACATTGCCTTCACGTCGTTCCTCGGACCCCAGAACGCGAAGCACCTCACAGTATCATTCCGGAGGTCATGGACCAAACTCTACAGCCCGTCCTGACTGAGAGCGGTGCAACCATCACACGACCAATTTGTGTGACAACGTATGATGATGAAATTCCGCTTGGATTGTTGACTATGCACGAAAGCACAGAGCGTGGTTGATCGTTCTGGGAGTCCGTCAAGCTTCAATGTAGCTTCGCACGCTCCGGCCCATATCGCTTACCAAGTGATATCACCAGGCTCCATGCCCGGTTATGACCGTCGCCTTCTCATCGCCTTCTCAGCATCGATCTGTTCAGCAGCTTATGTCTGCGACACTATAACGCTACTTTCCCATCGGGTACGCTGCTACCACCGACGTACCCGGCCATGTTTATGCCACGCTGCATATCCTTATGTAGGATCGGCGGGCAATGACCCCTACGTTGCCCGTGCAATCAGCGGTCTCTTTTGGGTAATGCCGATGGAGCGGTCGATGACTAAGAAAGAGCGCAGATTGGACGAAGTCCGGGGAGATAGGCAGGTTCCCCTAGAACCCCATTCTTGCAATGGTGATCTTGAGAATCTCAGCTGAGCGACGCAAGCCTGTCGTCTCTTGTTCGTCGAGTTCGATCTTTAGCACTCGATCCACTCCACGGTTGTTAAGCACAGCGGGAAGACTTAGACAAACATTGCTGATTCCGTAGTAGTCGCTAATCAAAGTGGAGACTGAAAACACCGTGTTCTGATCGCGCAAAACGGCTGCGGTAATGCGAACCAACCCAGAGGCAACGCCATAGTAGGTCGCACCTTTGCGCTCGATAATTTGGTACGCGGCGTCGCGCGTATCCTCATAGATCCGTTGCCGAATGGCAGAGTCCAATTCGATTCCCTGAACACGGCAGAAATCATTAAGTCTCATCCCGGCGATGTTTGCCAGCGACCATACAGGGACTTCGCTGTCGCCATGCTCTCCGATAATGAATGCATGCACGCTGCTCGCATCCACGCGAAAATGACGGCTTAGCAGATGGCGAAAGCGAGCGGTGTCGAGGATTGTCCCCGAACCTATCACTCTCTCGGGCGGCAACCCCGAGAGCTTGAGCGCCACATGAGTCAGGATGTCGACCGGGTTGGTGGCGATCAGGAGTATGCCCTGCGGGTTATGCTCAACGATCCGAGGTATGATCTGCCGCCAGATCTCCGCATTGCGCGACACCATATCCAGACGCGTCTCTCCAGGCTTCTGGTTTGATCCTGCGGTGATGACGGTGATCGCCGCGTCCGCGCAGTCAGAGTAATCGCCGGCCCATATTCGGGTCGCGTGAGCGAATGGCACGGCATGATTGAGGTCCATGGCCTCGCCTTCCGCCTTGGGCTGATTCGCATCGATCAGAACAATCTCTGCCGCGAGCCCACTCAGCAGCAGGGCGTAGGCATACGTCGCGCCTACATTACCGACACCTACGATGGCAACACGGGTAGGGTGTGTACGGTCATTCATGGTGGGAACCTTTCACAACCCTGGCCCAAGCCACTTCAGAACATTCACAGGATTATCAGGCTACCACGCTCAAGGCTTGCGGTAAACCCGGATTTCGACAGGGTTTAGCGCAGTTAAACGTTGACCAAAGTAGCGTCCGTTAGCTGAACTAGTACCCGAAAGGCAGGGGGGGCGAAGAATTGGTTCACCCAGGCCGACTCGTGGGGACTTGGTCTGCTCGACGAATAACTCGGCGATGATGGACTCACTGAAAACCAGCGGACGCGACAGTCACGAAAAGCAGAAGCCAGCAGGATCAAAGACCGTCGACCTCGGCAGCTTTATCGCGACCTTGGGTATCCGAATCGATTGCCACACAACAACTCTACAGTCAGAGTGGTTTGGCAGTGAACCAATCCGGAAGGCCCCTGAAAGTAAGAGGTAACTATCAAGTCTTGCGTGCGTCTGTAAGTCATGCGCGACTCTGACGGATTGGGCAAATGTCGGGAAGGGTTTTCGGAAATGCCTGATTCGTGCGTGCCGAGCGAAGATGGTCTAAGCTCTGAATGTTGCTCTTCTGCTTGAAGAGTTATTTCACCACCAGAGTGAGGAATGTATCGCGTATCGTTCCTCCGCCTTTCGCCTGCACAATAAATGAATAAAGACCAGGTGCAGGCTTCCGCGGCCGCTGTTGCCACTCAGAACCATTGGGTGAAGTGTTTTCGCGGCCACTTTCGACAGCGGTGAGAGTGAGAGATACACGAGATTGGCTGAACCCATCTAAGACTACTGACCGCGAACTCAACGTACAGTTGACTCCCTTCGGCGCTCCGATGCAAGCGAGCGACACCTTGCCAGTGAAATTTCCGATCGGCGTAATTGCGAGGTCATATGGAGCTGCGCTGTGGGTTGAAAGAGTCGCCGAGGAAGGCGAAGGCACAAGCGAGAAGCCTGTAGTCCCACAGCCAAGAACCACGCTGGCTTGGCTCGTAAGTTGGCCTACGCTGTCGGCGCTGATTTGCTCCCCGTTAGCCAAGGCCAATTGCTGCATGTATGCGCTCAATGCAGTGTTGGCCGCCTCCGTCTGGTCCTGCCGGAAGTATCGCAAGGCTGTGTTCAGCAGATCGAGTAGATTCCGACCAAACCGACGGTCGGTGATGTTGGCCGTCTCCGTAGAGCTAATGAGAGCCTTCACGAAATCTATGGAGTCGATGCTGACTCGGGTAGACGATTGGGCCTGAATCTCTGCAAAATCTGCCGTCCAGGCAGAAGCATATAGCCTGTGAGTGCCGCAGGTCTCAGGAGTAAAAAAACTGCGATGAGCATACGTTGCCCCGGCATCCATGTGTTGAATTTGCTGTACGTCCAACAGCGTTCCGCCCTTAGCTGGATCTCCGTCGTAATACGCGATATTGACGGGCCCGACGGATCCACCGGCCGCCCGCAGAGTTGCATTGACTCTGGTCCGCTGTTCTAGGAGCATCTTCGGGTCGGCAGAGATCGTAATGCTCTTCAGAGAACCAGTGGGCTGTGTCGCACCTGCACTCATGGTTTGTTGATCGCAGCCGGATGCTGAGCAGACGTAGAAGTGCTGATGAACACCATACATGCCGACGTTGTTGCTGTATGGCTGGATGGGTATCTGGGTGATCTGCGTGAGATTTGAACCAGGAACAGATGTCAATCCGTGGCCGGGCATTTCGGCGACGAGTCTGCCCCTAACGTCCTGCATCCAAGTAACAACCCAGAAGACCATGTAGGCGTTGCCAGCGGTGAATTGGGCGGGTTCGAAATCTACGTTAGCGAGAGCCCAGTTTGGCTCAATTCCACTGGCTTTGAATCCTGCAATCGACGGGATAATCTGGTCGCTTCCGATCTGGAAGCTGTTGCCACACAAACCTGGAGTCTTGCAGGTATTGTTCCCATTTTTGCAACTGTTCTCGCCAGAGCCGGAACTCGTGCAATAGAGCTGACCGTAGAAGCGCACATGAACGGGCGCGGTCGTGTTGACCAGGCTGTAGTTGTAAACCCGGGCTGAGAGAGTCAATGAATCGGTAGGACTTGCTTCTGCGAGATTGGGGCCGCTGGTATTGCCCTTCTTTGCGATGAAAAATCCCTTCATGAGATAAAAGTAGTTGTCCTCGATGATCGGAGTGCTGTCGGCTGTTACAAAGCTCGCGTGTCGCTGAGCTTTATTCCAATTCCAGCGGCCAGGATGGTTCAGCGCAACGTCGGGCGCGGTGTAGACCTTTTGCCACCAGATGTCGCTTCCAGAGCAACTTAAATCGGTGTTGGGCGTATTTACAGTTGAAATCGGGTCGGCGAGAAATCCTGCGATCATCGGGCCAGTGCCGGCGATATCGATCGGCTTTCCAGTGTCCGGGTCGTTTACGTCGGTACAGCCATCCTTATCGGGTGTTTGACCTGCCGTGCACGCGTTCTCGGAGGCGGGGTTCTTGATGTTTTTCAGCCCGTAGACATACCCGCCAAACGCGTAATCGCAGCACTTCGCCGCATACCCGAACTGCGGTATGTGGACCGAGACGGCCTTCGAGGTGCTCATCGAACTCAAGGATTCATTGAGGGTGTTGAGGGAGGTGCTTGCCGCGACGTCCATGCTGAAGTTGAAATTGGCAGCGTCCACACCTTTCACTCCGGCACCTTCTGAGTAGCTCACCGAAAGTTCGTTAGAAAAGGAACTGGTCGAGCCGCTGCTGCTGTCTTGGCTGTGACCCGAAGTCCACTGAGTCGAGTACGACGAACTCGATGTACCTGTTGCCATACACGTCGCCGGACCGGTGAGCGAGTTGACCTGCTCTGTATATCGACCTTGCAGTTGAGCAAGGCTCCAGGGATAAGACAGTATGTTGCCGGCCTCGTGCACGGGTTGGTACCAATCCTGCTTAAGGCCATCTATATCGGAGTAGCGGACCTGATCGGGAACAGAAAACTGCACGTACATCGGAACCTTGTGGCCATCAACCCAACAAGTGCTTGCACCAGCGGCGTCGCACCCAAGCACAGGGTAGTAGTACACATTCATAGCCTTCTGGGTAAAGTACAGGTAGTCAGCTAACCCGGTGGTGGCATTTAAGGTCTGTGTAGTGCCCGCGTAGGAGCCATAAGTTTTTTTCACCGTTCCGTCATGGCCGGCTTTCGTTGTGTCCTTGATGCTTTCTGTGGCATTCTCCAGGCCGTCATTGAAGGTAGCGCTTTCTCCAACCGCGATCTTTGTGGAGACACCCCAACTTGTAGTAAGGGAACGCTTACTTGAGCTGTTTGCGTTGGAGGTGAAATTGAAGCTGGTGGTGAAGCCCTGTCCTTGCGAGGGCGGCTCGCTGGGAATCACCGACAAATTTACGACACACGGTGTGTTCGCATTCCTGCACCCATTATTTGCGGCGAGGGTTGAGTCGTTGGGCGCGATGTAGTCAACGTGCATAGGCGGAATCGCCAGCACCAGGTCGGGCTGTGTCTGCGTGGGGATACGGACGATGGTCGGCGCGCCCAGTCGGAGCGAGCGACCCTGCATATCGCTGGGCGCCAGAAAACCCAGACTCGGTGTATCTGGATTCGCAAAAGGAACGTTGTTGGTGTTGTCACTCTGCTGCTGCCCACTCAGCCAGTCTGTCGTCTTTGGCGGATTTGAAGGAAACGGTGACGGCACATTGATGTTGAAGATATTGATGTGCGCATCATAGTCGTTTACGACACCCACGAGCTCGTAGGTCTCAATCTGCCATCCCGCGTTGTGCGATCCATCGGGGTTCTGATGGTCAAAGTTCCCCACCCACATGTTTTCCAGATGGTCGCTCTGGAGCTCGTATTTTCGCTCGGTCTCCGATTCCCAGTCGAAGGTATCCAGGGTCCCGTCATCCGGCAGGAAGCTGCCGATCTCGATATAGCTCGCGGCATAATCGCCGCCGCATTTGATGCCGAGGACAAGTTGCTCATCGGTCTGTTGTGGCCAATAGACGAGAGGTGCTGCCTGGGCAAGCGCGCCAATTGAACTGGAACGGTTCGGAAAGCGGAAAAAGGGCTGATCCTGGGTGGGGCTCTTCATCGGCACAACAGTCGCGGTGAAGGGTGGAGTTCCGCCGGGGCTTGGAGTGATCTTGATGGGGATGACGCTGTATCCTGCCGCTGCAGAATTACCGTTGATCTGGTTGATCTGCCCGAAGACGACAACATCGGCGTTGGTTGCGCCATTCGCCTGGCAAGGATTTCCGTTGCCTCCACATTGTCGGAACTTTCCGGTAGCGAGCGCCACCTGCCCCGCAGTCATCGTGATTGGGAAGTTTCCGATGGTGGGTATCTCTGCAGTCAGTTTTACGGTGGTGGTTTGGGTGATGGCGAGGCTCTTCGGATCAACAGAGTAGAAGGCGATGGTCTGGTAGTCGTTGAGCAAAGCGGCAATTTCATCGCGACCGTCTCCATTAAAGTCGCCAACCACGATAGTGCCCGCGACGGGCGCCGGCAGCGTGGCGCTATCCCTAAATAACTCCGGTCCTGTTGTGAAATCTGACGGTTTTGTGGGGTCGTAGGCGGTTATCGCCACCATCCCCCATTTGACTTCGGCCGGCCCATTGAAATTCGTATTGGTATAGAAGGCCAGCGGATCGGCAAGCCCGTCGCCGTTGAAATCACCCATTACGACCTGCGTGTATACCGTTCCAGCAGGGGAGAAGCTGCTCTTCAACTGACTGCTCGAATGAACGCCACTCGAATCTGCGAAAAACATCTTCCAGCCACTCGAAATTGCGCTGAGCACCGCGACGGTGTCGGTGCTGGTGTTGAAGATTCTGCCGGAGGCTTGCGACGCCATGATCCCTTGTATGGAACCAGGGGTGAAATTGTCGATAGTGATCGTCTGCTGCGTCCCCGAAAGAGCAGATTTTGCTGTATTCATGACAACCAGCGAGGTGGTCACCGTGTTGCCTGTTTGAGTTGTCTGCACCATAGCCAAATCTTTGTTTTGGAGAATGTACTTCCAGCCGGGAGTGACATCGGTGACGCCCGACATATTTGGCGCGCCGGGATCGTTGTTCGACTTCTGCGCACAAAGAATGGGACAGAGCGCGGTTCCCACAAAAGCAGCAACAACGATCAGCTTCGCCAGTCTATGGAACCGGCTACGTGCGTCGTAAAGGATTGTGCTCTGACTATATGGATCTCTCTCACACTTCATCGACAGCGCGCGCATGACTATCCCTCTCAGCCATATCTCTGGTGGAAACTAGCCCGAAATCATGATCAAGAGCCCATAATTTGACTGCTTACACAGCAACACCGATGGTGCTAACAGTCCGGCACCGAGGCCAACGGAGCGAAGGACTCCGTGAAAACCTGTTACCTAAAAGCGGTTCAAGGGTACCACGCGGATAATTATTCTTTCAGTGCCTTTCCGACAATCGCGGCCCGCCGTACCCTTAGGCTAGGCATGAAATCCGGAGAGTAAATGACAACTCCGATTAAGAGGCAAATCTCTAATTGCATCCATCGCCGGTTTGTGTTCCTCGCAGCCTCACTCGCGTCGTCAGCGCTCTGGATATCGCGTAGGGTAGGCAAATGAGAATCGGGCCAATCAACAAGGCTGCGCCCGGATGCACAGAGCGATAGATCACCAATTGGAAAATGACATCCATGATGATCCCCAGAGCGAGCAGGTTGCGAACGGCCGCAAGTCCGCTTCGCAGTAACTCTCTTCGCGGTCCATCACTGCGGAGTAACCCGATGAGATATGGCGGATTTCCAGCCTTGGCATCAGCCAGCCCGCCGCGAATCCCAAGCGCGATGGCTACGATCGGCTGCAGGACGAAGCGCAAACGTCCGGGCCCGGAGAATCGCCGTGGCAACTCCTCGAGGAATTGCCACGAAAATATGTAAACGCGGCCCGTTTTCATGGTGTCTACAATCGCGAAAGGCACGGCTATGACGATCACAAGAACTGCCAGCAACGTCACGATGTTCTCGCGTCGCAGCCTGAAGCTCTTGATCTCAGCGAATGCCATGCCTTTACCTCCATTCGGTCGATAATCTTTCGCGTCCTTCTACTTGGCGACGAGGGCTTCCTCGGTGGTGAACGCGGCCTGCCTGCCCTCTTGCAGAGTCCGTTGGGAATCGAGGACGCCGTAAAGCCGGATGATCTTGGCCACGAGACCTGTCCAACCGGTCTGGTGGCTGGCGCCCAATCCAGCGCCATTGTCGCCGTGGAAGTATTCATAGAAGAGAATGTTGTCGTGCCAGTAGGGATCGTTCTGGAATTTCTCGGTCCCGCCATAGACGGGTCGTCTCCCCTGCTCGTCGCGAAGGAAGATACTGGTCAGTCGGGTCGAGATCTCCCGGCTCACTTCGAACAGGTTCATGAGCTTTCCGGATCCGGTGGGGTATTCAATTTTGAAGTTGTCACCGTAATACAAGTAAAAGTTCAGGAGTGCCCGAATGATGAGTGCATTCACCGGCATCCAGACCGGTCCTCTCCAGTTGGAGTTGCCGCCGAACATGCCAGTATTCGACTCTGCTGGCAAGTAGTCCACCCGGTATTCCTGGCCTTGCACATTCAAGACGTAAGGGTGCTGTTCGTGGAACTTCGAAAGCGAACGGATACCATACGGGCCAAAGAATTCGTTTTCGTCGAGCATCTTGCTGAGGATCCGCCGAAGTCGCTCTGGGGTCACCAGAGCCATGATTCCTCGCTCTGCAACACCGAAGTGTCCCGGACCGGTGGGGTGAATGGTCTTTTGGAGTTCAGGCATGCGGCGCAGGCGTTCGTTAAGATGTGCCATTACTCCCGGCACACGCTCTCGAGCACTAGCTTCGACGATTGTTGTCGCGCACAGAGGTAGAAGTCCCACCATCGAGCGCACTTTCAGCCGCGTTGCACTGCCGTCCGGAAGCCGCAGCAGATCATAGTAAAACCCGTCTTCCTCGTCCCACATTCCATCCTCTCCTGGCTTATTCATTGCCGAGGCGATGTAGAAGAAGTGCTCGGCGAACTTTACGATCATGTCCTCGTAGGTTGGGTCGTCGAGAGCGAGTTCAAAGGCGAGGTCCAGCATGTTCTGCGTGAAAAGTGCCATCCACGCGGTGCCGTCCGCCTGCTCCAGATGGCCGCCGGTAGGAAGCGGCGCGCTGCGGTCGAAGACGCCGATGTTGTCGAGGCCGAGAAAGCCGCCTTCGAAGACGTTCTTGCCGAAGCGATCTTTGCGATTTACCCACCAGGTGTAATTCAGCAGGAGCTTCCGGAACGTCGTCCTGAGGAAATCGAGGTCTGGCTCGCCGTGCAGGGCCTTCTCGGTTTTGTGCAAAAAGAGTGTCGCGAAGGCGTGGACCGGTGGATTCACGTCGCTGAAGTTCCATTGTAGGCAGGCATCTGGCCGTTTGGGTGCAGGTAGAGTGCGTTGAGCATCAACTCCATCTGCTGCTTGGCGAAGTCTGGGTCTACGATTGCGAGCGGGAGCGTGTGGAAGGCAAGATCCCAGGCCGCGTACCAAGGGTATTTCCCACTTGTCGGGCATGGAGATAATGTCGTGGTTCAGCATGTGGAACCACTCCGAGTTCCGCGAATTTGAAAACCCCGTATGGAGCGGGTTGGAATGGTGCTCGTCCAACCAATTGTCTCCGTCGAAGAAGAAGAACTGCTTGCTCCACAGCATCCCGCTCAGAGCCTGGCGCATTACCATGGCCTCGTCTTCACTCAACGATGGCGGGGTCACCGACTTGTAAAATTCATCCGATTCACGGAGCCGGTTCGCGAAGATTTCATCAAATTGCATCCCGAATGGATCGCGCTTCTGGATTGGACATCTCTTAAAAAGCCGCAGGCGGATCACTTTGCTTTGACCGGCATCAAGCTTGACGCTGTAGTCCGCACCAACTTTGGTGCCTTGTTTATCGGGGTTCACCGCGTCCTGTTTGCCCTGCACCACGTAGTCGTTGATGCCGTCCTTGGCGTATGGACTCTCGTTCTTTTGTCCGGGAAAAAGCCGCTCGTGGTTTGTTTCGTTCTCTGTGAAGAGCAGCGACACATCACCTTCGCAGGACAGGATGAATTCGCCTAACTGTGGATGCGTGACTGCGACCGCACTCGTGCCCGCAGCTGCCTCGATCTGCCTGAGCATTGGTTTTTCAGGGATCCTGTTGGATTCGGCGATCCACGACGACCAGTTGTTGCGAAACCATAACGTCGGCAAAAGATGCAACTCGGCCGCATCCGGTCCACGGTTGACAGCCGTGATCCGTACCAGTATGTCTTCCGAGTCGGCTTTGGCGTATTCCACGAAGACGTCGAAGTATCGATCTTCATTGAAGACGCCGGTGTCGAGGAGCTCATACTCCATGTCGTCTTTGGAACGTCTCCGGTTCGTCTCTACGAGATCGGCATAGGAATACGCCGCCTGCGGATACTTGTAGAGGTACTTCATATACGAGTGTGTGGGCGTGCTGTCGAGGTAGAAGTAATACTCCTTCACATCCTCTCCGTGATTACCTTCGCTGTTGGTCAATCCGAACAGCCGCTCCTTGAGAATTGGATCTTTGCAATTCCACAAGGCCAGGGCGAAGCAGAGACGCTGGTTATCATCGGAAATACCAGCGAGGCCGTCCTCGCCCCAGCGGTAGGCGCGCGAACGGGCCTGATCGTGTGTAAAAAAATTCCAGGCGTCACCATTCTCGCTATAATCCTCGCGGACCGTGCCCCACTGGCGCTCGCTTAGGTAGGGTCCCCATTTCTTCCAGGGAAATTCACTCTGTCGTGCATTGTTTAGTCTCAGGTGTTCCGTTGTAAGCATAAAAGCTCCTGTCGATGACCCTTCGTGATCTCCATACATCCATGCTGAATGTCATCAAGCCAAATAGCAAAACATTAGCCACATGACGGCGCAGTGATAACGATCACATGAGATGGCGACCTGATCGTCGGAAGTCACTCGCTCAAGCCGTCAAGTCATATGAACCGAGATGGGCGTACGCTGCAGTGGTCTGAATGCTGCCCAATCGTGGATGGTCAGGCTGACGGCGCCACCGCCGGGTTCCTGGGAGATGTTGCCCGCCTGCCATGGTGGAAAAGTCGCCGGGGTATCGCCAGTCGGAGATAGCCGCCTCACGAAAAGAGACCTATTTGAGGTCATTGGTAGTAGCACATGGGGAGTTTTGCCCCTTGGTGGCACGTCGGATTCTGGTCACTTGTTACCAAATGTCCAACTGAGTCCCGAACTGGAGCCGTAGTCGCTACCGGAAAGGTTATTTGGCGGCCGGCTGTCCCAGTTCCCATAGAACGAGACATTCCACGAAAGACTACCCGTGAGCTTGATGTAGTAGGTTGCGTTCGTGTTGAACTTCACGCGGCCAGAATCGGCGATGACGGGCAAGAGCACTGCGTTAAGGGTGCCATTGGTTTTGTTGAATCGGAAGAATTGCAAATAGGCAGAGACCAAACCCGACGCCAGGTTTTGGGAAACGATATTCTGCTGATACTCCGTGTTCCGTTCGGTAAAGCCGGCAAGCACCGGAATGCGAGCCCGGTCACTGTTCTTCAAAAAGCGTCCGATGCCACCATCAAAGGTGGCTTGATGGACTATTCCCTGCTCCGAGCTTTGCAGGATGATACCAAGGCCCTCATAGAACCAATTGTTCCAGCGCAACAGACGGTAAACGTCAAGGTTCAGTTGGTTCCGGGTAAAAACAGTAGCCCAGTACTGGAGGACAAGGTGGAGTTGAAGTTAGCGCCCGCCGCCCACCGTTCAGGCGGATATGGAGGCCTCCTACGCCTTGTTAGAACAACGAGACAACCCAGAGCTTTCGACACGACTCAAACGAAGCGAGTGTGCCCAAACTAAGTGAGTCCCTTCGTTCTCGGTGGGTGCCCTGTGGTCGCCAACCCCGAATGATGCTTATGCAGATCGGCGAGGACCAAGCGACTTATCATTACCGAGGCTACACTTGGTGCCCGTTTTCTCGCCCTTCGGATGGTGAACTTTAAGGCACCAATGATCCTCGGAAACGCCGATGTCGCCAAGAGCAATCTGGCTTCACGATAAATCGCCTGTGCGCTCTTTGAACCCTGGCGCGTGACACGGAGGGTTGCTCTACCTTGTGTCTCAGCGGCGTGGAGGCCGCGTGCATGCGCAAGAATGCAGGAAACCGCCGTCTCGCAAAATCGTTTTGCGGCTGCCGGATTTGGATCACGCCAAAGCCGCTGTTCTTGACAGCCTCAGTTCCCTCATTCTCGCCGGAACTACAAGTTCGCTATGGAGCAATTCGTCACTTGGTATTGCTCCGAACCGCGCCTTGCTCTAAATCGAGCCGTCGTTCTGAGGTTCCGCCTCTACCTCGAATCCCTCGGATTAGCTGTAGGAACGATCAGTCAGCGGCTTGCGGCAGTGAGGCGACTCGCGTATGAGGCCGCAGATTCCAGTCTGCTGAACCCGGAGCTTGCCACCGGCATCCACCGCGTCAAAGGTGCGAAGCAGTGGGGATCTCATCTGGGAAGCTGGTTGAGCAGCGATCAAGCCAAGCTGCTTCTGGAAAATGCCGACGGCGAGGATCTTCGCAGCATTCGTGACCTTGCCACGATGGCTGTGCTGTTGAGCTGCGGTTTACGACGTGCCGAACTGTCAGCCCTGAAAGTGGAAGACATGGAGGTCAGGCAGGGACACTGGGCCATTGTCGACCTGATTGGCAAGGGCAGCCGTGTGAGAACCGTGCCCATGCCCATGTGGGTTAAGGAGGCGGTCGATCGTTGGATCATCGCGGCCAAGGTTAGCCAAGGCCAGATCTTCAGGGCGGTCAGCCGACATGGAACGCCATGGGGAAAAGCATCTCCGAGAACCTCATCTGGTACGTCGTTCGGAGGTGTGCCGAACGGACGAAGCTGTATCACCTCGCTCCACATGATCTGCGTAGGACCTGTGCAAAGCTGTGCCATACCGCGGGCGGCGAAATCGAACAGATCCAATTCGTCCTGGGACACGCGTCTGTGCTTACTACAGAGCGATATTTCAGCTGCAAACAGAACCTTGAGGCGCCGGTAAACGACCGCTTTGGGCGCTTGTTCGCCGCTAGAACAGTCGAATCACGATAAGGCCTGCTAGCAACAATTGAGAATAGACGCAATTGGATTAGTCGCCATAGGTCGACGTTTCGCTCTCATCCTTGGAGATCGTCCAGGCATGCGAGGCTTCGTCCAACGATGCCATTATGCAATCGCTATCGTTTATGCAGACCTTTAGCCTTTTGGGCTCCTTTTGCCAACGATGCAGCAGTGGCCGCGAATCCGAATTAGCCCCGTCCCATGTCAGCATGTGAAGCCGTCCAATCTGTATATCAATGCTTCGCCAGCAGTGTGGCTTTATAGTCCACGAAGGGAGAAGCGTCTGAAAGACACCAGCAACAGCGAGAACATATGCGGCAGTTCGTTCAAGAATCATCGCTCCTGCTTCCTGAAACGCATTGAAGAAAGTCGCCTATTCGTCGACCTTGAAGATCTTGATCTTGATCAGCTTGTCCAGTGTCAGATCATTCAGACCTCGCGCTCTCATCCGTTCAACAAACGGCCTGTCGATATGAAAAATGCTCATCTGGACCAGCTCGTGTTCCGTAGGTGTAAAGCCCAGCGATTTCGCCTCCTGCACCTTCTCCGGCGTGACCCCTACAGCCTTCATCTCCGTCAGCTTTCCAGCCCGTAGCTCCGGGTATCCCGCTGCAGACATCGCACGAATGTACTCCGGCGTTACATGCAGCGCTCTCAAGCCCATAAGCTTGTTCGTCGAAAGCTCCGTCACGCCGAGCCCCTTCATCTCCTTCACCCATGCGGTCGTTACATCCAGCATCAAAAACCCAAGCTGCTTCTTCGGCGTGATGCCATCGAATCCCATCGACGCCATCTCCTTCACGAACGCGTCGTTCGGCGTGAACTGGTACCGCCCGCTCAGCACTCCGTCATGGACGTTGCCATTGCACGTCAGTTCGCCCGGCTCAGCGCTCATCCGCGCTGTCAGCGTCGTACCCTCTTTCTGAAGCATCTCCGCCGAAACGCCCATCCACCGGCTCCACTCGATCGACGAGTTGTTCATGTCCGAGCAGTTGTCCGCACCCTTATCGCAGTCAGTACGCGCCAGCATCAGCTGTGCCTTCTCAGGCGCCTCCGTGCGCTGCGACAGCATGCAAAGCCCCGATAGCGTCTGTGCAAATCCCGTCGAGCCTCCCAGCAACAACATCGCGAAAGCAATAACCTTCATGACATCTCTCCTCAAAACGGCCGGTTTTTGACGCAAAGATCTCTCGATGCAGTCGATGACTGCATGAAAACCATCCTGCAATACCGAATTAGTTCAGAAGGCCAGTCATCTTCAGCTTCACGAGCTTGTCCAGATCAGTGGTGTTGAAGCTGTGAGCCTTGGCCTTGTTGATGAACTCCTCATCGATGCGAAACACCGCCGCCTTACGCACCTCTTGCAGATCGGCGTTCGGGAACGTCGACTTGATCCAGCGAACATACTCAGGCGTCACCCCCTGGGCTTTCAGGGCGACCAGCTCATGCGTCGAAAGCCCCTGCAAGCCCGTCGACGCCATCGCCTTCGCATACTCCGGGGTCACTCCTACAGACCGAAGCGCGATCAGCTCATGCAGATTTGCAGGCGCAAGCCCTCCGGCCTTCATCTGAGCCAGGTATTCCGGCGTGATGCCCTGCGACTTCATAGCGACGAGATCATGTGTCGTAGGCGTTCCCATCCCCGCAGCCGCCATCGCCTTCGCATACTCCGGCGTCACTCCCACGGACCGAAGCGCGATCAGCTCATGCAGGTTCTCAGGAGCAATGCCTCCCGCCTTCATCTGAGCAACGTACTCCGCAGTGATGCCCTGCGATTTCATGGCAATGAGGTCATGCATCGTCGGCGTCCCCATCCCCGTCGCCGCCATTGCCTTCGCATACTCGGGCGTCACTCCCACTGACTTTTCGGAGATCACCTCTTTGAAGTTCGTAGGAGCAGCATTCGAACCCTTCAGCCCCGCAACGTACTCTGGGGTCACGCCAACCGATTTCAGCGACACCAACTCCCTCAGCGTCGGGGTTCCCATCCCAGCCTGCGCCATCGCCTTCGCATACTCCGGAGTCACTCCAACGGAGCGAAGTGAGATGATCGTGTCCAGATCTTTGTTGAGATCCAGCGGATAGCCAGCGTCACGCATCTTCTGTAGATAATCCTTCCCACCCGCCTTCTCTGCATCCTGCATTCCTTCGTCGCGCGGCATAGGATTCGGCATCGGAGCTGGCATCGCAGCTGGTGCTGGCGCAGCCGCTGCCACCGGAATAGCTGCCGGCGCTGGCGCAGGAGCTGGCACAGCCTGGCTCACTTCCACGCCCGCCGCCCTCTCATTGCGAGCTGCCGGACCTGCCACCGCGATGTTGCCGCTAGCAGCATGTGCCATCAGAACCGGAGTTGCGCTCTCTCCCGCAACGATGCGGGCATCAGCCGGCTCCGCCTTCAGGCCCTTCGCCACATGCGGCGCAACCGCAAGTCCCGCCACCACCAAACACGCTGCCGCAACACGCACCACACTCATCGACCCATACTCCATTGTTCTCTCACCCATCACTCTCCGAATTCTGTTCAACAGCGTTCCGCCCTTCCCGTGCAACGCAACCGCCAGTTGCAGATGCTCCGCCCTCTGCTCCTCCATCTGCAGCAGGGCCTCCGCATAAATTCCCGGATCGGCACAGGTCCGCGCTGCAATCTCATCGCAGCAAACCTCACGCAACTCTCGCGTCCGTCTACTCATCCACCACACCGCAGGATGGAAGAAGAACAGGCACTCAATCGCCGTCTGCAGCAGATTGCAGAAGTAGTCCCAACGGCGGATGTGCGCCAGCTCATGCGCTAGCACCGCCTCCAATTGTTCCGCCGGAAGCGACGTAGCCACCGTGAGCGGCAGGATCACCGAGGTCCGCCATATCCCCATCGCCATCGGTGAGATCACTTCCCGCGACAACCGCAACACCACCGGCTGTGCCAGGCATAACTGCCCAACCACCTTCGCAAAGCTCCGCCGCACGGCCGGCGGCGCCGCAACCTGTGCACTGCGCCGTAACGACCTCAGCCGCCACCATCCACCTGCGGCCCTCAAAGCGAGAAAGCAAACACCCGCAAGCCACAAACCATCGATCCAGGGCATCAGTCGGTCTGCGTGCCCTGCAATCCAAAGCTCGCTGTCTGCCATCGCTGGAGCTACAAACGGAGCCTCCATTGCAATCGTCGTATGCAGACTTCCAATCTGTGACGCCACAAATGTCTGTTCACCCTGATCGAGATGAACAACAAGCCGTTCCTGCTCGATAAACGTTGCGATCGCCGTGAGAGGCATCAGCCCCAGCATGGTCATCGCCACCCCGTAGCGAACGGCTGTTGTTGCACGAAAGAGGCAGCAATCAACCAGCGCATACAGCAGAGCGATGATCGCGCTCTGCCAGCAGAAATGGAGAAGCGTCCACCCGAGTGCCACCACCTCACCTGAATGCACCCAGTTCAAGACATTCATTGGCCAGCCTCCTGTCTCTTCCGCGCCAGCAGCTTGCGAATCTCGGCCACCTCTTCCTCGCTGGCAGGCTCCATCTCAAGTGCTCGCAGAGCCAGCTGCGCCGCACTTCCGGCAAACAACCTCCGGCTCAGATCGCGCACAAAACGTCGCTCCGTCTCGTCCTTCTCCACCGCGGCGCGATACACATGTGCGCGGGCACTCTCGTCCCGGATCACTAGTCCCTTATCCGCCATGATCTGCATCAGCTTCAACACGCCCGTGTACACCATCGGTCGCTCTGCGCTGATCGCCTCATACACCTCGCGGACCGTAGCCGATCCGCGCTCCCAAAGGACGGAAAGTATCTCCAACTCCCCTTCCGTCGGCCTGAATGTTTCTTTGGTCTTCATCATGGACGAAACAATATACGAACTATTTCGTATTTGTCAACGAAAACCTTCGTACTTGCGCCAAATTAAACCAATCTATGGGCAAAGTTGCAGATTACACGATCTGGGCACGCTGCCCGGTTCGGACTACAGCGAGGCCACCGCAATTAACAACCGAGGCCAAGTGGTCGGGTCATCCACGTTCTCGAGCGGTCCCTCGCATGCTTTTTTATATGAAAACGGGACGATGGTAGACCTCGGTACTCTGCCCGGCGGTTTCACTAGTCAAGCGCTTGGAATAAACGATCGCGGCCAGATAGTCGGCTATTCAAACACTGGGAACGGGCAATACCATGCCATGGAGTAATGACCGATCTTGGTACTCTACCCGGCGGAAACACTAGCATAGCCGATGCCATCAACAACCATGGCCAAGTGGACGGTCCAACAGCGGGATAGGGCAGTGTCTTGCGTATTTGTTTGAACACGGAGTGATGGTCAGTCTAGGCACGCTCCCCGGTGGAAACGCCAGCTTTGCGTTCGGTATCAACGACCGAGGTCAAGTTGTGGGAGAGTCAAACCCCTCGATGGGCGGGGCAGGGTAACGTTCACCCGCGGTGGGCCCGACAAGTTGGCACGCAAACCTTGGTAAACCCAGATCAACTGCTGATCGAATCGCGGTGGGACGACAACTTTAGTCATCGGTTCTGGGTGATCTCAACGTTGTGCTTCCGCGCGTTAATTTCTATCTCGTTCGTTATATATGCGTGGTATTCTCCGGGTGCTCCTAATAGTTATCCCCATAAGCCATGTCGAGAGTGGCTTTCGCCCGCATTGCGATTGGGCCCGTAGTGTGTTTGCTGCACAACAAGTCGACCATGTCTTCTCTGAGTTCACAAGGTGGATCCCATGACCGTAGTGCCATCGCAGGTATCTCCGCTTCATTCTGAAATTGTCTCCCGCCACGCTTCAATGTCTCTTCGGACTTGCGCCAGACTGTTAGCGAGATGCGCCCTATCGGCGGCTTTGCTGGTTGGGTTGGGTGCGATGGCGGTTGGACAGGCGGCCCACTTCAGCGGAGCGCAAGTGTACGTGGATGGTGGAGGCGCAAACATTCTGTCGATCGCTGCGGACGGAAAAGGAGACGTTTTCTTTACCTCTCAGAATGGTTCGGGCCCGGGAAGCCAGCTCCTTGCCCGCTTTGCAAATTCGAACACTGGATACCTTTTGAGCGGTTTCAACGCTCCGTCGGGCTTAGCGGTCGATGCATCGGGAAATCTCTTCGTCCTGGATTCGGGTACTGGAACAATCGATGAAATCCTCGCAGTCAACGGGAGTATCCCTGCGACGGTCTCGCCAACGATTGTCACGTTGGCTAATGGAATTAGCTCTTCCGGCGATCTGGCCGTCGACACTCATGGAAATCTCTACTTCAC
>Ga0105248_10001219_pt1 | contig 28697 bp, 20 predicted proteins | sample KBSS34metaG_FD_81524 | JGI IMG/M metagenome (GOLD analysis project Ga0105248, IMG submission 81524) | Switchgrass rhizosphere microbial communities from Kellogg Biological Station, Michigan, USA - KBS S3-4 metaG | ecosystem: Host-associated > Plants > Roots > Rhizosphere > Soil | place... | reverse complement strand
GGTCGGTGCGCAGGTTCTTCGACGCGCTTGAAATTCCCTACCGGGTCGTGGCGTTGGACTCTCTGGCGCTACAGACCGACGACATGGGCTTGAGGCTGCGGCGCGCGCTGACGCGAAAGACCGGCATACCCACGATCCCGCAGGTGTTCATCGGCGGCGAGTTCATTGGTGGATGCACCGACGTCTTCGACGGCTATTCAGAGGGCCGTCTTGAGCCCCTGCTGGCTGCGGCTCAGGTCGCGTTGCGCCCTAGGCCCCGCCTGGCGCCGCAAGAGCTATTGCCAGCTTGGCTACATCCCAGGGTTCCTGCGTGACGTGATCGTGGCGCGCAGCGCGGAGTGAACACTCCGCCCGCCGTCGGTCCTTGCTGGCTGGATTACGGTGACACTGTACGAAATAGATCGGCATCCTCGCGTCAGGCCGCATTCGTAAAGTGTCACCGCAATTCGGTGAACTTCTGACGCCTGGTCCGGAACAAACGCCTAGCGATGGCCCGCACCACGTCCCCGGTCACGGGCGTTTTTGCTGCGGAGGTCCTCGAGGGCTCCGCTCCTTCTCGTTCCGGGGACAGGGAGGCTGCAGATGGCCCTCTACACCTTCGAGACGATCACCGCCCCGCAAGCTGCCGCCTATCAGCCCAGCGACAGGATGAGCCAGCTGGCCTCGGTCGTCGGGCCGAAGATGCTGCGCCAGGTGGCGATCCCGGGGACCCACGACTCCGGGACCTACGCCATCTGGCCCTGGTCGCCGGTCGGCATCGACATGCCCGCCTGGCTGCCGTGGGTGAGGGCGGCCGACGAGGCGGCGGGGGTCGAGATCGGCATCGTGCTGGCCATGTGGTCGATCGCCCAGGGCCAGACCTTCCTGCAGCAGCTGGAGGACGGGGTCCGCTATCGCGACCTGCGGCTGCAGAACGTCGGCGGGCAGATGAACTTCGTCCACGGCCTGGTCAGCGCGCCGCTCAGCGATCTGGTCAGCCAAGTCCCGCAGTTCTACGCCGATCCGGCGAACGGCCAGGAGGTCGTCTTCCTGGACTTCCAGCACACCTTCGGGATGGACGACGCCTCGACCCACGCCTCGAACCGGCCTGAACCGGCGGCCCGCCGCCGGCGTCACTGGCGGCGGGCCGATTTTTCCCCAAGGGGCAAAGGCCCCTTTGGGGTCTTGACCGCGATGCGACCGGGGGCCGGCGCGAGAAGGGGAGGGGGTTAGTGCCCCCCGCCGCCGCTGAGCTCCTTGACCATGCCGGCGACGAAGTCCTTGGCGTCGCCGAACAGCATGTGGGTCTTGTCCAGGTAGTAGAGGTCGTTCTCGATGCCGGCGAAGCCCGGCTTCATGCTGCGCTTGATGACCATCACCGTCCTGGCCTTGTCGGCCTCGATGATCGGCATCCCGGCGATGGCGCTCTTGGGATCGTCGCGGGCGGCCGGGTTGACCACATCGTTGGCGCCGATGATCAGCGCCACGTCGGTCGTCGGCAGGTCGCCGTTGATCTCGTCCATCTCGATCAGCTTCTCGTAGGGGACGTTGGCCTCGGCGAGCAGGACGTTCATGTGGCCCGGCATCCGGCCGGCGACCGGATGGATGGCGAAGCGCACGTCGACGCCCTTGTTGGTCAGCGACAGGTAAAGCTCGGAGACCTTGTGCTGGGCCTGGGCGACGGCCATGCCGTAACCGGGGACGATGACCACGGACGTCGCGTTCTCCAGCATCATGGCGGCGTCCTCCTGGCTGGCCGAGCGCACCGGACGCGCCTCGCCCGCGCCCTCGGCGCCGGCGACGACCTGGCCGAAGCCGCCGAACATGACGTTGGCGAACGAGCGGTTCATCGCCTTGCACATGATGACCGCGAGGATGAAACCGGAGGCGCCATCGAGCGCGCCGGTGATGATCAGGAGCTTGTTGCCGAGCGCGAAGCCCATGGCGCTGGCGGCGAGGCCGGCATAGGCGTTCAGCAGGGCGATCACCGTCGGCATGTCGGCGCCGCCGATCGGCGCCACCAGCAGCACGCCGAACAGCGCCGCCAGCGCGATGAAGCCGATCAGCAGCGGCCCGCTCTGCGGGTGCAGCGCCAGCATGACGGCGCAGGCCACCGCGGCCAGGAAGACCGCCAGGTTGACCAGCTGCTGGCCCTTGAAGACCATCGGCCGGGTGGTCACCAGCTCCTGCAGCTTGGCGAAGGCGAGCACCGAGGCGGTGCAGGTCAGGAAGCCGAGCATCATCTCGAAGCCGAGCGCCACCGAGGCGAAGCTGACGCCGGCGCCCTGGCCGGCCAGCTTGGTCATCTCGACCACGCCGATCAGGGCCACGGCGAGCGCGCCGAGCGAGTGGCTGAGCGCCGTCCGCTGCGGGATGGCGGTCATCGGCATCATGTAGGCGAGGGGAACCCCGATCGCCGAGCCGAGCAGCAGGGCCGCGGCGATCAGCTTGTAGTCGACCACCTCCTTCAGCAGCAGGGTGCCGACGATGGCCAGCAGCATGCCGAACTCGCCCACCTGCACGCCGCGGCGCGCGGTGGACGGGTGGCTCATCCACATCAGCGAGAGGATGAAACAGACGGCCGCGACGAGGTAGGCGGCCTCCACGAACGGATTGCCAATCACTTCGGCGAGCCCTTCTTGAACATCTTCAGCATGCGGTCGGTGATCAGGAAGCCGGACACCAGGTTCACCGTGGCCGCGGTGACGGCGACGAAGCCCAACACCTTGGCGAGCGGCGAGGCGTGCTCTTCGCCCAGGATGATGATCGCGCCGACGACCGCCACGGCGGCGATGGCGTTGGTCAGCGACATCAGCGGCGAGTGCAGCAGGCTGGAGACCCGCTTGATCAGCTGGAAGCCCAGGAAGGCCGCCAACACGAAGACGGCGATCAGGTCCGGGTCGAATGCGGTGCGCATCTAGGTTCTCCGGCGGTCAGAGAGGAGCGTTCAGGCGGCGGGGGGCGGGGGGAAGACGACGGCGCCTTCGCGCACGACGGCCGCCGCCTTTAGGATGTCGTCGTCCGCCCCGCCGCCCTCGGCGGCGGCCTGCTGGAACAGGTGCTGGACGAAGGCCAGCAGGTTGCGGGCGTAGAGGGTGGAGGCGTCCACCCCGATCCGCGCGGCCAGGTTCTCGAAGCCGATCACGTGCACGCCGTCGGGGGTGATGCTGACCTGGCCGGCGGCCACGCCTTCGATGTTGCCGCCCTGCTCGACCGCCAGGTCGACCAGCACCGAGCCCGGCCGCATCGAGGCGACCTGGGCGGCGGTGACCAGTCGCGGGGCCGGCCGGCCGGGGATCAGCGCCGTGGTGATGACCATGTCCTGCTTGCGGATGTGCTCGGAGATCAGCGCCGCCTGTTTGGCCTGGTATTCCGGGCTCATCGCCTTGGCGTAGCCGCCCGCGGATTCCGCAGCCAGGAACTCCTCGTCCTCGACGGCGATGAACTTGGCGCCCAGGCTCTGCACCTGCTCCTTCGCCGCGGGGCGGACGTCGGTGGCGGTGACCACGGCGCCCAGCCGGCGGGCGGTGGCGATGGCCTGCAGGCCCGCGACGCCGGCGCCCATGACGAAGACCCGGGCCGGGGTGATGGTGCCGGCGGCCGTGGTCATCATCGGCATGGCGCGGCCGAACGCCGCCGCCGCCTCGATCACCGCTCGATAGCCGGCCAGGTTGGCCTGGGAGGAGAGGGCGTCCATCACCTGGGCGCGGGTGGTGCGCGGCAGGAGCTCCATGGCGTAGGCGCTGAGGCCCTTGGCCGCGAAGGTTTGCAGCAGGGCGCCGTTGCGGGAGGGGTCGAGCAGGCCGACGATCGTCGCGCCGCGCCGCAGGCTGGCCACGTCGGCGGCGGCGGGCGGCCGGACGGTCAGCAGGACGTCGGCCTTGGCCAGGACCGACGGGCGGTCGACCAGCTGGGCGCCGGCCGCGGCGTAGGCCTCGTCCGGGAAACTGGCGCTCAGCCCCGCGCCGCGTTCCACGAGCACCCCAGCGCCCCCGGTGATGAATTTTTTCGCCGCCTCGGGGGAGAGCGCGACGCGCGTCTCGCCAGGGAAGACTTCTTTCAGAACGCCGACGGCGCGCGAGTCCGAACTCATGCCAGCCCTGATCCCCACTCCCTCGCGGGGCCCAAGACGACAGGCTCCGCCAACTTTAATTTCATCGACCTCGCCAGGTCGAGAGCCGCGACGATCGAGCTCCGCCCCATACGGTTTCGACTGCAACTAGGAACTTGTCCTAAATTGGCGTCGCTCGGCCACTGGGGCTCCGACCCGCTTTTGCCTAATGCGGCTATCTGGCGGGCGCGTCAACAGCGGCTTTGTGCACTGCGAGAGCAGACTTCGGCTGCAATCGTCCCGGCGATGTTGCGTATCTGTACCAATTTAGGCCGGACGAGGAACGTCCGGCTCGGATGCGACAGTCGTTCGCGCCGGAACGAAAAACGCCGCCCGGGACGGGGGTCCCGGGCGGCGCTGGCGGTGCGAATTTTTGTCCTAAATCAGGCTGGGCCCTACGGCCCTCGTTCGTGACGGGCCCTACTTCATCGTCGGAATGACGAAGGCGCTGTCCTCGAGCGCGCCTTCCGGCCAGCGGGCGGTGACGGTCTTGACCTTGGTGTAGAAGCGCACGCCTTCCATCCCGTACTGGTTGGTGTCGCCAAAGCCCGAGCGCTTCCAGCCGCCGAACGAGTGGTAGGAGACCGGCACCGGGATCGGCACATTGATGCCGACCATGCCGACCTGGACGCGGGAGACGAACTCGCGCGCGGCGCGGCCGTTGCGGGTGAAGATCGCCACGCCGTTCCCGTACTGGTGCTTGGACGGCAGGGCGACCGCCTCCTCGAAGCTCTCGGCGCGGACGATCTGCAGCACCGGGCCGAAGATCTCCTCCTTGTAGGTGCGCATGTCCGGCTTCACCTGGTCGAACAGCGTCGGGCCCATGAAGAAGCCCTTCTCGTAGCCCTGCAGCTGGAAGCCGCGGCCGTCGACCACCAGTTCGGCGCCTTCGTCGACGCCCAGCTGGATGTAGTCGGAGACCTTCTGCTTGTGCGCCGCCGAGACCACCGGGCCGTACTGGGCGCCCGGGTCGGTGGAGATGCCGACCTTCAGGGTCTCGATCTCGCCCAGCAGCCGCTCGCGCAGCGCCTCGGCGGTCTTCTGGCCGACCGGCGTCACCACGGGCAGCGCCATGCAGCGCTCGCCGGCCGAGCCGTAGGCCGCGCCCATGATGTCCTTCACCGCCTGGTCCAGGTCGGCGTCGGGCATGACGATGCCGTGGTTCTTCGCCCCGCCCATCGCCTGCACCCGCTTGCCGGCCGCCGTGCCGCGGCCGTAGACGTACTGGGCGATGTCCGAGGAGCCGACGAAGCTGACCGCCTTGACGTCGGGGTGGTCGAGCAGGGCGTCGACCGACAGCTTGTCGCCGTGAACCACGTTCAGCACGCCCTTCGGCGCGCCCGCCTCCATGAACAGCTCCGCCAGCCGCACCGGCGCCGAGGGGTCCTTCTCCGACGGCTTCAGCACGAAGGTGTTGCCGACCGCGATCGCCACCCCGAACATCCACATCGGGATCATCGCCGGGAAGTTGAACGGGGTGATCCCCGCGCAGACGCCGAGCGGCTGGCGCATCGAATAGACGTCGATCCCCGGGCCCGCGCTCTCGGTGAACTCGCCCTTCAGCACCTGCGGGATGCCGCAGGCGAACTCGATCACCTCCAGGCCGCGCTGGATGTCGCCCTTGGAGTCGGCGATCACCTTGCCGTGCTCGGCCGACAGCATCTCGGCCAGCTCGTCCATATTGGCTTCCAGCAGCCGCTTGTACTCGAACATCACCCGCGCCCGCCGCTGCGGGTTGACCAGCGCCCAGGTCGCTTGCGCCCGCAGCGCCGACTGCACCGCCGCGTCCACCTCGCCCAGCGTCGCCAGCGCCACCTTCGCCTGCACTTCGCCGGTGTTCGGATTGAAGACCTCGCCATAGCGGCCCGACGTCCCCGCGACGGACTCGCCGTCGATGAAATGTGTGATGTCTCGCATGGCTGTTCCGCTACCAGTCCGGGCCCCGACCCGCTATTGCAATAATGCCGGACTGGTCTTGCAAATTTGCAAGGTTAATCGGGACTCAACCATTTGGCGCAAGGTCGGACCCAGTTTGGGCCTCGGCTCGCTTGCGAGTTGCAGAGAAGCCTTGCAATCGAATGGGCTCTGTTCGCCCCCGGCGTAAGACCAATCTCAGATAGGAAGGTCGTTCTCGAACCACCTTTTCGAGAACTCCCCAGATTTGCCCAACCAACGCGTGCACCTTCTGCGAGACCACTACCCCAGCGTCGCCAGCGACTTGCTGCGCCCGTTGCTCAATGTCCTTTCCGCCGCCCGCGCGGTCTGCGACGGCGACGTTGACAAATACCTGATCCTGCTGGTGCTGGGCATGCGGATCAGCGAGCACCCCGACTTCAAAGCCCTGGCGCATCAGCGGATCATGGCCGGCGACCCGGCCGTGCTGCCCAGCCTGGGCACCAACATTCGTTCGATCGCCGCCTCGGTCGGCATTCCCAAGGAGACCGCGCGCCGCAAGCTCGCCGAACTGGTCGAGGCCGGCTGGCTGGTGCGCCAGGGCTGGGACTTCCGCATGACCGCCGCCTGCTATGCCGCGCTGGAGCCGGTGCGGGTGCGCATCCAGGCGCAGGCGCTGGCCAATCACGATCTGCTGGCGCGGTTTCCCGACTGAGCCTCGCCCCCGGCGGGGCCGGCCGTTGCGCCGCCCGCCAATTCGCGGCATTGCGGGCGGCCTCTCGCGACAGCCCCGGCGCCCATGACCCATCGACATGTCCGCCGCGCGACGCCGATCACCGCGCGCCCCATTCTCGACAAGCTCGGCGGCTTCCTGGCCGGCGCCATGCGCCACCGCCGCACGACGCTTCGCCTGCTGGTCCTGCTGTTCGCCGGCTTCGCCTCGGCGGCCGACGCCCAGGGCTATTCTCGCGCCGCCGAACAGGTGCTCTCGCGCGCCTTCGCGGCCTCCGGCGGCGCCGGCTGGTACCTGCTGCGCGGCTGGCGGGAAACCGGCCGGCAAGGCGGCGGCCCAGGCGCGGTCGCCTACGAGAGCTGGATCGATCCGCTGCGCTACGGCCTCCGGACCGAGACCCGCGAGGCGACGGGCCTGGCGATCCACGGCTTCAACGGCCAGGCCGACTGGCGGGTGGGACCGGACGGGGCGATGACCGCGGTGAACGACCACCCGACGCTCGCCAAGGCCCGCACCGAGGCCTTCTTCGCGGTCAACGGCTTCTTCTTCCGCGGCCGGTTCGACGCGCGCGGCGACTATGTCGGCGTGCGCCGCCTGGGCAAGCGCGCCTATGAGGTGGTCCGCGTCCAGCCCTGGGGCGGCGAGCCGCGCGAGCTGTGGTTCGACCAGAAGAGCCGCCTGCTCGCCCGCATCGTCGACCGCACCGGCCGCCGCGCGGCCAGCCTGCAGGTCACCGACTACCGCAAGGTCGGACCGGTGCTGATACCCTTCCGCCTCACGCCCGAGCCCGGCGGGCCCACCGACCCCCTCGCCCGCCAGCGCGAGAGCCTGGTGTTCGCGCCCGCGTCCCGCGACGGCTTCAGCCTGAACCGGCCGGACGAGCTGGCGAAGGTGCGGGCCGCCAAATCTCTCCCACAGCCCTAAAAGAACACCTTCCGCACGCTCAGCTGGATGCTGCGGCCGAGCGGATCGAGGTAGTCGGCCTGGTATTTGACCGGCGTCGCGCCAGAGCCGTCGCGCACCCGCATATGGCTGTCGAACAGGTTGGTGCAGGCCAGCGTCAGCCGCATCCCGCGCAGCACCGGATGGGCCGCCACCAGCTCGCGCTGCGCGCCGAGGTTGGCGAACAGCCGAAGATTGGCCGTCGCCAGGTCGGAGAAGTGCAGCGTCGATGCGCCGGCCACGCCGCCGTTCACCGTCGTGGCGCTGCGCCAGTTGGCGGTCAGCCGCGCGCCGAAGCCGTTCTTGGTGATCCCGGCCTGGACCTCGATCTCGTCGCGCGGCTGGCCGCCGTTCGAACCGATCGCGTCGCCGTGCAGCAGGTCGAGGACCGCTCCGGCGTCGTTGAGGGTGATGCGCTCGCGAAGATGGATGGTCTGGTAGATCGCCAGCTGGACGCGCGCGGCCCCGCCGCCAGGTGGGCCCCCGCCGAAACCGCCGGGCCCGCCCGGCCGGGGGCTGTCGCCCTGCGCGGAATTCGCCCGGCCGGCCTCCCCGGCCGCGGGCAGTTGCGGACCGGCGTCGCTGGACGGCGGGCGCTCCGGCGGCGGCACGCCCTGCAGCAACTCGGCGCCCGGCGGGCGGTCGCCGCCTTGACCCGTGGCGGTCGAGCTGCGCGCGTTCCCCGCCTCGCGCGGCCGGAAGAACTCACGTCCCGCCGGCGGCGACTTGCCGATCTGCCGGGAAAAGTTCAGCCCCCAGCGGATCTGGTCGCTTTCCTGCCGGGCGAAGTTGACCGGACGGCTGTCGATGCGCAGCAGCTCGCCGCCCGCGCCGCGCGTGAAGCGGTCCGGAAAGGCGGCTTCGATCGCCGCGGTCGCCGTCGGAAAGGCCGCAATCGGGTCGTCGATCCGGGTGCGGAAATAGTCGGCGCTGATCGACAGGCCGCTGACCTGCGGCGGCTTCAGCGTCAGGCCCAACTTCAGGACCCGGCGATCCTGGGATTTCAGGCCGCGGGCGCCGCCGCTGACGCCGGTGATGTCGACGGTCTTGCCCTTGACGTAGTCGAACACCCGCACGTCCGGCGTGGTCACCAGCGGATTGCCCAGCTGCTGGATGGTCGGCGCCTGCTCCTGACGGGTCATCGAGGCGATCAGGCTGACCGGCGTGATCGGCAACCAGCTCAGCCCGTAGCCGAGCGTGGTCATGGTCCCGAAGTCCGAGAGCTGGTTGGCCGCCAGGTTGAGGTTGGCGGACAGCTCGCCCAGCCGCGGCAGCACCCCGTTCCGGCGGCTGGCGATCGGCGCATCGAAGCTGATCTGGCCGTTGACGCCGCTGCGCCACAGGTCGCTGCTGGTCTCGACCCCCGAGCGGCGGGAGACCGCGTCCAGCCGCGTCGCATCGGCCCCCAGCTTGACCGACGTCGACAGATCGCCCGCCGGCAGTCGGTAGAGCGCCCCGTTGACGACCAGCTGAACATTGCCGGTGTCGCTGGTCGCCACGGCGCGGTCGGTGAGGGTCGTCAGCGAGGTGATCGGCGCAAACGGATTGAGCGTCGGATCCTCAGCGTCCAGCCGCCCCTGCAGTCCGGTGAGGTCGAGGCTCCGCCCGGTCAGGGTGCGGTTGACCCCGTGGTCATAGTTGCCGGTCAGCGACCAACGCCAGCTCCTGGCGTCGCCGTTGAGGGTCCCCCCGAGGTGGCCGGTCCAGTTGCGGGTGTCCTGCGGCAGCCGCCCCAGGTAGCGATAGAGCGTCACGTCCTGGCCGAACGGCGAGAAGGGGTCGCCGGCAGGCACGACCAGCAGCGCCTTGGCCGGGCCGAGCCGGGCCGCGGTCTCGGTGATCGAGCCGGTGGCGTTGAGGGTCGCCGAGATGTCGCCGAACACCCGGTTGGCGACGGCGTTGACCGACAGCTGGTCGGTGTTCGGCAGCAGGGTGCGCAGGCCGGAGAGGTCGCTGGCGTTGGCCTGGTTGGCGCTCGCCACGAAGTCGGCCAGGGTCGGGGCCCGGCCGGCGGCGGCGGCCGGCACGCCCGCCAGCGTCACCGGTGATCCCACCAGGGCGCTCAAGGCCGGATCGATCTCGCCGCCGGGCGGACTGGCCGTCAGATTGCCCCCCAGATCGTAAAGTCCGCCGGACTGGGCGGCGGCCAGGTGGCGGTCGCTTTCCAGCAAGGCGTCGCTATGGGCGTATTTGATCGCCAGGTTGACGCGACCGTCGCGGCTGAGGCTGAGGCGGGTCGCCTCCGCCTGTTTGGTCGTCTGGCCGCCGGCGGTCGGCGCGGCCAGCGAGCCCTCGGTGGTGGTCGCGTGGAAGCGCGGCCGCAGGACGACGTTGACGACCTTCTGTTCCGCCGAATAGCCGTACTTGAGCGCCACCTCCTCGGGCAGCACCTCCACCCGCTGAATGGCCTCGGTGGGAATATCCTTCAGCTCGTTGAAGCTCGAGACCCGCCGGCCGTTGAGCAGCACCACCGGCGAGCCGCCGCGGCCGCTGGTCGATTGCGGGGTCAGCTCGGCCAGCAGGTCGTTGATCGAGCTCACGCCCATCGAGCGGACGTCGGCGGCGTTGAAGGTCACCTCCGGCGGAATGTCGCCGAGCACGGCGCCACGCTGGCGCGCGCCGGTCACCACCAGCTCCTCGACTTCGGCGGGCCCGCCGGACATCGCCGGCTTCTCCGGCGGCGTAGCCTCCTGCCCGCAGGCCAGGCTCGGGGTGATGCAGCCGAGCAGGCTCAGGAGCGCCAGTCTTCGATTCATGTCCGTCTCATCGGCGCATCAGGGCCAGCGTCGGCGTCCGACTAGCGGGTAACTTCGAAAGTAAGGGTGAATTGTGCGCTGCGCGCCGCCGGTTCGGCCGGGTTTTCGCTGCGGGCCGGATAGCTGGTTTCGAGCAGGTAGACGCCCGGCTGGGCGAAGGTGACCGCCCCGCCGCCCGCCGCATCGGTCCGGCCGGTGAAGCCGTAGCGGCTTTCGGCGTAGGCGTCGCCGCCGCGGGCGACGGTGAAGGCCAAGCCCGGCAGCGGCTTGCCGTCCATCAGCAGGCGGAACTTGAAGGCCTCGCCGGCGAAGATCTCGTTCGGATGGCTGACGGGCTCGAGCTCCAGGCCCTGGCCCGTCGGCTTCAGCGCCTCGCGCGAGGGCGCGCCGCGCGACACATAGGTCTCGACCCGCGAGAAGGCCTGCGAGGTCCTGGTCTCCGCCCCCGGCGGGACCGCCGCCTCCTCGATGAAGCGGCTCGGGCCAGCGGGACGGCCGGCCTCTGCCGGACGGTTCGCTTCGCCCATACGGGGCGGCTCGGCGGGGCGGCCCTGTCCTGGACCGGCGCCAGCGCCGGCGATGGGCGAGCGGACCATCTTCCAGGCCCCGTCGACCTTGGCCCATTTGGTGGTCCGCCCGGGACGGTCGCCGGTGGAGATCCGATAGGTCCCCTCGGTCGGCAAGCTGACCTCGATGGCGGTGAACTCTTTCAGGTTGGTGACGCCCTCGGCCTTGGCCGGGACGCCCGTCGGGCCGGTCACCCAATAGTCGCCGGCGCTGCGGATCGGGAAATCCGGCACGAAGAAGGTCTCGCTGAGCGCGGCCTCGACGGTGACGAAGGCCCGGTCCGGGGCGAAGGTGGTCGGCTTCAGATAGGGTGTATGGGCCTGCGCCGACTGCGCCATGACCAGACCGACCAGAATGCCCGCAAACGCCGTCGACAATCGCACTGACACCTCCACCACAAGCTGCGCCTTGCTAATGCGACCCATTATCATTAGCAAGCGGGATCGCAGCCCGGCGTCTCCTACGCCGCGCCGCCAGGACAGCCTATGCTCGCGCCCCTCCTATCTCGCGTTCATGACAGCGGCGCAGACGCAGGCGGTCGAGGGGGCGGGCCCACGCCCCGCTGACATCGGCTTGCTATTGCGAACTATTATCACATAAGTCTCGTCCCCGCTGACCCGCCGCACCGGAGCCTCCATGTCGACCGCCCTGATCCTGCCCGCCCTCGCCACGGCCGTCGCGTCGCCGGCGTCCGCCGTCAGCGACGCCTGGTCGTTCCATCTCGATCATGTGCTGGGCGCCTCCTTCGACATGGCCGTGACGGCGCCCACCGAGGCCGAGGCGCGGTTCGCCTTCGCCGCGGCGACCAGCGAGATCGCTCGCCTCGACCGGGTGCTGAGCGGCTGGCGCGACGACAGCGAGCTGGCGGCGCTGAACAGGAGCGGCGCGATGCAGGTCTCGCCGGACCTCTTCGCGGTGATCTCGGCCTGCGAGACCTGGCGCGCGCGCACCGGCGGCGCCTTCAGCGCGCGGCTTGGCCGGCTGCACGAGACCTGGGCGCAGGCGTCCGGCCGCGCGCCCGCCGCCGAGGCGCTCTGCGCCGCCGCGGGCCAGGTCGCCCGCGCCGACGTCGCCCTGGAGCCGGGCGACCGCACGATCCGGCGGCCGGACGAGGTCCGCTTCGCGCCCGACGGCCTGGCCAAGGGCTACATCATCGACGCCGCCCTCGTCGCCGCCCGGCGGGCCGCGCCCTGCGCCAGCGGGGTGATGATCGACATCGGCGGCGACATCGCCTGCTGGGGCGCGACGAGCTGGCGGGTTGGCGTGGCCGATCCGGCCCAGCTGGCGGACAACGCCCCGCCGCTCGCCGTCCTGCGCCTGGCCAATCAGGCGCTCGCCGTCAGCGGACCGGGCCCGCGTGATCGCCGGATCGGCGAGGCGGCCTACTCCCACCTGCTCGACCCGCGAACCGGCCAGCCGGCCCCGCGGGTCCAGGCGGCGGTGATCGCGCCGACCGCCACCGAAGCCGACGCCCTGGCCACGGCGCTGGCGGTGCTGCCCGCCGGACAGGGCCTGACCCTGGCCGAGGGACGGCCGGGCGTTGAGGCGCTGATCGTCGCCGGCCGCCAGCACAAGGCCACGTCCGGCTGGCAGGCCGCCTGCCAGGCCGCCAGTCCGCTGCCGGCCGGCTTCGTCGTCGAGGTCAGCTACGAGGTTCCGAAGATCGACGCGCCGGTCTATCGCAAACCCTATGTGCTGGTCTGGGTCACCGACGCCGACAAGAACCTGGTCAAGACCCTGGCCATCCAGGGCGTGAAGAAGGAATACCAGGAGGAGAACTATGTCTGGTGGCGCCGCTACGGCCGCAAACAGGCGGGCGTGCTGGACGCCATCGGCAAGCCGACGCGGGCGCCGGGGCGCTACACGGTCGGGTGGGACGGGACCGACGAGGCCGGCAAGCGGGCGCCGCAAGGCCGCTACCTGATCCATGTCGAGGCCGCGCGCGAGCATGGCGGCCACACCTACCAGGTGATCGACGTCAACCTCGGGGCCGCGCCGGTCACCGGCTCGGCGCCAGCCAAGGACGAACTGGGAGCTGCGCAGGTGCGCTACGCGAAGTCGAAATGAAGACCGACGCCAAGCCGAAAGCCCGGCCGGCCAGCTGGAAGGGCGAGCTCTATCGCCAGTCCCGGATCTGGCACGGCTATCTTTCGGCCTTCGCCTTCCTGGCGCTGACCTTCTTCGCCGTCACCGGCCTGCTGCTGAACCACCCGGAGTGGACGGCCAGCAAGGCCGAGCGACCGACCGAGGACCACAGGCTCACCCTGCCCCGCGACGTGCTGGCGCGCGCCAAGGCCGCGGCCGATCCCGGCCGCGCGCTCGCCGCCGACATCGCCAAGCGCGCCCGCCTGCTCGGCGCCTTTCACAGCGGCGAGATGGTCGACGACCAGGCGCTGGTGCGCCTGGAGGGGCCGCGCGGATCGACCGACATCACCATCGACATGGCGACCGGCGCGACCGAGGTCGCCGTCGAGCACGCCCGCCTCGTCGACACCCTGAGCGACCTGCACCGCGGCAAGAACGCCGGCAAGGCCTGGAAGCTGGTGATCGACCTGACCGCCGTCGTCGTCCTGGCGCTTTCGCTGATCGGCTACCTGCTGTTCTTCAGCCTCCGGTTCCGGCTGCGCACCAGCCTGCTGCTGACCGCCGCCAGCCTGCTGGCGCTGGTCGGCGTGGTGCTGGGCCTGACGCCTTAGGGGCCTTCGGCGCGATCGCCCCCCGCGACACCTCCGCCCTGTTCAGCCGTTGAGCTTTGCGAGGCGCAGGCGCCGGAGGTTCAAATGGAAGGCCTTCCCGGAAGCTTTGACTTCCAGACCCATGAGGTGCTGAACCAGGCCGCGCCGCTGGCGGGCTATGACCTGTTCACCTCGGATCGGGCGCTGGCGGAGGCCGTCGCGCGGGAAGGGGCAGCCTGGGCGGCGCCGGGCCTTGGGGCCTTTGGCCGCACCCTGGGCTCGGCGGAGGTGATCGAGGCGGGCTTCCAGGCCAACCGCCACCCGCCCGTCCTGCACCGCTTCGACCGGTTCGGCCGCCGGCGCGACGAGGTCGAGTTCCATCCCGCCTGGCACGGCTTGATGCAGCTGGCGGTCGCCGAGGGGCTGCACACCGGCCCGTGGGCGGATCCGCGGCCCGGCGCCCATGTCGCCCGCGCCGCGGCCTTCTACATGCTGGGCCAGGTGGAGGCCGGCGTGCAGTGCCCGATGGCCATGACCTATGGGGCGGCGCCGGTGGTCCGCCGCGCGCCGGAGATCGCCGCCGAATGGCTGCCCAGGCTCTATTCGCGGCGCTACGACCCGCGCTTTGCGCCCGCCGCCGACAAGCAGGGCGCCCTGATGGGCATGGGAATGACCGAGAAGCAGGGCGGCTCTGACGTGCGCGCCAACACCACCCGCGCCGAGCCGGCGGCGGGAGGCGACCGCCTCTATCGGCTGGTCGGCCACAAGTGGTTCTTCTCGGCGCCGATGTGCGACGCCTTCCTGGTGCTGGCGCAGGCGCCCGGCGGACTGTCGTGCTTCTTCCTGCCGCGGTGGACGCCGGACGGTGCGCCCAACGCCCTGCGGCTGCAGCGGCTGAAGGACAAGCTCGGCGACCGCGCCAACGCCTCGAGCGAGGTGGAGTTCGAAGGCGCCTGGGCCTGGCTGGTTGGCGAGGAGGGCCGCGGGGTGCGGAGCATCCTGGAAATGGCCACCTACACCCGCCTCGACTGCGCCGTCAGCAGCGCCGGCCTGATGCGCCAGGCGGTGGCGCAGGCCAGCCACCACGCCAGCCAACGCACGGCCTTCCAGCGGCGGCTGATCGATCAGCCCTTGATGACCAACGTCCTCGCTGACCTGGCGCTGGAGGCGGAAGCCGCCACCGTGCTGGCGTTGCGGCTGGCGCGGGCGTTCGACCGCCAGGACGAGCCTCAGGAGGCGGCCCTGCGCCGCCTGCTGACGCCGGCGGCGAAATACTGGGTCTGCAAGCGGGCCTCGGCGGTGACCGCCGAAGCGCTGGAAGTGATCGGCGGCAACGGCTTCGTCGAGGACAGCCTGATGCCGCGCCTCTATCGCCAGGCGCCGTTGAACTCCCTGTGGGAAGGGGCCGGCAACCTGATGGCGCTGGACGCCCTGCGCGCGCTTGCGCGATCGCCGGAGGCCGCCGAGGCGATCGCCGCCGAGCTCGCGCCGGCCCGCGGGGCGGATGCACGGCTGGACCGCTACGTCGCCGACACCCTCGATGCGCTCGCCCGAACACCGGACGAAGCCGAGGCCCGCCGGTTTTGCGAACGACTGGCGCTCGCCGTGCAAGGCGCCCTGCTGGTGCGGTTCTCGCCAAGTGAAGTCGCCGACGGCTTCTGCGCCAGCCGGCTGAGCGAGGGATCCGGCCGCGCCTTCGGGACCTTGCCCGGGGGCGTGAACACCAAGGCGATCGTCGACCGCGCGACGCCCGCCGTTTCCAGCTAGGCCCCAAAACAGCGGAAGCCCGGCGTTGCCCTTTTTCAAGGGTGCGCGTCGGGCTTCCTTGGACCGGTCTTTCCCAAAGTCTGGAAAAGGCGCCGACCTCGATCTTCGGGGCTTTCGCCTTGGAGATCCACCGCATCAACTGCGGGGCGCGCCAGCGGTTTCAGCGCTGCCGCAAATTTTTTCGCGGCCGTGGGTTTAGCGGGCCGCGGTCGCCCGCTCCCGCGCCACCGGCGGCGGTTCGCCGTCCGGGATGACGTCGACCTCGACGTCCAGCGTCTGCACCCCGGGGGCCAGGATGATGCCGTCGATCGGCGCGACGTCGCCGTAGTCGCGGCCGACGGCGAGCACGATGTGGTCGTTCTCGGCGAAGACGTCGTTGGTCGGATCGAAGCCCAGCCAGCCGGTCGCCGGGCCGCACCAGAGCGCCACCCAGGCATGGGTGGCGTCGGCGCCCTCCAGCCGCGGCTGGCCGGGCGGCGGGATGGTCCGCAGGTAGCCGCTCACATAGGCTGCCGGCAGGCCGAGCCCGCGCAGGCCGGCGATCATGATGTGGGCGAAGTCCTGGCAGACGCCGTGGCGGCGCTGGAAGGCTTCCGAGGCCGGGGTGGAGACGTTGGTGGCCTCCGGGTCGTAGGTGAAGTCGCGGTACATCCGCCGCATCAGGTCGGCCGCCGCCTCGACGATCGGCCGGCCCGGCGGGAAGCTCTGGCGCGCATAGTCGGTGATCGGCGCGGTGTTGGGCGTGCGCGGCGTCGGATAGAGGAAGGCCGCCGGCCCCTCGGGCCCGAGGTTGCTGTCGGCGAAGCTTTCCAGCCGCACCCTCTCCCAGGGCTCGCTGGCGGCCGGGTCGCCGGCCGGCGGCACGTGGACGTCGACCCGGCAATGGCTCTCGATCACCAGCACCTCGTGCGGCTCGTCGATCAGCACCCGCAGGGTGCGCTCGCCGAATGGCCCGACGCCGGTCTGGGTATGGTGCGGCCGCGGCAGCACGGTGACGGCGCTGCGCAGCAGGGTCTGGGTCGGCGACGACCGCGGCGTCAGCCGCAGCACGCACTGGGCGAACGATACCGGGTCCTCGTACCGGTAGGTCGTGCGATGGCGCAGCGTGTAGATCACGCGAGCCCGGCGAGCTTGATGGTCGGCGCCGCATTGGCGCCCTGCTGGAAGAACCGGTCGGCGACGGCTCCGGAAAGCCGCAGCAGGACATGTTCGAAGGCCTGCATCCGCTCGACGGTCAGGTTGGCGGCGTCGGCGGTCTCCAGCTCGGTGGCCAGCGGCAGCAGCAGCCGCAGCGGCTGCTCGGGCATGCCGTCGTCCTGCAGGGCCGGCAGGCTTTGCAGATGGCCCTTCAGCGTCGCCACCTGGAAGGCCAGCGAGCGGGTGTTGAACGGGTCCAGCATGATCATGTCGCGCACCGGGATCAGCGCCAGGCCCACCAGATAGCGGGCGCGATAGGTGATCTGGCTGTCGGCCAGGTCCAGCAGCAGGTCGAGGTCGTCGGTGTTGGCGGTCTCCGGCGCGAAGGTGCGCGCCAGCCTGCAGGTGTTGATCCCGCGCTCCAGCCGCCGGCCCATGTCCAGGAAGCGCCATCCGGCCACCCGGTTCATGTTCTCCTGGGCCAGGCCCGCCAGGGCCGAGAGGATCTGCAGGGCGCTTTCCACCTGCTGCAGGGCCTCGGCCTCGGAGAGCGGGTTCTGCGCGCCCTGGGTGAGCTCCTCCTCCAGGTCGGTCAGCTGGGACCAGAAGTCGGCCGACAGCCGCTCGCGCATGCTGGCCGCCGTCCGCCGGGCGCCGCGAACCAGGTAGATGACCGAGCCGTAGGCCTTCTGGTCGTGCATGGCGTCGCGCGCCGCGTCAAGCGCCCGGCCGCCCAGCGCCTCCTCGTCCAGCGCGCCCCAGTCGATCAGCAGCTGCTGCAGCCCGACGAGGGTCTCGCCGGCCCCGTGGATGGCCGACTCCGAATTCATCAGGCTGGTGCAGAGGCTGCGCACCAGCCGCAGCGTCGCCTCGGCCCGCTCCAGGTAGCGGCCCAGCCAGAACAGGTTGTCGGCCGCCCGGCTGGGGAGGTTCCCCATGATCCGGCGCACCTTCACCTCTTCCTTGCTGGCCAGCAGGGTGACCTTCTCGACCGGCTTGTCGTCGATCACCCAGACGTCGGCGGTGCGGGCGTCGTCGCCCATCGAGATGGCCCGCGCGTCCAGCCGGTCGGAGGTGCGGCAGAAGCCGCCGGGCATGATCTGGAACCCCTCCGGCGTCCAGGTCGCATAGACCCGCAGCACGAACGGCGCAGGCTCCAGCCGCCCGTCGCGCAACACCGGCATGGTCGACAGCTGCACCACTTCCTGGCCGACGAAGTCGCCCGGCCGGTCGCGCAGCCTGGCCAGCACCGCCTCGCGCGCCTTGGGATCCATGTCGGCGATCATCCGCGGCCGCGTCAGGCCGCCGTCGCCGCCGGCGACGTTGAAGGCCGAGGCCAGGGCCAGTTCGTCGAGGTTCTTCTCGACCATCGCCCGCTCGCGCGGCTGGCCGCACCACCAGGTGGCGACATTGGGCAGCTTCAGCTCCTCCCCGAGGATGCGGCGCGACAGCCTCGGCAGGAAGCCCAGCAGGGCCTTGGATTCGAGCAGGCCCGAGCCCGGCATGTTGAACACCGCCACGCCGCCGGCCCGGATGGCGTCCAGCAGGCCAGGCGTACCCAGGTGCGAGGCGCTGTTGAGCTCCAGCGGGTCGAGGAAGTCGGCGTCGACCCGCCGCAGGATGACGTCGGCGCGCTTCAGGCCGGCGATGGTGCGGACATAGACCTTGCCGTCGCGCGCCACCAGGTCGTCGCCCTCGACCAGCAGGAAGCCGAGGTAGCGGGCCAGGTGCGCCTGCTCGAAATAGGTCTCGCTGTAGGGACCCGGCGTCAGCAGGCAGATGCGCGGGTCGGGGCGGCTGGCGCCCGCCGCCAGGCCTTTGCGGAAGCTGTCGAAAAAGGGCGCCAACCGCTGGACATTCATGGCGTTGTAGAGGTTCGGATAGGCCCGCGAGAGCACCAGCCGGTTCTCCAGCGCATAGCCGGCGCCGGACGGCGCCTGGGTGCGGTCGTCCAGCACCCACCAGCGCCCGTCGGGCCCGCGGCCGAGGTCGGCGGCGTAGATCTGCAGGAAGCGGCCGGCCGGCGGCCGCACCCCGCTCATCGCCCGTACATAGTCGATGCTGCCGGTCAGGGCGGCCGCCGGCAGGGCGCCCTCGGCGACCAGCCGCGCCTCGCCGTAGAAGTCCTGCAGCAGGCCTTCCATCAGCCGCGCCCGCTGGGCGACGCCCTCGGCGATCTGCGCCCACTCGCCCTTGTCGAGGATCAGCGGCAGCGAGCCCAAGGGCCAGCTGCGCTCGGTCTCCTCGCCGTAGATGCGGTAGGAGACGCCGGTGTCGCGGATGTGCCGCGTGGCCAGCTCGAACCGGGACTTGAAGTCGTCCTCGCCGTATTCCGCCAGCTCCCCGAGGAAGGCCAGCCACCGGTCGCGCGGCCGGCCGCTGGCGTCGATCAGCTCGTCGGGAATGCCCTGCAGCGGCCGATAGCCGCGCAGCCAGGCGGACAGCCGCCGAGCCGCCGACGGCTCGAGGTCGGCCTTCGCCGGCTTGGGGACGGTCAGCTCAGCCGACACGGCTTCTCCTGAGATCGAGCGTCATCGGAAAATCGTCGCTGGGCTCGGCGTGCGGCGGCCGCATGTGACCTGGACTGTGACCATGCTCCTGGAACCTGGCCTGGCGACGCGCCTGCGCCTCATAGGAATTCACCGGGAAGGTAGCATAGTTGCGCCCGCCTGGGTGGGCCACATGGTAGACGCAGCCGCCGATCGAGCGTTCGCTGGCCCGGTCGACGACGTCGAAGGTCAGGGGCGCGTTCACCGGCAGCGTCGGATGCAGGCCGCTGGGCAGGGTCCAGGCCTTGTAGCGCACCCCGGCGACCGCCTGCATGGAGACTCCCGTCGGGGTCATCGGCAGGGCGTGGCCGTTGCAGGCGATCACGTGGCGATCCGGATTGAAGCCGTCGGCCAGCACCTGCAGCCGCTCGACCGAGGAGTCGACGAAGCGAACCGTGCCGCCGGCCGTCCCCTCTTCGCCCATGACATGCCAGGGCTCGAGCGCGTGGCGCAGCTCCAGCGACACCGGGCCGTACTGCACCCGGCCGTGCACCGGGAAGCGGAACTGCCGCTGCGCCTCGTACCAGGCCGGCTGCAGGGCGTAGCCCGCCTGCCCGAGCTCGCCCAGCACCTCGAGGAAGTCGCTCCAGACGAAGTGCGGCAGCATGAAGCGGTCGTGCAGCGCCGTGCCCCAGCGCACCAGCCGGCCGTGCTGCGGCTCGCGCCAGAACCAGGCGATCAGCGCCCGCAGCAGTAGCTGCTGCGCCAGGCTCATCCGGGCGTCCGGCGGCATCTCGAAGCCGCGGAACTCCAGCAGGCCCAGCCGGCCGGCCGGGCCGTCCGGGGAATAGAGCTTGTCGATGCAGATCTCAGTGCGGTGGGTGTTGCCGGTGACGTCGGTGAGCAGGTTGCGCAGCAGCCGGTCGACCAGCCAGGGGGACGGCGCCTCGCCCTCGTCGCCGCCGGCCCCCGGCGGCGGGATCATCGCAAGCGCGATATCCAGCTCGTACAGCACGTCATGGCGCGCCTCGTCGATCCGCGGCGCCTGGCTGGTCGGCCCGACGAACAGGCCGGAGAACAGGTAGGAGAGCGAGGGGTGGCGCTGCCAGTAGAGCAGCAGGCTCTTCAGCACATCGGGCCGGCGCAGGAAGGGCGAGTCCTCCGGGCTGGCCCCGCCGACCACCACATGGGCGCCGCCGCCGGTGCCGGTGTGGCGCCCGTCGATCATGAACTTGTCCGCCCCGAGCCGGCAGGCGCGCGCGTCCTGGTAGACGCCGGTGGTGATCGCGACGGATTCGCGCCAGCTCGACGCCGGCTGGACGTTGACCTCGATCACGCCCGGGTCGGGGGTCACCTTCAGGACGCCCATCCTGCGGTCGTCCGGCGGGGTGTAGCCCTCGATCCTCAGCGGCCGGCCCAGCGCCGCCGCCTCGATCTCGGCGAGCAGTTCGAGATAGTCCTCCAGCCGCGAGACCGGCGGCATGAAGACATGCAGCACGCCCTTGCGCGGCTCGACCGACAGGGCGGTGCGCACGTGCACCGGCGCTTTCGGCGCAGCTCGCGGCGTCGCGCCCGCCTGCCGCGCGGCGGCGGCGGCGCGGAAGTCCGGCAACGGCCCGCGTTCCTCATAGGGGTCGGCCGGGACGATGTAGGGATAGTCCTCCGGCTTCAGCTCCGGCAGGCCGCCCAGCGGCAGCCGCAGGCCGAGCGGAGAGTCGCCCGGGACCAGGTAGAGCCGCTCGCGCTTGAAGCGCCAGGCCTCGCTCACCCAGCCGCCGCCCTCGGCCTCGCTGAAGGCGCGGCGCAGCGGCAGGACATAGCCGACCGGCTTGGAGAGCCCGCCCTCCATCACCCGCCGCAGCGAGGCCCGCGCGCCGGGCGTGTCGAGCGCCGCGTCCGACGCCTCGACCCCGTCAGGCAGGTCGGCCTCGGAGCGGATGGCCGGCAGCGGGTCCTCGCGCGCCGGCAGGATGTGTTGCGCGTCAAGGCCGAGCCGCGCGGCCAGCCGCTCGAGCAGCGCCAGGGCGTCGTCGGCCCCGGCCGGCGCGGCGTCAGGCGCCGCCGCCTCGCCGCCCCAGACCGCCACCCCGTCGCGCCGCCAGAACAGGCCGAGCGCCCAGCGCGGCAGCGGCTCGCCCGGGTACCACTTGCCCTGGCCGTAGTGCAGCAGGCCGCCGGCGCCGAACCGCTCCTTCAGCCGCTGCAGCAGCTTTTCGGCGATCCCCGGCTTGGTCGGGCCCGAGGCCGCGGTGTTCCATTCCTCGGCCTCGAAATCGTCGATCGAGACGAAGGTCGGCTCGCCGCCCAGCGTCAGGCGCACGTCCTGGCTCTGCAGGTCCGCCTCGACCTGGTCGCCCAGCGCCTCCAGCGCGTCCCAGTCGGCGCCCTCGAACGGCTTGGTGATGCGGATCGGCTCGACCAGCCGGGTGACCTCCATGGCGAAGTCGAAACGGTCGGCCGCGCGGCTGGCCATGCCGGTGATTGGCGCGGCGCTGGCGTAGTGGGGCGCGGCGGCCAGCGGGATATGGCCCTCGCCGCACAGCAGGCCCGAGGTGACGTCGAAGCCGATCCAGCCGGCGCCGGGGAGATAGACCTCGGCCCAGGCGTGCAGGTCGGTGAAGTCGGTCTGGGTCCCCAGCGGCCCCTCGATCGGGTCGATGTCGGCCTTCAGCTGCAGCAGGTAGCCGGAGACGAAGCGCGCCGCGAGCCCCAGCCGGCGCAGGATCTGCACCAGCAGCCAGGCGCTGTCGCGGCACGAGCCGGAACCGAGCGAGAGCGTGGCGTCCGGCGTCTGCACCCCGGGCTCCATCCGCACCACGTAGCTGATCTGGTGCTGCAGGCGGCTGTTCAGCTCGACGATGAAGTCCATCACCCCGCTGCCGTCCGGCTTCAGCTCGGCGACGAGGGCGTCCAGCCGCGGGCCGGCGTCATCCAGCGCCAGATAGGGCGCGAGGTCGTGCTTCAGCTGCTCCGGATAGGCGAACGGCAGGGTCTCGGCGTAGGGCTCGATGAAGAAGTCGAAGGGGTTGATCACCACCATCTCGGCGGTGAGATCGACGGTGATGCTCAGCTCCCGCGCCGGCTCGGGAAAGACGATGCGCGCCAGCCAGTTGCCGTGCGGGTCCTGCTGCCAGTTGATGAAGTGGTTGGCCGGCTCGATCGTCAGCGAATAGCTGGGGATGCGCGTGCGGGTGTGCGGCGCGGGCCGCAGGCGCACGACGTGCGGGCCGAGCGCGGTCGGCTCGTCGTAGGTGTAGCGGGTCACATGATGGAGCGCAGCGACGACGGACAGGGCCAGGCCCTCCTTCGAGGAATTCCGCCCCCAGTCTTACCGCCCAAACCGCGCGCGGCGCGTGCTAGTTCTCCACGGCGCACATTGCGAGCAGCTTTGCCGCTTCCGTAGGCGTTCGGCGCCAGGCGCCCCAGCCATGGCGGGCCCACGTCATGGCGCGCGCCCAGCCTATTCGGCCGCGAGGGCGGAGCCGTCCGGCCGCGGACGCGGCGCGTCCTGTTCCGAGGCCTCGGTGGTGGTCGACGCCGGCTCGTCGAGCGCCTCGGTGACCACCCGGAAGCCGGTGAGCAGCGGCGTTCCGAAGGCGGTGCTGATCGCCACGTCGGTGGCGTCGCGGCCGCGGGCCAGGACGATGCGGCCGATCCGGCGCTGGTTGTGGCGGGCGTCGACCGAATGCCAGCGGCCGCCGAGATAGGCTTCGAACCAGGCGCTGAAGTCCATCGGCGCGTCGACGACCGGCACGCCGATGTCGCCGAGGTAGCCGGTGCAGTAGCGGGCCGGGATGTTCATGCAGCGGCACAGGGTGATCGCCAGGTGCGCATAATCGCGGCAGACCCCGATCCCTTCGGCGTTCGCCTCGAAGGCGGAGCGGGTCGAGCGGGCGTGGTCATAACTGAATTTGATCCGCTGGTGGGCGTAGTCGAGGATCGCCTGCAGTCGCGGCCAGCCGGGCTCGGTCTGGCCGAACAGCGCCCAGGCCAGGTCGCCCAGCCGGTCGGTCTCGCAATAGCGGCTGCCGAGCAGGAAGGGCAGCACCTCGTCGGGTAGCTCGCTCACCGGATGCTGGCGGGCGGTCCAGTCATGCGGCTCCGGCAGGCCGCTGTCGGCGATGATGAAGTCGGAGCGGAAGGTGATCGGCCCGCCCGGCGCGGTGAGCCGGGTCGCCAGGTTGCCGAACAGGTCGACATGCTGGGCGATGGGCGTCGGCGGCTCGACCTGCAGCAGGTCCGGCGTCAGCAGGTCCTGGCGGCGATCGGGGTGGACGCTCAGCAGCAGCGACATCGGCGTCTCGCCGACGGCGTCGTATGAAATCTCGAACCCGGCACGGATGCGCATGGTGGTCCCCTCGGTCGGGAGCGCGCATCGCCGCCGCTCGCGCCGTCTAGGCTGAAACATGAGAACCGGAAACACGATGCGGAGGGATGGGTTCCCAGGCGGCGGCCATCTCGCGCCGGGCGCCTCCTCTCAGGCGACCTGCGCCAGCTGGCCGCTCGGATGGACGTCGACGTGGACCTCCAGCTGGCTGAAGCCGGGATCGCCGATCACCGCTCCGCAGATCGGCGCGGCCTCGTCGGGGGTGCGGGCGACGGCGATCGGGATCAGATCGGGCGATTCCGCCAGGCCGTTGGTGGGGTCGAACTCGATCCAGCCGAGGTCCGGCAGGAAGACCTCGCACCAGGCGTGGGTCGCGCCCGCGCCGCGCACCTCCAGATGCGCCGGCGAGTAGAGGTAGCCGGTGACGAACCGCGCCGCGAAGCCCAGCCGCCGCAGCGCCTCGACCATCAGCCAGGCGAAGTCGCGGCAGGTTCCCGAGCCCAGCCGCACGGTGAACTCCGGCGTCTGGACACCGGGCTCGTAGCGGGCCGAATAGGTGAAGCTTTGATGGATCTGGCCGTTCAGCCGCAGCAGGAAGTCCAGCGCCCGCTCGCCCGGCTGGTCGACCAGGGCCCGCACCCAGCTCAACAGCTCGGCGTTCGGATCGTCGGTCACCGGCTCCATGAAGGGGGCCAGCACCATCCGGTCGGTGCGGTCGTAGATCACCGGGGTCAGGGTGTGCGGGTCGCCTGGCTGGGCCGCCAGCGTCGCCGGATAGCGCTCGATGACCAGGTCGCTGACGATCAGCAGCTCCCGCGCCGCCTCCTTCGGACTGAAGAAGCAGACGCTGTTGCCGAGCGAGTCATAGGCCCAGCGGGTGTCGCCCCCCGGCGACAGGGTCAGGCCGGCCTCGATCAGCCGGATCGCATGGCTGTCGCGCGGACGCACCAGCAGCCGGTGCGGGGCGAACCGCACCGGGTGCTCGTAGCTGTAGCGGGTTTCGTGGCGGATGCTGAGCAGGGTCATGGGCCCGGGAGGAACCCGCGCGATCCCCTAGGGTTCCAGCGGCAGGAACGCGACGTTTGGGCGCGCCGGGCCCACCGACGCTCGCCAGAGTGGCAGTGGCGCGCCCTACCGTCTAAAGGATCGCCAAATGCATGAAGCCACGACGCCTTTGGGGCAGCGCATGACAAAGCCCGGTCCACACGCCGCCAATCCGCATGAGCAGGAAATCGCCACCCTGCAGCAACAGCTGGCGCAGCGTTCGCGGTCGCTCGAGGAGGCGGAGGCGCGCTACAATGCGGTGTTCAATTCGGCCCTGAGCCCGATGTCGATCTGCACGATCGACGGCGTCATCCTCGACGTCAATCGCGCCACCTTGCAGGCGATCGACATGCCGATCGAAGCCTTCGTCGGCAAACACCTGTGGGAAAGCCCCTGGTTCGCGGCCAATCCTGCCGAGGCCGCCAAGGCGCAGACGGCGATCACGCGGCATCGCGGCCAATACGTCGAATACGAATCCCGCGTTCTCTCGCGCCCGGCCGAGTGGCGCACCTTCCAGTTCGCCCTGCGCCCCTATCGATCCTATGTCGGCGCCGAGGCGCGCTTCATGGTGCTGGAGGTTCGCGACCTCACCGACATCCGCCGCAAGGCCGCGATCTGCGACAAGCTTGACCAGATGGAACGGTCCAGCGCCCCGACGCCGGAACGGCAGCCGGAGAGCTGAGCCGTCGTCCGACCGGACGCCGGACCTTGGACGTCGCCGATCGCCTCAGTTCGCCGGCGGAGACGGCGCCTGTTCGCCGGGCGCATCGGCGATCGGTTGCGCGAGCGTGGTTCGCGCCACCGGCACGGACACGATCGCCGCCGCGTTCCGCGCGAAGTCGCGCGCGACCGGCACCCTGACGCCCTCCGCAGCGACGCCGCCGGCGGCCCGGACGATGCACTGACCGGTCTCGGCCATGGCGTGCTTGCCCGCGCAGTAGACGTCTTCGTATTGCGGCCCGGAGGCGGCGAGGCATTGGTTCAGGTTCAGCTTGGCCTGGCGAAGGCATTCGCCGCCGTCGGGCGCCCGCAACAGCGGCGACAGCGCCTCTGAGCGCGTCTCGCCGGCCTGGCCGAGAACGGCGGCGGCGGCCAGCAGCAGGCCCTGCAGCACCGTCGGCGTCGGCCGTGTGGCGCTCGCGGCCGCCTCCTGGCCGCCGCGGCGCTTGACCAGCTGGACGAGCAGTTGCTGGGTCTCGCTCTCGCTCAACGGCTCCGCCTTCACCCCGGCCGCGCGAACCCGCGCCAGCCGCGCCCCGGGCTCGGCGACCGGCGTGAGCGCCCAGGGCTGTTGTTGCACCTTGTAGGCGGCTTCGGTCACCGCCTGGCCGCGACTGACCAGGCCGGCCCCCATCTCCTGAAGCGCGCCGGACGCCTTGGCCGCGGCCTGCCACGCGCCCGGGACGCCCAGGACCATGTCCGGGTTGGCGGTGAGGCGCTCGACATAGGCGCCGCGCTCGGCCGGGTCCGGCGCCGAGGCGGACAGGGCATCGACGAAGGTCGGCTGCTGCAGGGCGACCAGGGCGGCGTAGGCGACCGCGCCTTCCTCCAGCTGGCCGGGGTCATAGGCGGCGCCGGCCATCAGGGCGCCGGCGATGGACGCCGGGCCGTCGAAGTCGGCGCTGATGGCCGCCGCGCTGCGGCAGTAACGCTCGAAGGCGCCCGCCGCATCGACCACCCGCCGCGCCATCGCCACCGAAGGCCCCCGGTCCAGCGAGGCGTCCGGCCCCCCCAGCGACGGCTCCACCGACCGATAGGCCGGGTCTGAGGCCAAGGCATAGCCTCCCACCAGCCCCACGACAGTCGTAATGAGAAGTATTCGCAGACCTGTCTTCATCACTTCGCATCCTCACATGCGAAATCACCTGCTGCGTTGCAGCATTTTTTTCTTGGTCAATTCGCGTTCTTAAAAACTCGCGAAACGATGAAAGTAAAACACGACCACCGAATGCTGACCATTCCGCAGCGGGGCGAATGCGGAAAACATTTCCGTCAACAGTGACCCGACCGCATCACGCATTATCGCCCAGTTTCAACTTGCGGTGTGTTTTGACGAATAAATGTTTGGAAAATCTACGCTGCCGCGAAGATCTGCGCCCAACGCTCACAGCAAGTTGTCGTCCCGCCCGCCCCCGCGCGGTCGCGGCGCACGCCGGGCTCCCGCGCCGCACTCGCGGGCCTGAATTGGTCAAGGACCGCCTCGCCCCTGGGCAGGTCCGACCGAGGCGATCACTCCGCCAAACCCGCGTTCGCCGAACCTTGACTTGTATACTACCCTCTGTTCAACTTATGAATGTGGGAGGGCCAGATGATAACCCGACGTGGAATGGTCGCCGCGGGTCTGGCGCTCGCAGGCACAAAGGTCTCGGCGCAGCCGCTCTCCCCGCACGTCGCGGTGGGGCCGACGCCGGAAGCCCGACCTGAATCGCAGACGGCGGCGCCGACCGCCTCGCGCGCAATCATCGAAAAAACCGGAGCGCAGCCCCGCCCGTTCCGCATCCTGTCCATCGACGGCGGCGGAATGAAAGGCGTCGTCCCTGCGACCGTCCTGCTGACGCTGAATTCAAAGCTGCGACTGCTCAATAAGCCAGGCGTGGGCGACAGCTTTGATCTGTTTGCGGGCACGTCGACGGGCTGCATCATCGCCGCGGCGCTGGCCTCGGCGCCCGTGGCGGCGACCAACGGCGGCCGGCGGTGCGACGACCCGGACGACATGCTCCGCATCTATCGCGAAAAGGGGTCGACGATCTTCGACCGGGGCAGCGGCTTCTGGGAGCGCACGCGCCATAATCCCTTCGATCTGCTAGGCGAACTCTATAGCGACAAAGGAAAGAAGCAGGCGTTTCTCGAAGCCTTCGGCAACATTCGGCTTGGCCAGCTGACGAAGAACTTTGTCAGCACCTATTACGAAATGTCTCCGCAGCCGCGCGCGGTCATCGCGGCGGCCGGCCCCCTGTTCCGTGAAAACAACCAGGCCGATTTCGGCGATCTATATCTACGCGACGTGGTTCACGCGTCGTCCTCGGCGCCGGTTTATTTCAACCCGGCAAAGATCGACAACGGTAAGATTCAAGCCGTGGATGGCGGCGTATTCGCCAACAACCCGGCGGCCGCAGCCTACTTCTCCGCCGGCGGCCTCCTCGATCCCAGCGGGCTCGCGGGGATCGAGATCGTCTCCCTGGGCTGCGGCGCCTCGACGGTCTCCTATCCGACGCATCGCGCAAGCTGGGGGCCAGCGGAGTGGGTCGCGCCCCACGATGGGGTTCCACTGATCAATCTCGTCAGCGACAGCCAGTCGAGCGTCATCGACTGGGAGCTCAGGTCCTTGCTGGGCCCGCGCTACGAGCGGTTCCAGCCGCAACTTCCTCCGCTTGTGGGTCACAACGGGCGGCAACTGGGCGCCATGGACGACGGAAGCGTCGAGAGCCTGGAGGCGTTGCAGGCCGCCACCCTCAGGTACGTCCTCGACCCGGCCGTCGACGCCCGCCTCAACGCGATCGCCGCGAAACTCTGACCGGGCCCGGGGTAGGCCAGGCATCGCCCTCGTCATCGGTCGTTTCGTCGGATCACGAGGAAGTGCCGTCCTCGCGCCAGGCGCCGTGCTTCGCTCCCGCCCAAGGCGCTCAGCCTGCGATCTCGCATATTCCCCCCTTTTTTGAGCCCCAACCGAGGCGCGCGCGCTCATCCGTTCGCATTAGCAGGCGCATTCAACAGCGAATGCCGCAGTTTCGGTCCGAGGAGAGCGAGGCGTCCGAGAGCGTCCGCCAAAAGACACCGGTGCTCACGTCTTGCGAGCCAGGCCCGCGCGCAACGCATCGATGATCGCGGCTTTGAACCTTTTGCCGATGGGGGTTCCGAACATCTGGAAACCGTGGAATGCGCCAGGGACAACGTCCAGCGTGACCGGAACACCGGCCTGGATGAGGCGTCTTGCGTATTCGATGTCCTCGTCCACGAAGAGGTCGATCGACCCCACGCCGATGAAGGTTGGCGGAAGCCCGCGCAGATCGTCCAGGCGGGCCGGCACTGACCCCTTGGGTAGGCGCGCCGAGCCGGCCGGAACACCGAGCAGGGAGGTCCAGCCAAACCGGTTGGCGGCCGGCGTCCACCCGACGGCGCCCTGCTGGCGCGGCTTCTGAATCGTGCTGCCGGTGCGGTCGTCCAGCATCGGATAGATCAGCGCCTGGTAGACCAGCGGAACCTCGCCACGATCACGGGCGGCGATGGCCAGCATCGCGGCGTGGCCGCCGCCGGCGCTGCCGCCCATGACGGCGATG
>Ga0105248_10001217_pt1 | contig 28736 bp, 23 predicted proteins | sample KBSS34metaG_FD_81524 | JGI IMG/M metagenome (GOLD analysis project Ga0105248, IMG submission 81524) | Switchgrass rhizosphere microbial communities from Kellogg Biological Station, Michigan, USA - KBS S3-4 metaG | ecosystem: Host-associated > Plants > Roots > Rhizosphere > Soil | place... | reverse complement strand
TGGCTACCTGGGCCACGGCATTAGCGTATTGAGCTGATTGCAGCGAAGTCTGGGAGAGTTCATCCACAGTACTGACCGTCTCAGCCAGCGCCGCCGCTGGCTCCGGGGCGCCGGAGGCACTCTGTGTTACTATAGCCAGAATCTCTGTGCTGGCCGCGGCCAACTTGCTAATAGTGTCTGTAAGAGTGGTCATGGTGCCCCGTCTTTCACCAGCTTGATTTTTAAGAGGCGTAAGAATGGCGGTATTGAGTGTGGTGCCAATTACAACCAGAAGAATAATGACGGCGACCGCTCCGAAGTAGAGACTGGTGGTTAAAAAGGTGGCTTTGTCTTGCGCTTCCACTTCGCGTGATTTGAGCAGCCTTCTTTCTTCCTCTTCAATATCGCCTACTAATTTACGAGCTTGGTCCATATACCCTTTTCCACGATCCGACTTAACAACAGCGAGTGCTTCGTCCAGGCCTTTAGTGCGGCGCAATTCTATTGTTTCGCGCAATTCGTCGAGTTTAAGATTGGCCTGTGCCTCCAGCTGATCGATACTGGACTTCTGTCGTTCGTTGTCGACGGTGAGAGAGCGGAGTTTTTCAATTGACGTCTTAATATTGGCCAGCGCCGAACGGTATGGGTCAAGATAGCGGTCATTGCCGGTGATCAGATATCCTCTCTGCCCCGTTTCGGCATCTTTGAGCCAGGCCAGCGTGTTCTGCGTCGCCTGGATTGTCTCGTGGGTGTGCACTACCCAGTGATTTCTCTCGGTCAACTGCTGTGTGCTGTAGAAAGTCAGTCCGACAAGCAGTAATAGAAATACCGCTGTGGCTCCGAATGCCATGATTATTTTGCCGGTGATATTCATAAAACTCCCAATTTTATTTCCCTGGTTTGTAGCGGTCTTTGTTTTGTTGTCGATAATGGGTCGCAGCCAAATTGGCTGCTATATTGGATACTAAATAAGTTGATTGATTACCTCCAGCAGGTCTGATCTCTCGACCTCGCTTTTGACCAGATAAGCGTCTGCACCTGAGGCGATTCCCATGGCTTTGTGTTTTTCACTGGCCAGAGCGGTTACGAGTACAACTGGTAATTTCATGTACTGGACCGACGTCTTGATTTTCGTTGTCAGGGCAAAGCCGTCCATCTTCGGCATCTCCACGTCCGAGACTATCAGGTCGAATTGCTTCTCTTGAATTGTCTGCCAGGCCTGCGCGCCATCGACACATGTAGTGACGTCGAATCCGGCCGATTCAAGCAGGTGCTTTTCCAGAGAACGCGTGGTGATTGAATCATCAACCAAAAGCAGACGCCGTTTCTTTTCTCGTCCGCGTCTTAGCTCTTGTTCGGTGCCCGACGGCATCGTTTCCTGGCCGGGGGAAAGGGCCGAGCGCAAGACTTCGGCAGAGTTTACGATCAGGGCAATCTGGCCGCTGGGCATGATCGTGGAGGCGGCTATATGTTTGACCTTTCGGATTCTATCTCCCAGATTTTTGACCAGCACTTCTTGCTCGGCCACAAGTTCGTCCACAACGACGACTGCCCGGCTATCGAATAGCGAAAGCACCACTGCCGGTATCTTGGTATGCGTGGTATTGCTGGCCTGCAAATCTAAAATCTGATTGAGGGTCACTACCGTTACCGGTGCTTGATCCAGCGAAATCACCGTGCGACCGTCCATTGAATGTAAGTCGTTGACCGAAAAGCGCACCAGTTTCTGTATGCTGGAAGTCGGCAGAGCAAAGAGTTGTCCGCCGCAGCGGACAAAAAGTACACGCATGCTCGTCAGTGTCAATGGCACGGTCATGGTAAAGACAGAACCTGCGCCGGATGCGCTTTCCAATTCAACCGATCCATGCAGATGTTCGATCTTGTCTTTTACTACATCGAGACCCACCCCGCGGCCCGAGATCTCGGTGATGATGGGCGCCGTGGAAAAGCCGCGCGAAAAAAGCAAATTGTTGATTTCGGTGTCGTTTTCGGGTGGAGGCAGATTGAGCTTCTCAGCGCGAGCTTTAATTTTTGCCAGGTCTACTCCTCGGCCGTCATCCGATACTTTTATCATGGCTTGACTGCCCTGGACTGTGGCTTCAATCGTGATTGTAGCTTTAGCCGTCTTTCCTGCTTGAAGTCGTTCTTCGGTTGTTTCCACTCCATGGTCGCAGGCGTTGCGCACCAGATGCAGAAGTGGATCTTTGAGTTGTTCGAGGACATTGCGGTCGACTTCAATCTCCATGCCGCTAAATTTTAGTTGTACTTGTTTGGCGCCACCGCCGTCGGCGGTGAGATCTCGCACCATACGGTCTATGCCCTGACAGGCACGGCCTATGGGAACCATGCGCAGACTGCGGATGCTGCTTGTGACGGTGGACACTGCACCGGAGAGGTGGCGATTCTCGTTTTGCAATTTGTGTTTGATCTGTTCCAGGTCCTTATTGATCAGTTGCAAGCGCTCGTAGTCGCCGGTCCTTTCCTGTCTGGCCATACGCTGCCATTGCGTCAACTTGAGATGTAGTTGATTAACACTGGCCAGGCAGGCCAGATTGCGATTGGTGACAGTAATAAGATCCGAGCTTTCGGCCAACAGGCCGTCCAATTTGGCCACCGGCAGGCGCACCGAGTTTTCTACTGTTTTGGCCCAGGATGAGCTCTCTGTGCCGGTCTTGGTCGTGTCGGCTGTGGCTTTGGCAAGTGCCGCAGATAGAGGCGCCCCTTCGGCCAAGTCGCGGCCGCTGCAAGCAGCAGGATCTGTAATATGCTGATGTGGTGGACTTTGATTTGTCGGACTTTGATTTGGCGGACTCTGATTCGGAAGACTCTGATTTGGCGGACTCTGATTTGGCGGACTTTGATTGGTGTCCGTCGCTTTTATTGCCGCTTCTTTAAGCAGGAATAAGACCGGCGCAAGAGGTCTTTCAGCATTTTTATCGCCTGTTTGCAGAAGCTGTCCCATACTCTCAATCAAGTCCAGAGTCTTGAATATGAGCTGATAGCCTGCAGTTTCCATGGGCGCGCCTTCCTGCATGGCCGCAAAAATATTTTCCATTTCGTGACAAACTGACGCGGCCGTGGCCAGGCCGACTGAGCGCGAGGCGCCTTTAAGGCTGTGCACAGTTCTGAAAATACTTTCCAGAAGTTCCTGTCTCCTTTCTTCGCTTGTTTCCGATTCCAGGCTGAGCAACTCCTGGGTGACCAACTTGACGTGCTCGTGCAGTTCGCCGATGTAAATCGGCAAAAGCTCGGCCATCATGTCGTCCATTTCCATATTTACTCGACCTGCTCCGCTGTTTATCAGCCTATGTACATGCGCTCGTCATCTATGATTGCCTCAATATTGAGATAGAGTAGAGCGTCCGCTGTAACCCCCTTGAGATATTTTGCTGTACCCGAGCTGATATTGTCGGGCACATCGAGCACGAGAGACTGGCGGAATGAGTGAGTTTGTTCCGCCTTTTCGGCCAGGATGCCAAATTCGAATTTGTCGCGGCCGACGACAATGATGCGTGTCAGGTCGGTCAGGCCCCGACTGGGCAGGGCGAAGAATTTGCGCAGTTCTATTAGGGCTACAATCGTACCTCGCAGATTGGTAATACCCACTATAAAATCGGGTGTGCCCGGCACCGGTGTGTACTCTTTGAGTTTTACTATCTCCAGAACGTTCTTCGTGTCGATGAGAAATTTTGCGCTGCCGATGGAAAATGAGACGACATCGATACTCGTGCCCTGCTCTTCGGCCTCAAGCGGAATTGCCAGACGACGAGCCCGTTCGTCCAGCAGTGCTTGATCTTTCAAACTTGTTGATTCCCTATTGTTCACTTTTATTTTGCACCTTCATTCCTGTTCAAGATTGCGACATGGCAATGAGTGCGGCCGTGGCAGCCGCTGTAACGCTCTGGACGCGCTTGCCGTCGCCATGCGGCAGCAGCTGATCCGGCAACTGACCTTTGCACAGTTCGATTACATTGCGAAAGGATTTCTCGGCGCCGTCTCTGTCGTTCAGTCTTCTTTGTACCAGGGCCAGGGCGAAATGGGCCATGGTTGCCCGTGAATCAAGGTAGACGCAGCGTTTGAGCGCTGCCATCGCCTCGGGCAAGCGATCCAGGTCCATGAGCAAATGTCCGTGCAAGTAATGCAGTTCAAAATTGTTCGCGTGCTGACCAATTATTTTTTTCAAGATCTTTTCGGCTTGAATCGAATCTTTGAAGTTGGCCAGAGATTTTATATGCAAGGCCGCTGCCTGAGCATCGTCCAGGATTATGCCGGTGATGCTGAAGGCTTTTTCGTATTGTCCATGACTGTAGGCCATGTTTGCCTGGGCGAGCAGATCTTCGGCACTGCCGGTAGTGGCGCCAATCGGGGGCAGTCGGTTGACTTCACCTTGATGCTTACGCGCCGAAGGACGCTTGACCGACTGATGACCGCCGGCATGTGAACCGGCATGGCCTCCTGCTTTATTACCCTTCTGACTGCCGGCATGACCGCTGCCGGAACCGGTGCTATGACCGATACTTTGAGCGGTCTGGCCGGGCACGGAGGGCAGCGTGGATGAAGTTGTTTGGGTGTGGGTGTGGGTTTGGGTTTGTGAGTCGGTGGATTTTTTGTAAAAGACTCCGTAGTCACAGACGATTACTTCAAAGCTGGCAAACTGTGCAGCGGCCGGATCGCTAGGCCCGAGGATGAGATGGCCGCCCGGCTTGAGTAATGAATGTAAGGTGGTGACGACTCGAGCTATGGCATCGGCGTCGAGGTAAATAAGCACGTTACGGCAGAAAATAAGATCTAGATTGGTCAGGCCCAGTATCGCAAATTGTGTCGTGTCTTCGAGTAAATTGAGATGGGCAAAGTTGACGCGGGAGCGATATTTTTCCCGCAGACTAAAGCGGCTGTCCGCGCTCTCGAAATGCAATGAGCGAAAGTTGTCGTCGGACGTGCGCAGTGACCAGGGTCCGTAGTTGGCTTTTGCAGCGGTACCGAGAGAGCGTTTGCAGATATCTGTGGCGCTTATCTTGCTGGCGGGATGCAGGCCTTCCTGATCGAACATTATGGCCAGGCTGTATGCTTCTTCGCCGGTTGAGCAGCCGGCGCTGAGGACATGTATCGGCTCGCTGCGTTGGCACATCATCGTCTCTTTGATCCAGACCGGGATGAGAGTGTGTCTGACAAAATCAAATTGTTTGGGATCGCGGAAAAAATAGGTCTCGGCGATGGTGACTTGATTGCACAACTCATCAAACATGCTGTTGTCGTGTTTGAGTCTACTGCCGTATTCCGCCACGGTCAGTTGGGCCGACTTGGCTGCCTGATTGATAAAGCCTTTCACTTCCCCCAGGCGACTGTCGGGGAAAATTAGACCGGCGCGTTTTTGTAGAAGACTGAAAACAGCTTTTTGCTCGGCTGAAATTATTTCGCTCGGTCCGCTGCTCATAATGGACTATCCTCGTCCAGCGCCGCGTTGAGCAGATTCTCGATGGCCCTCGAGTCACTGGCACTGAGGAACTTTTGCAGATCGAAAATGAATATCAGATTGTCGGATTGTTTGCAGACGCCGGCCAGGTATTCGCTGCTATTGTCTTTTGTCGGGCGCGGAATCTTGTCCAGCGATTCTTGCGGCGCTCTGATAATTTCGACTATATGGTCGGCTCGCAGGGCCAAAAGATGACCAGCGGCTCGAGTAAAAATGAAATGTTCGGACGGACTGAGGCGCTTTGCCGGATGACCGAAGCGAGAGCGCAAGTTTATCGCCGCCGCCAGTTGGCCGTGCAAGTTGACTACGCCTTCCAGGAGGTGACTTGGTTCGGTTTCCGGCCTGGAGTAGATGGCCACAGCGCGGGTCAATTCAACGACTTCGGATGCAGGCAGGCCATAACGTCTATCGTCAATGGCAAACACCAGCAAGTCCAAAGCGGCCACTTCATCCAAAACTGTCATAAAAGTAATCTACCCACAGACTTTTAAGATATTCCCCCGAGGGTTTGACGGGGGCTGATAATCTTTGTTTCCACAGATTAAATTGATCTGCAAGTTTGTAATTAGACTGCTTACTGGACGGATTCACTATTTTGAATGTCAGCTTTGTCTGTGATCACAGCTGCCAAAATTACTGCCAGTGCGCGCAGATATAAGGCCAGCATTATTGCCACTATTAGTAGTGGCGAGGCTAAATTTTTGCTGATCACTAGAGCCAGGCAGTAGATTGTGAGACAGAGCCAGATAGAGGCCATAAGAATCTTAAACGAGCGGCACATTTTCTCTTCCTCCGCATCAGAGTCAATTTTAATTTTGTCAGCGAAAAAAAATAGCATGGCTGCCGGCACCAGAGCGCCCAGGTCATAGAGAAAAAGGTGCGGCACGATACAAGGCAGAGCCAGAGCCCCAAGGGCAAATGTGTATCTAAGTTTGGTCTGGGCCGAGAAGCGGCTCCGTCCCAGCTTCCATACCGAAAAAAGTCCGGCCAGAAGCAATAGGCCTGAGAAGGTATAGAGCACCGGTTTGATCGTTGTTTGAAGGTTTTGCGGCTGGCTCAGCAATATGGCCCGGGGCAGGCTGGTGGCCAGATGCACAGCCACACCGTGGGCTGGATCGGAATAGACTTTGTCCGATAATGCCAGGCAGGCAAGCCATTGTTGGCACAGCACCGGCCCGGCCAGCAAATAGTTGAGACCGGCAATGACTAATCCCCCGATGACAAAGCCAAGCAGGGTACGGAAATTTTTGCCTGTAAGGGTGAGGGCGACCATAAATATCGCAGGCACAAGCATTTGCGGTTTTAATGTCAGGAGCGCCAGAATCAATCCGCCCGCTACGTAGCGCTTTTTGTTGAGCAAATAATATCCACCGGCCAGGGGAAGAAGGCCAAAAACCAGACCCACCTGGCCAATCCACAGGGTGAAGACCAGGGGGATAAAGGTAAAAGAGGCGCATGTAGCCAATAGTGCTCGGTTTAATTTGCCCAGAGTGAGCCAGTTGCCGGCGAAAAGCGAGGCCAGAGAGGTTAGTTGCCAGGCAATCAGAGAGGCTGTCGGACTGAGCAGGCTGTAAGGAGCAAAGATGTAAGCGCTCAGAGGCATGTACATGTACTCGGCCACAGACCAGTGGGGCATCTGGTTGAGCAAGGCATGTGCTTGCTTGTCAAAGGGGGTGCCGACGAAGCTGACCGCATCCGGACCGGGGTAGAGCGAGGACCAGAGGCCGTGTGAGGCGATATAGCCGGCGCAATGAAAGGTCATCAAATAGTCGGATTGATGGAGCAGGGCCGGTAATTGGAAATCGGTATAGAAGACAAGAAAGAGACAGAGGACCGCCCAGAAGATCAAACATTGATGCAGAACGGGCGGCAACTTCAAAGCTTGCGACCCTCCCAGCGACGGGCCGATTTTTCCAGATTGACGAATTCCCGGTGAAAGCCTTTTTCGCACATTTCGTCAAAGGCCAGCTGATAGTCAAAGCCGTGAACCACCATACGATAAATTCCCACCATTGTGCCGGTGCGGTCCTGACCGTGCAAACAATGTACAAATGTCGGGGCATTTCTATTGTCGATTACAACTTTGAGAAACTTCTCAATCTTCTCATCCGAAGCGGGCAAGAACGGGTCCATATCAATGGATACATAAGTTAGACCGAGGCGTTTGAGGACCTGGCCCTCGTCTATGCGCATCGGCTGCTCATCGCGCAGATTTATGACGGTTTTGACACCCTGCTCTTTTAGTAATTCAAAACCCCTGACCGTCGGTTGTCCACCGCGGTGAAGAGCGTCATCCACAACGAAATAGTGGGGTAGGTCGGGCACTCTGGATTTTGGGGATGTCAAAAGCTTGGTCCTAAAAATTGATGGCGATAATCACTTTGCACAAGAGATAATAGTGCCACAGAGGTAGAGAGCGGAAGTCCAGGAGATCAAAAATGACTACTAGTCAGGCGGCAAAATCCAAAGAGCAGGCACCAGATAACGCGCTGCAGGACTCAATTGCCATTCTTGATTTTGGATCGCAATTTTCTCAGCTGATCGCGCGGCGGGTGCGTGAAATCAATGTCTACTCCGAGCTTATACCCCATTCAATCAGTGCTGCCGAACTCAAGCGGCTCAATCCCAAGGGCATAATTTTGTCCGGTGGCCCCTCCAGTTGCTACGAGGAGCATGCGCCTCAGCTTGACGCCGATATCTGGAAGCTGGGCGTGCCTGTCATGGGTGTCTGCTACGGCATGCAGCTCATGGCTCGAGATCTGGGCGGTCATGTTGAGCCTTCCACCGTGCGTGAATACGGCCGGGCCCTTTTTACCGTAGTCCATCACGGCAAACTCTTTGACGGTCTCGATCCGGCAATCGAAAGCTGGATGAGCCACGGCGACAGTGTTACCACTTTGCCCGAAGGCTTCCAGGTGATAGGCCGCACGGCCGACACTCCCGTGGCGGCTATCGCCGACGAAGAACGCAACTTCTATGGCGTGCAGTTTCATCCTGAGGTCGTCCACACCAGAGGCGGTAAGCAAGTAATCGCCAACTTTGTGCAGAACATTTGCCAGTGCACAAAAAGCTGGACGATGGCTAAATATATTGAAGAAGCCATAGATGAAGTAAAGCGCCGTGTCGGAGATAGGCGGGTTTTGCTGGCGCTTTCCGGCGGTGTGGATAGTTCCACCCTGGCTTTTCTTTTGCACAAGGCCATCGGGGAAAATCTCACCTGCATGTTTATCGACCAGGGTTTCATGCGTAAAAATGAGCCTGAGTGGCTGGTTGAGACGTTTGAAAATCAGTTCAAGATCCACGTCCATTTTGTCAAAGCACGTGAGCGTTTCTTAGAGAAGCTAGTTGGTGTGACCGATCCCGAGGCCAAGCGCAAAGCTATAGGCACCGAATTTATCCGCGTTTTTGAGGAAGAATCGCGCCGTCTTGGGCCTTTTGATTTCCTGGCGCAGGGCACACTCTATCCCGATGTGATTGAATCGGCGGGGACAAAAATTGATCCTAAAACCGGTAAAAAAGTAGCGGTCAAAATCAAGTCGCACCACAATGTCGGCGGCTTGCCCGACGATCTGAAATTTGAGCTGATTGAGCCCTTCGACAAGCTTTTCAAAGATGAAGTACGGGTGCTGGGCCGCGAAATTGGTGTGCCCGAGGGCATTATCGAACGTCATCCATTCCCCGGACCTGGCCTGGCCATCCGCGTTTTGGGCGAGGTAACCAAACCGCGTTTGAAAACTCTACGCGAGGCAGATTGGATCATTCGTGAAGAGATTAAGGCGCACGGTCTCTATCGTCAGGTCTGGCAGGTCTTCGGCGTGCTTCTGCCTACTTTTTCGGTAGGTGTGATGGGCGATCAGCGCACTTATCAAAATCAGATTGTTATTCGCGCCATCACTTCAGAAGACGGCATGACGGCTGATTGGGCTCGCCTTCCCTACGATTTGCTGGCCACGATAAGCTCGCGCATTGTCAATGAAGTGCCTGGTATCAACCGTGTTGTCTATGATGTGACCTCCAAGCCACCCGCCACTATCGAATGGGAGTAAGGTCTTGGATCTGGATCCCGAAGACTTCCATCCCGACAAAATAAAGGCTCAAGCCGAGGCTGAGGCCCAATCCGCCGAACCCGTTCCGGCATTGGAGCCGGCCAAAAAACTCGTTCCCCTGGATGAGCTTATGGCTACGATCGGCTCGCGCCTGGTGCTGGGCTCTCTGCTCTTCGCCGGCTTTCTGGTTGGGGTTTGGGTTGGCGGTGTAGCCCTGCACGATCCAGACACCTGCTGGCTTCTGGCCCTTGGGCGCTATATCGTGCAAACTCACTCCCTTCCTACACAAGATCCGTTCTCCTGGACTTTTGCCGCACAGGCCGCCGATGGGCAGCGCTTCGTCCTTTACCAGTGGTTGTCCGAAGTACTCTTTTATCTTTCCACCGTGCCCTCCGGTTTGTTTACCCTCCTGCTTCTTTGCGCCGTCACAATCAGTACGGCCTTTCTTTCCATACCGATGAGCTTTGTCGTTCGCCGTGAAGCCCCATTTGTAAAATCAGCGCTGGTTGTCATTCTTGGCATGGTTTCGGCCTCTTTCCATACCCTGGCGCGACCGGAAATTTTTTCCTATTTGTTTATGGCGCTTTATTTGCAAGTTGTGCACCATGTGCGGGTTAGCTGCCTTCAGGGAGAAAAGAAGTTATTTCCGTTAGTGGCTGTTCTGGCACCACTAATGGTGCTATGGGCCAATATGCACACGGGCTTCATCACGGGCTTCGCCATATTGGGTGCCCTCAGTCTGGGCGCGCTTCTGGCTTTGATCCTGTTTAAGGCTCCGGTGAAAAATTTGTTGTTTTCGGCACTGACGGCCCTGGTTGTTTGCGCCGGGGCGGTCTTGCTCAATCCTTACGGCATGGGCCTCTATGCCTACATCCCCCAGCTTTTCAACATGCCCTCCAATAAATATATTATTGAGCTGCAGCCGGTTCTTGGGCCGCAGCTGCAAACGACCCCGGATTTGATTCCATTTTTACTTCTTTGTTGTCTTTATCTCTTCTGTATGGCCCGCGAGGGAATGGCCTTTGTGCGGCCAATGCAGGCATTTACCCCCGAGCGGCAGTTGCTTGCCTGTGAGCTTCTGATTTGTTTACTGACTGGTGAAATAGGCATATGGAACGCGCTCGCCCACAGGCGGGTAGCCAGTTTCGTCACATTGGTCCTGGTGGCTGAAGTAATTGCGCTCCTTTCTTTGCGCAAAATGAGGCTGCAGACGCCACTTCCCGCCCAAAATCCGATTAAAACCAAGAATCGCTTCTGGACTCTACTGGACAATCACAGCCTCGATCTGTGGAAGGCAGGAGGCATATTTGAGATGGCAATTATCGCCCTCTGTGCCCTGGCTGGGGTGGCCCTGGTCGCTTTTCGCATAGCCAAGCCGGAGCTTCCGGCGTCCAGTGTGGTTTTTAAAGCGCCTTTTGCCGCAGTGGAGTATATCGCCAAGAATCAGCCTGCGGGCAAACTCTACAATGATCAACAATTTGGGGACCTGCTTGTCTATTATTTGCCTGGGCGGCCCAAAGTTTTCGTCGATACGCGCTTCGATATGTACGGTGAACGCCTTGTCCGCGACTATCGTACGATCCATGAGTGCGAGCCCGGTTGGCAAAAGTTGCTCGTCGACTACCAGGTTGATTGGGTCTTTTTGGACCCCGATTCGTTGCTGGCGGAGCAATTGCTCAAAGACAGCAGCTGGAAGACCTTATATAAGGACGACGCCTCGCTAATCCTCGATCACAAGAAATAATGCAGTAAAATAAGCCTGACTTTGGGTAAGGTGACTATGGTTGCAAACCGATGATGATGACGTGGGGGCTGACGTGAATTTCAAATTGAGTCGATTCGGTTCTTTGCTGCTTTCGATCAGCCTCGTTTTATCGGCCTCCGGTATGGCGCTGGGTCAGCCCAAAGCTCCGGTCAAGGCCGCGGTTAAGCCAGTTACCAGAGAAGCGACCAAAAATTTATCCAAAGAAGCGACGAAAGTAGAAACCAAAGTAGGGCCGAAAGTAGTTACTGGTGCCGAGACGGTCGATCCTAAAATTGCCACCGCTACAGGTATGGCCGGAGCCGGGAAATGGGTACCAGCGGACCTTTCAATAAGCGGACATAGTTGTTCAGTTTTAATACCCGGTGACTATACACTGAGTGAATTTTTGCCGCCTTCAGGCAAGATTTTTTGCTTCAAGGGCGCTCTTCGTCCCGACAAACGATCGTCTGTTTTCAATGTCACCATCGCACCATCACAAAAAGGTGTAGACATACCGAGTGAAAGAACGGTAATGGACGTTATGCTCAAGCCACACAGGTCTTTGACTGATTATAAGGAGCAAAAAGAGGCCAGCTTCGTAAATGACGGCCATAGTTTTAAAGGCATGTCCTTCACCGGCAAGACAAAGGATGGCAAACTGAGCAGCGGTTTTGTCTACCTGACTCAGGATAAGGATACTTACTTCATATTGTTTGGCCAGGACCAAGAGCCTTTCGCCTCTAAGTCCCTGCCATTGCTGATTAAGTCGGCCCACAGTTGTCAGATCAAAAAGCAGTAAGGCGAGCTAAAGTAGAGTAAGCTATAGAGCAGATTGGCGCGATTGCCAAGAATAAACTCTCTTGAGAAAATCAAATTTTATGTCGCTGAAAACTATTAAAGACGCCATTGAAAACAAAAAGATGCCTTGTCCCAAGTGCAAGAAGCCAATCAAGCAATTTTCTAAATATGCTGAAACTATTGACGCTGTCCGCGATGGTTTCAATGTGATTGAAATCGATTCTAATGCCTCACGTGTCACCTTGACCTGCGGCAATGATGACTGCACCTGGAGTGAGCGTACCGAGTACTGGCTGGATTTTATAGTGACTTAGGCGACCTGAGTGACTGGTATCAGTTTCGTGAAAACCTGGATGTCATGGGATGACCGGCTTCCTGGTTGAAGATTGCTATAAAGATCGTACAATTGCCGGCGCATCCCGGGGATGCCTTGGAGGGTCGTTTGTCTTATGACTAAAGGCTTTACTGGTTTTATCTTGGGCGCGCTGCGCGCCTCGGTTTTTTGTGCCCTTCTGACGACGACGACGACTGCACTGACTGGCTGCACCAGCGACGATATGTCCGGTGCCACCCAGCTCATGCCTCATGGTTACTGTCTCAATTGGGACCCGCAGCTACTGGGCCTGTTTATTTGCGGCAACGTGCTTGTAGCCGTATCTTATTATTCGATTCCAGCGGCTCTCTGGGTCTTCATTCAGAAGCGCAAGGATTTGGCATTCAACTGGATGTTCCGCCTGTTTGCCGCATTCATCTTCTGGTGCGGCACCACCCACCTGATGAAATTGTGGACAATCTGGCATGCTAATTACTGGGCCGAGGCGGCCACCGATTTGTTTACTGGCCTGTTGTCCGGTGTGACGGCCATATTGCTCTGGCGTCTGATTCCGCAGGCTCTGGCTATTCGCAGTCCCAAGCAGGCCGAGGCGCAGGCTCTGGAGTTGCGGCAATCACTGGAAAAATTGCAGGATGCTGAGAAGGCCCTGCGTCAAAATCAGGAACGCATTCGCGCAATTATCGACAAGGCCAGTGATGCCTTTGTCGCTATCGACACAAACAGCGTCATCATCGATTGGAATGCCCAATCGGAAGTCACGTTTGGCTGGAAGCGCGACGAAGTTATTGGTAAGACCTTGACCGAGGCCATCATTCCGGAGCGCTTCAGAGATGCTCATCGAGAGGGGATGAAGCGTTATCTAAGTACGGGTGAGGGTGCGGTAGTCAATCAGCGTGTGGAACTATCTGCCATTCACAAAGACGGAAGTGAATTTCCTGTGGAGCTGGGGATATTTCCGGTACAGACTGAGGACAGTCAAATATTTTGCGCCTTTGTGCACGAAATCGCTGAAAGAAAGGCGGCGGAAGAGGCGATCAAAGCGGCAAGAGACCAGGCTCAAGCAGCCTCACGCTTTAAGTCGGAATTCCTTGCCAATATGAGCCACGAAATCCGTACGCCGATGAACGGCATTTTGGGGATGTCCGAAATATTGATGGATAGTCCGCTTGATGAAAGAGAGCGCACTTATGCTGCCACCATATATGATGCCGGGCAATCGCTGCTCACTGTGATAAACGATATTCTGGACTTTTCCAAAATTGAAGCCGGCAAGCTTGTGCTGGACATGGCGGATTTTGAACCTGTTCGTTTGGTTGAGGGTGTGGCCGAGCTTCTAGCCAGCCAGGCCCGGGCCAAGGAATTGTCACTGTTGACTTACATTGATCCCAATCTGCCCAAGGTCTTGCAGGGCGATCCGGGTCGCTTGCGCCAGGTGCTCGTCAATCTGGCCGGCAATGCCATCAAATTTTCGGAAGACGGCGAACTGCTGATTAGAGTTGGTATGGAGAACGCCGATGATGAAACGGTTACTCTCAGATTTGAAGTGGTCGATCAGGGCATAGGCATGACCCGGCAAGAGGTCAATCTGCTCTTCCGCCCCTTTGTTCAGATTGACGGCTCGATGACTCGCAAGCAAGGTGGTTCGGGCTTGGGGCTGAGCATTTGTAAGAGTCTTGTCGAGCTTATGGATGGTCGAATAGGCGTACAAAGCATCAAAGGCGAGGGTTCCACATTTTGGTTTTCGGTGCCGCTGTACCGTTCGGAGCGCACCGAGGAAGTGGCCGTCATCAAACCACACCTGGTTGATATGCGCGTACTCGTCGTCGATGATGAAGATAGCGCCAGCGAAGTTTTACAAGATTATCTAAAATCCTGGGGCATGCGCACAGCCCGCGCAAAAAATTCCAACAAAGCCCTCGACATATTGCGTTCGGCTGCGGCGGACGGCGAACCGTTCAGTGTAGTGCTGATTGATCTGGTCATGCCCAGAAGTGATGGCATGGAGTTAGGCAAAGCCATCAGAAGAGATAGAAGTCTGGCCAATTGTAAGCTCATTCTGGTCACCGCCTTTGATAAGCCGGGGGTGGGACAGGAAGCCGTCAATATTGCCTTTGATGCTTATCTGACCAAGCCTGTCAAACAGTCGCTTTTGTTGGATTCGATTTCCAATGTAGCGGCCACGATCGATTCCGTTAAAGACAGTATCAAGAAAGCTCCTAAAAAAGCGGTTTACCAATCAAAGGGGCCAACCAGGCCGGAGCTTATCCTGGTGGTTGAGGACCACCGGATAAATCAAGAAGTGGCACTGATGCAGTTGCGCAACCTGGGCTTTGAAAGTCACATCGCCGCCAACGGAGAAGAAGCGCTGGAGCTCTTAGAAAAGGCGCCCTACGCGTTGGTTTTGATGGATTGCCAGATGCCTGTAATGGATGGTTTCGATGCCACCAGGGCTATACGGCGCTCAGAGACCAGAACGGGCAAGCACATGCCCATCATCGCCATGACTGCCCATGCTCTGGAAGGCAGCCGCGACGAATGTTTGGCCGCCGGCATGGACGACTATCTGAGCAAACCCGTGGACGCCAAACGACTGAAAGAAATGGTCGAGAAATGGTTGCCGACCTCTGACTGAGCGCCGTCTACTGGTTGGTTGCCCGCTTCACTAGTGCAACTACGTATTGACCCGTAGTTTAAATCTACTTAGTGTAGGGGTACCAGCCCCCTCATAGCAGCCGCTCCCCAGACCGGAGTAGGGTGCCATCTTTGGTTGCTGCGAACCTACCTGATCAGGTGGCCTGTCTTGGGATCAAGTCTTGTGTGTATTTGCAGCGGTATTGTGCATGACAGAGTCGGATCGTTCCTTCAATTTGAAAAAGGATTTGGGCGCCGACCCGGCGCTTGAAAGTTCACTCAATCAATGGCAGGAAATAGCCGGTCGCGTCTGGTCGGTGGCCGAAGTTTTTCAACCTAAATACGCTCCGGCACCGAGCTTTGATTCGACGGCGCCGACGGCTATCGATATTGAGTTTATGAAAAATAAGGGCGCGGTGCGCTCCGAAGCTGAAATCACCACCATTAAAGATCAGATTGCCCGGGCGGCAAAAACTCCGGAAGAAGCGCTTCTCGATGCCGTTAAGGTGAATAAAGTTGTGGGTTTCGGTGACATTCACGGGCCGCTGGGACCGCACATGACTTTTCTGGCAGAAGAGATGCCCAAGCTGAAACAAGCAGGGATAACGCATCTGGCTGTGGAAATCCCGGCTGTTTATCAAAGTCACATCGATCAGTGGACAAGCGCCGATCAAGCATTTTTGCGCGATCGCCTGAAAGACAAAAGCAGCATCATCAATGTGATCGACTCGGCTAAAAAAGCCGGCATTGCCGTGGTTGGCGTGGATGAACTTTATGGGGCCAACTGTGAAAAATTAGCCAGCCGTGAACAAACTATGGCCCGAAATATCGGTAAAATTCTCAAAGACGAGACAGCTAAGGTGGCATTTTTTGTCGGCGCAGAGCACTTGCAAAAAGGCTTCCGCACTGATTCTTTCGGCCCTTCAGCGGTTGATATATTGCGCCAGAAACAGATCACGACGACGACATTTTTGCAGCAGCTCTCCAGCTCTGAAGATACGCTCATGCCTATAGCGCGCGATTTGAAAGACGCCATTGCCATAAATAACGCCGATGTCGCCTCTATCGCTACTCTCAAAAATTCAGCCGGCACTAGTTACGACAAATGGGACAACACTATCTTTTACCCACCGCACTTTAAAATGGCCGCTGTGGAGGCTGAGTTAACTCAGTTTGGCCAGGATCCGGCGGCACAACTGAAGGACGCCGTGGCCAAAAACAAAGTCGTTCTCCTCGGTGAGATGACCCAGGCCGAGCCGGAGGAGCCGACCAGCGCCCACCGCAACTTTATGGGGCCGGCGATGGCCGATCTCAAACAGAGCGGATTAACTGACCTGGCCGTCGACATACCTCCAGCGTATCAGGGAACGCTCGACGATTTCACTAAGACCGGTAACTGGTCCAGTCCGCTGCCCGATAGTTATGACCGGGATGATTTTAAGCAGATGCTGACTTCGGCCCGTGGTGCGGGCATCAAACTGCACGCCGTCGGCATGCAAAATGAAAGTGTTTCGACCATGGAGCAAATCATCAACGGCCTCGCTGATAAGACGGCTGAACTTGCCGCAAGCAGCCCCGATACGCGAGTAATGCTCTGGTGCCATGAGGAAAAGATGGCCAATTTCCAGGATGAAAACGGTCGTGTTAGCCTCGCTTCCAAGCTTGGAGACAAGGGAGTTAGTGCTAAAGCGTTTGCTTCATTCACCCAGGATTTCACCGACCCTTCTCTTGGACTTGTAACTGAAGTAACACCCAAACCTCTGACATTTGATCCGGCTAAAACCAGGCTATTAGGCGAAGTGCCCAATACGTATGGCCTGCAAATGAACCGTTTTGACAATGTTATTGTTTATCCCAGTCCTCCGGCGGCGGTGTCGCGGGTACCAGCTTCCCCGTCTTCATCAACCGGCGGAAGTTTTAAACCATGAGCGATCTGCAAAAAAACGGGGCAGACAATACTGGCAAAATTGCCGGAGCGGCAGATGATTTGTCGGGATTTTCACAGTGCGCCGACCCACCTCTGGTCTGGCAAAACTTTTACCACTCAGGCTTTGCTGAGGTTAAGGACAAATATTTTGACCCTAAAGCGCTAAAAGATTTCGATCAATTCGAACACAAATACGACGCCAATCTTTGCACCCCGGGCGACCTTGACCTGGCCCTGTCCCGCATGGCTGAGAGTCTGCACAACCCCTGGACAAAATATACCAGTCGGGCTGAGCAGGAGGCCAAGGCCGATCGCGACCGCCTGGGACTGGTGCCGGCTGGATTTGAACTGGCTCCTGATTCTAGTTCTCCCGGCAAATTCAAAATAGAATTTATTCACTACGGTTCGCCGGCGCAGAAGTCTGCCCTGCGCGAAGGGGATATTGTCAGCTCTATAGACGGTAGGAATCTCTCCGGTCTCAGCTTGGCCGAGGCTAAGGCATTGCAGTATGGCAATGCCGGAAGGGTATTAAATGTCGAAGCTGAGCATGGAAAAAATCATGAAAAAATTGACCTGACCCTGGCAGCTACGCCGGAAGAACATATTGAGTCTCGTATGCTGGCCGGTGATGTCGGCTACGTGCGCCTTCCGGATTTTAAAAGTGAGGCGCGGGTGGAGGATTTTGTCGGCCAGTTGAAGCAACTGCAAAACGACGCCGCGCAGCGAGGCGGTCTCAAGGGGCTGGTTCTGGACTTGCGCAACGACCCCGGTGGCGATCTGCCCCTGGCAGTTAAAGTGGCGTCGATATTTTTGCCGTCGCAGTCGCCGTCGGATGCGGTGTCGACTTCGATGCCTCCAATAGTGGCCAAACAGTACATGCCATCTCATGATCCTAAGGACGTAGACGGTATGAAAGAAAAGGATCTGAACGTCATAGCGGCGTCAGATCTCACCGTCGGCGGCAAGCCTATAGATGCGGATCTTTTATCAACATTGCAAAAAATTCCCATGACGGTCCTGGTTAACGGATCTTCGGCCAGTGCCGCAGAAGTGCTCACCGGTGCGCTCAAAGACAACCATCGTGCCACCATTGTCGGCAGCCATACTTTCGGCAAGGCGGTCGGCTACAAAACATCGCGCTACCCCACTGGCGGGGAGTTGCGCATAGCCGGAATGAAGTATCTGACGCCCTCAGGTTTTGACCTGTCTGGGCGCGGCATCTCTCCCGATCAAGAGGTGGTTTCACAGCCCGGAGACTCTGATGATGAACAGCTGAAGGCGGCCCTCAAGACACTGTAACTTCCACTTCAATTCCTACTTTAATGAGGCATGTTTATGGATTCGAGACAACCAGGAGATAGCGGCACCAAAGTCGATAAGACCGGCGCAAACGCTGCATCTGTAGTCAATGAGCAGGCCAATGATTTTTTTGGCAAGGCCTGTCCCGCGCAGCCTGCCGCCAATGAATTGTTGGTGTTGTCGCGCAATCCTCGATCCAACGGCTGTGAGTTGCAGACGTATACCTCTGGTAATGGCTCTGGTGCGGACCTTGATGTTTTGCAACTCTACAAAGATTTGCGCCCCAGTGTTGCCTATTTCAAAATGCACGGCGTGGCAGATGGCTCTGTGCCCCGCGATCCCGCTGGAACGCCAAAAGAGTGGGGCGGCACAGGCGTTGTAGTGGCTAAGGAGACTAACCAATGTCTGGTTATCACCGACGACCACGTGGCCAAAGGCGTACCCCAACAGCACGTCACTCCCACCTCGATGGAAGTGGTAATGGCTAACGGCAAGGCTTATAACGGTATGGTAGTGACGAGCGATCCTGCCCACGATCTGGGGCTGGTAAAAGTGGATAGTGGCGCCGACACTGAGCAAGTATGCAAACCGGCCGCCGTCACAGAGCAACATGTGCCGACGGATGCTGAAGTGATGACCATGGGCCAGCCCTACACATCGCACACCATCTACACCTCCACAGGCAGAGTAATGGGTGTGCAGAAACGCGAGGACATTTCGAACTTAATTGCACCTTTGCCGGGCGAAGATCCGAAGCGCGAAATATTGAACAATGTCTTGCCCCTGCGTGAGGGCTTTTCCGGCGGAGCCGTCTTCGATAAGAGCGGCAAGGCCGTCGGTATAAACGATTTGCAAACCAGTCCTTTCAGCTCGGTGGCAACGCCGATTGATAGAGCGATGGTTGACGATTTGATTGCCAGGCGGACGGATAAGGCGAAGTAGCCGCGACGGAAATGACAAAGCGGTCTATCATATAGATGCTCACGGGCGTGAACGGTAACTCAAGGGGATTGTTTTCAATGTTAGCTGATAAACGAGTACTGGTGACCGGATGTGCGGGCTTTCTTGGTCCGTGGGTTTGCGAGCTGTTGCTTGAGCTGGGAGTGAGCGTCGTCGGCCTGGATAGGGTTTACCCAGCGGGGTCCCGTATACACGCCTTGAAGGACCAGATAAGCCTCAAGGAAATAGATATTGAAAGCTATGAAGGCTGCCGCCAGGTTATTGCCGACGAAAAAATCAATGTCATTTTTCACCTTGCCGCCCAGGCCATAGTCGGCGTCGCCAACGAAAATCCCATTCCCACATTTACCTCCAATATTATGGGCACCTGGAACCTGATGGAAGCGGCACGTCTGCTGAGAAACGGCGGTCAGAACATCGATGCTATCGTCGTCGCCTCCTCCGACAAAGCCTATGGTGACCAGGAAAACTTGCCTTATCTGGAAGACGCGCCGATGCAGGGGCGCTTTCCTTATGACGTGTCTAAGAGTTGCACCGATTTGATTGCTCGATCCTATTTCCATTCATATGGGATGCCTGTGTGCATTACCCGCTGTGGCAACTTATACGGCGGCGGTGACTTGCACCTCAGTCGGATTGTGCCCGGGACGATTTTAAGCGTGCTCAAAGGCGAAGCTCCGGTCGTGCGTTCCGACGGTTCGCCAGTGCGCGACTACATTTATGTCCAGGATGCAGCCCGGGCCAACATTGCCATCGCCGCGCGCATGACCGAAGACACGGGACTGCACGGACAGGCTTTTAACATCAGCAACGACGCGCCGGTTTCGGTTTTGGAAATCGTCGACTTGATCTGCAAGCTCATGGGCCGCTCCGATTTAAAAGCGGTTGTGGAAGGTAGGGCCAGTCGTGAAATTCAAGCACAGTATTTGAGTTCGGAAAAAATACGCGCCGTGCTTGGCTGGGCGCCTGAGTTTGAGCTGGAAGACGGCTTGAGCCGGGCCATAAGTTGGTACCGCGAGTGGTGCAAGCTGCCGGTAGCACAGGGCTATAATCCATAATATGGTCGGTTTTTGCTTTTAGCCAATAGGCTCACGTGATTTTCACGGGGCCGACTTTATCTTGTACTCCTCGGTCCCCCGACAGAGACACTTTTGCAGCTTTTTCTTTACTTGCACAAATTGAGGCAATTTACTAATGACCACAGAAACAATGAATTGCGGCGAAGCCACAGCCGTATCTAATGCTTTTGGCCAGTTAATTACCTGTGTTTCGCGCGCCGCCTTAGAGCGCTCCGTATCCCCTGTCTTCAGTGAAGCCAAACGGTTGGAAGACGCTTACCGGGCTCGGTTCGCTGAAAATGACGCGGTAATGAAAGCTGTATTTGTTGTATTGGAGTCGGGCAATCCCGAAATCGAGAACTTTCCCACCGTTACTAAAGATGGTCTGGCCGATGCCCTGGCCAGCGCCTTTGTCGCACGGGTAGAAGACCTGCGGTACAGCAAACTATTCGTCGCCAGTGCTACCTATGTATTGAACAACTGGAACAGTCTCTGCCTTGGACCATATAAAAATGTTGACGGCACGATTAACTGGGCCTCCGCCCGGGCCGGCAGGGAGCAGATGGTGCTGGAGCAGGAAGCAATTGTGAGGCAGATTCTGTCCATCGAAGTCAATGCCCAGACTCTGGCCAAAGCCCAATTGGCTGTGGCTCTCGAGCCGGAAGTTGTGGAAGAAGTTGTGGTGACGATTACCGTCAAGGACGCTATCGTCAAACAAAGCCAGGCTCGCCCTGGTGAGGGGCCGTATCAGGTGGCCGCTCGGGTGCTGGGTTCGGACGGCAAAATGATCGATGAGGAGCAGGTGAAGGCGCTGTCCCAGGCCTTCATGCAAGACTACGATCAGCAGCGCCGCAACAACATTCAGTTGCAGGAACATTTGGGTGTGGAAGTCGGTCACGCCTTTCTTACCAGTGACAATGTAAGTGCTGTCCTCGAAAATATTTCAGACTCGGGCCTTAAAGAGCGCCTGATCAAAATTGCCGGTCAGGACGCCGCCTATAGACCGCCTGTAATCTCGCCCATACCGCCGCGCTCAGCTGGGTCTGTGCCCGCTGCTGCCGCACTGCAGGCAGGAAGTTTCTATAATCACGTGTTTTTCACGCGTTGAACCTTATAACTGACTCATGAGTTTCCCCCTCTGACCGTGAGTTTTTTACTATGGCAATCGATCACGCGCATGACGCGGGGCAACAGCCCCTCGATCAGACGTCGCTACGCGGCGCTGAAATGCAGGCAAACAACGCCTTCCACAATCAGCTGAATCAGACTACAGCGGCCGATTCTCGGCTGGCGTCGGCGGGAGCCGCTGTAGGTGGGGATGGCGGCAAGTCATTGCTGCCTTCAATTTCTTTTTTTGACTCCGGTCTTTCGGGCAAGGCGGCCGGCGCAACCAATGATAATTTGACAGCCAAGGCGGGGGACGGTCTAACCTTCAAGAAGGATGATCTGTCTTCCAGAGCCGCCGATACTACGCCTCAGATTGGCGACGACCTCAAGGGCCGAATCGTGAAAGCAATTGGTGCCAACGAGGGCGATCTCAATCACATTACTAAAAATGACAACGGACATGGTATCAGTGTCGGTATCAGGCAGTGGAATCAGAAACGGGGCGAGCTGCCTGATTTGCTCAAGTCGATGCATGATAAAGATCCGCAGAAGTTTGATCAAACGTTCGGCCCCTATGCTAAAAATTTGCAGAACGAAAAGTGGGTCAGACATGCCAATATGGCAGGCAATCATGATTTGATGAAACGCATGAAAACGGCCCTCGACGACCCCGAGTTTCAAAAAGTGCAAGTAGACAAAGCCAGAGAATTTGCCCAGAAATCAATCGATACGGCTCAGCGCTATGGTTTGAAGACCGAACAGGGAGCGGCCCTGGTGGCTGACATTACTAATCAAATGGGCGAAGGCGGCGCGCGCAGAGTATTGTCCAGGGCCGGTCTGGTCCCAGGCGGCTCCGTGCAAAATGAAAGTGCGGCTCTGGCACGTGTGGAACACTACACGCACAGACCAAACTCGCGCGATCGCTTTAACCTGATAGCATCTTCGTTTAACAACGGTGATCTGATTCGTCGTCGTCCGCTCGAGGATCCAACCGTCACTCTTGCTTAATATTTTCCTTTTGTGTCACGTGATTTTCACCTGTTTTTCACTACATTAGATAAACCCGAGTGCGACGCATAGTCTGTTACCAGCGCACAGGTCTATTTGTTTCCATTGTCGCTCCGACTCTACTCGGAGAGCCGATGGACAGGAGCTAGCCGTGGGAAAAGGTCACAGTCACGATAGTACGCATGACTCTACATTTGGTGGCGGACGAAGTGCCGGCGCTGGAGATGGATTAAACTTCTTCGATATATTTCAGCCGCATCACGGTAAACATCAGAGCCATGACGCCCTGGGCGATCATACTCAGTCCCGGCACAGCCGCCATGACGGATCTACGCACGATAGAACGCATGACAGAACGCACGATAAAACTCATGACAGAACTCATGACAGAACTCATGACGCGGCGCATCCTTCGCACAAGCATCTGCCTGACCTGACCATTGATTTTGGTCATTCGCAGCATGGCTCTCGTGATCACGCGGGTAAAAATCATGCGGCAACTGACCATACGCCTAAAGACCATACGAAAGACCATGGTCGCAAGCACAAGAAAGATGTTGAAGACGTTAAAGGCGACACCGGCCTCGGCAGCTGGGGCCGGCACAGCTCGTCCAGTCAAGCCATCGCCGCCGCCGCTGAACATTCGGTCGGGCATTCTACCTATTTGCCGCGTAAGGGTTCTGAATATTACGGTCAGCACTTGCCCAAAAATTTGGGCTGTACGTCGGCCAGCACTAATATGTTCTTTGACGGATTAAAAGCCGCGGGTAAAGTCTCGGACAAGGACTACAGAAAGCTGCACCAGGTAGGCAACGACACAGCCTATGCCTCGATGCAGAAGCTGGGCATCGCTCATCCTGTCAACGGTCATGACCTGAAACCTGGCGACTGGGCATATTTCAGCAGTTCGCACCGCAAGCACGGACATTCGGGCGTGGTTTTTGAGGGCAAAAATGGTGAATTGTATGTTGCCAATAATCACAGCGGCACTACCGTGGCCACGCCCCTGTCTAAAATGATGGCCAAATACGAACGTGTTCGGGGCCTGAGAGCATCTTTATAGAGCGGAGCCTGAGCTCTTGAAAGCATAAACCCTTGGTGGCTTAAACGCTTGAAAGCCTCTGTGTGTTATTGTCTGGCGTTGAGCCGGCCGGTCTGTTCAGAAAATTTTTCGGGTGCCCGCCTAATATTTTCCTATCGGCTGTAGATGAACCCATGAGCGCATTTTAGGTATGTTTGCTCACCGTGTACTTGCTCTGCTTTCTCAGACCCCATCCGGAGGATTATTCCAAATGAAAGCCAATCGCATCTTAATGCTAGGCGTCCTGTCCCTGATCAGTGTCTCTTCTGCCCTCGCAGCTGAAGCGCCACCTGCCTTTGACGCCACATACTCGATTGCAGACAACCACGGCAACAATGCCACCACGCACAAACAATCCGACGGCGCCGGACGTACCCGCACCGAAACTTCCATCAATGGCGGCAAGACAGTTTCTATCGTCGACTATCCAAGCATGACGGTTTGGACCATTCTGGAATCGGAAAAAATCATCACCAAAGGACCTTACAAGGGCGATGCCGAGGCCGAAGGGGCCGCTCTTATGGAGACCCTGCCCGATGCGACTATATGCGGACGCCCTTGCACGGGCAAGCTTGAATCAGTCAAAGGCGGATTGAAGAAAACCTACACCGATAAGGGCATCAAAATTATGGTGCAGACAACTTTCACCGGTGGCGGTTTGTCGCGTACGACGACTCTGACTTCACTGAGCACAGCTACGCCAGCAGCCGAGAATTTCGTTGTGCCGACAACCGGCTACACAATGATGGCTCGATAGGCCCTGGAATAGTGAATGACCGTCAGATTGCCGCAGTCTAGGAATGTGGACAATACTAAAAACGATAATAGACGGAGCGAAAATAAGTAAGATAAAAGAGGGAGCACCTGATGTGCTCCCTTTTTAATTGTCGATATTGCGAGGTGCGGCCGGCTGGATAGAATCGAAACTAGGAACTAGAAACTCGAATCTAGAAACGAGAAATGAGAAACTGGGCTGTCCTGCGAAAACTAGGCGCTTAAAAGCATTGCCCCGTCGCCACCTTGAAGAGGCAGTGTTTCACCGTAGAGACCTTCGTAATAGCTGACAAATTGATCGTCCGTTTCCTGGGCGGATATCTGGATATCCTTCAAAAACGGCAGCTCTTGCTGGACATGATAGCGGATAACCTGCATGGCATATTTCTCGATCTGATGAAAGCGTATGTCGCGCTTTGGCACAATGTGACGGATCACTTTTTCCAGGTCGCAGAGGCGAACACCATCGAGTTTTTTACCGACGGCGATAGCTAAGATCACGCGGGTGGGAAAGTGAGCTGTCTTTGGATTTTGCTGGTCTGGCATCATGTTTTTGTGTTTTTTGATTCTGCTTTTTGGACGATTCTAGGGCTGTAGATACTTGCGGAAAGCTCTACGCAGGAGGTAGAAGCCGCCGAAGAAGAGGAGTCCAGCCCATACTGGATGACCGAGCGTGAGAACCTTGATCGATAGCGCGGTCACTACCATTACTCCTAGCATCGCTAAGAATGCGTCGAGAATGTACTTCATAGCAAAGTTTTTGTTGTTGAGATTTGGGCTTTGAGTTGGGGAGGCCTCCGGATCTCTGGTGATGATTGGACAATGATAGATGCCTATAACCTAGTGCCTGGTGGCTTCGGGAAGCAAATAAGGGCTTATTAACTGTGCTTGCGAGCTCAGTTACTTAACAATTAGCAGGGCCTGTACTTATATTCAGGGCCAGGTTCTGGTTCTGATTCTGGGTCTGGTTCTGGTTCTGGGTCTAGGTCTGGGTCAGTATCAGATTGAGGCTCAGTCTCGGGATTTTGCGCGCAGCAAGTCCTGCCTGGCTTTTTCCGGTTGGTTCAAGGCTTGATAAGCGCTGGCGCGACCTTTGTAGGCCGCCGCTGCATGCCGTGGATTGGCCACAATGCCTTTGCTGAACGCCTCCACCGCCTCCTTGTATTGTTTCAGCCCCAGGTATGAATAGCCGCTGCCGACCAGCAATATCTCGTCGTCGGGATAGGCTTTGAGCAGGTCCTGATAGTCACTGAGGGCGGCGGCGAAATGTTTGTGTTTGCTGGAAAGCTCTGCCCTCTGCTGCTGCAAATTGTGCCTGTTCTTGCTGCTCTTCATGGCCTCGCTGATGGACTTATAGTCGGCTTCATAGTTGCTGTTTTTGGTGTTCGTTTCGATATCGGAGAGTAACCTGGCGTTGGCACCATGGGCGATGGCTTGTTTGATGCTGGCAATAGCTTCGCTACGCCGACCCATTGCTAGCAACGCCTTGGAACGGATCTGGTAGCCGTCAGACATATAGGAATATTTTTTGATAAGTTGCTCGGCTTCGGCCAGCGCCTTTTTATGCTCACCGGCTTCCTGATAAATGTGCCCGCGCAGTATGCGGCAGCGCAAATCTTGGAAGCTGTAGTAGTGCGCCATTGGCTGGTCAGACTTGATCAGAGCCATTATCATTTTGTCCGAGTCGTTGATTACCTGGGTCATGTCGGCCACGGCTTTCTCGTACTGGCCCAGCTCGGCGCTGCGGTTGGCCCTGATCTCCCGGGCCAGAGTTGAGAAGGGCAGCTGGCTTTTGTCCTGTCCACCAATCTCGATTGCCTTGCTGAAACTGGCCATGGCCTCCTGTTCCAGGTCCTCTCTTTCTTGTAAGCGTCCGATATTTAAATAAAGGAGGGCCGAGGGAGCTTTGAGCGATTCGATTTTTAGATATTTGATTGCCCCGGCGACTGAACTGGTTTTTTCCAAAACGCGGCTCAGGCCCAGCGTGCTATTGTCGCGCGTCATGCGCTCGCGCACGGCCTTGTCCGCCGAGGCGGTGCAGAGGCGCCTGGCCATCTCGGTGAAGCGAGTCATTTCCTCTTCTTCTCCGGCTAGAGCCCCAGGGCTGAGCAGTAGAATTCCAATTATTGCCGACAGGGCCGTCAGCGCCGACTTTGCCGACAGCGCCGTCAGAGTCGTGGGAATTGCCGCTTTGGTGGTCACTGTGCCCGGTCCCTCATGGCGTTGCTGAGCTGCTGTTCCCGCTCTGCCGTGCAATAGCTTCTTACCCTTTATTCGTGGCAATGCTAAGATAAAAATGTTCCTCTATGTCAAATAGTTTGTCCGCGTTCAGGCTTCCTCATTAACTTGTCTTGCTTCGCCTTGCAAAAGGGACGTCCTCTCAATGTTCGACCAAAAGGAAATTAGCGGCGAAAGCTACAAGAACGAAGATCACACCGATTCGCTGGCCTATTACAATGGGCGCGAAGCGTTGGATGACGCTAAGTTTATGGATGCGGCTAATAATTTTACCCTATTGATTGAGCGCCATCCTCGCGATCCGCAGTACCGCTGGATGCGCGCCAAGGCATACTACGGTCTGGGCGCCTGGGTCTTATGTCGGCAGGATTGCGATCAGGCCGCCGAACTGGGGCTGACTCTGCCTGAAGTGCGGCACCTATCTACTATGGCTCTGAAAGAAGAATTGAAAAAGAGCCACGGTGACCAGGACCTGAAGCCGGATTTTCTCGCCCTGTTAGCTCTGCGCCATCACTACCGCTTGCGTTCGCTTTTTATCACCGCTGATGAACGGCTGGCCGAGTCCGACTACGCGGGTGTGCTGCAGCTCGTTTCGCTGGCCGAGCGCCTGCTCGATAGCGCCGACACCTCCGCTGATTTGGCTTTTGACCTTGGCCTCATTCGTGTGCGTGCATGCATTGGCCTGGGTGAAAAGCGCGAGGCTCTTGAGGTGATCAACTTTTACCTCAAACACGCACAGACTGCCGGTAAGTCCGACTACGTGCGACAATTTAAGACTCAGCGCAGCTTGCTCTATTGAGGCGGGGTCCAAGATTGAATCAGCCATGTGAGCTTCTGACTGATAATTGTCGTTTTATTCAACAAATTGCTCCGACACCGCTGGTGCCCGTGGAGCTCGAGGCCGGTGCCGGCCGTATCTGGTGCAAGCTGGAATTTCTCAACCCCAGTGGCTCGACTAAGGACCGTATAGCCCGCTACATTCTGGAGAAACAATGGCGTCTGGGGCGCCTGCGCACCGGTAGTTCGGTGATTGAGGCCTCCAGTGGCTCAACCAGCATTGCCATGGCTCTGGTCTGCGCTCAGATTGGTCTTAAGTTTTTGGCCGTTATGCCGGAGAGCGTCAGCAACGAGCGGGTGCAAATTATTAAAAGCTACGGCGGGCAGATTATTCTGACGCCCAAGGACGAGGGCATTGTCGGTGCGATCAACCGCGCCTCGCAGGAAGCCGAAGCCAGCGGCGCGTTTTATCCGCGCCAATTTGAAAATGCCGATAATGCTGAGGCGCACCGCGTCTCCACTGGTCAGGAAATACTGGGGCAGGTACCTGGCGGTGTCGTCCATGGTGTCGTCAGCGGTGTGGGAACGGGGGGCACAATCGTCGGGCTTTATAACGCCTTTGCTGGTGCCGGCTGTCCGGTCGTGCCGGTTTTTGCCAAGCCGATCGAGACTGCGGACGGTTCTGCTTCTGATTCGGCTTTTGAAGCCGAATGCTGTAGCTTCAGCACCCGCGTGCCCGGTGTGGTCGACGGCCTCTCCAAGCTATACAGTCGTGCCGGATTGCCCGGACTGATCGAAATAGAAGTGGAAGGCAAGATGGCTATTGATACGACTCGAAAGCTAATTCGTCATGGTTTTCCTGTTGGACCAAGCTCCGGTCTTAATTTTGCGGCGGCCGTGGAAGCACAGAAGAGACTTGGCGAACATGCGCATGTAGTGACGGTGTTTCCGGACCGTATGGAGCGATATTTTTCCACTGAACTCTTCAGCGGCTGGCAATTTTGAACTTTGTAAAGCAACTCGGTTGAGTCAGGCGCTTTGCTCGTAACTTTCCCCCGCGCAGTGACTGTGCGGGCTTGCCGACGTCGCATATATGTTGTTAGGTTCAAAAATATGTGCATTTTTTTTTAGCGTTAACGGGATTTTCAAGAAACAAAATTACACGGGCTCTTTCGGAAAAGTTTGTTGGGAAGCCCTGCTTCGCTTTGTTGCACGCCTGCTTTTAATCACATATAAAACCGTCTCGTCATCATTTAATCATCAAAAAAAAATCAGTATGACCAGTTATTTGGATCTGTTGAACTTTGTTCTGGGAGTGCTCTCAGGAGTCTCCAGCGGCGTATTCGTAGCTGCCTTCATGTACGGTAAGGGTTCGAAATCTGTGAACGGCGGATTACGCCATTCATTTGTTTCTCTCGGAGCATTACTGGGTTTTCTTGGATGCTGTGGCCCCGTCAGCGCCATTTGTTTCCAGCAGTTGCTCTGGCTCAAATTCTTGATCA
>Ga0105248_10001216_pt1 | contig 28753 bp, 20 predicted proteins | sample KBSS34metaG_FD_81524 | JGI IMG/M metagenome (GOLD analysis project Ga0105248, IMG submission 81524) | Switchgrass rhizosphere microbial communities from Kellogg Biological Station, Michigan, USA - KBS S3-4 metaG | ecosystem: Host-associated > Plants > Roots > Rhizosphere > Soil | place... | reverse complement strand
TATTTTCCATCCTTACAATGCTCGATCCAGGAATCCACGGCGTCCATGAAACTGTAGGTCGCGCCCCAGGCCACATCACTTGTCCGCCCGATCAAGATGCCCGGGACTCCGGGAATCGTCGCGCCGACACCAAACCGGCCGGGCATCTTCCACACAATCTCGTACCAGACGTTGGGCAGACGGTTTGCCTCAAGATGCGGGTCATTAGCCAGAATAGGCTTGCCGGATCGAGTCCGTGAGCCCGAACATACCCAATTGTTCGACGCCATCATTCGGGCAACGGGGCTATTCCACACCAGGCTGTCCGGAACGAGGGGATCCAGAAGCGTGAGCTTCCGGACTAACTCTTCATCCAGTCCATTTAAATTGCCTTTAAAAAGCTCCTCGAGCTTCGCTCTCTCAATGCCGTTTTTGACGAACTGGAGAAGCAATCGTTCCACCTCGGCCTGCGACTGGGCGAGCGTGAGGTAGCTCACCATCCTGGAAATCAGGAAGGTATCTTCGATTCTCCAGGGGGCGGGCTTGTAGCCCAGCAGTTTGTACTCCCATGGGGTCCGTTCCGCCATGCGCTCGTTGATTCCGTCAATGTAGGCTTGCACCAGGGGCCGAACATCGGCGCCCAGCTTTCCCGCTTCGTCGACGTTTTGGCCGTTCCATTTCATCCGACGGAAGAAAAGATCGATTTTCAGCATCTCATCACTGGAGTCGAGGTGTTCGGAAGCCCGTCCTTCTCCGAGCACCCGCATGAGCAACATCTGCATCCCTCGGTCCATCGCGTGGCAGTAGCCCAGGCCCCAGAACAGATCCGGGGATTCTCGGCCAACGACGTGAGGGACGCCGGACTTGTCTCGCTTAATCTCCGATCTCTTCGTGGTCCTCATACTCTGGCAGACTCGGGGCCGGCTGGGCGCTGGCCGAGAGTTTGGTGGAGCAAAGATCAATCTACGCTTTAATCGTCATCTCGACGAGTGCTGATCGGTATATCCGGGCCCAAAGCATTTATGCACGCCGTAGTCACCCCAGCTCTGCTGCTTTCCGTCAGGCATGACCATCAGCTCAGCGTTGATCAGCCGGCCCGACAGGCTGGCAGCGCTTGGGTCCGCATTGGCAATCTGCCAAACGATAGGTTCCTTGGGCACGTACCCGCAAATTTCGACAACGCTCCCGATCTTCAAAACGTCTTTTGCGAAACCCATTCGGTTGAGTTGGACAACCGAAGGACCTTCAACGGCCCATCGTCGAATTTGTCCGTCTGCGTCTCTCTCCTCCAGGTATATAAAGCTGTGGGGATTGATTTGGTGAAACTGGACGATTGTTCCTTTTACGCGGACAGCCTTCGTCGTGTCGAAATTTCCCAGCGAATGATGAGCCAGCAGCGAACCCGCCGAAACGAGCGCCAAAAGAACGGCGAGGGATCCTGTCGTCATTTTTTTCATCAGAAACCTCCGAAAAACTACCTATTCCTTCATGTGTTCGATGACTATCCTACGAATCGCTTAAAACGGTTCCAATGACCTAAAAGATACCTGTCATCTGCAGAGCTATCTCCAACGCCGTACACACTACGGAAAAGGGGCTTAGCAAAAGGGCATTTGGCATACCTGACCGAGGTCCTTTAGACTGATATTCTTTCCAGGGGACCCGTAAAACCACGCTGGAGGTGAGATGGTAGGTATCTCCGTTATTATTTGCACGCACAATCCCCGCCCGGACTATCTGGAACGCGTGCTGGATGCGCTCCGTGAGCAAACACTCCCGAAAGAGGAGTGGGAACTGATTCTCATCGACAACGCGAGTGATACGCCGCTGTCAGATACATACGTCGTGTCCGCGCACCCACAAGCTCGCCTCATCCGTGAAGACGAACTCGGATTGACACCGGCTCGTTTGCGGGGCATCCAAGAGTCCGGCGGGGACATTCTCGTCTACGTTGACGATGACACCGTGCTCGCTCCGCACTATCTGGAAACGACCCGCGACCTGATGACGGAGCACCCAAATTTGGGCGTCATTGGTGCTGGTGTTCTCGAGCCCGAATTCGCAGTGCAGCCGCCGAAGGAACTGATCCCCTACCTCACGAACCTTTCGTTGAGGCATGTGTCTGAGCGTTTTTGGAGTACTAACACAAGAGATCGTATTTCCGTGCCCTGGGGGGCCGGACTCTGTGTAAGGCGAGAGGTAGGTGATTCCTATCAGCAGCTCCTCAAGTGTCTCAATGTCACCGAACTACTCGATCGACGAGGAGAAGCACTTTTCAGTAACGGCGATGTCGCCTTCTCATGGGCCTCGGTTGCGTTGGGTCGGGGCTTTGGTGTGTTTCCCGAACTTCACGTGACCCACTTGATTTCTGCCGACCGACTTACCCAACGGTATTTTCTTCAGCTTGCGCACGATACTCACCTCTGCTCGGGAGTCCTGGAGTACTTGCGAGAAGGTGTCATACCCGGCGATGACCATAGCCGTGGAGAACGATGGATTCGTCTCATCCTGCATGGCATCAGGAGAGGTGTTTTTTCCATGCGGCTAAAACGGGCTGCTTCGAATGGGATGGACGGCGCCAGGCACTTCATCAGCCAGCGTCACCTGAAGCCGCTTGATCAAGGCAACCCTTACGCTGCGGGATCGGGATCGGTTCAGTTCGTAGCCGAGGCGTTGGCGTCAGGAAAGCTGATCGCTCGACGTCGAACGAAAGCAAGTTAGCAGACTGCATCGATGGAAACTTTCCGCTCCGTGCAAACGCCGCGCTTTGCGTTCACACCTGGCTATCCCATGCAACGCTCGCAGGGCGCATCTACGCTCGCAGAAGCTCGAGCCAGTGGCAGTACGTAGTATCCTCAACGTTGGGAGAGACAGACATGCATCATTTCATCAGGGCATCCGACATTCGATCGTTACCGGCTTTTAGTGCTGAAGCTTCGGGATACCGGAGGGCCTCGCTTTCCGACCGCGATTGCGGCGCGGTCCATTCAGGTTGGGGCCAGTGCGAGCTCGACGCGAAGGGCTATGTGAATCAGCACTTGCAGTCATTCGAGAAGAGTTTCTATGTTCTCGAAGGCAATCCGGTGCTGATTCTGGACAACCGTGCGTTTCGTCTCGCTCCAGGTGCTTGCGGACTGATTCCGGTTGGGATGAAGCACGCATGGTTGGGGCCCGAGAGCGGAACGGCCAAATGGATCGCTATGAATACGCCGGTCCCGAAAGGTATCAACTTTGCGGATGACACCTATTTTATCGGTCCGCCGCCTCAGGTTTCGATCGAACCGCTTGACGTTCGTGATCCTACCTCGCGGCATCTCTTTCGGATGGCCGATGACGACATCAAGGTTGAGGCACTGCGCGTGGGGTTAAGGAAAGATGCGCCGAAAGTTTCGGCCAGCATGGCGACGGCATTGCTCGTTTATAGCGGGATCTCGCTGAAGATGCTTGTTGACGAGCGTCTCGACGCCGCTTTGCACACGATGTTCATGGTCGAGTACCAGCCGGGAGGCAATGCGCATCCGCACGATCATCCTCTCGAGGAGGCTTACTACATCGTGGATGGCGAAGTGGAGGCATGGGCCGATAACGAGAAATACCTGATGAAGGCCGGAGATTTCCTGTGGGCCGGCGTGGGATGCACGCACGCGTTCTATAACCGAAGCAACACGACAGTGCGCTGGCTGGAGACCCAGTCGCCGCAACCGCCGGCGCGGCACTCCTATCGATTTAGCCGCGACTGGGAATACTTCGCCCAACAATTGAAAAACAGGAATTTTGCCGCGGTGCCTGCACAGAAGGGGACGGATCAATGAGTGAAAAACTGGACGCCAGAGTGTTGATCGTCGGTGGCACGGGCGGGATCGGCCGCGCATTGGCAGAGAGATACGGATCCCTGGGCAGCGATGTCGTGATTACAAGTCGCGATGCGGCCAGAGCGGCTTCCATCGCTGCTGAAATCGGCCCGAATGTTCGCGGGATTGCGCTCGACATTGCTGAGCCTGAGAAGATCGACGGAATGCTTGCAGACGTTGGGCGGATTGACCGCCTCCTGATTGTTGCCATTGAACGCGACTCCAACACTGTGCGGAATTATGACCTCGCCAAGGCTCGGCGAGCTGTAACCGTCAAGCTGGTTGGGTATACGGAAGTTGTCCATGTAATGCTGGATCGTATGAATAAGGATGCGTCGGTTGTCATATTTGGCGGTCTGGCGGGCGAGCGACCGTATCCGGGCTCGACTACTGTCACCATGGTGAACGGCGCCGTCAGCAGCATGATCAAAACGATGGCTGTCGAACTCGCCCCGATCCGGTTCAATGCGATACATCCGGGAATTATCGGCGACACGCCGGCCTGGAAAGACAAGCCGGAAGCGCTTGCCGCGGTGCGCGCCCGTACTCCTGGTGGCAGGCTCGCGACAACCGAGGATGTTGTTGACGCCGTCAAATTCCTGTTCAACAACAAAGGCGTTAACGGCGTCAATCTCATCGTTGACGGCGGTTGGATCCTGCAGTAAGGCGTGCATTGAACCATGCGCAATTTCTCCAGCCCAACGGTTGAATAAACACAATTCCCCTTCGCCGTATACTGTTCCTGTGATTAGATTTCACGGGATATTCACGGCATGAATCGGACGCACGTCATCAGGATCATTGCAATCACCCTGGCGGGTGCGGGCCTGACTGCCAGGCCCGGAGTCTCGCCGGCGCCGGCCGCCGAGACTGCTGCTGTTCTCAACCAGTACTGCGTCTCGTGCCACAACGAGAAGCTGATGACGGCGAACTTCGCCATCGACCGGCTGAATCCGGAGAAGGTTCAGCAGAATCCCGCCGCGTGGGAGAAGGTGGTTCGGAAGTTGAGGACCGGCACAATGCCTCCGCCGGGAAGTCCCCGGCCGGCTCTTGAGATCTACGACGCAACCGCTTCATCGCTGGAGGCCGAACTGGACCGGACTGCTCAAGCGAATCCCGGCCGGCCGGCGCTGCGGAGAATGAACCGTGCGGAATACGGCAACGCAATTCGGGATCTGCTCGATCTTCATGTTGATGTCGAAACGTTGCTCCTTCCTGATGACGCGGCGTTCGGTTTCGACAACATAGGCGATCTCCTCGATGTTTCACCGACTCTACTCGAACGCTACCTCACAGCGGCGGATCGCGTCAGTGCGCTGGCTGTCGGCGACGCTTCGACTCCCGCGGGATCGCAAACCTACCACGCAGCCGGCGATCAATCGCAGGACATCGAGCGTGAAGGAATGCCGTTCGGCACCGTTGGAGGTCTCAGGGCGAACTACAATTTTCCCCTTAGTGGAGAGTATGAATTTCGAGTCGGACTGCTTCGTACCAATCTGGATGGCATTCGTGGACTCGAACATCCCCACCAGGTGGAAATCATGGTGGATGGCGAACGTTTGATGCTGGAGACTGTTGGTGGCGACGTTGAAGACGGCCGCACTGGAACGATTGCGGAAAAATCCGACGCTACCGACGCGCGGCTGCGCGTCCGCGTTCCGATTCAGGCCGGTCCGCGTGACGTGGCCGCTACCTTCGTGCGCAAGATCGGCGAAGGCACAAACCGCCTGCGCCCGTTCGACCGAAGCAACGCCGATACGTACGACTCCACGGGCCGTCCCCACGTCGAAACTCTTACAATTCTCGGTCCTTTTCTGGCCAGCGGTGCGGGAGACACACCCAGCCGTCAACGCATCTTTATTTGTAAGCCCAGCAGCCAAAACCAGGAGGAGCCCTGCGCGCGAAGAATTCTCTCCGCACTCGCGCAGCGCGCGTACCGTCGCCCGGTGACCGCCGCTGATCTGGACCTTCTCCTTCCTTTTTATAAGGAAGGTCGCCAAAAAGGGTCCTTCGAAACCGGTATTCAACTTGCGTTGCGCCGTCTGCTGGCAAGTCCCACCTTTGTATTCCGTACCGAGAGTGATCCCCGGAACCGCGACAGTCGCATCAATGATCTCGAACTGGCATCCCGGCTGTCGTTCTTTCTTTGGAGCAGCATTCCGGACGACGCCCTGATCGATCTGGCATCGCGCGACCGTCTCCACGAGCCCGCGGTTCTTGAGGAACAGACCCTGCGAATGTTGGCGGACCCACGTTCGAATGCCATGTCTGACAATTTCGCGGGCCAATGGCTGCACCTTAGAAATCTCGAAGGCATCCATCCCAACACCGATGAGTTTCCGGATTTCGATAACGATTTACGCCTGGCGTTCACGCGTGAAGCGGAACTCTTCTTCACGAGCATCATGCGGGAGGACCGGAATGTCATGGACTTCCTCACGGCGGACTATACGTTCGTCAATGAACGGCTCGCGCGCCACTACGGAATTCCACAGGTTTACGGCAGCCGGTTCCGGCGCGTGACACTGGGTCCAGAATTCGAAGCGCGCCGCGGGTTGCTCGGAAAGGGCGGTGTTCTGATGTCGACCTCTCGCGCAGACCGCACCTCTCCGGTTCTTCGGGGCAAGTGGATTCTGGAAAATCTGATCGGAACGGCGCCGCCCGCCCCACCGGCAAACGTGCCTCCACTGGATACCAAACCCGGAGCAAAGCCGCGCACAATCCGCGAGCGAATGGCCTCACACCGCGCGCCCGGATGCGTGAGCTGCCATCAGTTAATTGATCCGCTCGGTTTCGCCCTGGAGGGATTCGATGCCGTCGGCGCCTGGCGCACTCAGGAGGCCGGCGCCCCCATCGATGCGTCCAGCCGACTGGCGGATGGGCGGGCTGTCAACGGAGTCGGAGAACTGCGCGCCGCGCTTGCAGCACGCCCGGAGGCATTCGTCCAGACTCTTACAGAAAAATTAATGACTTATGCGCTCGGACGGGGACTTCAGCATTATGATATGCCTGTCGTCAGGGCCATCGTAAGAGACGCGAAAGGGAAGAATTACAGCTTCAGCGCGGTCGTGATGGGGATCGTGCGAAGCGTTCCGTTTCAGATGCGCGCGAGCGCCGGGAAACCGGAGGGGGCTGCGGATTGACAAGGCAAGATTTCACCAAGAGGAGATTTCGCAATGCTCATCGCTAAAAAGTCGTTGCCGCGTCGAACTTTCCTTCATGGAATGGGTGCCGCAGTCGCTCTTCCGTTCCTGGAAGCCATGGCTCCGGCCATGACTCCTCTTGCGCAATCGCCGGCCAAGTCACCCCTTCGTTTCGGTGGCGTGTACATACCCAACGGTTGTGTGATGGATAACTGGACTCCCAAAACAACAGACGGAACTCTCGAGATCACGCGAGTTCTGCAACCGCTGGGAGCTTTCCGCGATCAAATGACCGTGGTCGGTAATCTCTCTCGCGCAGGTGGAAAGAACTCCACCGATCACGCCGTCAGTTCGGCGGGTTGGTTGACGGGCGCTCTGGCAAAGCAGACAGAAGCTGAAGACATCCGCGTCGGCATCAGCATCGATCAGGTCCTCGCCAAACAAATTGGACAGGAGACGCCGTTTCCGTCGCTCGAATTCGCGACGGAGGATTTCTCCGGTTACGTTGGCGGATGTGTTCCCGGCTATAGCTGCGCTTACATGAACACGATTTCCTGGGCGTCGGAGACGGCGGGACTGCCCATGGAGATTGATCCCCGCGCGGCGTTCGAGCGTATGTTCGGTCGCGCAGGGAGTCCGGCCGATCGAAGCGTTCGACGGGCCGAGGATCGCAGCATTCTGGATTCGATCCTTCAGGAAGTGCGCTCACTGCAAACGAAGGTTGGCGCGCCGGATCGCGCGCGCCTGGGCAACTATCTCGACAACGTTCGCGAGATTGAGCGACGCATCCAGAAGACGGAAGCCCGTAATGCCACCGAGGTTACGTCATTAAACGCGCCGCTTGGAGTTCCGGAATCGTTCGAAGAGCACATGGCGTTGATGTTTGATCTGCTCGTGGTGGCCTATCAGTCCGACCTGACGCGTGTCTTTACCTTCATGACGGGACGCGAGGCGAGCCAGAGAACTTATCCGGCGCTGGGTTTCAAAGAAACGCACCACGACATTTCGCATCACGCTCGTCAGGCGGAGAAGATGGAACAGCACACGCGCATCAACATGTATTTCGCTACGCTGTTCGCGTCGTTTCTGGAGAAGCTCCGCAATTCGCCGGAGGCCGACGGCTCTGTGCTCGATCATTCGTTGATTGCATTCGGCGCCGGCATGAGCGACGGTCAGGCGCACAATTCTTACCCTCTCTCGTTCTCTGTCATTGGCGGGGCGGGCGGGCGAGTCAAAGGCAACCGCTTCGTCATTGCGCCGGAATGGACACCGATTGCCAATGTCTGGCTCGGTGTAGCGTCCATGTTCGGCAGCCAGATTGACAGCATCGGTGAAAGCACGAGCCCCTTCCAGCTTTAGGCCCGAAATGCGGAACTTGAAAGGACTCATCAAGCCGCTGGCCGTTCTTGTCGCAATCTTGTGTGCAGAGCCCATACATGCGGCGGACAGCCCACTCTTCGCTGCGGTAAAGAATGCGGACGTTGCGGTTGTGCGCCGCCTGCTTCAGCAGGGCGCAGCCGTAAACGTTTCGGAGACGGACGGATCGACACCCCTGCACTGGGCAGTGGAGTCCGACGATACGGAAATGACTCGCTTGCTTTTAAAGGCGGGCGCCGATCCCAAACGTGCCAACCGGTACGGAGTGACTCCATTGCACCTGGCTGCGGTGAACGGTAACCCCGCCTTGATGCGCGATCTGCTCGATGCCGGCGCGAATCCCAACGCCGTCCTTCCCGAGGGCGAAACAGTCCTGATGAGTGCCGCGAGAACGGGTTCAGCGGAAGCCGTTACACTGCTTCTTGACCGTGGCGCTGATGTGAATGCACAGGACAGGTGGTATGGGGAGTCTGCGCTGATATGGGCTGCCGCGGAGAACCATTCTGAGGCCGTCAAGGTTCTGCTCGCGCGAGGAGCCCCCGTGGACTCTCGCTCCACTTTGCAGAAAACCCCAAATCGGCGCGCCGGACAAAACATTCTGTCGCTCGGAAACTGGACGCCGCTGATGTATGCGGCACGGGAAAACGCGCTCGAGGCCGGACGCGCTCTTGTGAAGGGTGGCGCGGGATTGGACCTCATCGATCCCGATGGAGCGACCGCGCTCGAGATCGCCATTATCAATGCTCACTACGAATTCGCCGCGATGCTGGTGGACGCTGGAGCAAATCCCAACATCGCCGACACCGAGGCTGGTATGGGAGCACTCTATGCGTTGGTCGACATGCACCGCCTGGCTGTTGGACACGGCCGGCCGAATCCGAACCCGGTGGGGCTCATGAGCGCCGTCGATCTTGCAAAGAAGTTGCTCGAGCATGGAGCCGATCCAAACAGCCGGCTGAAGAAAAGCATTATGCAGCGTCATCACACAGCGGGCGATTCGGCGCTGGCGGAAGGCGCCACTCCGTTCCTTCGCGCGGCAAAGTCGGGGGATATCGAAATGATGCGCGTCCTGGCGGCCGCGGGAGCGGACCCGAAAATCGCAATGCCGAACGGAAACAACGCGCTGCTGTTTGCCGCCGGCCTCGGCTGGCGTAATGGCAGTCCCGCCGCACCATCGTACGATCAGGGAACTGACGAGGAAGCTGTCGAGTCCATTCGATTCCTGCTCGGGCTCGGTTTCGATATCCACGGAACGAACGATGCCGGCGACACGGCTCTTCATGCCGCCGTTTCCGGACGCGGATCGGAAGCCATTATCGCCTTTCTTGTCGCTCAGGGGGCGAACCCCGAAAGTAAGAACAAGCGCGGGCAGACTCCTCTATCCCTCGCGACCGCTAAGGGCAACGACGCCATTACAAAGCTGCTGCGCTAAGTTAAGAAACAGTCCTTGTTCAGTGTGGGATTGTGATTTGTCATCGGTGTGGTAGCGCTTCGCGCGATCCATTGTTAAGACGCTCTTATTTTGGAGGGTTTCCATGGCTAAAATGCGTGCAGTTCAGATCTCACGCCCTGGCGGGCCATTTGAAATGGTGGAGCGCGTTATGAACGCATGATGAGCAATAAGGCGCGTTTCCACGTCGTGATCACAACCGGGAGTTAGCCGATCAAGCCGGCCAAGTTCGATTCTCGTCACTTAACGACGAATTCGGGAGATCCGGAAAAATTCTTCGAACCAAAACCGCTGACGGCGGTCATATATATCGGAACCTTCCACGCACAGGTAGAGGAGAGTGGGAATGAAGAGCAGGAGAGGTTTTTCGCTGTTGGAGCTTTTGATCGTCGTTGCGATCATTCTTATCATCGCCACCATCGCCATTCCAAATTTGCTACGGTCTCGTCAGGCTGCCCATGAGTCGGCTGCTGTCGCAAACCTGAAAACGCTAAACGCAGCTCAGATCACATACTCGTCGGCTGGCGGTGATTACGGGACCCTGGCGGATTTGATCGCCGCTCGCCTGGTGGACGACACATTCACCGGCGTCAAGGCGGGTTATAAGTATACGATTGAGGCGTCCGGCGCGGATTACACCGCGATTGCAGTTCCCGCCAACAGCAACTCAGGCCGCTATGGCTATTACAGCGTGCCCGATGCCGTCATCCGCTTTTCGACGGACACAGCTCTCGCTCCGCCCGGTCAGGCGGGGCGTGCTGTGCATTAATCTTTCAGCGTCTGCCAATATGACTTCACATTTCTTCTCCATACTCTTGATGGTCGGCGTCACTCTGGCGCAAAACAACAATGCGCGGATGGACCAGATTGCACAGTCCTATGTTTCCAACAAAGAGTTCATGGGATCGGTGCTGGTCGCTAGCGGCAACGATGTTTTGCTCAGCAAGGGTTATGGTTCGGCCAATCTGGAGTGGGAGATTCCGAACTCGGCTTCAACGAAATTCCGGCTCGGATCGATCACAAAGCAATTTACGGCGGCCTCCATCCTTCTTCTAGAAGAACGCGGAAAACTAACTGTTAACGATCCTGTGAAGAAACATCTGCCGGACGCCCCGGCGGAGTGGGACAAGATTACGATTTTCCACCTGCTGACACACACTTCGGGAATTCCGAGCTTCACCGATTTCCCGGATTACCAATCCACCGAAGCGTTCGCAACCACACCCGAAAAGCTGGTAGCGCGTTTTCGCGATAAACCGCTGGAATTTGCGCCCGGCGAACGAATGAACTACAGCAACTCCGGCTACGTATTGCTCGGGTATCTCATCGAACGGATCAGCGGCGAGAGCTATGAGTCGTTCGTCCAGAAAAACATCTTCACGCCACTGGCAATGAAAGACTCCGGCTACGACTCCAACTCTGCTGTGATCGCGCGGCGCGCAGCGGGGTATGAGCCGAGTCCAAACGGTCCAACCAACGCCGGGTTCATCCACATGAGCATTCCCCACGCGGCCGGGGCTTTGTATTCCACAACCGAGGATCTGCTGCGGTGGGAACAGGGCCTGTTCGGCGGCAAACTCCTTTCGCAGGAATCACTCCAGAAGATGACCACGCCTTTCAAGGCTGACTACGCTTTTGGGTTAGTGGTTCGCACTGAGAAGGGACGCAAAGTCATTGAGCACGGTGGCGGCATTGAAGGCTTCAACACGTCGCTTGCTTACTATCCCGAAGACAAACTGACAGTGGTCGTCCTGGGAAATCTGAATGGGTCGGCACCGGATCAGATCGCGACTCAGTTGGCTGCTATTGCTCATGGCGAGACGGTCACCCTGCAGAGCGAGCGCAAGGAAATTAAGCTGGATGCCAAAGCACTGAGCCGTTATGTCGGTGCGTATCAATTGGCGCCCGGCGCCGTCATGCTCGTCACGTTGGACAACGATCAACTGATCAGCCAGCTAACCAACCAGGGACCTATTCCGATTTTTCCGCAGTCGGAAACTGTCTTCTTCCCGAAGGTTGTCGATGCACAACTGGAGTTTTCCGCCAACGACGCGCAGGGACGACCGACGCAATTAACCCTGCATCAGGATGGCCGGAGTATGCCCGCCAGGCGGCTTGATGACGCAGAATTCAAACGACTCACCGATGCGGCTGAAGCGGTTTCAAAGAGGGTCAAGGATCAGACGGCATTGCCGGGAAGCGAGTCTGCGCTGCGGAGAATCATCGAAGAAGTACGAAGTGGCAACCCGAACTACGATCTGCTTGGCTCCGGTCTCGCTTCGACAGTTCGCCAGCAGTTGCCGCAGATTCAGGCTCAAATCGTTCAACTCGGCGCTGTGCAGTCGATGTCCTTCAAAGGAGTCGGACCTGCGGGAGCGGACATCTACCACGTTCAATTTGCTAACGGCGTAATTGAGTTCCGAATCGGAGTCGGAGCTGACGGCAAGGTTGAACCTCTCGGCATGCGGCCAGTTCAGTGATATTTTTCCTCGGCTGACACACGACACGAGTGGCCGCACAAGCGGCCTCAGCTTGACCCGCAGCGACACCGCGCTTATTCTCGCTCTCCAAATTCCGTTCCTGGAGGCTCTCTGATGTCAGACGACACTTCCGTCACACCCACGACCAGCAAACCGGTGTTCGCCGAGCGGCTGGTTGCATTCTTGCTTGTACTGTATCTGTTGGTTCTCGGTCTCGGCGCATCGACCTGTCTCTTCAAGACGTTCCCTACCAAACCGACAGATGGGCCGCCTTCGATGGTCCAATGCACCATAGGCAACAGGGTGGTGTTCGAGACAACCAGCGACAGAGTGCTGTTGTACGCGGCACTGCTCGCCGGCATCATTGGCAGTTTCCTCCATGCCGCGCAGTCGCTCGCGACTTATGTCGGCAACGGTGACTTCAAGATGTCGTGGGCCTCATGGTACGTGGTGCGCCCCTGGATTGGCGGCATCCTCGGCTTCTCGCTCTATTTCGTGGCTCGCGCTGGGCTGGTGGGAGGCACGGGAGCCGGCGACGGTGTAAACACCTATGGAGTCGTTGCGATTGGATTGCTCGGCGGATGGTTCTCGAAGACGACCACGGATAAGCTGCAGGAAGTGTTCACCACCCTGTTCAGGACAAACGAGGACGATAAGCGCAAGGACAAGCTGACCGCCGATGTTCAGCCCGTGATCAAAGACGTCACGCCAAAGCCTGTCACGGCGGCGGTCACCGAACTCAGCGTGTCGGGAACGGGATTCGTTGATGGCGCCGTCGCATCGATCGGGCAGGATGTCCTGGACACCCGGTTCGTGTCGCCGACAGCGTTGACGGTGAGCCTGGCAAAAGTCACCAAGCGTCCCTCGGGGCCAGTAACAATCGGCGTGAAGAACCCATCGGGCGCAAAGCCAGAGGCAGCGCCATTCAAGATCGAGTTCGAGCCGTGAGTCGGGACTGACCAAAGCAGTGTAGTGAGGGGCGGCAAATATGGTAGAAGGTTTCGCACAGATCGACTGTCGGGGGAGGACTGAATGAAGAGGACTGAAAGTGGCGTGAGTGCCTTAACGCGCCGCGACCTGCTGAAGGCTGCGGCCGTAGCGGCATGGGCGGTGCCGGCTCTGGCGCAAGCTGGCCGCGGCCAAAGGGGGCAAGCCGCTCCGCAGACGGGGACGCAGTTGGTTTTGTTAGGCACGCAGGGCGGTCCGGGCGTCACAGCAAACCGGACTCAGGCATCGAATGCCGTGATTGTAGACGGCCGGCCCTATCTGGTCGACTGCGGGTATGGCGCGCTCAAGGCTGCCGTTCAGGCGGGACTTACTCTGGGCACCATCTCCAACATTTTCATCACGCATCTTCACGATGACCATACCGCGGACATCGCCGCGTTTCTCGCCCTCAAGTGGACAGCAGCGCAGAATCCCGGCGAGGCCACTATTCACGGTCCTTACGGCACTGTCGCCATGGTTGATGCCGCCATCGCCTTTTCCAAGGCTAATGTGGAAATTCGAAAAATCGACGAGGGACGTACAGTCGATCCCAAGAACGTCTTTCATGGCCGCGATCTGGCCGCGCCGAAGATTACGGAGGTTTTCAAAGACGACCGCCTTGCGGTACAGGCCGTCGAAAATACGCACTTTCCAGATCGAGCGAAGGCGAAGATGGATTACCGCTCTTTCGCTTACCGATTTAATACGGCAACGCGTTCGATCGTGTTTTCCGGGGATACGACGTATTCCGAAAATCTTATCGAACTTGCGCGGGGTGCAGACGTATTTGTCTGCGAAGTTCTGGGTAATGCGAATTCCCAGAACGCGCGAGGCGCAGCTCCAATCAATAACAATACAGAAAGCATTGCGCGTCACGTACGCGAGACTCACTCCACTCCGGAGGAAGTCGGCAAAATGGCTGCTGCGGCGAAGGTAAAGACGCTGGTCCTCAGCCATCAGGTCGGCGGAGGGCGGGGCGGAGATAACGATCCGTTGACAGCCGATATAAAGAAGGTCTTCACCGGCGAAATCATCGTCGGTACCGATCAAATGCGTCTCTGATGGTTGTGTAAGAGCGACGCCCGGAGTCTCGTCGCCGAGATCGACAAAGCCTGCCCCGCAAAGCCAGTCAACGTGCGAGGGAAACATGATCCAAAAAGTTTTTGCGCTCATCGCCGTTCTGATAATTGCGATGACATTGTCCGTTCGGCCGACCCGCACGCAGTCTCGTTCAGCCGACTCGATCGTGCTCTACGAGGGCGCCCGGCTCATTCCGGGGAACGGCAGGCCGGCGATCGAGGGCGCGGCAATGCTCGTTGAAAACGGGATGATCACTCGAGTCGGTACGAAAGGTAGCATCAATGCACCCCGGTCCGCTTCGCACTCGGACCTCACCGGCAAGACTATCATGCCGGCACTCATTAACACTCATGGCCATCCAGGTTTTCAGCGTGGACTCACTTACAGCGCCGACAATTTCACGCGCGAGACCATCATGGATGATCTCAATCGTGCACTCTATTTCGGTGTCGCGGCCGTGCAGTCGCAGGGTATCGAGAAGGGCGAGATCATGTACGAGATTCGCGCGGAGCAGGAAAATAATCGTACGGGTGGGGCGCGGCTGCGCATTGCCGGACGCGGCATCGGCGCGCCCAATGCGGGACCCGGTGCTGCAGCGTACGCCGGGATCGCGTATGAGGTCACGACGGAAGCTCAGGCGAGGCAGGCCGTAAAGGAACTCGCGGAAAAGAAGGTTAATCTGGTCAAGATCTGGGTGGATGACCGAAACGGACGCGCTCCGCGGCTCGCGCCCGACCTGTACCGCGCGATTATCCAGGAAGCTCACAAGCTTGGGCTAAAGGTGAATGCTCACGTGTTCTACCACAGCGACGCCGTCGACCTCGTGTCTGCGGGCATTGATGGATTAGCTCATCTTGTCCGCGATAGAGAGATGGACGATGAACTCGTGGCGTCGATCGTACGGCGAAACGTTTATGTGATGCCCAACCTCAGTCCTGAGTGGAACACCTACGATGAACTGCCCCATTGGCTGAGAGATGGGGACCCGCTCTTCATGCTCCTGCAGGAATCCGCCTCGCCGCCCGTTATCGCCCGGATAAGGAATGCCTACCAGAATCCAAATCCAGCTGCTGTTGAACGAACGCGCGCACAATACGCCATCCTGCAGCGCAGTCTTTCAAAACTCGCCAAAGCGAACGCGAACATTATTCTGGGGTCTGATACGGGACTCGAAGACCATCTCTTCGGTATGTCTGAACAGCATGAACTCGAAAGCATGGCGAATGCGGGCATGAGCCCCATGCAAGTCATTGTCTCCGCGACCAGCCGGCCCGCTGAATATCTCAAGCTCGACAAGCTGGGTATGCTTGCCGCCGGCAAAGAGGCGACGTTCCTGGTTCTGGACGCCAACCCGCTTGATAAGATCACCAACACACAACGAATTCACAGCATGTACGTCAAGGGAGTCGAGGTCGACCGGGAAGGGCTCCGAGGGTCGTTGAAGAGGACGTTTTAGAAACCGGCATCCGGTATGGCGAACGACTCTCGTCCCATCCTTGTTTACGACGGCGATTGCACGTTTTGCGGAGTGTGGGTTCGTTATTGGCAGCGACGGACTGCCGACCGCCTGGAGTATGTTCCGGCGCAGCGTATCGCCGAACGGGTTCCGGGATTATCACCTGAGGAATTCCGCGAGTCGGTTGGACTGCTTTACCCTGACGGTCGGCGTTTCCGCGGCGCAGAAGCGGTCTTTCATCTGATGCATGAGGGTTACGAAGTCCGGTGGCCCCTGATGCTTTGTGACCGCCTTCCTGGCTTTTCCCATCTGGCAGAAGCCGGCTATCGCGTGATTGCTGATCACCGCAGCTTCTTTTACGGGGTGACGCGGCTGCTTTGGGGGAAAGAAGTGGAGCCGCCAATCTCTGGCCTGACACGATCCGTATTTTTGCGCGGTCTCGCGGTAGTTTATTTCATCGCCTTTGCTTCTCTGGTCCCACAGCTCGTTGGGCTGGTCGGCGAGCACGGCATCGTGCCTGCGCGCGAGGTTGTTCCCACGGTGATGTCTATAAACGTGACCGACGCGTTCTTACGCATCCTGCCATGGGCCGGAATCGTGCTGGCCGCGATGCTCTTCGTTCGCGTTGTGCCAATGGTGGCGGTCGTCGGCCTGTATGTTCTTTATCTCCACGTCTCGATGATCGGACAGGATTTCTTCACCTTCCAATGGGACGCACTGTTGCTGGAGACGGGATTTGCCGCGATTCTGGTTACTCCGTTTGGTCTCGTGCCGTCGTACGCAAGATCTACTTCGCGCATCGGAATCTGGGTGTTGCGGTTGCTTCTCTTCCGACTCATGTTGGAGTCCGGGTTGGTGAAGATGCTCAGCGGCGATCCGACCTGGAGAAACTGGACGGCGTTGACGTTCCACTATGAGACTCAGCCGCTGCCGACTCCCCTGGCCTGGTACGCGCACCATTTGCCCGAGGGCTTCCAAAAATTTTCCTGCGCCATGGTGTTCGGTGCGGAACTGATCGTCCCGTTTCTTTTCCTGATGCCGAGGAAGTTGAGAATCATTGGCGCCTGGATCACGATCACGTTCCAGATTCTGATTGCGCTCACGGGCAATTACACATTCTTTAACGTGCTCACAATCGTTCTATGCATTTCTCTTTTCGACGATCAGCATCTTTACGGGTTGCTTCGCCGTTCCGTTCCACCTACCGAGGGCCCGCCGCGGCAGTGGCGTTGGGCAACACTCCCGTTGGGAACGTTCTTGATCGTAATGGGAACGCTGCAGCTTCTGGCGATGGTGCGCGTAGTCTCGGAACCTCCCGAAGTGTTTCCGGGCCTGGCCCTCGTGAATCGATATGGTCTTTTTGCGGTCATGACGACGTCGCGCCATGAAATTGTTATCGAGGGAAGCGAGGACGGCAGGGAATGGAAGCCGTATGAGTTCCAGTTCAAACCGGGCGATGTATTGAAGCCTCTTCCGTGGGTGGCGCCTTACCAGCCTCGTCTGGATTGGCAGATGTGGTTTGCAGCGCTTGGGCCAAACGAGGCATCTCCATGGTTCACGCGTCTCGTCGAACGTCTGCTCGAAGGCTCCCCAGACGTGTTGAGGCTTTTCGAAAAGAATCCGTTTCCGGATACGCCGCCGCGCCTCATTCGGGCTACGGTCTATGACTATCACTTCTCCGACCGAGCGACACGGGGATCAACACATGCAATCTGGACTCGCACCCTTCTGGGCGGCTACTTTCCCGCCGTCCGGTTGCGGTAAAGGAGGAGATCTGGAGATCTGGGGACAGCCTCCGAATTCGAACTGAGAAATCTACGCAGACTGAAGACTCTGTCGTTCGAATTCGGAGGCTGTCCCCAGATCTCCCCCGTCCCCTATCCGGCGTTACTTGAGCGACAACCAGTGCTTATCCATGTCTCTCGGATGCACTTTTCTCCAGACCCGCAGACCTATTGCGACGACCACACCAGCCAGCAATCCGGGAATCGCCCAGAACCGAAGCTCTGGAACATCGTGAAGGACGGCAGTCAACAGAATAAGGATCACAATTCCGGCGCCAATGCCGCCGCCAATCGGAATCTTCGAACTGTCGATTCGCACGATTCCGGGTGCAGGGGACTCGGTTACCGGTGCAGACCGCGTCCCGTGGGAAGTTTGTTCAAATCTCACGATTCCAAAAAGAACACCGCCAAAAACTGCAGCGAGAAAAATGGGCCCGACGTCGGAAAGCGCAACCGCGGCAAGTGCGGCGAGGACCAGAACGAGTGCAAACAGGGAACCAACGGGAACCCTGTGCATTGCCGTCAATGGCCGTCGCGCAACCTTGCCATAAAGCGAAAGGAACGCAATATCGAGCACCTGCCGCCAATACCAGAAACGTCCGCGGCCGTGCTGAAACTGCTCCGCCAGGTCGCCGATAACGGATTCGTGTTCGGCATCCGAACAAAACAATTTGAGAAACCATGTGGCTACCGTTGGTGTACGTCGAAGTGTCATACCTCTTCTCCTTTGAGTTGAGGAAGTCCTTTCCAGAGTTTCACCAGAGATCGCTGTGTGTCGCGAACGAGCCTCAAGCCCTGAGACGTCGTGCGGAAATGGCGCTTCGCTCGTCCGCCGCGCTCAGGAGTGGCCTCTCCAAGAGAAGACATAACGAGCCCTTTCGCCTGGAGCCGTGTCAGCGCATCGTACACACTTCCCAGCAGCACTTCGCTCCCCGTGGTTCTCTCAATCTCTTCCGATATGGAGACACCGTAAGCGTCGTTGCCAATACGGATGATGGCCAGCATGACCATCAATTCGAAATTGCTGAGGATGGGTGTGTTTGCCATTTGTTCTAGATTCTAGAATAAATTCTCGCGAAACGCAAGTCGTGTGAAAGGGAATTGAGGCATCAACGCGCGCTCCTCCGGCAGAACCCTTGAAACAGTGGGATGCATTCCGGTACCAGCAGCCAGGTAAAGCATGGGGAGTCGTGTCCGGTTTTTCCGGAAGGTCTCGATGCACACCGACAATACACACTCTACTGGATAGGCTGGCGTTATTGCACACGCCTATCCTGCTCTTGCTTCCCAGCCGAACTCGCTTTGTCGACCCGCGCTCGAGTTCGTGGGAAAACTGAGTGCGCCTGCAGCAAACTTCATTCCGATAATTAGGAGGAGCCAATGGCATCGCTCATCGAATCACTCACTCAATCGTTAACTCCGGATCTTGTAGGACAGATCGGTAAGAGCGTGGGTCTGGATAACAATCTCGTCAGCAAAGGCCTGGGCGTCGTCGGACCGCTCGTGACCGGAGTTCTTGCAAGTTCTGCTCAGAGCCCGCTGGGGATGGATGGCTTGATGAAGCTCATCCCTCAGACCGACAGTTCTTCAGGACTGGGCAGCCTCGTCAGCATGATCACCGGAGGAGGCGCTTCGACCAGCACTCTGCCCGGTCTGTTTGGACCGGGTCTCTCGGCAATAACGGGCACGCTTGAACGATCTCTCGGCTTCAAAGTTGGGCCGCTTATCGCGATGGCAGCCCCTCTGGTCATGAATCTCGTCGGGCAAACGATGAAGTCACGGAACCTCGACAAGGTCGGCGTCGCTCAGCTGCTGCAGGAGGAACACACGCAGTTCATGAAAAGCGGCAGTGACGCATCGAAGATGGTGATGAAGGCGCTGGACGCGGGCAAGGAAGCCGCCGGTAGCAAGGCTCGCTACTCTGCCGAGCAGTGGGCGAAGGTCCGGATTGCACCTATGGCGGCGGCTCAGGCCGTGATGGATGCATCTCCGTCGGGTGTAATCGGACGCTCGAAGGAGCTCGCGGCCGCAGCATCCGCGATCGCTGCATCCCGGAACACAGCGTTGCCGACAGCGCTGGTCAACCTGGCCTTTGATGTGGATCTCAGCTCGGAAGAGACCGATGTTCTAAAACAGAAATCCGCGCCGGCTACCAGCCTTGTTCGCGAGGCCGTCGCTGCTGTTTCGGCGAATAGTCCCGCCGATGTTTCCGAATACGGCCGACTTCTGGTCAGTGTTGCAACGCAGGTCGCCGAAGCGTCGAAGGAAGGAGGATTCCTCGGCATTGGTGGCACGCGGGTCAGCGAGCCCGAGCAGAAAGCGATCGACGAAATTCGCGCGCTGGTTGGTATTGCCGCGTAGTTGTCGGGCGTGCCAGGGGTTGAGCGAGCGATACCGCCCGGCAAGGATAACCGCTGTTCCCGGCACCTCGGCCGGGAACCATACGTTTGAACCGTGATCCAGGTGTGTCGCGCCTTGCGCCACACACCTGGAACCTGTGGACGCTTTTTGCCGACGGTCAAGTCGTAGCTCAGCCGCTCTACGTCTCGAACCTCGCTATCGACACATCAACGAACCCGGCTGCTCCAAGAGTTCAAGGGACGTTCAACGCGATCGGATGCATCACCGTCACTTCGTCCGATTCAACTCCTCAAGAATCGTCTTCAGCTCGTCGAGCCTCGCACCGGCTTCACCAAGCTTGCCCTCCGATGTCAGGCGTCGATAGTCCGTCAGCGCCTGATTCGCACGGGTGACCAAAGTACTGGTGGCCGCACCCGTCGATGTAGGGCTGGTCGGAGTTCCGCCTGGGGGCTGCTCGATTGCCCCACCTTTGTTTTCCAGAAGCAGTTTCAAGGCGTCACCAAAGCTTGTCGCATATGCAAGCCGATCCTGGGTGGCCAGCACAATCAATCGTAGCGCCGGCATCGGACTGCGTTCGGCCTGGAGATAAATGGGCTCCGCATAAAGAAGAACATCATCGATGGGTATAACCAGCAGGCTGCCGCGAACGACTTTCGAGCCCTGCTGGTTCCACAGCGTCAATTGCGAGGACAGCTGCGGGTCCTGATCGATCCTTGCCTGGATTTGCAACGGCCCATCCACGAATCGTGTCTTCGGCAAACGGTACGCGCGAAGCTTCCCGTAGTCGGCGCCATCACTTCGCCCGGCCAGCCATCCGATCATGTTGTTTCGATTTGATGGTGTGAAGGGAATCATGGAGACGAACTCCAGTTTGGTCTCGCCGGGAAATGACATCAGGACGTAGGCCGGATCGATTCGTTGGGCAGACTGTCCATCGCTCTGCGATCGTGTTTGCTGGGCCACGGACCAGACATCTTCCCTGCTGTAGAACACCTTTTCGTCATCCACATGGTAAGAGTTGTAAGTCAGCGCCTGGGTTTCAAAGAGAAGCTCGGGATAACGAATATGCTGCATTAGAAAACCCGGCATCTGCGTTTTAGGCTGGAATAACTGGGGATACATCTTCTGGTAGGCATTGATCAGGGGATCGGTGTCGTCGAAAACGTAGAAGGTGACGTTACCGTTGTATGCGTCGATCACGGCCTTGACGCTATTGCGAATGTAGTTCACCGAACGACCTTCGACGACCATGGATCGCGAGTACGGATAGTTGTCCGATGTCGTATATGCGTCCAGCATCCAATACAACGCGCCGTCGTCTCCAACGACCATGTAAGGGTCGTCGTCGAACGTGAGGAACGGTGCAAGGTGCAAAACACGGTCGATGATATTGCGATGAAGCAGCAGCACGCTGTCTGGCACGATATCGTTTGAGAAGGGAACGGCGGACAGATCACCGACCTCGGTGGCAAGCAGCAATCGGCGGAAGAGGGATCCCATCCGAATGCCTCCCGATCCCTCATACGCACTGTAGTTATTCATGTCGCCTTCGGGATAGTTGAATTCTTTCTGTCGCGTTTTCACATAGACCGGCCAGTTGGTCAGTTCTCCGAAATAGATTTCGGGGCGTTTGACTTGAATGCCGGGAACTGGACTGTCGACAGGCATGTTCGACAGCAGGAAATCAGGAAGGCCATCGGATGTGAAACGGCTTGCGGCGTTCATGGTCACTCCGTAGCCGTGCGTATAGATCAGTCGATCGTTGACCCAGTTTCGCGTGCCTGCCGGCAGTTTTTCGATGTCCATCTCGCGAGAAGCCAGCATCGTGCTCGTCAACTTCCCATCGACGGTGTAGCGATCGAGATCTACGTCCGGAAAATCGTAATACGTTCGGATTACCTGAATTTGGCGGAGCGTATCCTGCAGCGCCTTCCAGTCCCACAGGCGCATGTTGGCCAGAGTCGCGGCGTGTGTTGCCGGGTCAAACACGGCATTGGTGCGACGTGGGTCGAAAGGCATCTCTTCGACCTTGTCCAGGCCAAATGCCTTCCTGGTGAACTCGATGTTGTGCCGGATGTAAGGTGTTTCTGCCCGGAGTTCATTCGGCCGGACGACAAATGTCGTCACATAGCCCGGAATCACGACTCCACCTACAATGTGCGCGAGAACCGGAAGTGCCAGCGGCAGAACAGCGGTCCGAATTTTGGAGGACCGATTGAGCGTGATCACAATGGCCGCGATCACCAGTGAAACGGCCGTCGCCGGCAAACTCAACGCATAAACGTTATGGTCAACATAGCGAATGCCGCTTGAAAGTCCGTGATCCTCAAGCAGAAGTTCGTAACGCGAGAGAAATGTTCGCAACGCAAGGGCCATCAACAACACGCTAACCGCGAGAGACATGCCACGCAGGTTGACGGTCGCCCCACTTCCATACATCAGGATGGCGGCGACGAACATTAAGATCGCAACCAACATGAACCATGCATAGGCCATCTGCATGACCGGAAGCGCGAAGAGGTAAAAGTTCAGAGACCGTCCAAATATGGGATCAACGACGCCGTTTCCGTCCGGCCGGTTCAGGTAGCGGGCGAGGGTCAGCCATTGCGAACTCAGGATCGCAGCGACGATCAGGGCAAACGCTATGCTGAACCAGTTTATGATGCGTTTGATTGTATCCGGGGATGGTGGTTCTAACAGCCTCCCGCCAATTTCGACCAGCAGGCGCCTCGCGTTGCCTGCGACGGCGACGACTGCGCGCAACTCCAGCCAGAGGGTTGCTGCAGTTACGGCGAACACCGCGAGAAACAACAGCCCACGCGCTTTGATGCTGTACCAGAAGACTGAGTTGAAACCCAGGCTGTCAAACCACAGCTTGTCCACGTAAAGCCCGGCCGCGACCGAAGAGAAAATGAACAAAAGGATGACCAGCAGAACGAGCCTCAGAATTACGCTTCGGCTTTTCGAAGTAGGTGGAAGATTCCTGCGAGTACGACTCATCAGGCAATGCTATACGCAGCGGCATTGGCGGAGAACGCCTTTTCATCCCCGCTTCCGGATTTCGTCAGTCGTGGTCATCTTCTTCGGACGCGACGTCCAGAGGAAAGATCGTGGCCGGATCGATCGTCGTCACGTCGTATGACGCGTTGTTCGCGAAATTGACGTCTCCGCCCCCGAGGACCAGGGTAAGGTTCGTAACGCTGGACGGAGCAGTCAGGCTGACGGACACGGTGATCGTAATGAGGGGGTAGCTATCGCCGGACAACAGCGGCGCATTCTGCGTGCAAGGACCGGCTGGTTGTGTACATGTCCAGTTGGTGCCGGAAATTGAAATGGGCGTAAACGCCCATGGCACGATATCCCTGACGGTCACAGTCCCCGTCGTAGCCTGAGTTCCAACGTTGCTTACCTCGATGCTGTAAGACGCCGTTGTCTGCCCTTGTATGAAACTACCGAAGTGAGATTTCGAGACAGAAAGATCCGGCCCGATTGAAATCGGGAAAGCATCTGAAGAGATCCCGGCGGCGCTTACGATCAGGGAGAACGGACCGTTGGGGGTTGCCGGGTCGAGCGTGAAATCGACGGTTTGCGGTGTGGAACCTGTACCAACGCCAATCGGACTCCAGTTGGTCGTTCGTGCCCGATAAACGGTCCCCGCAGCATTGACGAGACGGATCACCGGATAATCTTCATCACTCTCGGCATCGTCACCGTAACTTGATCCCGACGATTGTCCGGTCAACTGCGTACCGGACAGAGTGAACAGACCGGCCCCATTGTTGGTCACGGCGGCAACCATAGGCCTCAAGGAAGGCGCGGCAGCACCGTCTGGCGTGTAAACCCACAGTTGATTCGTCGAGTCGGAAAATAGAAGTTCACCGGTCGGCAACATCAACATTCGCGTCACGTAGGACGGGATGTTATTGAGATTCGGATCGGGTATTACGGGGGAAACCGGAAATATCGTTCCCAGCACGGGATCGTAGTCAAGGAGCATCGTGGGCTTGCTGAAGGTGGCGCCAAACTTCAGAGCCACTCCGGTGTTGCCGGCTGTTGCCGCCATGCTGATGTGAACCTGAGTGCCAGAATCGACGCTGGACACCGTTACACCTGAAGGAATACCGGTACCGGACACAGCCCAGCCCGTCTGAATTTGTGCTGTCGAAGGAATCCCTGTGACGATCGTGGATCCCGACGAGGTGTTTCCTGTCGTCGGCAGCCCCAGGCCTGCGTCTGCGGCAAGAATGACATGGCCATTCGGAAGGATCGCCGCCGGTGCATCGTCCGCGGAAAAGAGGAAGGGGGCACCGCCGAGAGAGCCAATGAGATCAGGTCCGGCAGCCCAGCTGTTGAGTGCAGGGTCGTACAATGCCGTATGCCCGGTTGCGCCGATGACAAACATGCGGCCGTCGTAGAGTCTCAATATTCCCCCGAGCTCGAAGCCGATTGACGCGCTGCTCAAAAGCGGGAGAGTTCCGCTGGCCGTCCCTACGGCCGGGCTGATGCTGGACCACGTGTTGGTCGCGGGGTTGTAGCGCTCTGCGTAACCGGTGCCGGCGCTGTTGCTTTGAAAGATATCGTAGTTCAGGATGGTTCCGTCGCCCATGCGTGCCCACGTCTCTTCGCTGCTCTGGTCGTTGTATATCTTGGTTCTGCCGGCAGCCCACGAGTCGGTTGCGACGTCGTATAGATACGTGAGGTTGTTGACAATATTGCCCGCGAGAATTTTGCCGCTCGGCAGAAGCATCGAGGGAGTGTCTCCAAAGCAGGCGGGTGGTCTGATGGTAACGCCGAACGTGAGCGCAACGCCCGAAGCTGTGGCTGTCGCGACCCTGGAGATGCGTATTTGCGTTGGGGAGTCAAAGCTCGTCACGGTGGTGCCGGCCTGGATTCCGGCTCCGGTAATTCCGAAACCAATCTGTAGTCCCGTGGTCGAGGGAAGTCCTGAAACAATATTCGTCCCGGAAGTCGTGTTGCCCGTCGAGGTTGCCGTCAAGCTGAGCGCGCTGGCAAGTGTAAGGTTCGCGTTTTGAGATAAGTGAATCTGGCTTGGGCTATCGATGCTTGCGATCAGCGTACCGGCGGGAATTCCAGTACCACTAACGTTCCAACCGGGTTGCCATCCTTCAGTCGAGAGAATGCCAGTGACAACCGATGAACCGGCTATCACGAACCCACCAAAACTACTGACCGGCGGACAACCGGGCGTATTGGGATATGTGGCCGCTGCGGACCAGGTGTTCGTTATCGGATTGTAGATTTCTGCCGTGGCCGACCTGTTCGCAACCAAACCCGGTCCCGTGTACTCCCCTCCAAGGACCCAGACTCTGCCATCGGGCAACACGTGGGATGCGTAGTACAAGCGCGGCGTACTCATCGGGGCAATCGGATTCAGAGTCCAGACTCCGTTGATGTAGCTACCCTGGGCGTTTGGCGTTAGACGCATCCAGTTTTGCGAAGCTCCGTTTTGCACCATGATGGTGCCATCTGTGAGCAGCAGCATCAGGCCTGCGGAGCCAGGCGCCAGATTCGTTACCTTCGTCCAGGTCGGAGTGCCGAGCGCGGAAGGCACAGGAGAAGTGAGGAAAATGGAAATGATAACAATCCCCGAAGGTGCCGTTACAAACCTTCGCAGCATGGATTGAAGCCGCGAAACCTGGTGTAGCGGGTACGCCTGAGTATTCATCTCGGTCTCCATGCGCCGAAAATGGCGCATCGGTCGTCGCTGAATTGTCAGATCAGAAAATAGTGCGCGCTATTCTAATCGAACCCCTCAAGAACACAAGTGGTGCGTGATTGTTAACCCTCTTCGCTCCCACACCGCACTGTGTGGAAACTTGTGCAAATGGCGTATGATCGTTGCCGAAAAGGCAGCTCCACAGGAGGAAACAAGAAGATGAAACAGATCAATAGACGTGGTTTCGTAAAAGTGACTAGTGCGCTTGCGTTGGCTCCTGGACTGGCGAGCCTTGCCGCGCCAACGGCCGAGGCGCAGAACAATACGAGTGATCTGCGCGTTGATTCCAACATTGTCTTCGGTAAAGGTGGCAACATCGATCTTCTACTCGATGTTTATCATCCGCCCGCAGGCGTGACTCCGAAACGGATGGCGATCATTCATCTTTTCGGTGGCGGCTTTTTCACCGGCAACAAGAATGCCGGCTACATCGTCAACGACGTGCGAGCGCTCGGACGCCTGGGCTATACAAATGTTTCCGCGAACTATCGTCTTCAGACCCAAGACCCGTGGCCGGCGCAAATTAACGACACGAAGGCTGCGATTCGGTGGGTGCGTGCAAACGCAGCGAAAATCGGAATCGAGGCAAACAGGATCGCCATTGCGGGCTACTCGGCGGGCGGCATGCTTTCACTTCTCGCGGCGGGCACGAACGGCATGGCGGAGTTCGAAGGTACCGGCGGCAACAACAACGTCAGCTCGGACGTGCAAGCCAGCATCGGTGTATATCCCCTTGCGAGTGCCCAGACGGCAACTGCTCTGTTCCCAAACCTGTCCGATGCAGAGCGCACAAAAGCAATGCAGGCGGCATCGCCCACAACATATATCGGAAAGAACTTTGCGCCGACGATTTTCATCCACGGCACGGCCGACACAACAGTCCCAATGTCCTCGAGCATCGACTTCTTCACGAAGCTCAATGCAGCCGGTGTACCGACGACAATGACCCTCATCCAGGGGGCGGCGCACGCGTTCGATAACAACGCGCTCGACGCCGTTCAGGTTATGGCGCAATCCATCGACCTGTTCCTTGATCGACTCATCGTGAATCCTCAACCGTATGCAGGCTTCGGTGGAGGTGGAGGCGGGCGCGGCGGTAGGGGCGGTGGAGCCGGTGGAGCGCGGGGCGCAGGACGCGGCGGCGCTCAGCAGGACTAGAGACGCAGATCGCGGTCGGACCACTATCGCCCCTCATGGCCAGACTGGCCAGACTGGCCAGTCTGGTTAGGACGGGCGATAGACGCCTGCCTATCTATACATCGCTTCCGCGAGTGCAGGTACTACTGCGCGTAATAACCGCTTCGGGCATGGACGGTGTAGTCGGTGTCGGGTTTTCCGAATCGGCTAACCAGTTGGACCTGGATGCGGTGGAAACTCGTCTTCGCACCAGGCTTCAAGGCTGTTCCCGCATAGCTCAACGTGTAACGGATCTTCAATCGATCGACAACAGCGGTCAGCGCGGAGCCGATGGACGCACCGCCGGTGGCGTCGAAGATTTCGCCGCCAGTTTCTTTAGTGATGGTCTTTACGGGGTCATCGGTGCCCAATCCCGGCATAGGCAGCGGCGGTAGTCCCGGAATGCCGAACATTCCTACGTTAACCGGATTGCCCACTTTCACGCTGTATATGGAGGCTTCTGTTTCGAGTGCGTATTGGACCGCCTGTGGAGCGGTCGCCCTGGAATGGCCCTCGATGTTGTCGGATATGAGAATCACGGCTCGCCGCCGGTCGGGAGCTGCTGTATCCAGGTAGCGAAGTGCATCGGAAATGCCGTCTACAATGGCGGTGCCGCCACCGGCCTTAATGCGCCCGATATGATTTGCGACGCGCTGGCGATCGGCGGTGAGTTCTTCGAGGATCTCGACGTTGGCTGCGAACGAGAACAGGCAGACCTGGTCCCCGGCTTTTAGCAGCTTTAACGCCTGGTATGCCGCATTCTGAACCTCGTTCAAGAGCGGTGCAACGCTGCCGCTGCGGTCCACGACCAGTGCCACGGCTAGTGGCTGTTGGTCGCGCGAGAAGAACTGGATTGGTTTTTCGACACCATCTTCGAATATGCGGAAGTCTTCCTGTCGCAGGCTGACCATCGGTTTTCCCGTGCGGTCCCGAACAACGGCATCCACTTGAACAAGATTGACATCAACACTGAGGACGGAGGGCCTGATCGTCGCGACGGAGGTGCTGTCGCCGACAGCGTCCCCTTTTCCTTTCTCCGCATCAAGGACAGCAACCGGCGAAGTGTTAGTCGCGTCCGTCGATGCGTTTCCATCTGAAGGAAGCGGGTCAAACGTCGGGACTCCTCTTTCAGCTGGCTCTGTTGATTTCACCGGGCGCGGCGTGGACGTTGATCCGGCCGGAAATGAATCAGCAACGGCGACCACAGGAGCATCGGGGGCTTTCGCGGGTGGAGCTTTGGGAACGACTTTCGCGAGTGGCGCATTATCCGGAATGTTCAGGTTGCGTTCCAGTTTTGCCTCGAAGATGGAACCGTTGGGTAAGTCAACATCGGAAGTTGGGCCGCCGGACTGGATCTTGCTGGCGATCACAGTCGCCAATACGGCTCCTGCAGCGCCGATTCCCGCGCCTCTGGCACTTCTCGAGATCGCGCCGCCAAGCACCGCGCCTTGCATGGCCGATGTAATCGTGGCTGGCACGTTCACGCTTCCGGAGCGCTTTTCTCCCTGGACTTTTAGAGTATTCGCCTCAATTCCATAGCTCCCACCGGGTTCGAGAGGAATTTCTTCCAGCCTAATCTGGAGTTCCGTTCTCTGATTCTTGCCGTTGACGACGGCAGGCTTGACCACAGTGACCGAGCCTCGCACAGGCGTCCCGCGCGGCATGGCCACGCGCCCGTCAACCTTGACGGCATCGCGCAATGTGAACCAAACGATGTCGTCGATTCGGGCGGAGGACGTATTCATCGGTGTATCGAGATCGAGCATCAACTTGGTGCCGGCCTTGATGATTAACATCGAAGGTCCGGAATTGCCGTTGTCCTGCGCAATCGCCAATCCCACGACACAGGCGATGAGCAAGGCAGCCGTGATGAGGCTTGTTGCCGGTCGGGC
>Ga0105248_10001214_pt1 | contig 28771 bp, 24 predicted proteins | sample KBSS34metaG_FD_81524 | JGI IMG/M metagenome (GOLD analysis project Ga0105248, IMG submission 81524) | Switchgrass rhizosphere microbial communities from Kellogg Biological Station, Michigan, USA - KBS S3-4 metaG | ecosystem: Host-associated > Plants > Roots > Rhizosphere > Soil | place... | reverse complement strand
GACCGAATAATCCGAGAAATTTTCGGTGATTTCGCAGAAACTCGTCTTAAGCGACGGTTTGCGCCCGGCCCCGCTCACGCCCGACTTGGCGTCGCACACGATCCCTGCGTCCCGCGCCACCACGCCCGCATCCACCAGCGGCTTGAGCGCCAGGTTCGCCGCCGTAGGGTAGCAACCGGGGTTCGACACCAGACGCGCTCCCGGAATCCGCGAGCGGTAGAACTCCGGCAGCCCATAGGCCGCCTCCGCCAGCAGCTCCGGATGGTTATGCGGCTCCTTGTACCACCGTTTATAGTTCTCCACCGTGCCCAGCCGGAAGGCCCCGCTGAGGTCGATCACCTTGGCGCCGGTTTCGAGCAGCGGCAGCGTGAGTTCCAGCGAAACGTCGGCCGGAGTGGCCAGAAACACCACTGCCAGACCCTCGGCATGCACCGTTTGCGCGGAAAACTGCGCGCGCCGCGGCCCCGGATGTCCCAAGGGACGCGCCTGATCGTCCGCTTCGCGGTGCTCCAGCAGCACGGGTTCTACTTGCGGATGCTTTTCAAGGATCGCGGCCAGCTCTGCCCCGCTGTATCCGCGGAAGCCCACAATGCCCACAGGAATTCGCATGACTAATTATTCATCCCAGTGAATAATTATACCATTCGAGCGACCGCGCTATAATAAAGGAGACCGCTCCGCTTGCGGTCGACTCTGTAGATCCCAAGCATGCTATCCGTCAACAACATTTCCATGCGCTACGGCGCCCGCATCCTGTTTGAGGATGTGACCACCACGTTTCTGTCCGGCCGGCGCTACGCCATCACCGGACCGAACGGCGCCGGCAAATCCACCTTCATGAAGATCCTCACCGGTGAGATCGATCCCACCAAGGGCTCCATCACGCGGCCCAAGAAGATGGGTGTGTTGAGCCAGGATCAATTCGCTTTCGATGCTTTCCGCGTGGTCGATGCGGTCATCATGGGCAACAAGTTTTTGTGGGCCGCGTTGCAAGAGCGCGAGGCTCTCTACGAGAAGGACCCCGAGACGCTCACCGACGAAGACGGCATGCGCCTGGGCGAACTCGAAGGCATCGTCGGCGACGAGGGCGGCTACACCGCTGAAACCGACGCCGCGGTTTTGCTCGACGGCCTGGACATCCCCGAGTCGCTGCATGAACGCAAGATGGGCGAATTGCAAGGCGGCCAGAAGGTGCGCGTGCTGTTGGCGCAGGCGCTGTTCGGAACTCCCGGCGTGTTGCTGCTCGACGAGCCTACCAACAACCTGGATCTCGATTCCGTCCACTGGCTGCAGGATTACCTGGTCCGCTACGACGGCTGCCTGATCGTCATCTCGCATGACCGCCACTTCCTCAACGAAGTCTGCACCCACATCGCGGATATCGATTACGAAACCATCATTACCTACACCGGCGGTTACGACGACATGGTGCTGCAGAAAACGCAGATCCGTTCGCGCATCGAATCGCAAAACGCCCAGCGCGAAAAGAAGATCGAGCAGTTGAACGAATTCATCCAGCGCTTCGCGGCCGGAACGCGTTCTTCGCAGGTGACTTCGCGCCGCAAGGAAGTCGAGCGCCTGCAGACCTCCGACCTGGCTCGCTCCAACATCGCGCGCCCCTTCATCCGTTTTGAGATGAAGCGTCCGTCGGGACGCCATCCGCTCGAAATCAAGGGTCTATCGAAGGCTTACGACGATACGAAAGTCGTCACGAATTTCACCGCCAGCATCAGTCGCGGCGAGAAAATCGCCCTGATGGGCCGCAACGGAGCGGGTAAAACCACCATGCTGCGCTCCATCGTCGAGCCGGGTTTCGCGGACTCAGGCACGGCCGAATGGGGCCATGAAGTATCGGTCGGCTACTTCGCGCAGGACCATCGCGAATCCATCCCCAACGGCTTCACGCTGCTCGAATTCCTGCACAGTTTCGATCCGCAGGCGGCGCAGGAAGAGCTGCGAGGCTTACTAGGCCAGATGCTGTTCTCCGGTGACGACGCGCTCAAGAAAACGGACGCGCTCTCCGGCGGCGAAGCCGCGCGCATCATCTTCTGCAAGCTGATGCTCGAAAAACCCAATTTCCTGGTGCTGGACGAACCTACCAATCACCTGGATCTGGAGTCGATCAATGCGCTCAACATTGCGCTGCAGAAATACGACGGCACAGTGCTGCTGGTCACGCACGATCACGACGTGATCGACGAAGTCGCCACCCGCATCTGGCATTTCGACCACGGTAAGATTGAGGACTTCAAGGGCCCTTACGAAGAGTACATGACGCGGTTGAAGCAAGCTGTCACTCGCTAGTTTTATCGAGCTTCAATAGCTTGCGGAACTTTTCCACTTCCTTGGGCGTCAGCGAACGGTAGCGCGCCGGCGCGACGTCCAGTTCCAGAAACCCGATCTTCACGCGGCGCAGTTTCTCCACCAGCTTGCCGAAGTGCTTGAACATGATGCGGATCTGGTTCTGCCGCCCCTCGGTGATCTTCACTTCATACCAGGGGTTGGTGCCTTGTTTGATGCGCTTTAACTCGGCTGGCGCGGTCTTTCGGCCGTGCATCGGGATGCCCTCGCGAAATTGCTTCTCCTGCGCTTCGGTCAGCGCGCCGTTCACCTTCACAACGTAAGTCTTGGTGACGTGATTGGCAGGGGCGGTGAGGCGGTGAGCGAACTCGCCGTCGTTGGTCAGCAGTAGCAGCCCTTCGCTGTGATAATCCAGACGGCCCACCGGGAACACGCGCTCGCGGATGCCGCGCATCAGGTGCATTACTGTCTGGCGCCCTTCCGGATCGGACACTGTGGTCATGCACTCCTTGGGTTTGTTGAGCGCGATATAGGTCAGGTGCTTGGGCGCGCGCAGCAGGCGGCCGTCTACTTTGATGTGGTCGTTGTCGATATCGGCCTTCGACCCGAGCTCAGTGATGGTCTTTCCGTTCACCGTTACGCGGCCTTCGACGATCAGCTCTTCTGCTTTGCGGCGGCTAGTGACGCCCGCCTGCGATAAGATCTTCTGTAACCGTTCTTCAGGCATTTTCCGCCGGCGGCGCTTCTGTCGTTTGCGCTTCGGGTTCCGCTTCACTCACCGACAGCCGCCCCAACTCTTCGAATTCCTTCAACGTCGGCAGCTCCGTCAAGTCTTTCAATCCGAACTGCACCAGAAACTCTTTCGTGGTTTTGTACAGGATCGGCTTGCCCACCACGTTCTTGCGCCCCGCCTCCGCGATCAGTTTGCGGTCGAGCAGCGTCTGCAATACGCTCGCACCCTGCACGCCGCGGATTTCCATGATCTCGGGCGTAGTGACCGGCTGCTTGTACGCGATCACCGCCAAGGTTTCGAGTGCTGCCAGCGATAGCTTCAACGGCGGTGTCAGTTTCTTCACGAAGGCGCGCACGGCTTCGTGGTGTTCGGCCTTGGTGGCCATCTTGTAGCCGCCCGCGACCTCGCGAATGCTCAGCCCATGTCCAGGCCCAGCGAATTCCGCCACCAGTTCATCCAGTAGCCGCTTGACCACATCGATGGGCCGTTCCAGCGCGGCCGCCACCTGCTGCGCCGAGAGCGGCTCATCGGTCACGTAAACGATAGCCTCCAGGATCGCCTTCAGTTGGGCGTCCGCGTTCTCTACCGGCCGTTCCTCCGTCAATTGTGAAGCGTCGATTTCGTCCATGAGTCTTTCCTACAGATATCCTTCTTCAATGGCAGCCATGTTGGTTTCCGACGAAAATACGCTTTCGAATCCCTTCAGGCGCTTCAACCCGATCTCCCCGAACGCGTCGGCCTGCGTCAGCCCGACGGCCTGCAATTTCACCAGTTCCAGCAGAGCCAGGAACAGGCAGATCATCGCGCGCCGGCTGCGCTGCCTCTCGAACAAGTCACGCGCCGAGACCACCTTCTGCCCGTTCTCGTTCTCAAAGATCGTGCGCACGTAGCGAATCATGTCCGGCACCGAAACGTCTTCGTTCGATATTTCATACACCGGACGGTTCTTGGCGCGCTCCAGCACGCCCTGGAAAGTCTTCACCAGGTCGTTCAGAGTGACTGCCAGGCCCGGCGTGCCGTCTTCCTCCGCGCGGAACTGCTCGATTTGCGGATTCGACCACACCGCCTCTTCCACCACGCGTTTCTGATGCAGCATTTCCGCGGCGCTCTTGAAGCGTTCATGCTCCAGCAGCCGGTCGACCAGTTCCTTGCGCGGATCTTCCTCGGGGGAGATTTCCTGCAGCGCCGGATCGCGCGGCAGCAGCGTTTTCGATTTGATCTGGATGAGAGTCGCCGCCATGTAGATGAACTCGGCGCTCAACTCCACGTCCATCTCCAGTGCTTTCTGCATATACTCCAGATACTGCGAAGTAATCTGCGCAATGGGGATGTCGTAAATGTTGATCTCCTGCTTGCGGATCAAGTCCAGCAGCAGGTCGAGGGGCCCGTCGTAATGTTCCAGATGAAAATTGAGCGGTGACGACACTGCAGACTAGGATAGCAAGGGGCGCCAAACCGAGCGCCGTCAGGGCTGCGGTCCGGGGTGTTTCCGGGCGGCATCCGGATTCTTGGTGCCCACGAAAATCAGGGTAACGTCCACAGTTTTAGCGTCTTCGTTGATCTTGGTCTGCGAGTTGGTTTCCCCCAGGTTGTCGAAAATTCCCTGGTCTTTGACTTCCTTCAGAAATGCGTCCGGGTACCCGGCGTCGAACGGTTTGCCGCCCCGGACGCCCCACATTTTGCGGATGGCCGGTTCGCTGATCACATCCAAGCCGCGGATCTCGAGCTTGCCGTAATTGAACAGCGCCCCCGCATCGACGTTCACCGCCAGATCGACGGTGTGTTCTTTATCGTCGTAGGTGCGATCCGCACGCGCGACGGCGTGTAGGTACCCGGTTCCCTTATAACGTTTGACGATGCGATCGAGCCCCGTCTTGATTTCGTCGAAGTTGATGGTCTCGTCCCTGCGCCACTTGACCAAGTCCTCGAGCTCCTTGGCCTGGCGCGCGGTCGCACCCGTGAAGCGGACGGCACCCAACTTATACACGGGCCCTTCCTCAACGGTCACCGTCACCGAAACGCCGATCACCTCACTCCGCTTGGCAGGCTCGGCGACAATCTTTGGAAAAGCCACGCGAACCTTGCCGTGCGCCTCATACATGGGGCGGATACTGGCATCCAGCAAACGGCGCACCGCAGGCTCCGTGAATTCCGTACCCACCGCCACATCGGCAAACTTGTTGAGCAATTGCATGGCGGGAACGGACTCGTTGCCCGTCACATGAACTTCGGAAATACGCGGCCGATCCCCCGCCGGCCGGAACAGCACCGTGGGCTCGCCGGGCAGATCGTAGTTGAGCTTCCCCTCCACCGTGACCTTGCCATCCAGAGCTTTGTTCAGCGCTCTTTCGTAGCGATCTAGAACCTCGCGCGTACCGGGAATCAGCTCGCCCATCAGGATCTCCTGCTTGGTGAGAGCCGCGCGAAGAGTCGCGTCGGGAGCCGGAAGATCCTCAAAGCGATACGGGTACAGTAAGGCGACCTCAGCCAATTCAAACGTCGCTTCGTACCCGGTTTTCGCCGCGTCGGGCTTGAACTCATAACCGACGCTCTCAAACGCCCCAGTGTCGAGCAGCCTTGCTCTGGCAGCGTCGAAATTGTCTTTGTTGACCGATTGGCCGACCTTGAGCCCCGACGCCCCAATGATCTGCGCCGGAGTGTAGTGTTTATTGCCCTTGATGGTCAGATTGGTCAACGGATAGGGGAGGGAAGGGGACTGCGCGGGCGCCAGCAGCGGAAGCAGAATCAAGCCGGGGAGCCACGCACGCATATGTACATTCTACGCGGCTCCCGGCGTTGGGGTTTCGCCTAATGCGGTGGCGGAAGGGCCTTTTGGAAGGTGGGCGCGTCTTTCACCGTGTAATCCGCCGGAACCTGAAACAGCGCGGGCGAAGGATCGCTGCGCGAAATGTTCTGCAGCGAGTACACCATGTTGCCCATGCGCGGATCGCTGTGTTCGGAGTGCACGATCACCTGCAGCTCCGGCGAGCGCCACACTTCATCCACAATCTGGATAGGCTTGTCGTTGCCGATTTGCCCCGCCGGGATTGTGATCGTAGTCCGCGTACCTTCCGCCTGGACTCCCTCCACCACCTTGGTGCCAAGCTGTTCCACGGCAGGCGGCGCGGGAGCCGCGCCCGTCGCCGATTTGCCGTAGACCATCACTTGCGGGCCGCCGATAGAAGCTCCCGCAATGCCCGCCATGGGAGCCCCCACGCCGATTCGCTGCACCATGATGTGAGCCTCCCCACGCGCTCCCGGGGGCATCGGCGGCAACGTGCTGATTTGAGGGATCGGCAGTTTGAGGGCGGTTTTGTCGTCGGGACTCAACGAGTAATTTGCTCCCGCAACTGGATCTGAAATGAAAACGGTAGTGGTGGGGGCGCCCTGCGGAGCGAACCCTCCGATGTTGGGCAGCGATTGCTCGCGCCGCTCGCGCCCCTCGCCATCGCGGTACACCGCAGCGGTAGTGCGATTTACGATGTGGTTGCCATCCGCCAAGGTCTGCGTGTTCTCGCTCACGGCGTTGCCCGAATACGGAGCGCCCTTCACCGGACTGCCGCCCACCAGTTCCCCCGATACGAAGGCGAAGGTGTTGGACAGCATGCCTCCCGGCATCCCCGGCGCCACGCCGGTGGTAAAGACCACGTCGTGCTGTTGCGCCAGCAAAGACATTCCGGAAACAACGAGCAGCGCCGCATATTTTACGGTCGTCATGTTCTTTCTCCTTCTCTATTGCACATCAAATCTCACAAACCGGATGGCCCGAGGCATCCCCTCTTCGCCCACTAGAACGTCAGCCTGGATGGGATCGGCTAAATGATCTTCCCGGACCGGCAGTCCCACCGTACGCATCGCCGCCGCCGGAAGTTGCACTCGCAGCATCTGCCCGCGCTCAAATGGCGGCGCCGGATCCATCAGCGGGAAAAAATCCGTAACCACTTCGCGCGCCTGTGGCCGAGGCATTTTACGACCCGCTTTGCGGGGAGCAGGCGCCGCTACCGCCACCACCGGCGCCGCCTCCTGCCGCGGAACTTGAGCAGGCGCTGGCACCGTGCTCACCGCAGGCTTCGGTGCACGATTCGTCGACAGCAAAACGACCACAACGACACCTGCAGCGATTGCCGCGATCCCCACCCAGCGCCACCGATGACTCGCTCGGCGCGAACGGAAGTCGCTGAGCAGCCGCGCCTCTACCGCGAACGACGCTTGCCTGTCACGATCGTTCTCCGCCAACGCCTTTAAAGCCTGGAGAACCTTGTCTTCACTCATGACATACTCCTTACCGCTTTCGCCGACAACTTTTGTGCCAACATCGCGCGCCCGCGGCTCAGCCGTGACCGCACCGTCCCCAGCGGACAATCGAGCGCCGCCGCCGCGTCCTCATAGCTGGCGTTTTCGAGGTCGCACAGCACTACTGCTTCGCGATACTGCGTGGGTAGGCTCAGCACGGCGCTGCGTACCGCTTCGATGGTCTCGCGCCGCGTCAGATCGTCCAGCACGTCGTCGTCGGCCAGCGGTTCCTCAGCCAACTCCTCTGGAGGCTTCTTCTCGATCCGCCGCAGAACCAGGTTGCGAGCGACGCCGTACAGAAACGACAGCAGCGTCCCGCGCGACGGATCGAACCGCCCGCCGCCTTGAAGCAGCGCCAGAAAAACTTCCTGCGTCACGTCTTCAGAAGCCGCGGCATCGCCCGACATATGCAGCGCGAAACGATACACCGCCCCTTGCCGCCGCCGGTACAGAGCGGTGAACGCAGCTTCGTCGCCGCCCCGCGCCGCCCCCAGCAGATCCTCGTCACTTTGCATCTTCTGTCAGGAATTGCGTTCCGGGAACCAATAAGTTCCCGAATTTATTCCAGTTCGAGAGTAACGTACATGAGGCTGCCGTCGCGCTCCACTTGTATTGTTACTGGGTCGGCCGATTTAAGCGCGGCTAGCGTGGACGTCACTGCCCGGATCGTCACCGCCGGCACTTGGTTCACCTGATAGATGACATCGCCCACGCGCAGACTTTCACCGGAATAGGGCGCGTCGGAGCTCTCGGCTGCGATCACCAGCCCGTAGCCCCGGCGCAATCCCGGCAGCATGGCTTGCACCTTTTCGTCCACTTCGATCACCAGTACGCCCAGTTGCGGGATGACGTTTTTCTCGGGATCTACCATGTCCGCGAAGCGCTGCGGGTCATCCGTCCGCTCGATTACCTTCATGGTCAAGGAAAGATTCTGGTCCCCGCGCCGGACGTCGAGCGTCACCTGGCTATCCAGTGCCTGGCTGTAGATAAAACTCTGCAGATCCCGGGCGTTCTTGATCTCGTTGCCATTTACAGCCACGATGATGTCGTCGATCTTCATGCCCGCCTGATCCGCCGGGCCTCCGGGCAGAACATCGGCGGTGATCGCGCCGGAATCCTGCGGCAGTTTCAGAGCCTTCGCCATCTCGGGTGTAATGGGTTGCGCCACGATCCCCAATTGCCCCCGGTGCACGTGCCCGTCCTTGCGAATCTGCTTGAACACGCTGCGCACTACGTCACTCGGAATCGCAAACCCCAGCCCCTCGCTGCCGCCGGACTGCGTCAGGATGAAGGTGTTGATGCCAATCACACGCCCTTCGGTATCCACCAGCGGCCCGCCGCTGTTGCCGGGATTGATGGGCGCGTCGGTCTGCAGATAAGCCATGGAATCGTCCTCGCGCACTTGCCGGGAAGTGGAACTGATGACACCCATACTGACCGATCCAGCCAATCCAAACGGACTGCCGAACGCCATCACCACTTGCCCCACACGGACATCCTTCAGGTCGCCGAAACTCAATTGCGGAAGGCCGCTGCGATCAATCTTGATCACCGCCAGATCGGTTTGCCGATCTGCGCCCACCAGCTTCCCCGGTACCACTACTTCCTTGCTGTTCCCCGGCCCAGCCGCCAACTTGACTTCGATCTTGCGGGCCCCCTGGATGACATGATTATTGGTAACGATGTAGCCATCGGCCGAAAGAATGACGCCAGAACCCGTACTGCGCTGGCGCGTCAATAGGCTCGCCGACCCGCGCTGGCCCTCATCCCCCCGCCCGTACCCGGTAGAAACAATTTGCACTACCGCGGGATCGACCCGTGCCGCGAGCGCTTCGAGAGACTCACTAAAAGCCGTGAGTGGGATAGCGGACTGTCCCACAAGCGATTGTGCTGCCAGCACAACTGTCAATGAAGAAAGCAGATACAGGCGCATATACTTAAGGACGCCCTTTATCACCTCTAGAGTTTCACTTTCCAGCCGGGAATTCGCGATCCGTCCTGCTACACTAAAAGAAAAACCATGACATATGATGTGATCGTCCTTGGGAGCGGACCCGGGGGATACTCAGCGGCTATTCGTGCGGGACAGTACGGTCTGAAGGTAGCCGTCGTCGAAAAAGACGCGAAATTGGGAGGCTGCTGCCTCCACGTCGGCTGCATTCCCACCAAGTCTTTCCTGCATACCGCTGACGTTTGGGAGCATTTCCAGAACTCCGTCGAAGACGGCATCCGCTGCGAAAATCCGCGCCTGGATTTCCCGCTGGTCCTCGACCGCAAGAACAAGATCGTCGCTAAGCACGCCAAAGGCGTCGATTTCCTGATGAAGAAGAACAAGGTCGACGTTATCAAGGGTTTCGGCCGTCTGGCTGGTCCGGGAAAGCTCGAAGTCACCTCAGATGCCGGCGCCCAGATCGTTGAATTCAAGAACATCGTGCTGGCCACAGGCTCGGAGGCCCGCATGCTCCCCGGACTCCAGCCCGATGCCAAGCGCATCCTCACCAATATAGAAATTTTGAATCTCAACTACGTTCCGAAGTCGCTGGCGGTGTTGGGCGCGGGCGCCGTTGGCGTCGAGTTCGCGTCCTGCTTCCATCGCTTCGGATCGAAAGTCAGTCTCTTCGAAATGCTGCCGCGCATTGTACCTGTGGAAGACGAAGACGTCTCCAAAGATCTCGAGCGCTACTTCAAAAAGAGCGGTATCCGCGTCGAGACCGGCGCCAAGGTGAGCAATGTCCAGACCACCGACACCGGCGTGCGTTTTACGGCGACCCTGGCGAACGGTAAAGATGAAACGGTAGAAGCTGAAGCGCTCCTGGTTGCCATTGGCCGGAAGCCCAATACCGAAAATATCGGGTTAGAGGGCACCCGCGTTCAACTAGACCGGGGCTTCATTAAAGTGGACCCCTTCCAACGCACCGGCGAGCCCGGTGTTTACGCCATCGGCGATATCGTCGCCGGAACCCCGCAGTTGGCCCACGTGGCGACCGCCGAAGGCATGGTCGCGATCGCACACATCGCCGGCAAGCCGGTCGCTCCGGTGAACAAGAACCGCATCCCCGGGGCGACTTACACGGAGCCGGGCATCGGCAGCGTCGGGCTCACCGAAGCGCAAGCACGCGCGGCGGGCCATGATCTCCGCGTCGGCAAGTTTCCCTTCGCGGCCAACAGCAAGGCCAGCATCCTCGGCCAGCACGACGGCTTCGTCAAGATCGTCGCCGATGCCAAGTACGGCGAAATTCTGGGCGTCCATATCATTGGTCCGGAGGCTTTTGAGTTAATCGGCGAAGGTGTTTTGGCAATGGAATCCGAAGCCACGGTAGAAACGTTGCTGCACACCATTCACGCGCATCCCACCATCTACGAAGCTGTGGGCGAGGCATTCAACGCAGTGTACGGGCAAGCCATCAATGCCTGAAGTAGTATCAGCCGCGGCCGAGGGACAGTACACTCAATCCCCGCGAGACCGCGTCGATGTGACCGGAATTCGCGGGCGGGGATTGAGTGTACTGTCCCTCGGCTTTGCCGCTTGTGAGCTGCGCGACCTCGGCCGCTTGCGCTATCCCGACGCATTCGCGCTGCAGCAGCAGTTTGTCGAGCAGCGCAAACGTGGCGACATTCCCGATCAACTGCTGATCGTTGAACATCCCCACGTAGTCACCATGGGCCGCAACGGCCACGACGAAAATCTACTCGCTCAGCCAGAGTTGCTGGAACGTGCCGGCGTCGAGTTTCACCGCACCGACCGCGGCGGCGACGTCACCTATCACGGCCCAGGACAGATCGTCGGCTATCCCATCGTCGATTTGCGAGAATGGAAGCGCGACGTGATGGCGTATGTGCGCGCGCTGGAACAAGTTTTGATCGACGCGCTGGCCGAGTTTGGCATCGCCGCCGGGCGTGAAGCCGGGGCCACCGGCGTGTGGACCGAGCAGGGAAAAATCGCGGCGATCGGCGTACACATCAGCCGCTGGGTCACTTCCCACGGTTTCGCGCTGAACCATGATACGGATTTGAATTATTTCCGGTACATCGTACCGTGTGGTTTAACAAAACCGGTGACCTCGCTGCAGGCACTCGGGTGCACGGCTGATCGCGACCAGGTTGTCGCCGCCCTCGCCCGCAGTTTCGCGCGGGTGTTCGACCGCGAAATGGAGACCTTATGATTGACGTCATCATGCCCCAAATGGGCGAAAGCATTGTCGAAGGAACTCTGACGAAATGGTTGAAAAAACCGGGCGAGACCGTCGAACGCGACGAACCGCTGTTCGAGATTTCGACCGATAAGGTCGACACTGAGATTCCATCGCCGGTAGCCGGGACGCTGGGCGAGATCCTGGTGCAGGAAGGGACCACCGTCGGCATCAACACTGTGGTGGGAAGAATCAGCGATGGTGCCGGCGCTGCGGCAGCCGCGGCAGCACCGGCTCCGGCCGCAGCGCCGCCTGCTCCTGCCCCCGCGGCAACGGCACCGGCGACTCCTCCCAAGGCTGCCCCCGTAGTCGTCGAGCCCGCTCCGACTCCCGAAGAAACCGCCGGACCGCTTTCACCACTCGTACGCAAGATGGCGCGCGAGAACAACATCGACTTGAGCCAGGTGCGAGGTACCGGCGCCGGCGCGCGCATCACCAAGCAGGATCTGGAAGCCTATCTCGAAGCACGCAGCGCTGCCCCGGCCCCAGTTGCCGCTGTGCCGGTACAAGCTGCGCCTCCGCCACCTCCTCCGCCTCCTCCCGCACCAGCAACCGTGGTGCAGCAGCAGGCTCCGCCCCCGCCGCCGCGCACACAAGCCGTCGCGGCGGTTCAGGAGCAAGCCCATTTCCGCGGCGAAGCCCCCGCCGCCCGCGTCGAGCCCATGAGCGTCATGCGCCAGAAGATCGCCGAACACATGGTCTTCAGCAAGCGCACCTCAGTCCACGTGACTACGGTGCACAAAGTGGACATGACCCGCATTGCCAAAATGCGCGACCGCGTGAAGGGCGAATTCCAGGCCCGCCACGGTTTCAGCCTGACCTTCTTGCCGTTCGTGATGCGCGCCACCACGGCGGCTCTGCAAGCCTTCCCGCTGCTCAATAGCTCGATCGACGGAACCAATATCATCTACCACAGGGACATCAATCTCGGCATGGCAGTGGCTCTCGAAAACGGCCTGATCGTTCCGGTGATCCGCAATGCCGATGAAAAGAACGTGGTGGGATTACAGCGCTCGATCGCCGACTTAGCGTCGCGCGCCCGCTCGCGCCAGCTTCGCCCCGATGAGGTGCAGGCGGGAACGTTCTCGATCACTAACTTCGGCAGTTTTGGTAGCGTCTTCGCGACGCCCGTGATCAATCAGCCGCAGGTAGCGATTCTAGGCGTCGGCACCGTGGAGAAAGTGCCGGTAGTGCTCGATGACGCGATCGCCATCCGCTCCGTGTGCTATCTGGCCCTGACCTTCGATCATCGACTGATCGATGGCGCGCTAGGCGATCAATTCACGCAGAAAGTGAAGACGATCCTCGAGAACTGGAGCGAAGAAGTCCTCTAGTCCGCTTGCTGTCGCGCGCGGTTCTGTTGTTCAAATGCTTGCCGTGGCGCGCACGCGCGACCTACTGCTTCTTGGCCGGCGCCGCCGCCGGTGGTGCGGCCGCCGGCTTCGGTGCGGCAGCCGGGGCTGGGGCCGCAACGGCAGGCTTGGAAGCCGCAGGCGCTGCCGGACGAGCCGCAGTCGGCGTTGCCGTGAACACCGTCTTGTCGTACAGGTCGATCACTTCTTTGGTGATATCCACCGTGTTCGAGGCGTACAGTACTGGCGTGTTCTGATTGCTCACATCGAGAACAATCGCGAAGCCGTTCTGCTGCGCGAACTTATCAATCACCGCCATCATCTTCTGGCCTAGTACGTTCACCAGCTTCTGCTGTTCCTGCTCAAGCTCCGCTTGCGCGTCTTCGAGCTGCCGGTTATAGCTCTTGGTTTTGGTGTCGATATTGCGCGTCAGGTCTTCCTTGGCGCTGTCGGAGAGCGTGTTGCCGCCCTTCTGCAAGCGGTCCTGCAGATCTTTGATCTCGGACTGCTTGCCTTCCAGCTCTTTCTTGCGCGGCGCCAGCTTGGTTTCGAGCTCGGCCGCGGCCTTCTGGCCTTCTTTCGTGGCTGCCAATGCGGCCTGGATCTGGATTACGCCCACTTTGGTGGGTGCGCTCATCGTCGCTGGAGCCGCCTGCGGTGCGGCGGCGGCTGGCGCTTGGGCCATGGCGATTCCCGCCATCCCGGTGCCTAACGCGATCATTGCAAACAGATTCTTAGTCACGGCGAAACTCCTCAAACAATTTTCTCATGCTAACACGTGATTCGGTTACCCGCTCAGAATGTCCGGCCTACCGAGAAACGGAACATGGTGCGTTTCTCGAAATAGGGATATACAGCGCCCACCTGTGATAGTGCGTTCAGGAACGACGCTTCATTCGGGAAATCGCTGCGCGGCGCCAAAATCGGACCCTGCACGAACTCTTGCACTATCCATGGGTTGTAGGCGAAGTATACACGGAAGGGAGCATTCACTACCGGCATCAACACCTGCAACTCCAGGCCAGTGGAGGCGCGAATTTTCTGCGTACCGGGAGCAACAATGGCCTTACCCGGGAACGACGCTTCCGGGAATTCCCCGTTCAATTGAGTAATTCGTTCCGGGTTGATCTTCAACTGGTTGCTGTTGACAAGACGGTTCATGCCCGCATCAAAAAATGCCGCCAGCGTCACCGGGCCAAAGATCGGGATGCGGTATTCAAAATTTCCTACCAGCGCGGTATCGCCGCCCGGCGTCACCAATTGGTAGGAGGGAACAGATTTGGTAACGGGCACGCCGTGCTGCAGCCGAGGGGTGCCGTCCGCGTTCAGTAGGCTCACGGTTCCTTCGATCGGTATGAACGCGATCGGGGTGATGCTCCAGATGTCGAACCCGCGGATGTCATTTTCGCCGCCCATAAAAAAGCGATTGAAAGGAGCCGCCGTTTTGCCACCGAAACCGGTAAGGAATCTGCCCGAGAAATGCATGCCAATGACGTGCTTCGCGCTTAGCCCCTTTCGGAAGTACTTGGCATCGATCACCGGCATGATCTGGTTCACGTTGCCCCCCAGAATACTGCCGGAAAATCCCAACGAAGCCGAAAGCGACTTGCCTGCCGTCGGTGTAATGGGATGGTTCACCGTGTTGTAAGTAAAGCTGGGCGTGATGGTCGACGACTTGATACCGTCTAATTGGTTCGGGCCGCTAATGTTCAAAAAGTTGAGATACGTATAATAAGAGGTCGCCGCCGCCGTCAGCGTGCTGACGCTCTGAATGGTGTAGCCGTAGCTGATGCCTACGCGCGCGAAGCTGCGCTTCAGAGGATAGCTCATGAAGGTAGTGAAGCCGCGCGAATTGCTCACGTAGTTCAGCAGGTTCTGCTGGCCTAGTTGGTTGTAGAGGGCGGTGAGGTCGGTCCCGGCTAGAATCGACGCCTGCCGCGCCTGATTGTAGTCAAAGCGCGACATGAAAACCGTGAAGCCGGCCTGCAGCGGCTTGTCGAACAAGTACGGTTCCGTGAAACCCAGGGTTACATTGCGCTGCACCGTCCCGAGCGTGGTTTGCAGACTGAGCGTCTCACCCAAACCCACCAGGTTGTTGGTCGAATAGCCGAAACCCAGGAAGCTGCCGGAGATGCCCGACACGCCACCATTAAGCTGAATCGAATTCTTGCCCTTCTCTTTGACCTTGAGAGTCAGGTCGACGGTATTGGTCTTGGTATCGCGCTTGACGTCGGCCGCGTCCTCGGCCTTGAGGGCGTCAAAGTATCCCAACTGGTTCAGGCGCAAAATACTCAATTCCCACAAGCGGGTATTGTAGACGTCGCCTTCATCGATCAGCAGCTCGCGGCGAATGACTTTGTCGCGCGTCGTGGTGTTGCCGGAAAAATCGATGCGGCGCACGAAGAACTGCTTGCCTTCGTCGAAGTTCAAGGTCAAATCGATCTTGTCGGTACCCGGCACCGGCTCAATGTTGGGCTCAGAAACGAAATCAATGTAGCCGAACGAGCCATACAATTTACGCAATTCCTCGAAGCCCTTGCGCAGTTTGGCGGTCGAGAAGACATCCCCCTGTTGCATCTGGAAGATCGGGCGCATCAGGGTTTCCGGCGTGCGAAACAGTTTGACGCCGACGAAGTTAATGCTGTTCAGCCGGTACAGCCGGCCTTCTTCGATGGTCAGTCCGATGTTGGCGTTCTTGCCGGGCTTGTTGGGATGGATCAACGGCAGTTTAAACTTGCCGCCGCCGACGTCGACGATATCCACGGTGTGATCGGTGACGCGCGCCTGGAAGTAACCGTTGTCGCGATAGAACATCTCGATGCGCTCTTGATCTTCCTCGAGCTTGGTCGAATCGTAAGTTTTCGCGAACAGATTCTCGAAGAAGATGGAGTTTGGAATTCCGATCGGCCGCAGGTTCTTCATGGCCCGCCGGATCGTCAGAGCGTTGAAAACTTCGTTGCCCTTAAAAGTGAGTTCGCCCACTTTCACCTTGGGTCCTTCGTTCACTTTGAAGATCACTTCGAGTGACGACGGAGGCACTTGGCGCAATTCCGGCTCCACGGTGGCAAATTGCCGCCCTCGCTCCGCCAGATATTCCTGCAGTACGTTGCGGGCGCGCTGGATCTTGTTGGGATCGTACTGCGACTCTACCGACAATCCGACCTTGCGTTCCTTGAAGCGATCCAGGATTTCCGAATTGGTGATCGACTTATTGCCGTCGTACTTGATGGAACGGATCACCCGCCGCTCCGCCATGGTAAAGCGCAGAATCCAGCCCGTTTTCCCCATCTCGCGCTCCACCCGGATGTCGTCGAAGCGTCCGGTGTTCCACAGCGCCATAAAATCGCGATGGATGGATTCGTCGTCTAGTTTGTCGCCCTTTTTGGTGTAGATCAAGGCCCGCAAGGTGTCTTGCGGGACCCGTCTGACACCCCGGAATTCAATCGTTTCGATCACATCCTCGAAGGCTACCGGCTCGGGTTCGGCAGCGGGCTTGGGTGCTTGCAGACCGGGCGGCTGTCCGGCGGGAGCCGGGGGCTGAGCGGCCGGTTTGGCCGGCTCTGCACCCTGTGGGACGGCTTCAAAAGGATTGTTCTTGGCCGGAGGCGGTTTCGGTGGCGCCGTTTGCGGAGCTTGCGTACCTGCAGGCGCAGCTTGCCCTTGCTGGGCTATCAGCGGGGGTTGCGCCAGCAATGGGGAACGGGCCAAGGTCGACCACAGCAGGGTTGCCGCGAGCAAACGCAGGCATCCGAGCCTGAACACTGTCATCTAGTCCGGGTTCCTTTCACAGCTGCGTTCCCCTTCTGACGTTGGCCCGTAGACGGGGGTTTCATTGAACCATAGCCTCACCGCGGACCGTTAAAGCTGTTGGATTTGCCGCGCAAGACTGTCCCCGTCGAACCGGTGTGATTGCGAAGATTTTAGTTTAGCGCATTTCCATGGGACTACCTAGCCGGTAGCAAACTGGCAATGGCACGGAACCGCGAACGCAGCCGGTGGAGCCGGGGAGGCTAATCGCCGACCGGCTCTTCCACCACCGCCTCGGCGTCGGGATGACCGTCTTCCTTGGGCGTGTAGTAAGAGTGATAGTACGTGTATTTGCTGTACAGCTCGCCGCGGCGCGCGCCATTGACCAGAATCCCCAAAACGTTGTTGTTGCATAGGGATTGCATCGCGCGCGTCACCGAATCGATTGTAGTATGGCCGATGCGGACAACCAGTAGCGTGCCATGGCACAAGGTGCCGAGCAAGCTGGCGTCGGCTGCGAACAGCAGCGGAGGGCTATCGAGAATCACCCAGTTGAACAGCTCCGGCAGTCGGTCCATCATGACCTTCACTTCCGGCAAATTGAGCAGTTCCAGCGGATTGATCACCGCCTCGCCGGCCGGCATGACGTACAGATTGGTGCCGGCAACCTTGCGGATGGCCTTGTGCAACGGAACCTTGCCCATCAAGTAATCGGTGATGCCGGGGCTGCGATCGATGCCAAACAAGGTATGGACGATAGGGCGGCGGAAATCAAAATCCGCCAGCAGCGTTTTGTTTCCGGCCAAGTGAGCCTGCGCCAGCGCCAGATTGGCTGCCGACAACGACTTGCCCTCCGCCGGCGATGCGCTGGTCACCACGATCGAGTGGATGGGTTGCAACGTCTTCATGTGGTTGAGGCGCGTGCGCAGCGTGCGGAACTCTTCCATGGGCGCCTCGTGCGGGCGCGAAACATCGATCAGCAGAGAATCGGCGGCTGCGCGGAACGGGACTTCTTCCACCAGATCCAGGAGCCCTGCGAAATTCGTCGCGCTATCAACCCCCGGTCGCTGCTGAACCGGGCTGTTGTTCGTCAGTCTGTCGTCGGCCGGTGTTTCGTGAGCCGAGCCGTTCCCGGCGGGTTCGAGCACCGGTGTTCCCACCACAGGTCCCGGCGCGGACGGACGGGACGGCGGCATGACTCCAGTCTGCTCGGCGCGGCGCAATGCATCATGAACTCGACTCATCTATTAATCTCCCCCGCCTCTTCAGACTTTCGACACGTAGTAATACACCACGGACCCGGACATCACGACGGCCGCGGCCAGACAGGCCGTGGTCCATCCGAGCCACGCCAGCCGGCGGCGGCGGCGCACCACGAAATCGTTTTCGAGCAGCGGAACACTTCCTAAAATCGCCATCTGCGTATAAGCCCGCACGTCCTTTAAATTCTTCAGCGAGGTATCCTTCATTTCGCGGGCACCCGCAATCACAATTCCCAGCAACAATCCTAGGGCCGCGCCAATCGAAATCACCATCGGGCGCTTGGGCTCGGTGGGAGCGGTCGGCAACGACGCCGGATCCAGCAACTCCAAGGTCTCGCCCTGCTTGCGTCCTTCCATTTCCTGGGCAATTTCGGCCTTGCTCAGCTTCTCGCTGAGGTCGATGAAGCGTTCCTTGATCAAGTCGCGGTCGCGCAGCAGATCGGCGTATTCTTTCTCGCCCAGCGGGATGGTCTCGATGCGTCCCTGATATGCCTGGATCGCGTCGTTCACACGCTTGAGTTCCTTGGTGCTGTCCTGAATATCCAAGTCGCGCGCTTCCATCGCGCTTTGGAGGCGGCGTATGTTGGCTTCAAGTTCGCGGGCCTCACGCACGCCTTGTGGGTTTGCCGTGGGACCTTCGGGCGTTTCCGGTTTCCGGTTGGCGGCTTCCTCGGCTTGGACCTCTTCCACGCGCTTGCGGGCTACCGCCAGCCGCGCGATGCCGTTTTGAACGTCCGGGAAGGTGTCCTTGTAGTGTTGCCGCAGGACCGCTACTTGGTTCTCCCAATTGGTAACCTCGCGCTCCGCTTCGATCACTTTATCGCTCTTGCGATCCGGCGCAGTCTTTATCTGTGAGGCGTCTTTGGTGAGGTTCGACTGCTGATCTTTCATGATGCGAATATTGGACTCCAACTGCATCTTTTCCTGATTCGCAGTGCTGATTTTGGAACTCAAATAAGTCGCCTGCGACTGCAACGCCCCCATCTGCCGCATGTTGGAATCCACTTGATCCGGCAGCTTGCCGTTATTCTGAATGCGGAACGACGCTACCTTGTCCTCGGCGGTGTTTAACTCTTTCTTGGCGTCGTCGAGCTGATCCTTGATGAACGTTGTGGTCTGAAAAGTAGCGTTCGAGCGGTTGCGAATGTTCTCATCGATGAAGCGGCTCACCAAGTCTTGCACTACACGCTGGGCCAGCAAGCGGTTTTCGTAGGAGTAGGTAACCGCGAAGGCCGGCAGATGGTCAGTGCCTCCGGTCGAGGACGCCACCGGCTGAATCTGAATACTCTTTTTCATCTGCTCGATCACATCTTCAATCGGCATGCGGCTGCGTTCCCGCTGATACAAACCGAAGGAGTTGATGATGGTGGTGAGCACGGAGCGGCTCATAATCGTCTGGGCCATCGAATTAATACGGTCGCTCATCTGCTGATTGATGGCCGACTGAACCATGTTCTGCGGCACCTGCTGCGGCACGATCTTCACCACTGCCTGCGAGGTATAGCTGTCGGGGTAGAGATACACGCCCACGACGCTCGCCACCAGCGTGAATAGAAACGGACCGAAAATCCAGCCTTTGTGCCGGCGCACGATGTCGATGTAATCTTCGACATCCAATGTTCTTCGGGGAGTGCTATAGTTTTCGGTGGGTTGCATGCAATGTCCTTCGCTTAGGGAACTACGATGGTGTCGCCGTTTTCAAGGAAGATGTTCTGTTCCAGACTCTTCCCCTTAAGGATGTCCTGATAGTTGAACTTAATTCTCTCGGTGCCGCGGATAATGATGATCTTTTTCTTGTTCGCGAAATCGCGGAACCCCCCTGCGTTGGACAGCGCGTCGAAGACCTTGGTAGGCGTTGCCAAAGTGTATTCGCCGGCGCGGTTCACTTCGCCGGTGATATAGAACTTTTTACTGCCGACCGTCTGTAGGCTGACGTTGACATCCGGGCTGTTGATGAAATTCGAAAGGGCCTGCTTCAACTGTTCGCCCAGGCGCTCTGGCGTCAAACCGCTGGCCTGTACGTCCCCCACCAGCGGCATGCTGATCTTGCCATCCGGCCGGACCGTGTAAGGCCCCGTGAAATCCATCTCCCGCCAGACCTTGATCATCAAAATGTCCTGGGCCCCGATCACATAAGTTTTGGGGTCGACTGCGACGCCGGCGCTGTCGGACTTAATGGGCGCCGTCGCGGAGGCGTCGCTACGGCTGGGAGGCGGCGCCTGATTCTGGGCCACTGCCGGGCGGGAAACGAACAGCCCGCATAGTAAGGTCAGTACGACTGCAACTACGTTTCGCACCACGTTAGCGACTCCTTCGGCCCTCGCCCAGCTTGCAGGCGTAGTGCTTGATTACATTGTATCTTGATAAAACCGCTTTTTTAAGTAGACAATCAGTTATCGGCGTACTAGCCCGATGGGTCTAGATCCCAAAGTGCAGAAAGGTCATCCATGAGCTATTTCCTGGCCAAAACCGACCCAGAAACCTATTCGTTAGAGGATCTGGAACGCGAAAAACGTACAATCTGGGACGGCGTAACTAACCCGCAGGCGGTCAAAGCTATCCGCGAAATGCGCCCGGCAGACCGGGTTTTCATCTATGCCAGCGGCGGCGGCTCGGCTGTGGTCGGCTTGGCGAATGTCCTAACGGCAGGCCGCCCCGACCCCAAGAACCCCAAATCCGCCGTGGTCGATTTAGAATTCGCCTCCCGCCTGGAGCCCCCGACTACACTAGCGGAAATCAAGCAATCTCAAAAGTTTAACGACTGGGCCCTAGTCCGCCAAGGCCGCCTCTCCACCATGTCCGCCCCTGACACTTTTGTCACTTGGATGCGCTCCCGCTATCCCAAATCGAAGATCTAGTAGGGCGGGCCTCCCGGCCCGCAGCCGGCCTCCAGCCGGCCCCCCTGCGGTAGACTGAAGCTTGCCACAACTGGCCCGATCTATAATCGACTTCGCGGCGTCCCCCTCGGGACGAACCTGTCTCGAATGGTTCCGCCGCGAGCGCAATTGGATCAACGAACAGCACCTAAAGTTGTGCCGCATCCCCGCCCCCACGTTTTTTGAAGAAAAACGCGCCGCCTGGATGGCCCAGCAATTTCAGTCCTTGGGCTGGGAAGCCCGCCTGGACCGCGCCGGCAATGTAGTCGCAACGCTCCCCGGCGCTCCGTCAGTCCCCGCCGTAGCCGTAACCGCGCATCTCGACACCGTCCTTGCGCCGCGCACCCCCGAAGACATTAAGCTACTAGGAGACGGTCGCATCGCCGGCCCCGGAGTCGCCGATAACGGACCGGGTCTCACCGCCCTCTTGGCGCTCGCTGCCGCCTGGAAAGCCGCCCCCCCGCTCAACGGATCGGCAGCCTCTCCGATGCTGGTCGCCAACGTCGGCGAAGAAGGTGAAGGCAACCTCAGCGGTATGCGCTATCTCTGCCGCGCCGGAGCCAACCAGCCCGCTGCGTTCCTGGTGCTTGACGGCCCCGGCACCGATCACATCACCTCGCGCGCGCTCGCTAGCCAGCGCTTCGAAGTCACGATCACCGGCCCCGGCGGTCACAGTTGGCGGGATTCGCTCTACGGCAATCCGGTGCACGCCCTAAGCCGCGCTGTGGCCTCGTTCACAACGCAGGCCGGATCGCTCGCGCAGCCCGGCCCCTCCGACGCGCCGGGTCCGCGCAGCAGCTTCAATTTTGGAATTTTCGAAGGCGGATCCAGCATCAACTCAATTCCCACCGAAGCGCGCGCCAAGATCGACCTGCGTTCGGAAAGCCTGGAGCGCATCGAAAAGATGGCGGCTCTACTCACCCAGGCGGTGGATCAGGCCGTCGACGCCGAAAACGCGCGCGGCAGTGGACCCAGGGTCAGCGCGCGCGTCAAGGACATCGGCTCGCGCCCCAGCGGGGAACTGGCCGGCGACTCCCCTATGCTCGAAGCCGTGCGTGCTGCCGATACTCATTTAGGAATCCGCAGCCGTCTGGATTGTTCTTCGACCGACGCCAACATCCCCCTGTCACTGGGGCTGCAGGCAGCCTCGATCGGAGCCGGCGGGCAGGGCGGCGGGGCACACACGCCCGCCGAGTGGTATCTGCCTGACGGGCGCGATCTGGCGCTGCGGCGAATCCTGCTAACGGTATGTGTTTTGCTGACCAGCGAGTAACCCTTTCTGACGGGTTCCGTCTGATCGATATGTACGTATAATAAAAAATGAAGGCGTTTGCCTGAGGTGAGGTAGGAATCATGAAACTGCTCGACAAGATGCGCCGGCAGAAACTGCTGTCGATGACGCTGCTGTTGTTCACGCTTTCGATTGGCATCGTGATCGGTACCCTGGTCAACACCGGAGTCCACGCGCAGCGCAGCGGTGCGGCGGCCCCCGATGCCACCCCCTTGGTTCTGCCCAAAGCCGTGCAGATTGGCAACGAGTTCAGCAAGCTCGCCAACATGCTGGAGCCGAGCGTGGTCAATATCACCGCCGATTACACCCCCAAGCTGCAGGAAGGGAAAAACCGCAAGCAGAGCCAGGGCGATGATGACGGCGATGACGATTCGAGCGATCTCTTTAAGCGCTTCTTCGGCGGACCCGGCGGTGGCGATGGTTCCCCGCAGTCGCAGCGCCGCGAACAATCCGGCACCGGATTCGTGGTGGATAAGAACGGCTACATCATCACCAACAATCACGTAGTGGACGGCGTCGACCGCATCAAGGTCAAGCTGCACGGAGACGAGACTGAATACAAAGCGCGCCTGATCGGCACAGATCGCGAGACCGACCTCGCGGTGATCAAGATCGATTCCAAGCGTACGCTGGCCCCGGTCACCATTGCTAATTCAGATGGCGTGCAAGTGGGCGACTGGGCAGTCGCGATTGGCTCGCCCTTTGGCCTGGAAGCGTCCGTTACCGCGGGCATTGTGAGCGCCACCGACCGCACCAGCATCGGCCAGCAATTTCAGCGTTTCATCCAGACTGACGCGGCCATCAACCCCGGCAACAGCGGCGGACCGCTGTTGAACATCAAAGGTGAAGTGATCGGCGTCAATACTATGATCGCCACGCAAAGCGGCGGATCGCAGGGAATCGGTTTCGCGCTGCCCATCAACACCGTGGTGCGCGTGTATAACGACATCATCCGCGACGGCCGCGTGACCCGCGGCTCCATCGGCATTTCCTGGGCCCCGGGCACCAAGCTCGAAACCCTGCGCGCCTTAGGCGAAGACCACGGCGTGATCGTCGGCGAAGTGAAAAAGGGCGGTCCCGCCGACAAGGCCGGCGTCAAGGCCGACGATATTATTCTGGCGATCAACGGACAGGCAGTGAAGAACGGCGATGAATTGGTCGCGCGCGTGGCCGACATACCAGTAGGCACGCCCACCAGCATCACAGTGGATCGCGATGGCAAGAAGATGGACATGAAGCTGACCATCCAGGATCGCGCCAAAGTGTTTTCGGACGACCCGCGGGTGGTGGGTGAAAATGCCGTGCCCGGGAACACTCCCGGCAAAGAAGAATCCACGCAAGTCAAATTCGGCATCAGCATTCGCGGCGCCAGCGACGAAGAGAAGGACTTGACGCCCGACAAGCGCGGCATCACCGTCACGCGCGTCGAAAACGGCTCTTTCGCGGACGACGTGGGGCTGTTGGAACATGATGTCATCATCGCCATCAACCGCCAGCCGATGACTTCGGTGGACGATATTCGCAAGGTTCAGGGAACGCTCAAACCCGGTGACCCGGTGGCCTTCCGCGTAGTGCGCCAGATTCCCGGCGTCCGCGCCAAGGGCGCGCAACCGCGCACCAACACCATCTTCCTGAGCGGGACTTTGCCGCAGAACTAGAGACGGTCACCAGTTTGCGTCTCCTGGCTGTAGCGTTCGTTGGGCTGTCGCTTGTCGCGGCGCAAACACCTGTAACCAAAAAGAAGGCCGCGCCTAAGAGCACGAAGGCGACGGTGGCTCATGCTGCTGCGCCCAAGTCAAAAACCGGAAGTACAAAAACATCCGCCACAAAAGCCGGTGCTGCGAAATCCAAGCGAGTCGTGGCCCGCCGCCCTCCCGTGCAGATGCAGCCGACTACCGATCGCTACAAGGAAATCCAGCAAGCGCTCTCTGACAAAGGCTATTTCCGTGGAACGCCGGATGGCACCTGGAACGGAGAATCGGTGGACGCTCTTAAGCGCTTCCAGAAAGATCAGAACCTGGACCCTGACGGCAAAATCGGGTCACTCTCTCTCATGGCTTTGGGGTTAGGACCCAAGCGTGGTGTTGCGCAAGCCGCTAGCGAGCCAGTAGCCCCTCCGCCCGTTGCGCAGCCGCAGAATTAACCCTTCGCGAAGTACAACGCCGTCGCTCGTTCGAGTTCCGACTTCGACATCACCGGCCCGCGGCCTTCGTACCGTCCGATCGACGTCAGAATCGTGCAGATATCCGATGGGTAGCAGGCGCGCAGTTCCGTGCGTCCCTGGCGTAGGCACAGTTTGCGAAGATATTCGGCGCTGTCGGGCTCTGCTTCTATGCGGCGCGCCTTGACCACTCGATCAAAGATCTGATCGAAGGATTCGGGATCGACGGCCTCCACCAAAATCTTGTTCTGAATGCGGCGCAGGAAAGCTTCATCGGCCAGATCGGACGGCTCCAGGTTGGTTGAAAACACCACCATGGTTTCAAACGGAATCTGGAACTTCACACCATAGCGCAACGTGAGGTAATCCACGCGGCGGTCAAGTGGCACGATCCAGCGGTTCAGCAAATCGCGCGGGGACATCAACTGGCGCCCGAAGTCGTCGATCAGGAGAATGCCGTTGTTGGCCTTCATCTGCAAGGGCGCGGCGTAAATGCTGGATGATTCGTCCAGGCGCAGCTCGAGCATGCTGGGAACCAGTTCGCCTCCCACTAGAATGCAGGGCCGTTTACACACCACCCAGCGCGGGTCCACTTCAGTTTCGTCGTTATCCAGCGGCTGATGCACCACCGGATCGAAAAGACTGATGATTTGGTTGTCGACTTCCACCGCGTAAGGAATCAAAATCGCGTCTTTATAGACCCGAAGCATGCGCTCGGCCAGGCTGGTTTTACCATTTCCGGTAGGTCCGTAAACGAAAATCGAGGTCTGCGAAATGATGGCCGGACCCAGTTGATCCAGCATATGGTCGGAGACAATCAGGTCCGAAAACGCATTGCGCAGCGTCTGCCGGTCCACGTGAACCTTGGCGGCCTGCGCCTTCACCGCTGCTTGGTAATCTTTAATCGAAACCGGGCAGGCACCCGCGTACTGCGACACCTGGAAACGCTCACTGGCCATCTGTTTGCCTGCGGCCGACAGCGTGAAGTTGTAATCGTTACCTGACATCCCCTTCACTTCCACCAGTTGCTGCTGGCGCATGTGCTTGAAGGTGCTGTCGATGATCGGAACCGCTAGGCGCAGCGACTTGCTGAGGCTGGCCAGCGTGCAATTGCCCTCGATCACCATGCGCCGAAGCATCAGATCCATCACCAGGTTTTCGGAAATCCCCAGTTGAGCGAAATTTTGAGGGACGGCGGGACTGAAAGCGGTTCGAACCGGCGCAAACGTAGCCATAACTAAGGAAATTCCTCTCCAAGTGAGTATCGGTTGTGAAGGCGGGAGAGTTTAATGGCCCTCGAATCCACTGCACGTTAGCCCGCCTCTAATCGTCTAAACTGATTAAAGTTGCGTTCAAATGGTGAAGTGTCTCCAAAGGCTCTGTCTGCTGGTAATCGCGGCGGCCGCCTGCCTGGCCTCAGAGTCCGCGGCCTATATGTTTGCGGCCGGAGAGAAAGCCATGAAGGCCGGGGACAGCCTGCAAGCCCTGCTTTTCTATTCCCGCGCGGCGCAACTCGAGCCTGGAAACTCCCTGTATGCACGGAAGCGGGCAGCGCTTCAAGGAGCACCGGCCCTTTCACGACCGGCCGTGCCCCAGCCGATGGACCCAGCCATCGAAACCATCGAGGCGCAGCTCAAGGCCGAGGGGATCGTCGAAAGCGTGGAACAAGCGGCCGCACCACCCCCGGTTTTGGTCCCGGCGCCCGGACGCCAGAGTTTTGACCTGAAAGGTCCCGCGCAAACCTTGTTTGAAAAGGTGGCTGCCGCGTATGGGCTGCAGGTCGTGTTCGATGCCGCTTACGTTCTCCCTTCGGCCTCGATCACGCTGCGCATCACCGATGCCACCGCGCAGGAAGCGCTGCGCACCGTCGAAGCCGCCACCGATTCGTTCCTGATCCCTCTGGGAGAACACCTCGCCATGGTGGCGCGCGACACCGCCCAGAAACGCACCGAGCTCATGCCTGTGATGGCTGTGGCGGCGCCGATTCCGGAGCGCTTGTCCGCCCAGGAAGCGCAGGAAATCGCCACCGCCGTGCAACAGACGCTCGAGATCCGCCGCATCAGCATGGATGCCGTGAAGCGCGTAGTGTATTTCCGCGATACCGTTCCTAAGGGTTTGGCGGCGCGCCGTATGTTTGCCGATCTCTCGCGCGGACGGGCGCAGATTGAGGTCGACGTCGAATTTCTCTCCGTGGGCCGGAATTCCAGTCTGAGCTATGGCTTGCAGTTGCCCAACGCGTCGGCGATCGTCGACTTCGGCAAGTCCTTCCAGAACGTTCCCTCTGCCCTGCTCAACGGCGGATTCGCGACCTTCGGCGGCGGAGCGACGCTGTTAGGCTTGGGCATCGCCAACGCCGGCGCCTTCGCGACGCTGAGCAAATCCTCGGCCGAGTCCCTGCTGAACGCGCAGATCGTGGCGCTCGACGGCCAGGCATCGTCATTGCATGTAGGCGACCGCTACCCGGTGATCACCGCCAGTTTCTCCGGCGCCACCCCGGGGCAAGAGGCCAGCAGCCTGTCGCCTTCCATCACCTTCGTGGATTTGGGACTGGTGCTCAAATTGACGCCCACTATCCATGAAGATATGGAAGTGACGCTCGATATCGACGCAGAGTTTAAATCCCTGGGCAGCACCAGCATCGACGGGATTCCCATCATTAACAGCCAGCAGTATCAGGGCAAAGTCCGCTTGAAAGACGGCGAGTGGGGGGTGGTCGCTGGACTGGTGACCACCAACGATTCCGAAACACGTAACGGCATCGTAGGATTATCCAATCTGCCCGGGATCGGCGGCCTGTTCACGCATCACATACGCGAGCATGATCGCAGCGATACCCTGCTAGTACTGAAGCCGCGCCTGCTTTCCTTGCCGCCCTGGGATTATGTGACGCCGGCCTTATGGACCGGGTCTGAAACGCGCCCCGTCACACCGTTCTAGGACGCGGCCCAAACAGCGCCGTGCCCACGCGAATGTGCGTGGCGCCTTCCTCGATAGCAGCTTCCAGATCGTGCGACATTCCCATCGAGAGTTTCGCAAGGCCCTGCGCGCGTGCCAGCGCTGCTAGTCTCCGAAAGTAAGGACGCGTCTGCGCCGGATCGTCGCTCCACGGCGGCATGGTCATCAACCCGCTGAGACGCAGGTTCGCACACTGACGGATCGCGTCGATGAGCCCGGGCAGCGCATCCGCAGCCGAACCGGCTTTGGACTCTTCTTCACTCAACTTCACCTCGATCATCACTTCGAGTGGTTTCCCTACTTGATCCAGCCGCTGCGCCAGTTTTTCCGAATCGACAGTCTCGATCACCTGAAACAATTCCGCTGCGATGCGAGTCTTATTGCTCTGTAGGTGGCCGATCAAGTGGAATTGGGCACCGGCAAGATTTGCAAGCGCCGCGTGCTTGCCTTCGAATTCCTGCACATAGTTCTCGCCGAAATGCCGCAAGCCGAGATCGAATGCCTCAATTGTAACAGCGGCGGGGAATTTCTTGGTGACGGCGATCAAGGTGACGTCGGAACGCTGGCGTCCCGCACGTTCGACCGCGTTATGGATGCGTTCCTCGACTTGATTCAGGCGTTCGCGAAGCACTCTGCTTCTCGCAGTATAACCGCTGCGGCCGCGGCGCCCAATTCGTGGCCGGCTTTTTCGATGGCAACCATGTGGTTTCGCGCCGGAATGGCGGTGAGCGCGGCAGTCATTTCTTCGATCGAGCCAAAAGGGTCGCGCGTCCCGTGAATAAACAGCGCAGGAGTCCGCAGTTGCGGAAAATGCTGGGTGCGCAACTGCTCCGGCTTCCGCGGCGGGTGCAAAGGATAGGAAAGCAGCAGAAGTGCGTCCGCAACAGTCGGGGCCTCCGCCGCGAGCAGAGTAACCTGCCGCCCGCCGTAGGAATGCCCGCCGAGCATCACGTAGTCCGGAGTAATCTCGCGCACCGTTGCGGCAGCTCGCTGCAATCCCTCGCGATCGCGCGCCGCAGCGCCCGGAAACGGTGGTCCCGAAGCGCGCAGCTGACGATAAGGAAGATCGCAGCGCAGAACATGAAATCCGGCCTCTGCAAACGCTTCCGCCACATCACGCAGGAGCGGCGACTCGCAGTTCGAACCCGCGCCGTGCGTGATCACCAGTCCCTTGCCCAATGCCTTCACCGGCTCGTACAGCCAACCTCGAATCAAATCCCGTTCAAAGCGTTTCGTAAGCGATTTCTCCTTTGCCCCAGACCGTCTGGCGGCCCACGCCGGTCCAGCGCGCGATTTCGAGGTACGGCAGGAACTCGGCCAGGCCGCCCTCGTAGTCGGCGAATCCCGTGAAGCCACCCAGCGAGTGTCGTTGGCCCGTGCCGCGGCTAATCCGTTCCGCGGCGACCGTCGCCAACTCGCAGCGCGTCATCGAGACACGGCTCGCGCACTCCCCAAGAGCTTTGAAATCGATGGCGAGCGGCCCGTCGCCGTATAGCGCACGCAAAGCGCTGACCCGATCCCGGATGCGCGCCAATAAGATTCCGAATTCCGGCCGTTCCGCCCCCTTGAGTTCCGTTGGGGTCAGAAACCGTACATGAATTGGAATCGCG
>Ga0105248_10001210_pt1 | contig 28848 bp, 31 predicted proteins | sample KBSS34metaG_FD_81524 | JGI IMG/M metagenome (GOLD analysis project Ga0105248, IMG submission 81524) | Switchgrass rhizosphere microbial communities from Kellogg Biological Station, Michigan, USA - KBS S3-4 metaG | ecosystem: Host-associated > Plants > Roots > Rhizosphere > Soil | place... | reverse complement strand
CACGGCCGGCAAGAGGATGGCCGACCGGTTGGCCGGCAGCTTCGCGGCCTTCGCCAAGACCGGCGACCCGAACAACAGCCACGTCCCGCCGTGGAAGCCCTACAGCGACGCCCAGCGCAACGTGATGCTGTTCGACAACGACACCCGCCAGGAGGTCAATCCGCGCGCCGAAATCCGCGCCTACTGGGACGCCAATCCGCCGGCGCCCAGCCCGCGCGGTTAGGGGAGAGGCATCATGAGCAAGACCGGGAACGACCTCAGCCGCCGCGGCCTGATCCAGGGCGCCACGATCGCCGCAGCCACCGCCGGCGCCGCGTCGAAGGCCACCGCCCAGCCGGCTCTGGGCCAGCCGCCGGCCCCGGCCTCGGCGCGCATCCTCGGCAACGCCGCCGCGCCCGGCGGCATCTTCTGGACGGCGGAGACCACCGCGGGGAAGGTGCAGGGCATCGCCAACGGCCGGGTGAAGGAGTTCAAGGGCATCCCCTACGGGGCTTCGACCGGCGGCAAGAACCGCTACATGCCGCCCAGGAAGCCGACGCCCTGGACGGGCGTGCGCAACTGCATCGGCTACGGCCCTATCTCGCCGCAGACGCCGGCGTCGCTGGAGAGCGACTACTCCATGATGATCGCCTGGGACCGCCACGTGGGGCCCGGCGGCATGGGCGAGGACTGCCTGAACCTCAACGTCTGGACGCCCGGCGTGAACGACCATGCCAAGCGTCCGGTGCTGGTCAGCTTCCACGGCGGCGGCTGGGCCACCGGCTCGGGCAACGGGCCGATGTACGACGGCGCCCAGATGGCCCGGCTGGGCGACGTGGTGGTGGTGACGGTGAACCACCGGCTCGCCGCCTTCGGCTACACCCACCTCGCCGACCTGGGCGCCCCGGCCGAGTTCGCCAACGCCGGCAATGTCGGCGTCATGGACATGGTCGCCTCGCTGCGCTGGGTGCGCGACAACATCGAGACGTTCGGCGGCGATCCCTCGCGCGTAATGATCTTCGGCCAGTCCGGCGGTGGCTCGAAGACCTCGACCCTCCTGGCGGTTCCGTCCGCCAAGGGCCTGTTCCACCGCGCCGCCGTGCAGTCCGGCTCAACGCTCAAGCAGGCGACGCCCGCCGAGGCCACCGCCGAGACCGAAAAGCTGCTGAAGGCGCTCGGCATCTCGAAGAAGAACATCGCCTCGATCCAGCAGGTCCCCTGGCAGAAGCTGCTGGAGGCCCAGGTCGCCTCGGGTGGCAACTTCCGGCCGGTGATCGGCGGCAAGGTGTTGCCGCATCACCCCTTCGATCCGAGCGCGCCGGAGGAGTCCGCCGACGTACCGGTGATCATCTCCACCACCCTGCACGACGCGGCGCTCCGCCTGACCAACTTCGACCTGACCGAGGCCGGCGCGGCCGCGCTGTTCCGCCAGCGGTTCGGGCCCAAGGGCGGCGACATCCTGGCCGCCTATCGTCAGGAGAACGGCAAGCAATCGCCCTACCTCGTGCAGGCCGAGGCCTTCACCGACGCCACCCGCGGCAATTCCCAGATCCAGGCCCTGCGCAAGGCCGCGCTCGGCAAGGCGGCGACCTACATGTACGTCTGGGACTGGGAGACCCCGGCCTTCGACGGCAAGTTCGGCGCGGTGCACGGCCACGACGTGGAGGCCAGCTTCCACCTCTCGCGGAACGCCATCGGCGGCGCCGGCACCAAGGGCGGGCGCCAGATGAGCGACCGGCTCTCGGCGACCTGGGTGGCCTTCGCCACCACGGGCAATCCGAACAACCCGCTGATCCCCAACTGGCCCGCCTATGACGCCAGGCGCCGCGCGACCATGGTCTTCGACACCGACATGAAGGTCGTCGACGACTACCGCGGCGACTTCGTCCGCATGATCGCCGACGCCCTCCCGGGGACGCCGGATCCACGCAAGGCCTAGGGCTGCGGCCAAGTCTCTTGCGGTACGGTGTCGGTTTGGCGTGAGATGGCGCGTCCTTGGGTGGGAGGAACCCATGAGTGACGCCATTCAGCTTCTCGTCGGCACCCGCAAGGGCGCCTGGATTCTCCGGAGCGACGCCGCCCGCAACCATTGGCGCGTGAACGGCCCGCAGTTCCTGGGCCAGATCGTCAGCCACCTGGTCGCCGACCCGCGCGATCCCCGCACGTTCATGGCGGCGGTGGCGACGGGACACCTGGGCCCCACGATCCTGCGCTCCGCCGACGCCGGCGAGACCTGGCGCGAGGCCACCCAGCCGCCGGCCTTTCCCAAGGGCGAACCGCAAGGCCGCTCTGTCGATCACACCTTCTGGCTGGAGCCCGGCCACGCCAGCGAACCCGGCGTCTGGTGGGCGGCCACCTCGCCGCCCGGCCTGTTCCGCAGCGCAGACGGGGGCGACACCTGGGACAGCGTCGCCGGCCTTAACGCGCACCCCAAGATCCTGGACTGGATGCCGCCGGACGGGGGCACGCCCGACGGGGCGATCGTCGCCGGCATCGCCATCGACCCGCGCGACGCCCGGCACATGTATCTGGCGACCTGTTCGGCCGGCGTGCTGGAAACCACGGACCAGGGCGCGACCTGGGCGCCCCTGAACGAGAACGTGCGCTGCGATTTCCTGCCCGACCCCTACCCGGAGTATGGCCAGGACGCGCACCAGATCGCGCTCGCCCCCACCAATCCGGACCGCATCTGGCAGCAGAACCACTGCGGCATCTACCGCCTGGACCGCCCTGCCCAGCGTTGGGAGCGAATCGGCGACGCCATGCCGCGCGACGTTGGCGACATCGGCTTTTCCATCGTGCCGCACCCGCGCTGCGACCAGACAGCCTGGGTGTTTCCCATGGACGGGACGGAGGTCTGGCCCAGGGTCAGCCCGGGCGGCCGTCCGGCGGCCTATCGCACCCGCGACGGCGGCGCCTCCTGGGAACGGCAGGACAACGGCTTCCCGACCGAACAGGGCTGGTTCACGGTGAAGCGTCAGGCGTTCTGCGGCGACGGCGGCGCTCCCATGGGCCTCTACCTGGGCACCACCGGCGGCGAGATCTGGGCGAGCGCCGACGAGGGCGAAAGCTGGCGCCAGATCGCGGCCCACCTGCCCGAGATCTATTCCGTGGTCGCCGCCCGGGTCTGATGATCCAGGTCCTCATCCCCTCGCAGCTGACCAGCTACACCGGCGGGGTCACGCGGGTGGATGCGGCGGGCGCGACCGTGGGCTCCGTGCTGGACGACCTCGACGCTCGCTATCCGGGACTGAAGTTCCGGGTGATCGACGAGCAGGACCGCGTGCGCAAACACATGCGCCTGTTCATCGGCCGCGACGAGACCCGCAGCATCGCCGCCCCGCTGGGGGACGGCGACGAACTGCTGATCTTCGGGGCCCTCAGCGGCGGCTAGGCGCTCGTAGTACCGGCCATTTGTTCCCGTTTTGTTCTTGACCAGCTGACTTGGCCATGATAGCTTCCGAGCGTGCGACGGATGGCTTTGCGAGACATCCTCGCCAGCTCCTCCGCATGAACGAAGAGGGGTGACATGCCACAGAGCTGGTCTTCGCAAGACGGTGATGATCCTGACGATGTCGATGCTTGGATGGCGCGGCGGAACGCCCAGGTCGCCCTGCGACCGGAGGCGGAAGCCGCTGGGCGAGATCTGTGGAACCGGGCGATCCAGACCGGAGACGATCTCTACGCAGGCAACCCAAGCGACCTTCGCCTGGGTCTGGATAGATTCAACGGTCCGGAACGCATCTGGAACTGGATGCCTTCCGCCTGGAAAGACTACTACTCCGGTGCGACTCGGGGCGATGCCCTCGGGCAGCTCCCGCAAGACAGAACGGAGACGCCGCAATGAGCGCACCATCCTGCGCCGGATTCATTGCGGAATTTCCGGACGACCAGGTCGAAGAGGACGGCGAGATTCTTGTCTTTGGCGGGCGCAACGTGGCCGCAGCGCTTGGCGAAATACTGAAGGACCTCGGATGCGATAACGTGTCCAGCCCGATCTACGACGGTGAGAACGGCTGGGTCTTCACTCTGGAATACAGTCGACGTCGTTCTTTCTGGTGCCAAGTAACCTCGGTTTATCCAGCGTACTGGCTACTGTTTGAAAGCTCGCGTTCTGACGCCCAGGCTCACAATGACATCTGGCTGAAATTCTCGAGTGCGTTGGAGCGCGACCCACGGTTCCACGGCGTCATCTGGCGATCAAAGGAGGACGGCCCTCCCGAAATTGAAGAGATTGGCGATGATCAGATTCGCGCCGTGGTTCTTGGCATTCCGCCCGAACCCATTCCGCAACAGTACCGCCCGCCGAAACCCAAACCTTGGCAGTTCACCCGCGCTCACCATGCCTTCGGAATTGTCGTTGGCGTGGCCTACTCAGTACCGTTCGCTGTCGCGTTCGCGTTCTGCGTCATGCTGGTTTTCCTCGGGGCGTGGTGGGCGATTGTCGGGGTTCCCATCGTTGCGGCGGCTTGGTGGCTGTATATGGGGCGACACCTTTGGGGCCTGATTAGACCTCTGCCCGGACAGCCCGCCAATCCGCGGGCAAAGGCGGCAGGCGGGCCGTTGGTGTCGGCCGTCATCGGCGCCTGGTTCGCCCTACTCGTGGTGATGTTGATCGTCGTTGAGAAAACCATCCACGGCGCCAAGGAGCAGGACGAGTTCAAGTCGCTCGCCATTGCAGGGCTTTTGATCGGTCTCGCAATTGTCCTGGCGATGATCGACCGGCGCCGAAAGCGCGGGCTCGACGGCTCGGACGAAGACCCGGACGCCGCTCCTTAAAACACCAGCGCGCGCGCCTCCTTCACGTGCGGCAGGCCCTGGATCTTGGTCAGCAGGGCCTCGCCCGGCGCCTGATCCACGCCGACCAGGGCGATGGCGTCGTCGCCGGCGGAGACGCGGCCCAGGTTGAAGGTGGCGATGTTGACGTTGGCCTCGGCGAGCGCGATGCCCAGCGCGCCGATGAAGCCCGGCTTATCGAGGTTGTTGACGTAGAGCATGGTCGGGCTGAACGGGCTGTCGAGATCCATGCCTTTCACTTCCACCACGCGCGGGGTGCCCGCCAGCACCGAGCCGGCGAAGGAGCGCTTGCCCTTCTCCGTCGTAACCGTGATGCGGATCAGGCTTTCGTAGATCGGGCTGTCGTCCTGGCGGCTCTCCGAGACGGTGATGCCGCGCTCCTTCGCCACCGCCGGCGCCGAGACCATGTTGATCTCCGCCAGCATCGGCCGCATCACGCCGGCCAGCGCCGCGGCCGTCATCGGCTTGGCGTTCAGCTGGGCGACGTCACCCTCGTAGGCGATGTCGATGGCCTTGATCCCGAAGTCGACCATCTGGCCGGCGAAGGCGCCGAGCTTTTCGGCCAGCGCGATGAACGGCTTCAGCCGCGGCGCCTCTTCGGCCGTGACCGAGGGGCTGTTCAGGGCATTGGTCACCGCGCCGGTCAGCAGATAGTCGCTGATCTGCTCGGCCACCTGCAGGGCGACGTTCTCCTGCGCCTCGTTGGTGGAGGCGCCCAGGTGCGGCGTGGCCACGAAGTTCGGCGCGCCGAACAGCACGTTTTCCTTGGCCGGCTCGGTGACGAACACGTCGAAGCCCGCGCCGCCGACCTGGCCGCTTTCCAGCGCCGCGCGCAAAGCGGCCTCATCCACCAGGCCGCCGCGGGCGCAGTTGATGATCCTCACGCCCTTCTTGGTCTTGGCCAGATTCTCGGCCGACAGGATGTTGCGGGTCTTGTCGGTGAGCGGGGTGTGCAGGGTGATGAAATCGGCGCGGGCGAGCAGATCGTCCAGCTCGACCTTCTCGACGCCCATTTCCACCGCCCGCTCCGGCGACAGGAAGGGATCGTAGGCCACGACCTTCATCTTCAGGCCAAGCGCCCGATCGGCGACGATCGAGCCGATGTTGCCGGCGCCGATCAGGCCCAGCGTCTTGGCGTAGAGCTCGACGCCCATGAACCGGCTCTTCTCCCATTTGCCGGCCTGGGTGGAGATGTCGGCGGCGGGCATCTGGCGGGCCAGGGCGAACATCATGGCGATGGCGTGCTCGGCGGTGGTGATGGAATTGCCGAAGGGCGTGTTCATCACCACGATCCCGGCGGCGGTGGCGGCGGGGATGTCGATGTTGTCGACGCCGATCCCGGCGCGGCCGATCACCTTGAGGTTCTTGGCGGCGGCGATGACGTCCTTGTTGGGCTTGGTGTCCGAGCGGACGACCAGGCCGTCATAGTCGCCGATGACCTTGATCAGGTCTTCCTTGGAAAGGCCGGTCTTGATGTCGGCGTCGACGCCGCGCTGCTTGAAGATCTCGATGGCGGCGGGGCTGAGGCTGTCGGCGATGAGTACGCGGGGCATCTTGAAGTCTCCGATGGGAGAACCCTCCCCGCGCGGCGGGGAGGATTGAATTTGAAGAGGGGAACGAGCGGGCCGCGCCGATCAGGCGGCGGCGAGCTCGGACGAGACGGTGGCGTAGGCCCAGTCGAGCCACGGGGTGAGCGCGTCGAGGTCCGACGTGTCCACCGTGGCGCCGCACCAGATCCGCAAGCCCGGAGGGGCGTCGCGGTAGCCGCCGACGTCGAGGGCCACGCCTTCCTTCTCCAGCACGGCGGCCAGCTTCTTGGCGAAGTCGGCCTGGGCGTCCTCGGAGAGCGAGGTCACCTTCGGGTCGATCACCTTCAGGCACACCGAGGTGTTGGAGCGGATGGCCGGATCGGCGGCGAGGAACGAAACCCAGCCGGTCTTCTGCGCCCAGGCCTCGAGCACGCCGAGGTTTGAGTCGGCGCGGCGCTTCATCTCGGCCAGGCCGCCGATGGACTCGGCCCACTTGAGCGCGTCGACCGCGTCTTCCACCGCCAGCATCGACGGCGTGTTGATCGTCGCGCCCTCGAAAAGGTCGAGGGTGACCTTGCCGCCTTTGGTCATCCGAAACAGCTTCGGCATCGGCCAGGCCGGCGTGTGGCTCTCCAGGCGCGCCACGGCGCGCGGCGACAGGATCAGCACGCCGTGCGCGGCCTCGCCGCCCAACGCCTTCTGCCAGGAGAAGGTCACCACATCGAGCTTGTCCCAGGCGAGGTCCTGGGCGAACGCCGCCGAGGTGGCGTCGCAGATGGTGATGCCCGCCCGGTCAGCGGCGATGAAGTCGCCGTTCGGCACGCGCACGCCGGAGGTGGTGCCGTTCCAGGTGAACACCAGGTCGGCGTCGCCGCGCACCTTGGTCAGGTCCGGCAGCTCGCCGTAGGGCGCGTCCAGCACTTCGGCGTCGAGCTTCAGCTGCTTGGTGACGTCGGTCACCCAATCCTTGCCGAAGCTTTCGAAGGCCAGCAGCTGCACGGGGCGCGGCCCCAGCATCGACCACATGGCCATCTCCACGGCGCCGGTGTCGGAGCCGGGCACGATGCCGATCAGATAGTCGTCGGGAACCTCCAGCACCTCACGGGTGCGGTCGATCGCCTCCTTGAGACGCGCCTTGCCGAGCTTGGAACGGTGCGAGCGTCCCAGCACGGCATTCTGGAGATATTCGGGGGCCCATCCGGGGCGCTTGGCGCAAGGTCCGGATGAAAATTCGGGACGCGCGGGGCGCATCGCCGGCTTGGCGAGGGTCGTCATATCGATGTCTCCCATCCTTACAGATGGACTGCGCCCCGTTGGGAGGGCGTGGCCCGCGCGCCAAAAGCCTGCGTTCCGGCCGCCGTGCAAGAGGAAGTTTTCTGGAAGCGCCGATAGGCGACGCTATGGCGCAGTCTGCAACGCGCGGCTCGCGGCGCGGGCGCGGTGGCGCCAGGCCACCGCCGTTCCGATTATCAGCGCCCAGATGACACCGTACCAATCGACGTTGTTGACGATCGCGTAGAGGCGGTCCTGAGGGCGATCGGTGACCAGGTAGAAGGCGTGCAGTGAGAACTGCGCGGCATAGAACAGCATCACCCCGCCCATCCAGAACGCGCCATAGCGCATGGTGATGACCAGGAGGGCGGCAGCGGCCAGGCCGTCATTGCAGAACCGGATGATCTCGACGTGACCCAGGCCGAAGAGCCACTGGCCCGACAGGCCGATCACCATGTTGGTCACGACAACGATCGCGGCCAAGCGCTCCCCGAGATTGCCCTTCCAAAGGGCGAATCCGGCGCCGAGCGCGAAGAACACTTGTGCGGCTATGTAGAACGGCAGACTGGACATGACATCGCGCCCCTAGGCCAACTAGAGGCGCGACACCAGTTAAACTACCGTAAGCGAAGAGCTTAGACGGCTTTCGCGGTGATCTCGCGAATGTCCGCCATCGACGGCGGCTTCGGCATGATTTCCATCTTGGTGCGGATGCCGAGGCGCAGCTTGGCTTCGTTCAGTTCGTTGTGCACGCCGACCATGGCGGTGCGCGCTTCGCTGAGCGCCTTGATGGCTTCGACCATCTTGATCTGCACGTCATCGGCGAACACCAGCGAGGTGTTCACTTCCAGACGAGCCTTGAGCATTTCGCTCATCAGCTCGGAGGCTTCCACCAGCGCGCTGTCGACGGCGGCTTCGGTCACGAAGAGCTTCTTCGCCACCTTCTGAGCCACAAAAACCTTTTCCATATCAAAATCCCCGACCGAGGTTAGCAACCACAATTCACGGTAAACAAAAGCTTAAGCTTCGCGCAATCGATTCATCGGTTGTTAACCATAAAATCCACCCCAGGCGGTTGTACTGTGGCGCCAAAGCCACGGTTTTGCGCGTAACTCACGGTTGCGCGGGCTCAACCGAGGGATTCGCCGCCGCGGGGCCCGAAAGGGGCGCGTCAAGGCGCAGGGAAGCGAAGCGTTAGGAAACTTCGGCTAGATCAAAGGTCCGTGCGGCCCTTACGAGCGTCATGACCGAGACCCCCGGCACACCCGCCCAGGCGCCTACCGCCACCTTCCACGCCCGCGTGGCGGGGGTGGGCCTTGTCACGACCCTGGTCGTGCTGGTGGCTGCCTGCATGACCTTCATGCTGCAGCAATGGGCTGTGGCGCGCACCCAGTCGCACCAGTCCGCCCAGGCCCTGGCCGATATCACCGCCTCGACGGCGGCGGCGCCGATCCTCAGCCGCGACGACGACGACGTCCGCGCCGCGATCAACGCCCTGGCCGGTTCCAAGACCATTCTCGCTGCGCGCTTGAGTGACGCCAAGGGGACCTCGCTCTCCAGTTTCGACCGGGTGAAGTCGGCCGGTTCCGATCCCACCGAGGTGATCAGCAGCAAGGCTGTGCTCGACGGCAAGACCGTAGGCACGCTGACGATGGTCGTGCGCCGGCCGGTGCTGACCGCCCTGCTGCCTCAGTTCATCGCCCTGACCGCGGCCTTGCTGTTCGGCGGCATCGGCGTGGCGTTGTTCCTGGCGCGCGGCATGGCGCATCGGGTGATCGCGCCGGTGCAGCGGCTCTCCGACGCCATGCATGAAGTCGCCGCCGGCGGCAGCTTCCAGCCCATCGAATTCCGCGCCCAGGACGGCCTGTTCCGTAGCCTGACGGACAGTTTCAACCACCTGCTGGGCAAGCTCGGCGAGCGCGAGGAAGACCTGAAGCGCGCCATGCGCGAGCTGGAAAGCGCCCGCGACGCGGCCAACGCCGCCAATGTGCTGAAGACCCAGTTCCTGGCCAACATGAGCCACGAGATCCGCACGCCGCTGAACGGCGTGCTGGCCATGGCCGAGGTCATGTCCATGGGCGACCTGGCCGACGTCCAGCGCGAACGCCTGGGCATCATCCGCCAGTCGGGCAGTCTGCTGCTGGCGGTGCTCAACGACGTGCTGGACCTGTCCAAGATCGAGGCGGGCAAGCTCACGCTGGTGAAGGAAGACTTCGACCTGGCGCCGGCGCTGAACGCGACGTCGGAGACCTTCCAGGTGCTGGCGCAGGGCAAGGGCCTGGCCTTCAGCTTCGAGATCACCGACGAGGCCCGCGGCTGGTGGCGTGGCGACGCCGACCGCCTGCGCCAGATCGTCGGCAACCTGCTCTCCAACGCGGTCAAGTTCACGCCGCAGGGCGCTGTCGGCGCCAAGGTCGATATCAACGCCGCCACCGGGGCGCTGCGCCTGGTGGTCAGCGACTCCGGCGTCGGCATCGCGCCGGAGAAGCTGCCGGCCCTGTTCGAGAAGTTCACCCAGGCCGACAACTCCGCCACCCGCCGGTTCGGCGGCACGGGCCTGGGCCTGGCCATCTGCCGTGAACTCACCCAGATGATGGGCGGCTCCATCGACGTGGAAAGCCGCGAGGGCCACGGCTCGGTGTTCACCGTCGAGCTGCCGCTGATCCGAGGCGAGTCGGCCGGCGGCGCCGAAGCCCAGGCTCAGCCCGACTCCGGCGACCGCAACATCCGGCTGCTGGCCGCCGAGGACAACCCGACCAACCAGCAGGTGCTGGCCGCGGTCATGGAGTCGCTGGGCATCGACATCGACATCGTCGGCGACGGCAAGCAGGCGGTCGACGCCTGGCGGGTCGGCGGCTACGACCTGATCCTGATGGACATTCAGATGCCGGTCATGGACGGCATCGACGCGGCCCGCGAAATTCGTCGGGTCGAGGCGGCCGAGCGCCGCAAGCGCATCCCTATCGTGGCGCTCACCGCCAACGCGCTGACCTTCCAGGTGGACGAATATCTCGCCGCCGGCATGGACGGCCACGTGGCCAAACCCATCGAGATCGCCAAGCTCTACGAGGCGATCAGCGCCGCTCTGACCGCCGCCGCCACCGGCGCCGCCGGCCGCGGCCAGACCGCCCAGGTCGCCTAAGACTCCACCTGAATATCCGACAACGATCGCCTCAGGCTCGCGTCATGCGGGCCGTGTTTTCTTTGCGCCATGAGATCGGTTCGCCGAGGGGTGAGGCCGGTTTCAGGTTCCGGAACGGTCCTTCTTGAGGAAACCAATCCGGGGCGAACGGGTTTTGGCCCCCATGCTCGGAGAGCCCGATGCAGAGGGACCACCAACGCAGAGGAACTGAACATGCTCAAGCTCAAGAACATCGCGCTGATCGGGGCTTCGGCGCTGGCGCTGACCGCCGCCTCGGCGACGATCGCCCAGGCTCAGCCCTGGCATGACTATGGTCGCAGCTACGACCAGCCCCGCTACGCGCAGCGCGTCGATTACCGCCTGACCACGGCCAACATCGACCGGCTCGACGCCCGGGTCGGCCAGGCCGCGCGCTACGGCCAGATCAGCTGGGCCATGGCCTCGCACATGCGTCAGGACCTGCATGCGGTGCGCCCGATCGCCTGGCGCGCCGAGACCGGCCGCGCCAACGGCTGGGAAGTCCGCCGGCTGAGCGACACGGTCAACCGCGTGGACGCCCAGACCGACCGCTATGCCGCGAACGATCGCTACGGCTATCGCCGCTAGGCACAACACAGAAGACAGCGCCCCCGGAGCGATCCGGGGGCGTTTTCGTATCGCCTAGTCGGTGACCACGCTCAGCTCCGGCCACCGGGCGGCCGCCGAGGCGGCGGTGCGCTCAAAGCCGTTGGTGTCGCGGATCGGGTTCCTGCGCAGGCGCAGCGCGAACAGATCATGCAGGCCGAACGGCGCAGCGATCGTCAGCCGGCCGTCCGCCTCCAGCCGAACGCCCACCGAGAAGGCCACGGTGGTGAACCGCCGCAGCGCCTCGGCCGAACAGGTCAGCGGCGCATAGGCCTCGCCGAACTTGGCCTCGAACCACAGGTGCACCCGCGCCTGGTTGCGCACCTCGATCATCTCGCGCAGCGGCGGCTCGAAGGCCGCGGCCACCCGCTTGATCACCGCGTCCTCGGCCTCGTAGGTGGTGTCGGGATCGAAGTAGGCCAGATCGTAGTCCTTGATGCCGTAGTCCGCGGCGCGGCCGGTGAGGTGGTTCAGCACCCGCTGGTAGACCGCGCCGGAGAAGATCATCCAGTCCGGCAGGTCGAGGTCGCGAACCGCCTCCAGCACGTGCATCAGCGTCGGCGACGCGCGCACGATGGTCTCCAGCTCCTGTTCGAAGTCGCGACTCAAACCTTCCCCCTGAACGGCCAGCCATGATCCAACGGGCCGTGCCCGCGGCCAAGCCCCGGCGCGGCCACGATAGCCCGATGCACATAGTCCCACGCCCGCGCCGCGGCGGCCTCGAGCGAGAGCCCCTGGGCAAGGCCCGTCGCGCAGGCCGACGCCAGCGTGCAGCCGGTGCCGTGGGTGTGGCGGGTCTCGATCCGCTCGCCCTCGAAAGCCGTCTCGCCGTAGGAGGTCATCAGCACATCGGTCACCCGCGCGCCCGGCACATGACCGCCCTTCATCAGCACCGCGCCGGCGCCCATCCGCAGGAGCGCCTCGCCGGCCCGGCGCAGGTCGTCGGTGGTCTCCACGATCAGGCCGGTCAGGGCGTGCGCTTCCGGGGCGTTCGGGGTCAGCAGGGCGGCGCGCGGGACCAGCCGCTCGCGCACCGGCGCCAGGGCCTCCTCGGCAAGCAGCTTCGCGCCGCCCTTGGCCACCATCACCGGATCGATCACCACTGGCATCCCGGCCTCGTCCAGCAGCCGGGCGACCGCCTCCACCACATCGGCGTCGCCCAGCATGCCGGTCTTGATGACGTCGGCGCCGATATCGTCCAGCACCGCGCGGGCCTGGGCGATCACCACATCTGTGGCCACGGGATAGGCCGCGCTGACGCCCAGTGTGTTCTGGACGGTGATCGCGGTGATCGCCGTGGCCGCATAGCCGCCAAGCGCGGTGACGGTCTTGAGGTCCGCCTGGATCCCCGCCCCGCCGCCGGAATCCGAACCGGCGATGATCAGCACGCGTCCCAGGGATGACATGGCTGGGCGATAGCGCAGGTTGGCGCGCCGTGCACATCGCTTGACAGTTATATTTCTACATAGCTATGTAATGCCATGAGCCCATTCGAAGCCCTCGCCGAACCCAATCGCCGTCGCATCCTCGACCTGCTGCGCGACGGCGAGCGGCCGGCCGGCGCCTTGGTCGATGCACTGTCGATCAGCCAGCCGGGAGTCTCCAAACATCTGAAGCTGCTGCGCGAGGCCGGCCTGGTCAGCGCCCGGATCGACGGCCAGCGCCGGCTCTACCGCCTGGAGGGCGCGAAACTCGCCGAGGTCGACGCCTGGCTCGCCCCCTATCGCCACGCCTGGGCTGACCGGCTCGACGCCCTCGAACGCCACCTGGAGGCTGAACAATGATCGACGACCGCCTCGGCGAAATCCGCCAGACCGACGACGGCTACGATCTGGTCTTCGAGCGACGCCTGGCCCAGCCGATGGAGAAGGTCTGGGCCGCGCTCACCGTGCCCGAACGCATTTCCGAATGGCTGATGACCCGCACCGAGGTCGAGCTGCGCGTCGGCGGGCGGTTCGCCCTCGACTGGATCGACGATGAACATGCGATGGTCGGCGAGATCGTCGAGCTCGACCCGCCCCGGCTGATCGCCTGGACCTGGCCGCACGAGGAGCATCCACACTCTGTCGTGCGCTGGGAACTGGCGCCGGACGCAGGCGGCTGCCGCCTGACGCTCACCCAGACGAAGATGCGCAAGCCGCACGTGCTCGACGTCGCGGCCGGCTGGCACGCCTACCTTGAGTGCTTGCCGGGCGGGGTGGGCGACGACATCACGGCGTGGAGCGCCGAGCGGGAGCGAAGCTTCGTCAAGCGCTACGAGGCGCTGACCCTGGCCTGAACTATGGCCTGCCAGACCCGCAGCGCCTGAACCGTCTCGCGCACGTCGTGCACGCGCACGGCCGCGACGCCCGCCGCCACGCCCGCGAGCGCCGCGGCAAGCGAACCGCCCAACCGTTGATCCGGCGTCTTGCCACCCTCATCCAAGGCGCTGATGAAACGCTTGCGGCTGACGCCCAGCAGCACCGGAAAGCCCAGGGCCACGATGCGGTCGAGCCCGGCCAGCAGGGGCAGGTTGTGGCGGATCATGTGCTTGCCGAACCCCACGCCGGGATCGAGCCAGATGCGCTCGCGCGCCACGCCCGCCGCTATCGCGGCCTCGGCGCGGACAGACAGGAATTCGGCGACCTCCGTCACCACGTCATCGTAATGCGGCTCGACCTGCATCGTGCCGGGCTCGCCCTGCATGTGCATCAGCACCACTTCGCAGCCGAGCTCGGCCGCGGTCGCCATACTGTCCGGCGCATGGCGCAGCGCGGTCACGTCGTTCCAGATCGTGGCGCCGGCGGCGACGGCGGCCCGCGCCACGGCGGGCTTCATGGTGTCGACGGAAATCGGGATGGCGCTCCCAGCCCGGATCGCCGCGATCAGCGGGACCGCGCGCGCGATCTCGTCGGCCTCATCCACCGCCTCGGCGCCCGGCCGCGTTGACTCCCCGCCCACGTCCAGCATGTCGGCGCCGTCGGCGATCAGCCGCAGCGCCTGCGCAAGCGCGGCCTCCGGCTCGGTAAACCGCCCACCGTCCGAGAAGCTGTCCGGCGTCACATTGATCACGCCCATCACACGGACGGGCTGCTGGGCGGCGCGCTGGGTCATCGCTGCGCCTGATACATGAAAAAGGGCGGCCCCGATGCCGGAGCCGCCCTCTTCAATTCAAACTGCGTCAGCCTCAGGCCGGCTCGGGGTCGGGCCGCGGCGAGATCGGCACCGCCACCGACGGGCCGATGGGCCGCTTGGCCTCCGCATCCTCGCGTTTGGGGGCGACGCCCTTCAGCGCGTTGATGATCTCGTCGCCGCTCAGGGTCTCGTACTCGATCAGCGCCTTGGCCAGGGTGTGCAGATCCTTCTTCTTCTCGGTCAGGATCTTCTTGGCCGTGTCGTAGCCGTTCTGCACCAGGCGCTTCACTTCGGCGTCGATGATGTTGGCGGTCTCTTCCGAGACGTTCTGGGTGCGCGACACCGAGTGGCCGAGGAACACCTCTTCCTGGTTGTCGCCGTAGGAGACCAGGCCCAGCTTGTCGGAATAGCCCCAGCGCGTGACCATGTTGCGGGCCAGGCCCGTGGCCGCCTGGATGTCGCTGGAGGCGCCGGACGTCACCTTGTCCTTGCCGTTGATCAGCTCCTCGGCGACGCGGCCCCCCATCAGGATCGCCAGGCGCGAGGTCATCTGCTCGAAGTTCATCGACAGGCGGTCGCCTTCCGGCAGCTGCATGACCATGCCCAGCGCGCGGCCGCGCGGGATGATCGTCGCCTTGTGCACCGGGTCGGTCGACGGGACCGTCAGCGCCACCAGTGCGTGGCCGCCCTCGTGATAGGCGGTCAGGCGCTTTTCTTCGTCGCTCATCACCATGGAACGCCGCTCGGCGCCCATCATGACCTTGTCCTTGGCCTCTTCGAAATCGTGCATGGTGACCATGCGGCGCGCCTTGCGCGCGGCCAGCAGGGCGGCCTCGTTGACCAGGTTGGCCAGGTCCGCGCCCGAGAAGCCGGGCGTGCCGCGGGCGATGATCTTGGTCTCGACGTCGGCGGCCAGCGGCACGTTCTTCATGTGCACGCGCAGGATGCGCTCGCGGCCGTTCACGTCGGGGTTCGGCACCACCACCTGGCGGTCGAAGCGGCCCGGGCGCAGCAGCGCCGGGTCCAGCACGTCGGGGCGGTTGGTGGCCGCGATCAGGATGATGCCTTCGTTGGACTCGAAGCCGTCCATCTCCACCAGCAGCTGGTTCAACGTCTGCTCGCGCTCGTCGTTGCCGCCGCCGAGGCCCGCGCCGCGATGGCGGCCGACCGCGTCGATTTCGTCGATGAAGATGATGCAGGGCGCGTTCTTCTTGGCCTGCTCGAACATGTCGCGCACGCGGCTCGCGCCGACGCCGACGAACATTTCCACGAAGTCCGAGCCGGAGATGGTGAAGAACGGCACGCCGGCCTCACCCGCCACCGCCCGCGCGATCAGGGTCTTGCCGGTGCCGGGAGGGCCGATCAGCAGCGCGCCCTTGGGGATCTTGCCGCCCAGGCGCTGGAACTTCTGCGGGTCCTTCAGGAAGTCGACGATCTCGCTGAGCTCGTCCTTGGCCTCGTCGACGCCGGCCACGTCGTCGAAGGTGACGCGGTTCTTGTTCTCGGTGAGCAGCTTGGCCTTGGACTTGCCGAAGCCCATGGCGCCGCGCGCCCCGCCCTGCATCTGGCGCATGAAGAAGATCCACACGCCCACCAGCAGCAGCACAGGCAGCGCCTGAAGCAGCACGCCCATGACGGTCAGGCCGCCCGCGGCCTTGACGGTGATGTTGGCGCCTTGCGCCTCCAGCCGCTTCACCAGGTCGTCCTGGTTGTTCGGCGTCATGGCCTTGAAGCTATGGTTGGCCTGGTCGCTGATCGTGACAGCCGCGCCATTGATCTCGGCGGTCTTCACCTGGCCGGCGTTCACCTTGCTCAGGAGCTGCGAGTAGGTGATGTCGGCGGCGCTGGCCGATTTGCCGCCGCCAGTGACCATCGAATAGAGGCCAATCAGAACGACGACGATGACGCCGAAGATGGCGAAGCTGCGCAGGTTCATCGGTTAGGACCGCCTTGAGAGGGGTGGAAGAACCCCAAATTTGAAGACCAGGACGCCCTAGAAGATAGGGCGCTGTACGCCGTTTCACCAGTTACCCGGCCCGGGCGCGACGGAAGACCGCGCCCAGACCTCAAATACGAAAGGCCGCGTCCGGAAGACGCGGCCCTTAGATAGGCATGAATTTACTGAATTAAGCGCTACCGCGCCTACCGCGTAGGGGCGGGCTTCTTCGGCGCGGCGATCAGGCCTTCGCGCTGGGCGCGCTTGCGGGCCAGCTTGCGGGCGCGACGCACGGCTTCCGCCTTCTGGCGGGCGCGCTTTTCCGAAGGCTTTTCGTAGTGCACGTGCCGCTTCATTTCGCGGAACGAGCCCTCGCGCTGCATCTTCTTCTTCAGCGCCTTGAGGGCCTGGTCGACGTTGTTATCGCGGACGAAAATCTGAACCAGGGGTATCTCTCCTATTGGCCGCTCCGCCCGGCCCCCTTAGTCCCTACTGCAGGGGCGGCGGCGAGCGAACAAAAGACAATTCTGACAAAACTTGAGCGCCTGCGGACTTGAAGGCCCTCAGGTGCGAGCGCGGCGAAATATCAGAAGGCGCCGCCAATGTCCACGGCGTGCGCGCGCTAATTCCAAGGTCTAGGATAGCCAAATGACCGCTGCAAAGCCCGCCCCCAAGGCCGCCCCCGCTCCCGACTGGGCCGCCGACACCGAACAAAGGGTGCTGGACGCCGCGCTCAAGCTGGCCCCGGACCACGGCTGGACCTCTGCGATGGCGACCGCCGCGGGCGCTGCCTGTGGGCTGTCTCCGGGCGAAACCGAGCTTCTGCTGCCCCAGGGCCCGGCCGACCTCGCCGCCCTGCTCTGCCGCCGCCATGACGCGCAGGCCCTGAAAGCCCTGGAAGCGGTCGATCCGAAGACCCTGAAGGTCCGCGAGCGCATCGCGCGCGCCGTCGAGGCCCGTCTGGACGCCGCCTGCGCCCACGAGGCGGCCGAACGGCGGCTGACCGGCTTCATGGCCCTGCCGCCCAACCTGCCGCTGGCCGCGCGCCTGGCCTGGGCGAGCGCCGACGTCCTGTGGCGCTGGGCCGGCGACACCGCCACCGACGAGAACCACTATTCCAAGCGCGTCCTGCTGGCCGGCATCCTGACCGGCGCGCTCGCCATCCGCCTGTCGAGCGGCCGCGACGCCGCGCTCGCCTTCACCGACCGCCGCATCGCCAACGTCATGAGCTTCGAGAAGTGGAAGGCGACGACGAAGCTTCGCCCCACCGCCTTCGTCACGGCGCTCGCCGAATCCCTGGGCCGGATGCGCTTCGGCGCCTAAAGCGGTCGAACCCGGTTGATGTGGCCCATCTTGCGGCCGGGCTTGGCCTCGCGCTTGCCGTAGAGGTGAATGCGGGTCTCCGGCTCGGCGGCGTAGCGGGGCCAGGCGTCGGCCTCCTCGCCCAGCAGATTGAGCATCTCCACCTGGGCGATGGCGCGCGTTGGACCGAGCGGCCAGCCGGCGACGGCGCGGATGTGCTGCTCGAACTGGTCGCACTCGCAGCCGTCCTGGGTCCAGTGGCCGGTGTTGTGCACCCGCGGCGCGAACTCGTTCACCAGCAGCCGGCCATCGGCCATCTCGAAGAGCTCGATGCCGATCACACCCACATAATCGAGCCCGGCCAGCACCTTGGCCGCGATGCGCTCGGCCTGGTCGGCGAGCGCCTGGGTGGCCCGGGCCGGCGCGATCGTACGGCGCAGGATGCCGCCCTCGTGGTGGTTCTCGCCCAGCGGATAGACCGCGGTCGCGCCGTCGCGCCCGCGCACCGCGATGATCGACAGCTCGCGCACGAAGTCGCAGGCCGCCTCGAGGATCACCGGAACCCCGCCCAACGCCTCGAACGCCGCGCCGGCGTCGGCCACGTGCTCCACCCAGCGCTGGCCCTTGCCGTCATAACCCTCGCGGCGGGTCTTCATCAGCGCCGGCGCGCCGACCTGGGCCACGGCGGCGGCGGCCTCGTCCGCGGTCGCGGCCGGTGCGAAGGCCACGGTGGCCACGCCCTGGGCGTTCAGGAAGCTCTTCTCCTCGACCCGGTCCTGGGCGACCGCCAGGGCGCCGGCGCCGGGAAACACATCGACGCCCTGCGCCGTCAGTCCGGCCACCGCCCCCGCCGGCACGTTCTCGAACTCGTAGGTGACCACGCTGGAGGTCGCCGCCAGCGTGCGCAGCGCCAGCTCATCGTCATAGGCCGCCACGATGGTGTGGGTCGCCAGGCGGCCGGCGGGGCAGTCCGCCTCCGGCTCCAGCACCACGATATCGAAGCCGAGGCGCGAGGCGGCTTCCGCCAGCATGCGGCCCAGCTGTCCTCCGCCGATGATGCCGATGGCTGCGCCGGGTTCGAGAGAGGCCATGCCGCCGCTTTACGCGTCCTCGACGCTCTCGGGAATGCTCTCGGTCTGCTGGGCCCCGAACAGGGCGACCCGGGCGGCGACGGCGTCATCCATCAACGCCAGGATCTTGGCCGCCAGCAGGCCGGCGTTCTTCGCCCCGGCCTCGCCGATCGCCAGGGTTCCCACCGGCACGCCGGCCGGCATCTGAACGATGGAGAGCAGGCTATCCATGCCCTTCAGCGCCTTGCTTTCGATCGGCACGCCCAGCACCGGCAGGTCGGTGAGCGAGGCGGTCATGCCCGGCAGGTGGGCGGCGCCCCCGGCCGCGGCGATGATCACCTTGAAGCCGGCCGCCTTGGCCCCCGTGGCGAAATCGTACATCCGCTTGGGCGTGCGGTGGGCCGACACCACCTTGGCCTCGTAGGCGACGCCCAGGGCGTCGAGCATCTCCGCGGCATGACGAAGCACCGGCCAGTCCGAGCGGCTGCCCATGATAATAGCGACGGGCGCTGACTTGGCGCTCATGTCCGGACCTACCCCCATGCCGAAGGCGGCGGAGTATAGGCGCCGACTTTGCAGGGGCAACCAAGGATGGCTAGATTCGACAAAGTCTTGTCGCGTCACTGATTCTACGGTCCAGCTTGGACCAGCTTTGGGATTTAGACCCATGAAGGTAACAGGCGCGCGAAACGAGCCCTTCTCGGCCATGAGAAAGCGCGCGCTGGCCCAGGCCGGCGCCCAGGTGCGCGGCGCGGCCGCCCTGGACACCACCACCTTCCTGGGCGTCACTGAGCCGGAAATGACCCCTGCGGTGAAGGAAGCCATCCAGACCCTGCTGACCGAGATCGAGGATCTGCGCAGCGAGGTCGCCCGCCTGAAGAGCCGGCTGGCCGAGGCCGAGGACGTCGCCGACCGCGATGCGCTCACCCCGCTGCTCAACCGCCGCGCCCTGGTGCGCGAACTGGGCCGCATCCGCACCTTCGCCCAGCGCTACGGGACCGCCGCCAGCCTGGTCTACTTCGACCTGGACGATCTGAAGGGCGTCAACGACCGCTTCGGCCATGCCGCCGGCGACGCGGCGCTCAAGGCTGTCGCCGAGCGGCTGCTGGCCAGCGTCCGTGACAGCGACATCGTCGGCCGCATGGGCGGCGATGAGTTCGCGGTGATCCTGGTCCAGGCCGACCAGGCCGTGGCCGAGGCCAAGGCCACCGCCCTCGCCCGCGCCATCGAGGCCGAGCCCCTCCACTTCGGGGACTGGTCCGCCCCGCTGCACGTCTCGTTCGGGGTGCGCGAGATCACCCAGGACGCCGAGCCGGAAGCCCTGATCGCCGAGGCCGACGCCGCCATGTACGCCAAGAAGCGCGAGCGGAAGTCGGCCTAGGCGCTAGGCGATGATGTCCGGCGTCAGCTGGTCCTCGATCCGGACGATCTCATCCTTCATCGCCAGCTTCTTCCGCTTAAGCCGCGCGATCAGCAGCATGTCCGGTAGCGGCGACAGCGAGATCGCCTGCACCGCGGCGTCCAGGTCGGCATGATCCTGCCGCAGCTCGGCCAGCCGGGCCTGCAGCACCGCTTCTGAAGTATCGATGTCGTCGTTCATGGGCCCGGCGATCCTACCCCAGGGCGACGGCGAGCGCAGCCAGGGCTTCTACCGGAACCGGCGTCCCCCAGGCCTTGGCCACCGCCTCCAGCGCCTGCAGCGCCGGGGTTCCGCCCTTGTGCGGAGCCATCTCCTCCAGTGTCTCCATCAGCACCCGCTCGGCATGCAGCTCCACCGCCTTCACATCTTCGCGCAGCCCCTCGCGAGCCTTGTCGGCGACGCCCGCGAACGCCGGCTTCAGCGCCCGGCGCACCGCGCGCACCGGCGTCAGCGCCAGCGCGTCCCAGCGGCGGGTCACGTCCACAGCCTGGGCCAGGAGCGCGGGGTCCGACGCCTCGGCCCACACCGCCCAGAGCAGCAGGGAGGTGTTCTGCCCATGGTCGTCCTGTAGCCGAAGGCAGGCCTCGGGCACGCCCTGTTGTCCATAGGCGGCCAGCGTCCAGTCCCAGAGCGACATGGCGCTCAGATCTCCGTGTGCAGCGGGGCGGCAGGCCCCACATCCAGACCCCAGCGCTTAACCGGGGTCCATGACAGGCCGAACAGGTCGAGCGCGCGACCCACCGACTGATCGACCATCGCCTCCAGGCTCGCCGGCTTCGCGTAGAAGGCCGGCAGCGGCGGGGCGATCACCGCGCCCATCTCGGCCAGCTTCACCAGGGTGCGCAGGTGGCCCAGGTGCAGCGGCGTCTCGCGGACCATCAGCACCAGGGGCCGGCGCTCCTTCAGGGTGACGTCCGCGGCGCGGGTCAGCAGCGACGAGGTCACCCCGCTGGCGATCTCGCTCATGGTGCGCACCGAGCAGGGCGCCACGATCATGCCCAGGGTGCGGAACGAGCCCGACGCGATGGAGGCCCCGATGTCGGCGACCTTGTGCACCACATCGGCGCGGGCGTTGACGTCGGCGACGCTGAGGTCGGTCTCGGTGGCCAGCGTCTGGGCCGCGGCCCGGCTCATCACCAGGTGGCTCTCGACCCCCAGTTCGCGGCAGGCGTCCAGCGCGCGCAGGCCATAGACGACCCCCGAGGCGCCGGAGATGCCGACGATCAGTCCGGGTTTGGCAGAGAGCGGACGCTCAGACTTCGGCATGCAGAGGGGTCTCCCAACGCGCGAACCCGGCTTGCGGTCTCACCTCAGCCGTCAGCAAACATATGTGATCTGACAGCGAGGCATAGCGGGTGTTCACTGAGGGCGTCCAACAGCAAGGAGGCCATCCGTCATGGCGTTGGAAGCCCGGATTCGTGAACTCGGATCCCGCCACCAGTCCCTCGAAGAAGCCATTCAGGACGAACTGCGCAGGCCCGCCGCCGACGACATCAGGTTGAAGGAACTCAAGCGACAAAAGCTCAAGCTGAAGGAAGAGTTGGAAGCCCTGCGCGGACAGCTGCACTAGCTTCAACTCGACGATATCCCTCCCCTGACGGGGAGAGCTGAAGCCGGCGGCCAGCCGGCGAGGGTGGGAGAGCCCTTCTCGAAGAGTCCTCCCACCCGCTTTGCTATGCGCCTTTCAGGCACATTCGCTAATCGTCGGCCCTAGTCGTCGGCGTGTTCGTCTTCGAACTCGGGCTCGTGTTCGTGCTCGTCCTCGTCCTCGTGTTCGTCGTGGGCCGCGACGGGCGCCTCCGCGTCAAGGACGCCGGTCTCCGAGGCCGGCATCAGGGTCGGGCCTTCCGGCTCGACGATGCCCTTGCGCTTGTCGTCGCGGGCTTTCTTCTCGGCGGCCTTCTTGACGATGGCGTCCAGCTCCATCTGGGTCGACAGGCCCAGCGTCACCGGGTCGACCGGCTTGATGTTGGCCGAGTTCCAGTGGGTGCGGTTGCGCACCTGGTCAATGGTCGCCTTGGTGGTGCCCAGGAGCTTGGCGAGCTGGCTGTCGGCCACTTCCGGGTGGTTGCGCAGGAACCACGCGATGGCGTCCGGCCGGTCCTGGCGGCGCGAGACGGGCGTGTATTTCGGCGCCTTCTTCTGCGGCTTCAGGTACTCGGCGTGACGGCTCTTCTGGGCCACCATCCGGTGCTTGGCGTTCTTCTCGGCCGCGTCGAGCTCGTCGCGGTTGAGCTGGCCGTTGGCGATCGGGTCGGCGCCGCGGATGTCGCGCGCCACCTCGCCGTCGGCGATGCCCTTCACTTCCAGAGGGTGCAGACCGCAGAAGTCGGCGATCTGTTCGAAGGTGAGCGAGGTATTGTCCACGAGCCACACGGCGGTGGCCTTGGGCATCAGGATGTCAGTGGTCATGTCTCGTTTTCCGTGCGTCGGAAATGAAGGCGCCCGGCTTTTCGGCCGGCCATGCTTCAAAATAAAGGCGCCCGGCCTTTCGGCCGGGCTGGGTGGTGGGGAAACCTATAGGCCCCTTCCGCAAATGATTAAACCGGATTGTGGTCGCAGAGGGTTGCGCACCCTCTAAACAGTTGATCAGCCGAAGAAAATCGAACTGGAAGTCAGGCTGCTCATCGGGACGCCGACCAGGATCATCTGGTTGCCGCCGCCCATGTCGAGCACCGTGTCGGCGCCTTGCTGGCTCAGCGTGTAGGTGGTGCCGGGATCGAGCAGCACCCGGTCGCCCTCGGCCAGGCTGAAGTCGAGGACGCGGTCGATCCCCGCGTCCTGGGACCCGTGGAAGAGGTCCGCCCCGGCCCCGCCGGTGATGGTGTCATTGCCCCGGTCGCCGGACACGAAGTCGTTGCCCGCGCCGCCGTTGACCACGTCGTCGCCCTGGCCGCCGCGCACCTGGTCGTTTCCGTCGCCGCCGTCGATGGTGTCGTTGCCCAGGTTGCCCCAGACGATGTCGACGCCGGCGTCGCCGAACAGCACGTCATTGTCCTTGCCGCCCACCGAATAGTCGTCGCCGGCCCCGCCGTGGATCGTGTCGTTGCCCATGTTGCCATTGGCGTCGTCGAAGCCGGTCCCGCCGGAGATGCTGTCGTCCCCATCCTCGCCGCGGAGGTAGTTCTGGCCGGCCGTGTCGGCCACCGTGTCATTGCCGGAGCCGGCCATGATCGTGTCGTTGCCGCCGTTGCCCTGGATCGAATTGGCAAGGCTGTTGCCGTTGATCTGGTCCGAGCCGGAGCCGCCGACCGCGTTTTCGATGTCGGCATGCTGGGCGATCGTCACATTGCCGGTCAGGCCGCCCACATTGGAAAAGAAGCCGGAACGCAGATCGATGAGCTGGCTCTGGCCGTAGCCGGAGAAGTCCAGGGTGTCGTTGCCGCCCGCGTCCCAGACCGCGAAGATCGCCTTGGCGCTGCTGGACCCGAGCACATACCAGGGGGCGTCGGCGTTGGAGTTGAAGCCATAGACCGTGTCGCCGGTGCGGGTGGTCATGTTGGCGCCGTACTCGAGCTGGGCCGCGGCGATGTCGTCCAGAAGCGGGGCGGCGGAATATCGCCCGCCGAAATCGCCGCCGGTGTTGGTCTCGCTGAAGTAGCTCATCACCGTGTATTGCCGGCTGTCCTCGTAATAGGAGGCGTCCGTGGCGTAGGTGAGGGTGACGTCGGCGCTGGCGTTGTAGTCGCTCGGGTGATCCAGGCCGATCGCGTGGCCGAGCTCGTGCACCAGGACCTGGCCGCCGTAGTTCCCGATCGTCGGGCTGACGTTGTAGCCGAAGGTCGAGTTGATCCAGACGTCGCCGGCCGCCGAGCTGAAGGCGGTGCTGCCGGGGAACTCGCCGAAGGCCGCCGCGCCGGCCACGCCGGTGGTGTAGTCGCCGAACAGGATGGTGGCGTTGTCGGAGTAGGCGCTCTCGCCCGACGTCCCGAAACCCACCCGCACGAAGGTGATATTGGCCACGTCCGACCAGGCCTTGAGGGCCAGTTCCGCCTGGTTGATCTGGGCGGAGCTGAAGCGTTCGAAGCCGCCGGAATCGTCGGGCATGTTGAACGGCGCGTCGGCGCGATAGGCGTAGCTCACGGTGAACCCGACGCCCAACGCCGACGACCAGCCCGGCGAGCCGCCCACCAGGTTGCTGGCCGCCTGGTCGATGGTCATGCTCGGCTTGCCGTTGTCGCCGACGCCCGCGCGCGCGTCGGCGTTCAGCGACGCAAGCGTCCCGCCGTCAACGGCGTTGTCGGCTAGGCCTGGGGCGTAGGACGGGTCGGTCGGCATCGCGGCCTCTCTAGCAGACCCATCCCTGTTCAATCCCTTACGGATAGAGTGAATCTATCGCAATCTCAGGGAGTTGCGACCGATGCGCCCACCTGGAGGCGTCCAGCTTAGGCCTGGTCATCGTGGATTGTATACGGGCCTGTCCCTGACTCGGACGCCGGACGGTCGGTCCGCCGCCTATTCCAGCGGAACCCGGCCGACAATCTTCAGCCCATAGCCGGCCGATCCCGGCAGCACCGTCTGCGACGAGGTCAGCAACAACATGTCGCGCACGCCCAGGTCGGTGAGAATCTGCGCGCCGATGCCGTAGTCGCGCAGGATGTTTTCCGAGTGGTTGGCCTGGCCCTGGCCATAGCGTTCGGAGAGCCAGTGCGGGTTGGAATCGCGGATGAACACCGCCACCGCCGCGCCGTCATAGTCGGCGAGCTGCTTGAGCGCACGGGGCACATATTCCCGCCTGGCCTCGATCGCGCCCAGCATGTCGGTGGCCATGTCCACGCGGTGCATGCGCACCAACGTCGGCTTGTCGGCGTCGATCTTGCCCTTGGTCAGGACCACATGCTCGGTCTGGTCGATGGAGTTGCGGTAGATCACCATCCGGAAGCGGCCGCCGTAGGTGGAGTTGAACGGCGTCTCCAGCACCCGCTCGACCTGGCGCTCGGTGCGGCGGCGATAGGCGATCAGGTCGGCGATGGCCCCGATCTTCAGGCCATGCAGCTGGGCGAAGGCCACCAGGTCCGGCAGACGGGCCATGGACCCGTCGTCCTTCATCACCTCGCAGATCACGCCCGCCGGATTGAGGCCCGCCATGCGGCTGATGTCGACGGCCGCCTCGGTGTGGCCGGCGCGGACCAGCACCCCGCCGTCCTTGGCGACCAGCGGGAACACGTGGCCGGGCGAGACGATGTCGTCGGGGCCCTTGGTCGGGTCGACGGCGACCGCGATGGTGTGGGCCCGATCATGGGCCGAGATGCCGGTGGTGACGCCCTCGCGGGCCTCGATGGAGACGGTGAAGGCGGTGCCGTGACCCGACTGGTTGTCGCTGGCCATGGGCGGCAGGCGCAGCATCCGCGCCCGCTCGGCGGTGATCGACAGGCAGATCAGGCCCCGCGCGTGCTTGGCCATGAAGTTGATCTGCTCGGGCGTGGCGAACTGGGCGGGGATGATGACGTCGCCCTCGTTCTCCCGGTCCTCGGCGTCCACCAGGATGTAGGGCCGCCCGTTGCGGGCGTCCTCGATGATGTCCTCGATCGGCGAGATCGCCGAGGTGAAGGCCTCGTCGCCCATTGACTGGTCTCCGGGCGGCCCGCCGGGCGACCCCACCAAGTACGGACGCTTCATTGGCCGGCCCTCATCTTCGCGAATTCCATGACCTGCTCGGCCACCGTCGAGACCTGCCAGGCGTCCTTCGGCTCGCGCATCTCGCCGGCCTCGTCAAACAGGTCGCGGGCGTTCAACGCGGCGCCGAACGGCGTCGGCCAGCCCCGCATGGCATGTATGATCGAGCGCACCGCCATCAAGGTGGTGCCGCCCGCCTGGGCGCCGTCGGCGGTGATGATGATCCCCACCGGCTTGCCGTGGAAATAGGGCCGCTCGTCCGATCGCGTCAGCTCCAGGGTGTCGAGCGCGTTCTTCACCACCCCCGACAGCGAGCCGTGGTAGCCCGGCGTCGCCAGGATGATCCCGTCGGCGGCGCGGATCGCCTCGGCCAGCTCGGCCTGCTCGGGGCTGGGGCCGGCGGGGCCGGGATTGAAGTGCGGCAGCCGCTCCAGGAATTCCCCGCCGAACAGCTTGGTCCGCGCCCCGGCCCCCTCGGCCGAACGCAGCGCAAGACTCAGCGCACGCTCGGTGGTCGATCCGGCCCGGGGCGTGCCGCCCACGCCCACGATGTAGGGGCCCTGGCTCATGCGCTTTCGGCTTCCCTGGCGAACACCTTCTTGAGCTCGGTCTTGAGGATCTTGCCGTTGGCGTTGCGCGGCAGGGTCTCCGGCCAGAAGGCCACTTTCACCGGGACCTTGAAGCCCGCCAGCCGCTCGCGGACAAAGGCGCGCAGCTCATCCTCGGTCGCGCTGGCGCCGGGCTTCAGGTGAACCACGGCGCCCGGCTCCTCGCCCAGCGTCTTGTGCGGGATGCCTACCAGGGCCGCGTCCATCACAGCCGGGTGCTCATAGAGGACGTTCTCGACCTCCACGCAGTAGATGTTCTCGCCGCCGCGGATCAGCATGTCCTTGGCCCGGTCGATGATGAACAGGAAGCCTTCCTCGTCGATCCGCGCCAGGTCGCCGGTGCGCAACCAGCCGTCCTGGAAGGTCTCGGCCGTGGCCTCGGGCTTGTTCCAGTAGAGCTTCACCACCTGCGGGCCCTTGCACCAGAGCTCGCCCACCGCACCGGCCGGCAGGATGGTCTTGCCGTCCGCCGGATCGCGCACGTGCATCTCGCCCACCGGCGCGGCGGGGCCGGCGCTGTCGGGGCGGTTCTCGTAGTCCTTGCCCAGATGCGAGGTGAAGGTGGCCGTGGTCTCAGTCATGCCCCAGCCGTTGCCGGGCGCGGAGCCCGGGAAGGTCTCGGCGATCTTGCGCACCAGTTCCGGCGCCGACGGCGCGCCGCCATAGGTCACCGCCACCAGGGACGACAGGTCGTACTGAGTCCGCGCCGGATGCTCGATGAGCTGCCAGGCAATGGTCGGCACCCCGCCGGTGGAGGAGACCTTCTCCCGCTCGATCAGCCGCATGGCCGGCTCGGCGTCCCAGCGTCGCATCAGCACGATCTTGCCGCCGCCGTTCATCGTCGGGCCGAGCGTCGCTGACAGCCCGGTGGCGTGGAAGAACGGCACCACCAACAGGGTCACCCGCTGCGGGATCTTGTGCGGATCGCTCTCCGGCAGCGGCTCGCCGGCGCGCAGGAAGTTACGCGCGGCCGAGATGCCGCCCGCCCCGATGTTCGAGGTCATGTTGCGGTGCGTGCCCAGCGCGCCCTTCGGCCGGCCGGTGGTGCCGGAGGTGTAGAGGATCGTCGCGTCGTCCTCCGGCCCGAGCTCCACGTCGGGCAAAGGCTGGTCGGGCAGGTCGCCCCAACTGTTCACGGCGCCGATCGTGTCCTCGAGCCGGCGCACGCGGGGATCAGCGTGATCGGCGCTCAGGCGCGCGGCGTAGATCACCCTCAGGTCGGGCAGGTTCGGCAGGTGATCGGCCAGACGCTCCAGCCGCTCGTCATCGACGATCAGCACCTTGGATCCGGAATCCGCCAGGCCGTACTCCAGCTCCGCGCCGGTCCACCAGGCGTTCAGCGGGGTCACGATGGCGCCCGCGAGGACGCCGGCGAAGAAGGCCACCGGCCATTCCGGCAGGTTGCGCATCACCACCGCCACCCGGTCGCCTTTGCGGACCCCGTCGGCCTGCAGCTGGCGGGCGAGCGCGATCGTGGCCCGCGAAAACGCCTCGTAGGTCGCCCGGTCGTCATCGAGCACCAGGAACTCGCGGTCGGCGAAGGCGCGGCCATTGAGGAACACATCGCGCAGGGTCGGCGGGGCGTTCTTCCAGACCTTGGTCAGGATCCCGCGGATCGGGATTTCCTCGATCTCGAACCGCTCACCGGGAGCGGTCAGCCGGGCATGGGCCTCGGCGATCGACATGACGGGCCAGGACTTGGCGGTCTCACTCACCTTGAAGACACCTCTAGCTAGGGCCGGCGACAGGACCGGGCCATAGAACATTTCCGCAGCGGCAGCGAAGGGAACCATAAATCCCCTTTCGGCCTTGATAGCCCACAACTTCAACGGCCTGCAGGCGGATCGTTGCCGGCTAACAAGACATCGAGCCTCAAGTCCAGCATGCGCAAGATGATGATGGCGCTCGGCCTGACCTGGCCCGCGCCGCCCCGCCATAACGACGAGGAAGACCCTCGCGCCCTGATCGACGAACTGATGGCCGGGCCCGTCAAGAGCCGCCCGCGCATCGTCGTCGTCGGCGACGACGCCGTCTCCGGCATCAATCCCGCGCCCTCCTTCAGAGACCAGGCCGGGCCCGGCGCCTAGGCCGACGCCTTGTCCTTGCGACTGGCGTAGGCGTCCTTCAGCTCCCCCAGTTCCTTGGCGTACTTCTCGTGGGCCGCCTCGCGCAGCTTGGGGATGTGGTAGGCCGGGAACAGGTCGTTGTCGGGGGTGAAGTCCTTCAGCACCTGCTTGGCCAGCGTCACTTTGTGCACCTCGGTCGGCCCGTCGGCGATCCCCATCACCAGCGATGACGTCACCATGTGCATGAACGGCATCTCGTTGGAGACGCCCAGCGCGCCGTGCAGGTGGGCGGCCTTGGTGGCGATGTCGTTGTAGACCTTGGGCATCATCACCTTGATGGCGGCGATGTCCTTGCGGACCATCTGGTAGTCTT
>Ga0105248_10001208_pt1 | contig 28863 bp, 30 predicted proteins | sample KBSS34metaG_FD_81524 | JGI IMG/M metagenome (GOLD analysis project Ga0105248, IMG submission 81524) | Switchgrass rhizosphere microbial communities from Kellogg Biological Station, Michigan, USA - KBS S3-4 metaG | ecosystem: Host-associated > Plants > Roots > Rhizosphere > Soil | place... | reverse complement strand
GCGCGCGCAATATCTGCGCGTGCTGTTCGCCGAGCTGACCCGCATCTGCAACCATATGCTCAACCTCGGCAGCCATGTCATGGACGTCGGGGCGATGACGCCGAACCTGTGGCTGTTCGAGATCCGCGAGGATTGCCTCAACTTCTTCGAGCGCGCGAGCGGCGCCCGCATGCACGCGGCCTGGTTCCGCCCCGGCGGCGTCCATCAGGATGTCCCGCTCAAGCTGCTGACCGACATCGCCGACTGGCTCGACACCCGCCTGCCGCGGCTGTTCGAGGACGCGATCAGCCTTGTCGCCGACAACCGCATCTTCAAGCAGCGCAATGTCGACATCGGCGTGGTCAGCCGCGACGATGCGATCGCCTGGGGCTTTTCCGGACCGATGATCCGTGCGGCCGGCATCCCCTGGGATATCCGCAAGTCGCAGCCTTATGACGTCTACGACCGTATGGATTTCGAGATCCCGGTCGGCACCAAGGGCGACTGCTACGACCGCTTCATGGTGCGCGTCGAGGAAGTGCGGCAATCGGCGCGGATCATGAAGCAGTGCCTGACCGAGATGCCCGAGGGCGAGATCGCCAGCCTCGACCGCAAGGTCGTGCCGCCCAAGCGCGGCGAGATGAAGCGCTCGATGGAAGCGCTGATCCACCATTTCAAGCTCTATACCGAGGGCTTCCACGTTCCCGCGGGCGACGTCTATGTCGCGACCGAGAGCCCCAAGGGCGAGTTCGGCGTCTATCTCGTCTCCGACGGCAGCAACAAACCCTATCGCTGCAAGATCCGGCCGACCGCGTTCAGCCATCTCCAGGCGATGGATTTCATGATGAAGGGCCACATGCTGGCCGACACCACCGCCGTCCTCTCGGCGATCGACGTCGTGTTCGGGGAGTGCGACCGGTGAGCGAGGTGAGGCAAGGCTTTTTCCTGTGTTCAGCCGCTTGGGTCGCGCTCCAGACGGCTAGCAGCTTTGGCATCGATACGGCCGAGGTGATTTTCGGCGGAGGAATGGTTGCCTTTGCGGTTGTGGGCATCGTGAGAGCCGCTTGCCGGCGGAATAGGAAAAAGAAGGCCAGCCTAATCAATGTCTGACGCAGCCCATATCCCCGACGAAGCCGAGACTCGTGCTCGCTGGGGCGGTTTCGCCTGGACGGCGGACAACGCCGCGCAGGCCGAGAAGATCATCGCGCGCTATCCGCCGGGGCGGCAGCAATCGGCGGTGATGCCGCTGCTCGATCTCGCGCAGCGGCAGGTCGGCACCGAGACCGGCACCCAGGGCTGGCTGCCGATCCCGGTGATGGAATATATCGGCCAGCAGCTCGGCATGGCCTATATTCGCGTGCTCGAGGTTGCGAGCTTCTACACCATGTATAATCTCGCGCCGGTCGGCCGCTACCATGTCCAGGTGTGCGGGACGACGCCCTGCATGCTGCGCGGCTCGGACGATGTGCTCGACGCCTGCTATAAGAAGGGCCTGAAGAAGGGCGCGACCACCCCCGATGGCCTCTTCACGCTGACCGAGGTCGAGTGCCTCGGCGCCTGCGCCAACGCGCCGATGGTCCAGATCAACGACGATAATTACGAGGATCTGACCTTCGAGACGACGACGGCGATCCTCGACGCGCTGGCGAGGGGCGAGCAGCCCAAGATCGGCCCGCAGATCGACCGGAAGACGAGCTGTCCCGAGGGCGGGCCGACGACGCTCACCGAAATGGTCTCTGAAAATCATGATTACAGGGGCCGCTGGAATGCGCCGGCATGAGCGGGCTGATCGCGATCATCGTCACGATCGTCGTGGCGATCATATTGCTCAAGCTGGCGTTCAAGCTGCTCGGAATCCTGATCGCGGTTGCGATCGGCGTCGCGGTCTATTTCATCGCGGCGAAATTCTTCGGGAAGACGGTATGAGCCGCGCCATCATTCTTTCCGTCATGCCAGCGAAGGCTGGCATCTCAGCCGGCATGGGCGCGCGCTTGCCGCACGAGATCCCAGCCTTCGCTGGGATGACGATCTGGGGGGATCGTCATGCTTGACGACAAGGATCGCATCTTCACCAATGTCTACGGCTTCCAGCCGTGGACCCTCGAGGCGGCGCGCAAGCGCGGCGACTGGGACGACACCAAGGCGCTGCTCGCGCGCGGGCCTGACCGGATCATCGAGGACATCAAGGAATCGGGGCTGCGCGGGCGCGGCGGGGCGGGCTTCCCGACCGGCATGAAGTGGAGCTTCATGCCCAAGGAGCCCAGGCCCGGCAAGCCGAGCTTCCTGGTGATCAACGCCGACGAATCCGAGCCCGGATCGTGCAAGGACCGTGAGATCATCCGCCACGATCCGCACAAGCTGATCGAAGGCGCGCTGGTCGCGGGCTTCGCGATGCGCGCGCGCGCGGCCTATATCTATATTCGCGGCGAGTTCATCTATGAGGCGAAGGTGCTCTTCGCTGCCGTCGAGGAGGCCTATGCCGCCGGGCTGCTCGGCAAGAATGCCGCGGGCTCGGGCTATGATTTCGACGTCTTCGTCCATCGCGGCGCGGGGGCCTATATCTGCGGCGAGGAAACCGCGCAGATCGAGAGCCTGGAAGGCAAGAAGGGCCAGCCGCGCCTGAAGCCGCCTTTCCCGGCGGGCGCGGGCCTCTATGGTTGTCCGACCACGGTCAACAATGTCGAATCGATCGCGGTCGCACCGACCATCCTGCGCCGCGGCGCGAGCTGGTTCGCGGGGATCGGGCGCGAGGGCAACAAGGGCACCAAGCTCTTCCAGATCTCGGGCCATGTGAACAAGCCGTGCGTGGTCGAAGAGGCGATGGGCATCTCGTTCGAAGAGCTGATCGAGAAGCATGCAGGCGGCATTCGCGGCGGCTGGGACAATCTGCTCGCGGTAATTCCGGGCGGCTCTTCGGTGCCGCTGGTCCCCGCCGCGCAGATCAAGGACGCGCCGATGGACTTCGACGGCCTGAAGGCACTGGGCTCCGGCCTCGGCACCGCCGCCGTCATCGTCATGGACAAGTCGACCGACATCGTCCGCGCGATCAGCCGGCTCAGCTATTTCTACAAGCATGAGAGCTGCGGCCAGTGCACGCCATGCCGCGAGGGCACCGGCTGGATGTGGCGGGTGATGGAGCGGCTGCGCACGGGCGACGCGGCGGTCGAGGAGATCGACATTCTGCTCGACGTCACCAAGCAGGTCGAGGGCCACACCATCTGCGCATTGGGCGACGCGGCCGCCTGGCCGATCCAGGGCCTGCTGCGCCATTTCCGCCCCGAGGTCGAACGCCGCATCGCCGAACGCGGCAATGCGGGCGGGACGATGATGGAGGCGGCGGAGTGAAGGCGAAGATTCTGGGCACACTTCTCGTGGCGGCGCTGGTCGCCCCGCCCGCCGAGACGGAGCCACCCACCGGATCGCGGCTGGGCGAACGGCTGAAGCCGGGTCATCCGCGCGCGGATCAGGACGCTGTCCGAACAGGCCATCGACTGGCCACATGCCTCTATCTGAAGCGCACCGCCGAGGTCGTCCGTTTTCTGAACACAGTCTCTGATGAGGAGAGCAGGCGATACGCGCGCACTCTTTCGCGGTCGATCGAGTGTAGTAGCGTTACACTGTCCGATCCCGATTTCGTCGAAGGCACTGCGGTCGGCACCTCGTCCGATGTTTGGCGGGGTATGTTGGCGGAAGCTGCGCTCGGCAAGATGGGCCATGATATTGCTCTGGAGGCGCTCCCCACCTCGGTGGATTATCGGCGTGACTGGTTTGCCGTGACAGGACGGCCGGCTGCCGTCGACGAAATGGCGGTGTGCACCGCGGACCGGGATCCCGCGGGTGTGCGCGCGTTGATGGCGACGACGCCCGAAGCTCCCGAGGAGCGTGTCGCGGTGCAGGCGCTGTCGCCGACGCTTGGCCCTTGTCTGCCCCAGGGTGCCACATTGAAGGCCAATCGCCTATCGCTGCGAGCCGCGCTCGCCGAGGCTCTGTATCACCGCGCCGTCGCGCCACCGCGCGCGGCCGCGCCGGCGACACGATGATGGAGGCGACGGAGTGAAGTCCATCACTGCCTTCAATAGCCCTCTCCCTCAGGGAGCATCACGCCGGTCATGCCCCCAGCATGACCTAAACGATGCGGGGCATCGTTTACCTGATGCTGGTCGGGTGAGGGTGTCCGACATTCGTTGCGGCCACAGCCGGCCGTCCACGCTCGGGCTTCGCCCTCGCTCCCCCTCACCCCGACCCTCTCCCCGCCGGGGAGCGGGAGGTATGACGACGGAATCTCTCCATGCCTAAACTCACCGTAGACGGGATCGAAGTCGAAGTCCCCGCGGGCGCCACGGTGCTCCAGGCGTGCGAAGCCGCGGGCAAGGAGATTCCCCGCTTCTGCTACCATGAGCGGCTGTCGATCGCGGGCAATTGCCGGATGTGCCTCGTCGAGGTGAAGCCCGGGCCGCCCAAGCCGCAGGCGTCCTGCGCGCTGCCCGCCGCTGACAAGCAGGAGGTGTTCACCCAGTCGCCGATGGTCAAGAAGGCCCGCGAGGGGGTGATGGAGTTCCTGCTCATCAACCACCCGCTCGATTGCCCGATCTGCGACCAGGGCGGCGAGTGCGACCTGCAGGATCAGTCGATCGCCTATGGCAAGGGGCAGAGCCGCTTCCATGAGAACAAGCGCGCGGTCACCGACAAATATATGGGGCCGATCGTCAAGACGACGATGACGCGCTGCATCCAGTGCACCCGCTGCGTGCGCTTTGCCGAGGAGGTCTCGGGGGTCGAGGAGATCGGCGCGATCTACCGCGGCGAGAATATGCAGATCACCTCCTATCTCGAACAGGCGGTGACGAGCGAGCTTTCGGGCAATGTCGTCGATCTGTGCCCGGTCGGCGCGCTGACGTCGAAGCCTTATGCGTTCGAGGCACGTCCGTGGGAGCTCAAGAAGACCCCCGGCATAGACGTGATGGACGCGGTCGGCACCAATGTCCGCTTCGATAGCCGCGGCCGACAGGTGCTGCGCGTGCTGCCGCGGATCAACGAGGACGTGAACGAGGAATGGGCGTCGGACAAGACGCGCCACGCGGTAGATGGGCTGGTCCGCCGCCGGCTCGACCGGCCCTATGTCCGCAAGGCCGGCAAGCTGGTCGAGGCGAGCTGGGCCGAGGCCTTCGCCGCGATCAAGGCGGTCAAGGCCGGCAGCTCGGCCGCCGCGATCGCGGGCGACCAGCTCGATTGCGAGACGATGTACGCCGCCAAGGCGCTGCTCGCGCAGATGGGCTCGACGCTGCTCGAAGGCCGTCAGACCGGGATGGACTATGACGTGTCCAATCTCGCCGCGGTCAACTTCAACAGCACGATCGCCGGGATCGAGACCGCCGATGCGGTGCTGATCGTCGGTTCGAACCTGCGCTGGGAGGCGCCGCTGATCAACACGCGCGTGCGCAAGGCGGTCAAGCGCAGCGCCGCGGTGTTCGCGATCGGCGAGCAAGTGAACCTCACCTATCCGGTCGAATGGCTCGGCAATGATCTCGGCCTGCTCGGCAAGCTTCCGTCGGCGGTGACCGACGCCTTCGCCAAGGCACAGCGGCCCGCGTTGATCCTCGGCGGCGGCGGGCTCAAGGCCGGCGCGCAGGGCGCGACGCTCGCGCTCGTGGCGGGCCTCGGGCTGATCAAGGGCGATTGGAATGGCTATAATGTCGTCCATCTCGCCGCGGCGCGGATGGGCGGACTGATGCTCGGCTACGGCCAGAAGGGCGGGCTCGCCGATCTGGTCGCTGCCGCGCCCAAGCTGCTGTTCCTGCTCGGCGCCGACGATGTCGACGTCGCCGGCTTCGGCAAGAGCTTCAAGGTCTATATCGGCCACCATGGCGACGCGGGCGCTGCGGCTGCCGACGTCGTGCTGCCCGGCGCGGCCTATACCGAGAAGCCCGGAACCTATGTGAACACCGAAGGGCGCGTCCAGCGCAGCGACCGCGCGGTGTTCCCGCCGGGCGATGCGCGTGAGGACTGGGCGATCCTGCGCGCGCTCAGCGACGTGCTCGGGCACAAGCTGCCGTTCGACAGCTTCGATGCGCTGCGCGCGGCGATGGCCGCCGAGGTGCCCGATCTGGGGGTCGAGGGGCTTGCCGATTATGCATGGGCGCCGCCAAAGCTGGCTGCCGCCGTTTCGGGCCCGGTCTCCTATCCGATCAAGGACTTCTACCTGACCAACCCGATCGCGCGCGCGAGCGACACGATGCAGCGCTGCTCGGCCGAGCTGCTCCACGGGCAGAGCTTCGCGGAGGCGGCGGAATGAGCCTTCAACTCGCTCTCGTCATCCCAGCGAAGGCTGGGATCTCATACGGCAAGGACGGTCTGCGATCTCCTGAGACCCCAGCCTTCGCTGGGGTGACGGCAGGGGAGTCGATCGAATGACTGCGCTGTTCCAGCATTGGGGCCTGTCGTTCGAATGGGCGTGGTTCACCTCGACGATCATCGGCATCCTTGTGATCGCGCTGCCGCTGATGCTCGCGGTCGCGATGACCATTTATACCGATCGCAAGATCTGGGCAGCGATGGCGCTGCGGCGCGGGCCCAATGTCGTCGGCCCCTGGGGGCTGCTGCAGAGCTTCGCCGACGGGCTCAAGGTGTTCCTGCAGGAGACGATCGTCCCCGCGGCCGCCAACAAGGGATTGTTCATCCTGGCCCCGATCATCACCTTCACGGTCGCGCTGATCGTCTGGGCGGTGATCCCCTTCGCCCCCGGGGTCGTGCTGGCCGACATCAATGTCGGGTTGCTCTACGTGCTCGCCGCCTCGTCGATCGGGGTGTACGGCGTGATCATCGCCGGCTGGGCGTCGAACTCCAAATATCCATTCTACTCGGCGCTGCGCGCGGCCGCGCAGATGGTGAGCTACGAGGTCTCGATCGGCTTCGTGCTGATCTCGGTGGTGCTGTGGACCGGCAGCTTCAACATGTCGGCGATCATCGAGGGGCAGCGCGCGCATATTTTCGGGTTTATCAACGGCTATGGCTTCAATCCGCTGCTGTTCCCGATGGCGGTGGTGTTCCTGATCTCGTCGATGGCCGAGACCGCGCGGGCGCCGTTCGACCTGACCGAGGCCGAGAGCGAACTGGTGGCGGGCTATCAGACCGAATATTCGTCGATGGCGTTCGCGCTCTACTGGCTCGGCGAATATGCCAATGTGCTGCTGATGTGCGGATTGAACGCGATCCTGTTCTGGGGCGGCTGGCTGCCCCCGGTCGACTGGGCGCCGCTCTACATGGTGCCGGGCATCATCTGGTTCTTCGCCAAGCTGTTCTTCTTCTTCTTCGTCTTCTCCTGGGTGAAGGCGACGGTGCCGCGCTACCGCTACGACCAGCTGATGCGGCTGGGCTGGAAGATCTTCCTGCCGCTGTCGCTGTTCTGGGTGGTCCTTGTCTCGGGGTGGCTGATGCTCACCCGCTACGGAGTGTTCTGATGAGCGTCGCGCACATCATCAAGTCGTTCACGCTCTGGGAGTTCGTGAAAGCGCACTGGCTGACCCTGAAATATTTCTTCAAGGCCAAGGCGACGATCAACTATCCGTTCGAGAAGAATCCGCTCTCCCCGCGCTTCCGCGGCGAGCATGCGCTGCGCCGCTATCCCAACGGCGAGGAGCGCTGCATCGCGTGCAAGCTGTGCGAGGCGGTCTGCCCCGCGCAGGCGATCACGATCGAGGCCGAGCCGCGTGACGACGGCTCGCGCCGCACGACGCGCTACGACATCGACATGACCAAGTGCATCTACTGCGGTTTCTGCCAGGAAGCCTGCCCGGTCGATGCGATCGTCGAGGGGCCCAATTTCGAATATTCAACCGAGACCCGCGAGGAGCTGATCTACGACAAGGCCAAGCTCCTCTCCAACGGCGACCGCTGGGAACCCGCGATCGCCGCGAACCTTGCCGCCGATGCACCATATCGGTAATGGCCGCCAAGCTTTCATACGCCAAGCAAACCCTCCGTTCGCCCCGGGCGAGGTCGAGGGGCACCGCCGAGCGTCAGCGAGGTGCCTTCACTTCGTTCAGGCAGGTGTCTCGACTTCGCTCGACACGAACGGGGATGTGAGGGTTCCGTGATCCAGACCATCGCCTTCTATCTGTTCGCCACGCTGGTGATCGCCTCGGCGACGCTGACCATCCTGGCGCGCAATCCGGTGCACAGCGTGCTGTGGCTGATCCTCGCCTTCTTCAACGCGGCCGGGCTGATGCTGCTGGTCGGGGCCGAGTTCATCGCGATGCTGCTGGTGATCGTCTATGTCGGCGCGGTCGCCGTGCTGTTCCTGTTCGTGGTGATGATGCTCGACATCGACTTCGCCGAACTGCGCGCGGGCTTCGCCCAATATCTGCCGTTCGGCGTGCTGCTGGTGATCGTGCTCGCCGCCGAGATGATCTTCGCGGTCGGCGCCTGGACGGCGGGCGGGGTCGACATGGCCGCGCGGGTCGCGCCGACGCCGCAGGAGGTGCCCAATATCGAGGCGCTCGGCACGCTGATCTACACGCGCTACCTCTATATTTTCGAGGGCGCCGGGCTCGTGCTGCTGGTCGCGCTGATCGGCGCGATCGTGCTCACCCACCGCATCCGGGGCGGCACCAAGGTGCAGAAGATCGAGGCGCAGAACATGCGCCGTCCCGAGGATGCGACCCGCAACGTCAAGCCGGCCGTCGGCCAGGGGGTGGAGCTATGATCCTTCGACAAGCCCAGGACGAGCGGTCCAGCGGAGCGCTGCGCGCATGATCGGGTTGCAACATTATCTGGTGGTCAGCGCCATCCTGTTCGTGATGGGGGTGTTCGGCATCTTCCTCAACCGCAAGAATGTGATCATCATCCTGATGGCGATCGAGCTGATCCTGCTGTCGGTGAACATCAACCTCGTCGCCTTTTCGGCCTATCTCGGCGATCTGGTCGGCCAGGTGTTCGCGATGTTCGTGCTCACCGTCGCGGCCGGCGAAGCCGCGATCGGGCTCGCCATCCTCGTCATCTATTTCCGCGGCCGCGGCACGATCGCGGTCGACGACATCAACCGGATGAAGGGGTGATCGCCGGAATGTCCTCCACGCCCATTCTTTCGTCATCCCGGCGCAGGCCGGGATCCATTAGCGCTGGGTTTGCGGACGGAGCGACCCGCTTTTCGCGTGAACCGGCTGGTCTGCGTGCACGGATTCCGGCTTCCGCCGGGACGACGCTTGTGGGTGTGGCCGCATGATCAAGCTCATCGTCTTCCTGCCGCTGCTCGCCGCGATCGTCGCGGGGCTCGGCAATCGCATGCTCGGCAATGTCGCGGCCAAGAGCCTCACCACCGGGGCGCTGTTCGTCTCTTGCGCGCTGAGCTGGCCGATCTTCATCGGCTTCCTCGCCGGCGGAACGACTGCCTATGTCGAACCGGTGCTCACCTTCATCCGGTCAGGCGCGCTCGAGGTAAGCTGGGCGCTGCGCGTCGATGCGCTGACCGCGGTGATGCTGGTGGTGGTGACGAGCGTGTCGAGCCTCGTCCACCTCTACAGCTGGGGCTATATGGCCGAGGACGACAGCCAGCCGCGCTTTTTCGCCTATCTGTCCCTGTTCACCTTCGCGATGCTGATGCTGGTAACCGCGGACAGCCTGGTGCAGATGTTCTTCGGCTGGGAAGGGGTCGGCCTCGCCTCCTATCTGCTGATCGGTTTCTGGTATCACAAGCCCTCGGCCAATGCCGCGGCGATCAAGGCGTTTGTGGTCAACCGCGTCGGCGATTTCGGCTTCTCGCTCGGCATCTTCGGCACCTTCCTGGTGTTCGGCACGGTTTCGATTCCCGCCATCCTGGCGGCGGCGCCCGGCTATGCGGGCGCGTCGATCGGCTTCCTCGGGATGCGGGTCGATCTGATGACGCTGCTCTGCCTGTTGCTGTTCGTCGGCGCGATGGGCAAATCGGCGCAGCTCGGGCTTCACACCTGGCTGCCCGACGCGATGGAAGGCCCGACGCCGGTGTCGGCGCTGATCCACGCCGCGACGATGGTGACCGCCGGCGTGTTCATGGTGTGCCGCCTGTCGCCGATGTTCGAGGTCAGCCCCACCGCGATGCATGTCGTGACCTATGTCGGCGCGGCCACCGCCTTTTTCGCCGCGACCGTCGGCACGACCCAGACCGACATCAAGCGCGTCATCGCCTATTCGACCTGTTCGCAGCTCGGCTATATGTTCATGGCGGCGGGCGTCGGCGCCTATGGCGCGGCGATGTTCCACCTGTTCACCCATGCCTTCTTCAAGGCGCTGCTGTTCCTCGGCGCGGGATCGGTGATCCACGCGATGCATCATGAGCAGGACATGCGCTATTATGGCGGGCTCAGGAAGCATATCCCGATCACCTTCTGGGCGATGACCGCGGGAACGCTGGCGATCACCGGGGTCGGCGTTGCGGGGCTGTTCGGTTTCGCGGGCTTCTATTCGAAGGACGCGATCATCGAGGCGGCCTTCGCCAATGGATCGCCCTCAGCGGGGATCGCCTTCGCGGTCGGTGTGTTCGCGGCGCTGCTGACGAGCTTTTACTCGTGGCGGCTGGTCTTCCTCACCTTCTTCGGCGCGCCGCGCTGGGCCGGGTCCGAGCATATCCAGCATGCGGTGCATGATGCGCACGGCCATGGCCATCACGAGGCGCCTTCGGACGAAGATGCCGGGCACGAGCCCGATGCGCACGGTGCGCACGGCCATGCGCATGCGGTCGAGGGCGACGCCGGCTATCATCCGCACGAAAGCCCCGCGTCGATGCTGATCCCGCTGATCGCGCTGTCGGTCGGCGCGATCTTCGCGGGCTGGTATTTCGCGCCCTGGTTCCTCGATGCCGAGCAGGGCGGCATCTTCTGGGCGGGCAGCATCGCCTTCAACGAGCATCTGATGCATGCGATGCACGGCATCCCCGAGCTCGCCAAATTGTCGGCGACGATCGTGATGGCGCTCGGCTTCCTGATCGCGCTGTGGGCCTATGTGCTCGACCGTTCGATCCCGGCGCGCTTCACCTCGCAATTCCGCGTGCTCTACGATTTCCTGCTCCACAAATGGTATTTCGACGAACTCTATCATTATCTGTTCGTCGTGCCGGCCTTCTGGCTCGGGCGCGTGCTGTGGAAGAAAGGCGACCAGGGCACGATCGACCGCTTCGGCCCGAACGGCATCGCCGCGGTGGTGGCGGGCACCGGCGCCTTGGCGCGCCGGGCGCAGTCCGGATATCTTTATACTTATGCGCTGGTGATGCTGCTCGGCCTGGCGGCCGCCGCGACCTGGGCGATGGTGGGCTGACGCAATGGGCTTTCCGATCCTTTCCCTGATGATCGCGCTGCCGCTGGTCGGGGCGCTGGCCTGCCTCTTCGCCGGCGCGCGCGCTGCGCGCTGGATCGCGCTCGCCGCGACGATGGCCGATCTGGCGCTCGGCGTGCTGCTGTGGAATCGCTACGAAATCGGCGGGCCGCAATGGCAGTTCACCGAGCATGTCGCGCTGTTCGGCCGCTTCGCCTGGGCGCTCGGCATCGACGGCATCGCGCTGCTGCTGATCGTGCTGTCGGTGTTCCTGATGCCGATCTGTATCGCGGCGTCATGGGAAGCGATCGAGAAGCGCGTGCCCGAATATATGGCGGCTTTCCTGCTGATGGAAACGCTGATGATCGGCGTGTTCGCGGCGCAGGACCTGTTCCTCTTCTACATCTTCTTCGAAGCGGGCCTGATCCCGATGTACCTGATCATCGGCATCTGGGGTGGTGCGGACCGCATCTACGCGAGCTACAAATTCTTCCTCTACACGCTGCTCGGCTCGGTGCTGATGCTGATCGCGATGCTGTGGATGGCCAATCAAGCGGGCAGCACCGACATCCCCACGCTGATGGCCTATGATTTCCCGGCATCGGCGCAGACCTGGCTGTTTCTCGCCTTCTTCGCCTCGTTCGCGGTCAAGATGCCGATGTGGCCGGTCCACACCTGGCTGCCCGACGCCCATGTCCAGGCGCCGACCGCGGGCTCGGTGATCCTCGCCGGCGTGCTGCTCAAGATGGGCGGCTACGGCTTCGTCCGCTTCTCGCTGCCGATGTTCCCGATCGCCTCGGCCGAGCTGATGTGGCTCGTGATGGGGCTGTCGATGGTCGCGGTGATCGCGACCTCGCTGATCGCGCTGGTCCAGGAGGACATGAAGAAGCTGATCGCCTATTCGTCGGTCGCTCACATGGCTTTCGTCACGATCGGCCTGTTCGCGTTCAACCGGCAGGGGATCGAAGGCGCGCTGATGGTGATGCTCGGCCATGGCCTGGTCTCGGGGGCGCTGTTCCTGTGCGTCGGGGTGATCTACGATCGCCTGCACACCCGCGAAATATCGCGCTATGGCGGGCTTTCGAACAATATGCCGCAATATGCGCTGCTGTTCCTGCTGTTCACGATGGCCTCGGTCGGCTTGCCGGGCACCAGCAACTTCATCGGCGAATTCCTGGCGCTGGTGGGCGCTTATGAGATTTCGAGCTGGGTGGCGTTCGTGGCGACCACCGGCGTGATCCTCGGCGCGGCCTATATGCTCTACCTCTACGCGCGGGTCGCCTATGGCGCGTCGCGCAACGCCGACGCCGCGGCGATGCCCGATCTTTCGGCGCGCGAACTGGCGATGCTCGTCCCGATCGCGCTCGCGGTCCTGTGGATGGGGGTCTATCCCGAAAGCTTCCTCGCGCCGATGCGCAACGATGTCGGCGCGGTCCTCGCCCGGCTCGCGCCGGCGGCGCCGCATGGCGACGCCCGGGTGGCGATGGGCAAGGCCCCGGCCGCGGCCGACTCTGACCATAGCGCGGAGGCGCACCCATGATCCCGATGACCGCCTCGCTCGCTCTCACCATGCCCGAGCTGATCCTGTCGATCGGGGGGATGCTGCTGCTGATGGTCGCGGCCTTTGGCGGCGACGGGCTGACCCGCGCGATCGGCTGGGGCGCGGTCGCGCTGTTCGGCGCGGCGGGCTTCGCGCTGCTCGGACCCGCCGGCAATGGCGGTCCCGGCTTCGACGGCCTCTATATCGCCGACAGCTTCGCGGCCTTCGCCAAGCTGCTGATCTATATCGCCGCGGCGGTTTCGGTGTTGATCGCCCCGGGCTTCTTCGGCCGCGCGGGCCAGCTGCGCGCCGAATATCCGATCCTGATCCTGTTCTCCGCGGTCGGCATGGGGATGATGGTGTCGGCGGGCGACCTGCTCACCCTCTATGTCGGGCTCGAGCTGCAGTCGCTGTCGGCCTATGTGCTGGCCAGCTTCATGCGCCGCGACGCGCGTTCGGCCGAGGCCGGGCTCAAATATTTCGTGCTGGGGGCGCTCGCAAGCGGCATCCTGCTCTACGGCATCTCGCTGCTCTACGGCTTCACCGGGACCACGTTGTTCGCGGGCATCTCGGACGCGCTCGCGCGTGGGATGACGACCGGCCAGCTGTTCGGCATGGTGTTCGTGCTCGCGGGCCTCGCCTTCAAGATCTCGGCGGTGCCGTTCCACATGTGGACCCCCGACGTCTACGAAGGCGCGCCGACGCCGGTCACGGCATTCTTCGCCTCGGCGCCCAAGGTCGCGGGCATGGCGCTGTTGATGCGGGTCGCGGTCGACGCGATGGGTCCGGGCACCGACGCCTGGCGGCAGATCGTGATCTTCTCGGCGCTCGCCTCGACGATCCTCGGCGGCGTGGCGGCGATCGGGCAGAGCAATTTCAAGCGGCTGCTCGCTTATTCGTCGATTAACAATGTCGGCTTCGCGCTGTTCGGACTCGCCGCGGGCACCGCCGAGGGCGTCGCCGCGACGATGACCTATATGGCGGTCTATATCGCGATGACGCTCGGCAGCTTCCTTTGCGTGCTGCAAATGCGCGGAGCCGATGGCGAGCCGGTCGAGTCGATCGCCAGCCTGTCGGGGCTGTCGCGTTCGCGCCCCGGCCTTGCGGCGGCGCTCGCGATATTCATGTTCAGCCTCGCCGGGATTCCGCCGCTGTTCGGCTTCTGGCCCAAATTCCTGGTGTTCGACGCGCTCGTCCGGGCGGGCTTCTGGCCGCTCGCGATGATCGGCATCGCCACCTCGGTGATCGGCGCCTTCTATTATCTCAAGATCGTCAAGACGATGTATTTTGACGATCCGGCGCCGGCCTATGCGGCGGGCGATTCGAAGATCGAGGGCGGGCTGATCCTGGTGTCGGCGCTCGCGGTGTCGCCGCTCGGCTATCTGGCGATACCCTTGCTCGACGTCTCCAGCATGGCGGCCGCGCGGTCGCTGTTCTGATCCGGGTTGCCGGGGCGACGCTCGATTTGTCGATGGGAATCGGATCTTGAGCTCCTCTTTGCCCATCCATCATGTCGCGACCACGGTCTCGACCAACGACGACATGGCCGCGCTTGCGCGGGGCGGCGCGCCCGAAGGCGCATGGCTGCGCGCCGATCGCCAGGAGGGCGGGCGCGGGCGGCAGGGGCGGCGCTGGGTCTCGCCGCCGGGCAACCTCTATGCAAGCACGCTGGTGCGCCCGATCGCCGGGGATCCCCCAGCACCGACGCTGGCGCTGGTCGCGGCGCTCGCGCTCGACGCGCTGCTCCAGGGCTGGCTTGCGCCCGACCGGCTGAGGATCAAATGGCCCAACGACGTGCTTGTCGACGGCGCCAAGATCTCGGGGATATTGCTCGAGGGCGTGGACGATGCGGTGATCGTCGGGATCGGCGTCAATCTCGCCCATCATCCCGAGGAGGTCGAGCGATCGGCGACGTGTCTCGCCGCGCTCGGGCTGCCGGCGCCCGACCCTGCCGATTTTCTCGCCGAGCTGGCGGCCAGCTTCGCCGCCTGGCTCGCGCGGTGGCGCAACGAGGGCCTCGCCGCGGTGCTGGCGCGCTGGCAGGCGCGCGCGCATCCGCGCGGGACCGCGCTCAGCGTTCGCACCGCCGAAGGTACGGTCAACGGGCTTTATGACGGCCTCGAGCGCGATGGCGCGCTGCGCCTCCGGACCGCCGACGGGCGCATCGAGCTTGTGCACGCGGGCGACGTTTTCCTGTTATAGCGCATCATCATCGAAGGGGATTCACCGTCCATGCTGCTTGCGATCGACGCAGGGAATACCAACATCGTCTTCGCGCTGATCGACTCCGGGCCGGAGTCGGGGCGGCCCGGCGGCGCGATCAGGGCGCGCTGGCGGATCGCGACCGATGCGCGCCGCACCGCCGACGAATATGCGGTATGGCTCCACCAGCTGCTTGCTCTCGAAGGCCATGACCGTTCAGTGATCGATGCGGTGATCATCGCGACCGTGGTGCCGCGCGCGCTCCACAATCTCGAGGTGCTCGCCTCAAAATATTTCGGGGTCGAAGCGCTTGTCGCGGGACGCCCCCCGGTAGAATGGGGCGTCACGCTCGACGTCGACGAGCCGCAGAGCGTCGGCGCGGACCGCGCGGTGAACGTGATCGCGGCGCATAGCCGCTATCAGGACGACCTGATCCTGATCGATTTCGGCACCGCGACCACCTTCGATGTCGTCGATTATAGCGGCGCCTATAAGGGTGGAATCATCGCGCCCGGCATCAACCTGTCGCTCGATGCGCTGGTGGCTGCCGCAGCCAAGTTGCCGCGCATCGCGATCGAGGCGCCCGCGAGCGCAAGCGTGATCGGCCGGACGACCCAGGATCAGATGCTGATCGGCATCTACTTCGGCTATGTCGCGATGATCGAAGGACTGGTCGCGCGGCTGAAGGCCGAGATCGGCCGCCCGGCGAAGGTCATCGCGACCGGCGGCCTCGCCACGCTGTTCGAGCGGCATAGCAAGGCGTTCGACGGCATCGAGCCCGATCTGACGATCCAGGGGCTCGGTATTTTGTACGAGCGTTACACTACGGGCCGGGCATAAGAGCGGCCGTCGCTCCGCCGGGGCGGCGAAGCAGAAAAGATTGGATAAATTTCTAAGTGACAACACCCGGCAACGAATTGCTCTTCCTCGCGCTTGGCGGCTCCGGGGAGATCGGCATGAACGTCAACCTCTATGGCACGCAGGGCAAATGGGTGATGGTCGATCTCGGCCTCACCTTTGCTGATCCGGGCTATCCGGGGGTCGAGCTGATCCTGCCCGATCTGTCCTTCATCGAGGAACGGCTCGACGACTTGCTCGGCATCGTGCTCACGCACGGGCACGAGGATCATATCGGCGCGATTCCCTATCTCGCGGCCGATCTCGGGGTGCCGCTCTACGCGACGCCATTCACCGCCGAGCTGATCCGCGGCAAGCTCGACGAGGAAGGGATCACCGACAAGGTCGACCTTCACATCATCGAGAATGAGGCGAGCTTCCAGCTCGGGCCGTTCGGCTTCACCTATGTCCCGCTCGCCCATTCGATACCCGAGGGCAATGCGCTGCTCATCGACACACCGTATGGCCGCATCTTCCACACCGGCGACTGGAAGATCGACGAGCAACCGCTGCTTGGCGTTCCCTCGACCGCCGAGGAGCTGACCGCGATCGGCGACCAGGGCGTCCTCGCGCTGGTGTGCGATTCGACCAACGTCTTCAATGAAGAATCCTCGGGTTCGGAGGCCGATGTCCGCAAGGGGCTCGACGAGGTGATCGGCGCCTGCGAGGAGCGCGTGCTCGTCACCACCTTCGCCTCGAACGCGGCGCGGTTGCAGACGCTCGGCGAAGTCGCGCTCGACACGGGCCGCAAGCTCTGCGTCGCGGGCCGTTCGCTCGACCGTATCATCCGGGTCGCCAAGGCGAGCGGCTATCTCAAGGGTTTCCCGCCGACGATCGATGTCGACGAGGCGATGAAGCTGCCGCGCCGCGAAGTGATGATCATCGCCACTGGCGGCCAGGGCGAGGCGCGCGCGGCGCTTGCGCGGATCGCGTTCGACAGCCACCCTATCAAGCTGGCCGCGGGCGACACCGTGGTCTTCTCCTCGAAGCAGATTCCGGGCAACGAACTGGCGATCGGCCGGATCCAGAACGCGCTTGCCGCCAAGGGGATCGAGATGGTCACCGAACGCCAGGCCGAGGTCCATGTTTCGGGGCACCCCGGCCGGCCCGATCTCGCGCTGATGTACAAATGGATCCGGCCGGAGATCATCCTACCGGTGCACGGCGAACTCCGCCATATGGCCGAACAGGCGCGCTTCGCGAAGGCGCAGGGGATCAGCAAGGGCATCGTCCAGTCGAATGGCACCGTGGTGCGCCTCGCCCCCGACGGCCCGCGCGCGATCGGGCAGGAGCGGGTCGGCCGGCTCGTGCTCGACGGCGACGTGATCCTGCCCGCCGACGGCAGCACGATCAACGAGCGCCGACGGATCGGCCAATACGGGCTGATCGGGGTGAGCGTGGCGATCGATGCCAAGGGAGCGGTCAGGGGCGAGCCCGCCATCCTGCTCCAGGGGCTGCCGGTCGAGGAAGATCGCGACGACTTCCTCGAGGATGCCTGCCTCGCCGCGGCCGAGGCGGCGGCGAAGGGCGGCCGCGACCAGGCCAAGCTCCGCGAGGCGATCCGCCTCGCGGTACGGAGGCGCGCAAGCGCGTGGACCGGCAAAAAGCCGGTGGTCGACGTGTCGATCATCCGGGTGTGAGCTTGGACCCTGTCGTCGCTGGGCGACAGGATTAGAGGAACAGCATGAAATTCAGCTCGATGATCGCGATCTATCTGCTGTTCTGGTGGGGCTGCCTGTTCCTCGTTCTGCCCTTCCGGCTGCGATCGAGTCCCGAGCCCGAGGCCTATGTTCCCGGCCAGGCCGAAAGCGCGACGCCGCGCTTTTCGGTGTGGCGGACGGTGCTCTGGACGACGATCGTCTCGGCCGCGGCGTTCGCGCTGTTCTATCTCAACTATGTCGAAGGCTGGATCACCGCCGACTTTTTCGACCTGAGCCTGTGGATGAGGCGCTGACTCCCTGCCGGCTCAACGCCTGAGCAGGAACACCGCATGTTCGGCGCGCAGATTGGCGGCGGCCGCGCCGCGCCGGCGGGCGCCGGTGAGGAACCAGGCCTGTTCGACGGTGATGCCGCGCTCTTTCACGAAGGCGCGGAAATCGTCGATCGTGAGCTGGTGGATGTTCTGAGTCTCGTACCAGCTGACCGGCAGCGCCGGGGTCACGGGCATGCGGCCGCCCCAGGCCAGGCTCAGGCGCACGCGCCAATAGGCGAAATTGGGAAAGGATACGAACGCGTGGCGGCCGATCCGCATCAACTCGGCGAGCACCTTGTCGGGCGCGCGCGCGGTCTGCAGCGTCTGGCTCAATATCGCATAATCGAACGCGTTGTCGGGATAGTTGACCAGATCGGTATCGGCATCCCCCTGGACCACCGAAAGACCGCGTCCCACCGCCAGTGAGACATTGGCCGGATCGATCTCGATCCCGCGCGCGTCGCAATGCTTGGTGCGCAGCACGTCCATCAGTTCGCCGTCGCCGCAGCCGACGTCGAGCACGCGCGATCCGGCCGCGACATGGTCGGCGATGATCGCCAGATCGGGGCGAAGCGCGCTCACGCCGCCTCGCCAGCGCGCAGGAAGCCGTCGACCACCCGGTTGAGCTCGGGAACGTCGAGTAGGAAGGCGTCGTGGCCAAACGGCGAGGATAGCTCGACGAAGCTGACCGGCGCTCCCGCCGCGTTGAGCGCGTGCACGATCGCACGCGATTCGGCGGTCGGATAGAGCCAGTCGGTGTCAAAGCTCACCAGGCAGAAGCGTGTCGCGGAGCGCTGGAAGGCGTTGGCGAGCAGACCGCCATGCTCCTCGGCGAGATCGAAATAGTCCATCGCCCGGGTGATATAGAGGTAGGAGTTGGCGTCGAACCGATCGACGAAGCTGATCCCCTGATGGCGCAAATAGGATTCGACCTGGAAATCGGCGTCGAATCCGAAGCTCTTGGCGCCGCGGTCCTGCAGGCGGCGGCCGAATTTGTCGGTCAGCCCCGCTTCGGAGAGATAGGTGATGTGCGCCGCCATGCGCGCCACCGCCAGCCCCGCGGCAGGCGGATCGCCATCGGCATAATAATCGCCGCCCCGCCATTTCGGATCGGCCATGATCGCCTGGCGCCCGACTTCGTGGAAGGCGATGTTCTGGGCCGAGTGGCGCGCCGCGGTGGCGATCGCCACCGCCGAGCGTACGCGATCGGGATAGGTCGCCGCCCATTCGAGCACCTGCATCCCGCCCATCGATCCGCCGACCACGGCGCGCAGCACGCCGACCCCGAGATGGTCGAGCAGTATCGCCTGGGCGCGGACCATGTCGCGGATCGTGATGACGGGAAAGCGCATCGCATAAGGCGCGCCGGCGTCGGGGTCGGTCGTCGCCGGCCCCGAGCTGCCGAGGCATGAACCCAGCACGTTGACGCAGACGATGAAGTGGCGCGCCGGATCGATCGGCTTGCCCGCGCCCACCATCCGCGTCCACCAGCCCGGCTTGCCGGTGATCGGATGGGTCGAGGCGACATGCTGGTCACCGGTCAGCGCATGGCAGATCAGGATCGCGTTCGATCCCTCGGCGTCGAGATGGCCATAGGTTTCATAAGCGATTTCGACTGGCGCCAGCCGCGCGCCGCCGTCCAGCCGCAACGGGCCGGCCAATGTCACGGAACGGGCAAGGCCGAAACGGCTGTCGTGGATCATGGGGCTGTGGGGCTAGGACGCGGCCGGGGGGCTGTCAACGCTCGCCCTGGCGGCAGCGGCCCGTGGTTGCAGCATCCGTACATCCTCCTTAAAGCGCGGCCATGACGCACGCTCTCGCACCCAAGCCATGGATCGCCGCCATCGCCGCCTATGTTCCAGGGCGCTCGACCACCGATGACGGCCGCAAGGTGGCCAAGCTATCCTCGAACGAAAACCCGCTCGGCACCAGCGAAGCCGCGCGCGCCGGCTTCCTCGCCGGGGCGGAGTCGCTCGATCGTTATCCCGACGCAGCGGCGGTCGCGCTGCGCGAGGCGATCGCGGCGGCGCACGGGCTCGATCCCGCGCGGGTTATCCACGGCACCGGCTCGGACGAAATCCTCCATCTCGCCGCGGGGGCCTTCGCCGGACAGGGCGATGAGGTGCTCTTTGTGCGTTACGGCTTTTCGGTCTATCCGATCGCGGCGCGGCGCGTCGGCGCGGAGCCGATCGAGGCGCCCGATCGGGATTATGCCACCGACATCGATGCGCTGATCGCGCATATCAGCCCGCGCACACAGGTGATTTTCGTCGCCAATCCCAACAATCCGACGGGCACCTATGCGTCGGCGGCGGAGATCGCGCGCCTGCACGCCGCTACCCCGGCCGATTGTCTGCTGGTGATCGATCAGGCCTATGCCGAATATCTCGCCCCCGAAGAGGAGGACGGCGCGCTCGCGCTCGCGCGGACGGCGCCCAACCTGCTCGTCACCCGCACCTTCTCGAAGATCCACGGCCTCGCCGCGGAACGGATCGGCTGGGGCTATGCGAGCGCCCGCGTGATCGAGGCGATGCACAAGATCCGCGCGCCGTTCAACGTCACCACCGCGGGCCAGATGGCCGCTGTCGCCGCGCTCGGCGACCCGGCCTTCGTCGCGCGCAGCCGTGCGCACAACCTCCGCTGGCGTGACTGGTTCGAACGCGAGATCGCGAGCCTCGGCAATAAGGGGATCCGCGCGGTGCCGAGCAAGGCCAATTTCTCGCTGGTGTTGTTCGAGGGGCAGCTCACCGCGGAAGCCGCCTATCACGGGCTGATGGCGGCGGGCTATATCGTGCGCTGGCTGCCGGGGCAGGGGTTGCCGCACGGGCTGCGGATCACGATCGGAACCGAAGAGCAGGTCACGGGCCTCGCCGCGGCGCTGCGCGGGCTGGTCGAGGCGGCGGGCTGATGCTGCCCTTCGCTCGGGTAACGATCATCGGGCTCGGTCTGATCGGGTCGTCGATCGCGCGCGCGGTCCAGGCGACGATGCCGACGGTGCGGCTGACCGGCCACGATGCGAGCGCTGAAGTTCGCGCGCGCGCGCGCGCGCTCGGTTTCGTCGACGACGTGACCGATACGGCGGGCGTATCGGTGGTCGATGCCGATCTGGTGATCCTGTGCGTGCCGGTGGGCGCGATGGGCGCGGTCGGGGCGGAGATCGCCGATGATCTCCCCGCCGACGCGATCGTCAGCGACGTCGGCTCTTCGAAGGCGAGCGTGCTCGCCGCGCTCGTCGAGGTGTTGCCGGGCGCGACGATCATTCCCGCGCATCCGGTCGCCGGCACCGAGCATAGCGGCCCCGATGCGGGCTTCGCGACGCTGTTCAACCAGCGCTGGTGCATCGTCACCCCGCCCGAGGGCGCCGATCCGACCGCAGTGCAGCGCGTCGAGGAATTCTGGCGCAGGCTCGGCGCCAATGTCGAGACGATGGATCCGAAGCATCACGATCTGGTGCTCGCGGTGACGAGCCATCTGCCCCATCTGATCGCCTATACGATCGTCGGCACCGCCTCCGACATGGAGGAGGTGACGCAGAGCGAGGTGATCAAATTCTCGGCGGGCGGGTTCCGCGATTTCACCCGGATCGCGGCGTCGGATCCGACGATGTGGCGCGACGTCTTCCTGGCGAACCGCGACGCGGTGCTCGAGATGCTCCAGCGCTTTTCGGAGGATCTGACCGCGCTCCAGCGCGCGATCCGCTGGGGCGACGGCGACGCGCTGTTCGATCTGTTCACCCGTACCCGCGCGGTCCGCCGTTCGATCATCGAGCAGGGCCAGGACGACGCCGCCCCCGATTTCGGGCGATCGCATTAGCGGCCCCACGCGCTGGAATCCGTGCCTTCGGGGAGTCCGGCTCGCTGGCGAGGAGGAGCGAGGGGAAGCCGAGCGTGGGCGGCCGGTGGTGGCCACAAGCGGCGTCGGAGACCCTTACCCAACCCTCTCCCGCAGGGAGGGCTTTAAGGTAAGGTCGAGCAACCAGCGTCCAGCGCGTTGATCGCGGCGTGGACCCTGGCCTCGATCTCGGCGCGGGGCAACCCCGGGGGGATCGGATCGCCGAAGCGCATCGTCACCACGCCAGGGCGCTTGAGGAAGCTGTTGCGCGGCCATAGCCGGCCGCTGTCGAGCGCGACGGGGACAACCGGCAGGCGCAGCTGCTTGTAGAGCCCGGCGAAGCCCGGCTGGAGCGGGGGCGCCTCGCCGGGGGCGACGCGGGTGCCTTCGGGGAAGATCAGGATCGAGCGGCCCGTATCGCGCGCCGTGATCGCGGCGCGGATCATCCGGCGCAGCGCGCTTGCCGATCCCGAGCGGTCGACCGGGATCACCCCGGCGCGGCGTGCCACCTGTCCGAACAGCGGCAGATCGGCGAGCTCGCGCTTGAGCACCGCGGCGGGATCGTCGATGATCAGCAGCAGTTCGAGCGTCTCGAACATCGACTGATGCTTGGCGGCGAACAGATGGGGGCCCGCGGGCGCATCGCCTTCGACGCGGGTGCGGATGCCGAGGATGAAGCGCGCGCACCAGCGGTGGAAACCGGCCCAGAGCAGCGCCTGGCGCCGCAGCACGTGCGGCCCGAACGGCACCAGCAGAAAGGCGCTGAGCACCGCGATCACGGTGCCGGCGTAGAAGACCAGAGCGAACAGCGCCGAGCGCAGCGCCACCCTCATATCCCGACCAGCCTCGCGATACGCCGCAGCAGATACTTATTATATTCGCGGACGAGATCGACGAGCCCGGGCTCGGTCCGCACCGCGTCGGCGACGATGACGAGGTCATCGGGCGTCATCGATTCGAGATCGAAGCGCGCGCGCACCATATGCCAATCGGACGTCACCAGGCGGATCGACCGATAGCGATTTCGTGCGATCCACCCCGCCGCTTCCTCGGCATTCGAACGGGTGTCGACCGATTCGTGGCCGAGATCGACGCAGCAATCGATCAGCGCGGGCTTGGCCTTGAACTGTGCGGCGAGCTCATGCGGCTGCACGCGGCGATCGGCGCCCGAGATCAACAGCCGCTTCGCGCGCTTCGCGGCGAGCAGCGCGAGGCCGCGCTCGACCCGTCCGCGGCCGCCGGTCATCACCACGATGCCGTCGGTGCCGATGCCGTCGGCGGCGGGCTGGGGCAGGAACAGCGCGAACAGCATGAAGCCTGCGATCCACAGCAGCAGCACGCCCGCCAGCGTCCGCACGATCATCGGCAGCCCCCCTTCACAGCCGGCGCCGCAGCGCGATCAGGATCGTCATCCGCGCCGCCAGCATCGCCAGCATCGTTCCGGCGATCGGCAGCAGCGCGAGCACCCCCCACGCGCTGAGCGGAAGCTCGACCGAACCGAGCAGGTCCGATCCCACCTTGGCGATCCGCTCGCCCACCGCGAACACGACGAGGCTGGCGAGCAGCAGGCCGATCAGCCCGCCGAACAGCGCGTCGGTGGCGATGCGGCGCTGGAACAGGCGGGCAATCTGCTCGTCGGTCGAGCCGAGATGGTGCATCACTTCGATCGTCGCCTGATGGGTGTTGAGCGCGGCGCGCGCGGCGAGCACCACGGTGAAAGCCGCCGCCGCCGCCATCAGCAGCACGAGCACCGCCGCGAGCCAGCGCAGTGACCCGATCAGCCCCGCCAGAGGCGCAAGCCATTGCGCGTGCGCGTCGATCCGCGCGCGCGGGCTGATCGCGCGTACGGCCGCCGCGGCAGCCTCGACGCCGCCCGGCGTGTCCGGCGCGAAGGCGAGATCGATCATCGCGGGAACCGGCAGGTCGTTGTCGGCGAGGCCCGCGCCGAGCCAGGGACGGAGCAGTTCGGTCATCTCGGCGTCGCTGATCCGGCGGACCGAGGCGATACCCGGCAGCTTGCCCGCGGCGTCGACGATCCGCGCGGCGGCCTCGTCGCGGCGTTCGCGGTCGGCGTCGACGATCTGGACGGTGATCTGCCCCGACAAATGGGTGCTGAGCCCGTGCGCGGCGAAGCCGAGCGCCAGGCCGGCCGCCGCCGCCAGCACCGTCAGGAACATCATGATCGCGATGACCCATGGCATCGGCCCGGACAGCCAGCCCTCGGGCAGCAGCCGCCGACCGGCCGCACTGGTCAGCCAGCTTCCCGATCCCCTCCCGAACAGCGGCATCAGCCTGTCCCCTGCGTGCGGATCGCATCGGCGGGCGGCGCGGCGAGGCGGCCTTTGTCGAGGCGGATGACCTGCGCGTTGGCGACGCGGGGGATCAGGTGGAGATCGTGGGTGGCGACCAGGATGGTGGTGCCCAGCTTGTTGAGCGCCTCGAACAGGTAGAGCAGCCGCTCGGCCATGTCGGGGTCGACATTGCCGGTTGGCTCGTCGGCGACGAGCAGCTCGGGGCGGCCGATCACCGCCCGCGCAATCGCGACGCGCTGCTGCTCGCCGCCCGACAGCGTCGCGGGGCGAGCCGAAGCGCGGGCCGACAATCCTACCCATTCGAGCATCTCGCGCACAGGCGCGTCGATATCGGCTTCGGCGACCCCGTTGACCCGCAGCGGCAGCGCGATGTTCTCATAAGCCGACAGATGCGGGATCAGGCGAAAATCCTGGAACACGGTGCCGATGCGGCGGCGAAAGTCCGGAATCCGCGCCCGCGGCAGCGTCACCACGTCCTCGCCGAACATGCGGATCAGCCCGCGGCTCGGCCGCTGCGCCAGATAGACGAGCCGCAGCAGCGAGCTTTTCCCGGCTCCCGACGGGCCGGTGAGAAAATAGAAGCTGCCGGTCGCGAGCTGGAAGCTGAGGTCGCTCAGCGTTTCGGCGCTGGCCCCGTAGCGCAGCCCGACATTCTCGAACTGAACGATGTGGGCGCCCGCCGCGCTCATCGATTTCGCACCCTCAGCATGGCCTCGCCATGGCACAGCCGCTTCGCTCCCGCAAATGCTTGCAGCCTGAGTCGCGTCGTGGTTAGTGATGCGGCAAATGATATTATCCTGTCCCGCCTGTCAGACCCGCTATCTCGTTCCCGACGCCTCGATCGGGCCGTCGGGACGGCAGGTGCGCTGCGCCAATTGCCGCCATAGCTGGTTTCAGGAGGCGGCGACGCTCGATCTGGCCGATGCGCCGCGCGACCTGTTCGGAAGCGCCGATCTGCCGCCCGCGACGGTCGCGTCGCCCGATACGGTCGAGCCGGTGCCGCCGCCCGCCGCGCCCGGCACCGAACAGCCCGAAAGCGAGGTGCAGGCGCGATATGACGGCCCCGCGGAGCTTCCGCCGATCCGCGACATCGTCGTCGCGCACCCGCGGCGCAATATCGGCAAGCTGCTGACGATCGCGGCGGTGATCATTGCGCTGGTGCTGCTCGCGGCGATCGGCGCGGTGGTCGCGATCGGGCCCGACAAGCTGGCCGAGCGGCTGGGCATCACCCCGGCGCCCGTGCCGCTGGTGATCGAGATGACCCGCAAGCCCGATCGGCGCGAGACCGCCAGCGGCAACGAGCTGCTCGCGGTGACGGGACGCATCGTCAACCCCACCGAAATTCCGCAGACGGTCCGCGACATCCGCGCCGAGCTTCGCGACACCCAGGGGCGCACGGTCTACAGCTGGACGATCACGCGCCCCGTGCCGATGCTGGCGCCGGGCGCTTCGGTCGAATTCGACAGCGCCGCGGTCGACATTCCGCGCGGAGCCAAGAACCTCCACCTGAGTTTCATCGGCCCGACCGGCAGCTGAGCCACCACATCGGGCCTCGCTTTCGCGGGAATGACGCAGCTAGGGAGGGCATCGGCCGATGCGCATCGGAGTTCTCACCGGAGGCGGCGACGTGCCGGGCCTCAACCCCTGCATTCGCTCGATCACGCTGTCGGCGCTCGACCGCGGCTGGGACGTGATCGGGTTCAAGCGCGGCTGGCAGGGCTTTCTCGAGATCGATCCCGCCGATCGCCTTAGCGTCGCGGCGCACAGCGTGGTGCTCAACCGCGAGGCGGTGCGGGGGATCGACCGGGCCGGCGGGACGATGCTGCACACCTCGCGCACCGATCCGCGCACCGTTGCGGGCGGGGACCGGACCGCGCATGTGCTCACAGTGCTCGACGCGCTTGATGTCGACGCGCTGATCACGCTCGGCGGGGACGGCACGCTGCGTTTCTCGGCGCATCTGTCGCAGCAGGGCTTCCCGGTGATCTCGATCCCCAAGACGATGGACAATGACGTGTTCGGCACCGATTATTGCATCGGCTTCTCGACCGCGATCACCCGCTCGGTCGATGCGATCAACGCGTTGCGGACCACGGCCGAAAGCCATGAGCGGATCGCGGTGGTCGAGCTGTTCGGACGGCGTTCGGGCGAGACCGCATTGCTCGCCGGCTTCCTCGCGCAGGTCGACCGCACCGTAATCGCCGAGGTGCCGGCCGACCCCGATATATTGCTGCCGCTGCTCGTCGAGGACCGCCGCAGCCGGCCCGGCGCCTATGCGATGTGCGTCATCTCCGAGGGCGCCAAGCTCAGCGGCGACGACGAAACCTCGGCCGAGCGCCGGCTGTCGGCGACGCAGCGCAGCGAGCAGGCGGTCAGCCGGCGGCTGGCGCTGCTGATCGAGGAACGGGCGAAGGAGGGCACGATCGTCCAGCAGCTCGCCTATCTGATGCGCTCGGGCGATCCCGACGCGCTCGACCGGATGGTGGGCTTCGCCTTCGGCGGGCTCGCGGTGCGCAAGATCGAGGCGGGCGAGACCGGCCGGATGCTCGCACTGCGCGACGGCAACTATACCCATGTGCCGATCGACACGCTGCTCGGCGGCACCAAGACGGTCGATGTCGAGGCGCTCTACGACAGCGCTCGCTATCGGCCCAAGCTCACCCATGTCGAAGGCATGCCGATGTTCCTCTACTGAGGAAAAAGGCGGGAGAAAGCGATTGCACCCGCCGATCCGCTTTGCTAGTGGCACGCGCCTACCAGCATCCCGGCCCGCCGGGATTCTACTCGGTGTGCGGTCGTGGCGGAACTGGTAGACGCGCAACGTTGAGGTCGTTGTGGCCGAAAGGCCGTGGAAGTTCGAGTCTTCTCGACCGCACCAAACAGTCCATAAGTATTTGTGGTAACTTGATTGTCCCCTCGGGGGTAGGGCGGGGTTGGCGCAATTCCGCGCCGATTTTGGCGTTCGGTCGACACGCCTGAAGCCAGTTTGGCCTCTGATTATCGGCCCGATTTCAGCCTTTTCTCTTCATAGTCTCGCCCCCTCCAAAAACTGACCGCAAGATGCTGCCAGTGCGGTTTGGGAGTTCTCCGCGGACTGCGTGGTAAGCCTCCGAGGTCCACTTCTGGGGAACATTCCTGCCGTTCCCAAGCGGCTTGGCAAACGGCAGGTCTTGTCAAGAGCCGACATCCAGCGCTTGCCGGACCGGCATCGCAGAACGACAGATAGTGGGCCGGTTGCTGGGTGGCAGGTTGCGGAAGTGATCCGCCGGATACCGCCACGATCTGAACTTCGCCCCTTCCGCGTCGTTGCGCAGTCATGGTCAACCAGCTCCTCGTTCTCGTCAACAGCGCAGGCGGCGCGGCGGCTTCCGCCGGCGATGCCCTGTCCGATATGCTCGTTAGCGCATTCACTGCTACGGGAGTGACGGCCGATGTCCGCATTCTCGCAGCGGGAGCGATGGGGGCGGCGATTGCAAGCGCCGTGGAAAAGCGGCGCCGCATCGTCGTCGCAGGCGGGGACGGCACGGCGGCCTGCGCGGCACAGGCGATAATCGGAAGCGATGCCGAACTGGCGCTGCTACCGCTGGGTACGCTCAATCATCTTGCGCGCGATCTTGGCATACCCGCCGATCTGAATGCGGCGGCAGAGGTGGCGGCACATGGCGCCGCGACGAGGATTGACGTGGGTGAGGTCAATGGCCGCCGGTTCGTCAACAACGTGTCGATTGGTATCTATCCGTCGATGATCAGGGAACGTGATGCGCATCGGCAAAGTCGAGGTTGGCCCAAATGGCTGGCGACCATTCCCGCTGCATGGCAGGCAATCTCCGGCTTGCGGCGTCATCGTTTGCGAATCGATATGGGGCAAGGCGAGCAGCCGCTCATCACGCCTCTGCTGCTCGTCGGGAATAACGGCTATTTGCTCGATGCCGGCAAGCTCGGATCGCGGGCATCGCTTCAGGACGGCATGCTCTCCGTATATGCGGTATCCAGCCGAAGCCGGCTCTCGCTGATCTGGTTCGCCGTCCGTGCCTTGCTGGGCCGGGTCGATCGCGAGGCCGATTTCGTGGCGCTCGGCACGTGCGAGGCGCTCACGGTCCGTGCGTCGCGACCTTCGGTCGAGATCGCAATCGATGGCGAGCTGTGTCGCATGGCTTGCCCGCTCATCTTCAGGATGCACGCCGGCGCTCTGCGGATCGCTACGCCCCGTGATCCCTCAGTGAGCGAAGAGGCCGCTTGCAGCTGGAGCGGCCTCTATGATCGAGAGATCACCGCCCGCAATTTCTAGCGGTGATACGTGTGGCGATGGTAACGCGACCTGCGAGAGCCTCAACACGGCCAACCCCGACGCACGCCTCTATTTCCGCCTGTCCTGGGGTTCTGAGCTGCGACCCTCAGCCCAGGAAATTGCTGAGCACATCGGGGTGAAAACCCCAGCGGGCAAAGCCGCAGACCCCCAGGAATATGCCAAACGCCCCAAAGGCCCAGCTTCCGGCCAGCAGGCCGAAGCTTTCACAGAGTGATGCTACCGCTGCCAGCGAGATGGCGGTGGAAATCAGCGCCTCGCTGGCGTCGAACTGGTCATCGTGAACATTGAGCGCGTCATATTGCTCGGCAAACCCCTGCGCTTTCGCCGACAGACTCGGCGTTTCGCTCCGGTATTTGGCGATGTCCGCGTCAAGCCGCGGCAGGGTCGCCGCCGCCCTGGCTTGCGCCGACGCATCGCCGGTGACGTGACCCCCAACGTTCATCCAGCCAAAACTCGAGTCCGCTCGTGGTTGTTGCGCGTGAGCGCGGGTGAAGCAATGGCCTGCACGCGTGCAGGCCATTGCTTTTCGAGTTCGGCGGCG
>Ga0105248_10001207_pt1 | contig 28867 bp, 7 predicted proteins | sample KBSS34metaG_FD_81524 | JGI IMG/M metagenome (GOLD analysis project Ga0105248, IMG submission 81524) | Switchgrass rhizosphere microbial communities from Kellogg Biological Station, Michigan, USA - KBS S3-4 metaG | ecosystem: Host-associated > Plants > Roots > Rhizosphere > Soil | place... | reverse complement strand
CGTGTCGACGGGCGTTGAGTCGTCCCCATTCGGGCTTGCGGGCGCGAGTGTTGGAACCCAACGATGGCCTCCGCGATAGGCCACCACACGCTCTCCGGCGCCGTTCGCCGTCTCTTTCAGAAGTTGTTTGACGAGCCGCTGCTTTCCGTTTGCGCCGGCGACGACGTCAAGATTTCGAATGGATAGTTTCGGCGATTCCTTCGCTGCGGCCGCGCAAGCACCGAGCAGACTCGCCTGCCAAGGCTGAAGCATCTCTTCGCCGCTGACGTCATGAACTCCCCCCGAAACAACCAGGACAGGAAGAGCCTTTATCTCCTCACGATCGTGGATCGCTCTCGCGAGTGCGAGCAGGCCCGACGCGTCCTGGCGTCCACTGTCTTCAACATTGCCGGGCAGGTGCCAGAGGTGTACGACGGCGTCTGGTGGTCTACCAGCTTCCTCGATTAGTGCCGAGTAGTCCTCCTGCCGGTCCGGCGAAACGATGAAACTCGATGGTCCTTCGCGAGTGAAACCGGAGCCCGCGTGCAAACGCGTCACAGTCCGACCGTCGCGTTCGAGCGCATCTGCCAGCTCGTTTCCAAAGCCGTCTGTATCGACCAGCACCCACCAGTTCTTCGAGTGGACTTCACTGGTCGCAGTAGCGGCTGAGGTTCGTTTCCACGAAGGCACGTAAAACCATTGCTTTTGCGATTCGTCCTGCTCCCCGACGTATCGCTGGTCCACCTGCGCGTCGATCCAGTAACGCTGTCGTTGAAATGGATAAGCGGGCAGGAGCACACGCTGTCTGCGCTGTTCCGCGTAGAACTTTTTCCAGTCAGGCTGCGCGCCCAAAAGCCAGAGCTTGCCGAGACCGTGAAGCACGTAAGCAAGATCGGAATGCGTCTCGTAAGAGTGACGCAGGAAGTTGATGGTCGCAGGCGGTTCGGCGCCGGCGGCTAAAGGATATTGATGAATGATGCTCGAGAGCGAAGGGGCGCCAATCTCCAGCAGCACGGTGGACGGATCTTTGAGTAGTTCCTGAATGCTTTCCAAAAAGCGCACCGGCTGGCACATGTGGCGCGCCCAGTAAGACGGATCAGTGGCTTCTTCGGGACGAATCCACGTTCCCGTCACGTTGGAGAGGTAAGGTATTTGCGGCGAACTGAGCTCGACGCCTTCGGCCAGCGACGCAACCGCGTCGAAGACTGGCTCCATCATCGTCGAGTGGAAAGCATGCCGCGCCGGGAGTTGACGATACGAGACACCAACGGCGTCCAGCTTCCCGCGCAGAGTTTCGATGGCCGCGGCCGGACCGGATACCACGCACTGCTCAGGCCCGTTTGTCGCCATCAAACACAGTTCCTGGTCCAGCAGCGGCAACACTCGATCTTCCGACAGCCCGACAGCCAGTAACGCGCCCGGGGGCAAACCTTCGATCATCTGCGCTCGCTGGGCCACCAGCTTCAGCGCATCTTCCAGCGACATGACACCTGCCACACAGGCCGCGACATACTCGCCCAGACTGTAGCCGACCATCGTTTTCGGCCTTATCCCCCACTCGATTAACAAACGGGCCAGCGCGTATTCAATGACAAAGAGAAGTGGTTGCGTAAAGCTCGTCTCGTTCAGGCGATCGTCACTCTCCGTCGTCTGCATACGTCCCAGCATTTTGCGCAGGTCGATCGCTGAGGAGCTCGTCTCTGACTCGGCTGGTGGCGTTTCTGGGTAGATTTCCTTACGCAGGTCGAAGCCGAGAATCGGCAGCAGGATCTCGCAACACCTGTCCACCTCTTCTTTAAATATGGGCTCCGAATCGTAAAGACCGCGGCCCATGTTGAGGTACTGCCCACCCAACCCGGGGAACATGAACACGAGATTGCGTTCGCCTTCTTCATGGTAAGCCGTGACTATGCGGCCGGAATCGGTTCCCGCCAGGGCGCGGCCCGCATCTTCAAGTCCCTTGCAGACGACGGCCCTGCGAAACTCGAGCGGACGGCGGCCGACCTGAAGCGTGTAAGCCACATCGGACGGATTCAGCTCGGAATGTTGCGCCAGGTGGGCGGCAAGTCTTTCAGTTGCCGCATCTAGAGCGGCTTCTGTTTTCGCGGATAACAATAGTAATTGCCAAGACCGTCCTTCGCTTGAAGGCTGAGCCGGCGGAGCCTCTTCAACGATGACGTGCGCATTTGTGCCGCCCATGCCAAGAGAGTTGACGCAAGCTCGACGCGGTGCGCCGTTCGCGTCCCATTCGGCGAGACTCCTGTTTACATAAAAAGGACTGTTGGCGAAGTCGATCTGTGGATTCGACTCCTCAAAGTTGATGCTCGCAGGGATCTGTTTGTGCTCGACTGAGAGTGCCGTTTTGATAAGCGCCGTGACGCCGGCGGCGCGGTCGAGGTGGCCGAAGTTCGACTTCACAGAACCAATTGGGCAGAACGTATTTTTAGTGGTGCGGGAGCGGAATGCTTTAGTGAGAGCTGCGATCTCGATCGGGTCTCCGAGTTCGGTGGCACTGCCGTGCGCCTCGACATAATTAATGCTCTCGGGCTCGACTCCGGCATCGTCCAGCGCGGCCAGAATGGCGTCGGCCTGGCGGGCGATGCTGGGAGCCGTGTAGCCCGCTTTCAACGAGCCATCGTTGTTGATCGCCGAGCCTTTGATTACGGCGTGAATGTGGTCGCCGTCAGCGAGTGCGTCTTCGAGCCGCTTGAGACAGACGATCCCGACGCCATTTGCGAGAATGCTGCCATCTGCCTTCGCGTCGAACGAACGCGTGTGACCATCAGACGGAGCGAGTCCCCCTCGTTCGAAAACGTAACCTTGCCGCGACGGCACGACGATGCGGATACCGCCCGCGAGAGCCATGCTGCACTCACCGTTGCGCAGACTCTGGCAGGCCATGTGCACCGCGACCAGCGAGGTCGAACAGAACGTCTGAACGGCGATACTCGGCCCGCGCAGGTTCAGCTTGTACGAAACCATCGTGGTCAGCGAATCCTTATCGTTGCCAAGGATCGCTTGCAGCATGTTGACGGACTCGCGCACTTTCGGATCGGCGTGCAACCTGAGGAGATAAGTGCTGAGGTTTGATCCCGCGAACACGCCGACTGAGCCCTGGTAGCTCGACGAGTCATAGCCCGCTCGCTCCAGAACTTCCCATGCGCATTCGAGGAAAAGCCTGTGCTGCGGATCCATTACTTCGGCTTCGCGGGGTGAGAAGCCAAACAACTCCGCGTCAAACTGGTCGATGTCGTCGATTACAGCTCCCGCTTTCACGTAGCGCGGGTTATTAATTAAGGACAGAGGTACGCCGGCGTCCGACAGTTCCTGATCGCTGAAGAAAGAAACCGACTCTCGGCCCTCGCACAGATTGCTCCACAACTGCTCGACACTGGGAGCGCCAGGAAAGCGGCCGGCCATTCCGATAATGGCAATCTCCCCGGACGACGCGCTGTCGCGCACACGTTTCTTTTCTTCGCCGGATTCGGTCGCCGGCTCCTGCGGATTTAGGTGATGGGCCAGTGACTTAATTGTGGGAAACTCAAATAGCGTGACTGGCGCTATCGCCAGACCCAGCTCCCGGCTGAGTTCGGAGACGAGTTGCAGGCCGAGCAGCGAGTTGCCGCCGAGGTCGAAGAAGTTGTCGTTGACTCCGACCTGCTCGCGGCCCAGCACACGTTGCCAGACTTCGGCGATGTCCTGCTCCAGGTTGCTTCCCGCGGCGACGTAGTTCGTACCCAGCACACGCCGCGGTGAATGCGGCTGCGTTTTACCGCTTTTGCGCAACTCATCGAGAAAGCTCTCACCAGTGAACGACTTTCCGAGCTCGATGCGACCGGCCAGGTCCTGCGTCGAAACGATCACTTGAGGCAGGTCGCTTTGCAGCACGCGTTCAAAGACTTCCACGCCTTCGCTGTTCAGAATGCCCTTGGCCAACATCTCCTGCCGCCATTGCCTGAGATGGGGCGGAACTTCGGTGTGAACAGCCAAACCGGTTTCCTGCCAGATGTCCCAGTTGATGACGACTGTGTACGGACCAGCCTGCGAGCTGCGAGCCTGGGCCAACGCATCGAGAAACGCGTTGGCGCCGCAATAGTCGGCTTGGCCAAACTCGCCGAGAATCGAGGCGATGGAAGAATAAATAACGATGAAATCGAATTCTCTGCCAGCGGACAATTTTGCGAGCACGAGCGCGCCTTTGACTTTCGGGTCGAAGATCTGCTCCGCCATCTCTCGCGTCTTGAGTTGAATGATGCCACCGCCAGGGCGGCCGGCCAGATGGACTACCCCGTTGATCGTGCCGAAGCGCTGGGTCGCGTCATCGATCGCGCGTCGCATCTGTGATTCGTCGCTCACGTCGGCGGCAATGGTCATCACCTCAGCGCCGAGTTCTTCCATTCGCATGACGGCGCGAATCTTGGTCGAGAGAGGATCATCGGCCTCATGGGCCTCGAGCCACCTGGGCCACTCTTCGCGATCGGGTAGCGCAACGCGGCCAACGAGGGCGAGGCGAGCTCGAACTGTCCGCGCCAAATGTTCGGCTAGCGTTAATCCGAGTCCGCCCGTGCCGCCGGTGATCAGGTAGACGCCGCGTTCTTTGAGCCGCTGCTGCTGCTCGCCGTCTAAACGTGCGGGTTCGAAGTCCTGCACCCAGCGGCGGTCTTCCCGGTAAGCGACGAGCCGACCATCATGTTCCAGTTGAAACTCGGAGAGCAGTTGTTCGACCACATTTCCAGGTTCAACCTCGCCATCCGGCAACACTATATCGATGAAACGGCACGCGACTTTCGCGAACTCCTGCGGAATCACGCGCGCTGGTCCAATCAGCGTGGCGTTCTCGGGACGCACGACTTCCCGGCCTGTAACGCGCTGGGCCGAATTTGTAACCACCTCGAGACGCAACTCTTCGGAGAGAGCCTGGCTCCCGAGAGCTTGTGCGAGGAACAACAGACTGTAGAAGCCGAGGTCTTGACTGTGCTGGAATGAATCGACGTCGAGATCTCCGCCACCCGACGAGACGGTCCACAGGTGAACGATATTCTTTATGCGGCCGCTCTCGTTGATCGTTGAGAGGAGGCTCTTGTAGTCCTCGGGACGATGCGGATTGATGACGAACTCGTAGTCGCCCGTGCGCGCAAACTCGTCGCCGGCGATAACGGTGAAAACGTCGTGGCCATCGCGACGCAGTTGTTCCGCCGCGCTGGAGCCGAGTCCGATAGTGTCGCTGAAGATGAGCCAGCGCGATTGGGGGGCGGGGGTTTCGGTTTGAGAAACAGGCTGCGATTCACTGAATGGTTTCCACGCGGGCTGGTAGAGCCATTCCGCGATGTTCTCTTTCTTGTCGAGAGTGACGCGACGCGGCTCGCTCGCGAGTTGTGCGTCGGGCAGATCGACCCAGTAGCGCTGGCGCTCGAATGGATAAGTTGGCAGCGGGATGCGATGTCGTTCTTCGTTTGTGTAAAAGGCTGCCCAATCGACAGGCTGGCCCACCATCCAGAGCTTGCCCAGAGTTTCGAGAATGAATGCGGTCTCAGGCCGATTATCGTAAGCGCCGGGTAAAGTTGCGAACGAGAGCCGCGCAGTCTCGTCGTCGCAGTCCGGATGTTGTTTGACGAACGCAGTCAAGCCCTGCCCTGGTCCAACTTCGAGTAGAACGCGTCTTTGTCCGCCCACCAGCTCGCGTACGCCCTCACTAAAGCGCACCGTACCGCTCATGTGTCGCGCCCAGTAGCCCGGATTGGTAGCTTCTTCGGGTGTGATCCACGTTCCGGTCAGGTTTGAAATGTAAGGTATCCGTGGCGGACTGAGTTTGAACGTCGTCACGAGTTCGGTCAAACGCGCTTCCAGAACTTCCGTCATTTTCGAGTGAAACGCGTGAGTCGTGCGCAGGCGGCGCGCAGCGACCTGTCGCTCGCGCATCTCGTACTCCACCGCTTCAACCGCCGCCAACGTGCCCGAGAGCACACACATCGCCGGGCCGTTGACCGCGGCGAGTGAGAGCAGATCGTTTTGGAGAAACGGAGCGACCTCAGTTTCGCTCAAAGACACCGCGAGCATTGCGCCCGCCGGCAACTCTTCGATCATCTGAGCACGCGCGGTCACCAACTTCAGCGCGTCCTCAAAAGAGAGCACGCCCGCCAGACATGCGGCCGTGTACTCGCCGATGCTGTAACCAACCAGCGACTGCGGCTGCACGCCCCACTGCATCCAGAGTTGGGCGAGGGCGTACTCGACGAGGAAAGTGACAGGCTGAATAAAGTGGGTTTGATCGAGACGGCGCTGTGCCTCATCCGCCGTCGATTGATTACGCCCGAGCATACGGCGCAAGTCAGGCTTGGCGTCGCTGTCCTTTTTAAATAGAACGTCACGAATATCGAACCCAAGTTGACGCTGGAGAAGCTTGGCGCCGCGGTCAATGTGCTCGCGGACAACGGACTCCGTTTGATACAACCCCCAACCCATCCGCTGGTAATGGTCGCCGAGGCCGGGAAAGAGAAAAGTGACTGGAGGAGAAGAAACTGCTTCGACTTGCGTGAAAGCAACCGCTGCTTCAAGCGCCGTCTGCACAGTGTCCGCGCCGGCCTGCGCGCTGCATACTGCCGCCCGACGCGAGAGGAATTTCTTGCGGCCGGTGGCAAGCGTGTAAGCAACATCCGCCAGATAACCGTCGCTCAACTGCGGTTGTTCGCGCAGGTGCGCAGCCAGGTTTGACGTAGCTGCATCGAGCGCCGTTTCCGATCGGGCCGAGAGTAAAAGCAGTTGCCACGGGCGCGATGGACCAGACGCCTGCTGCGGTGGTGGTTCTTCGAGAATGACGTGCGCGTTCGCGCTACCGATGCCGAAGGAACTGACACCTGCGCGGCGCGGCGTTGGACCAGCTTCCCACTCAGCCAACTGTGTGTTTACGTAGAACGAGCTGTCGGCAAAATTGATCTTCGGATTTGGCTGCTCGAAGTGAAGCGCCGGCGGAATCCGGTGGTGTTTTAACGAGAGGGCAGTCTTGATCAGTCCGGCGATACCGGCCGCTGTCTCAAGGTGGCCGATGTTCGTTTTGACTGAACCCAGCGCACAACGGGATCCGGATTTCGAGCTGTTACGGAAGGCTTCAGTGAGCGCGAGAATTTCGATCGCGTCTCCGAGATCGGTGGCCGTGCCGTGAGCTTCGATGTAAGAGATCGTCTCGGGTTCGACGCCGGCACAAGCCATCGCTTCGAGCAACACGTTCGTTTGACCTTCGACGCCCGGTGCGGTGAAGCTCGCTTTTCGCGCGCCGTCGTTGTTAGAAGCAGAACCGCGAATGACGGCGCTGATGTGATCGCCATCGGCGACCGCGTCTTCCAAACGTTTCAGCACGACGGCGCCGACGCCGTTTCCGAAGTTGCTTCCCTGCGCGCCCGCGTCGAAAGTCCGGCAGCGCCCGTCCGGCGAAAGGATGCCGCCCTTTTGATAGAAATAGCCGCGATGCTGTGGCACGTTAATGGCCGCGCCACCAGCGAGGGCTAAATCGCATTCATTCAACAAAAGACTCTGACAAGCGAGATGAACGGCAATCAGCGACGTCGAGCAGGCAGTGTGCAGAGAATAGCTCGGCCCGCGCAGGTCAAACTTGTAGGCGATTCGCGTTGACATGCAGGCAAGATCGTTGCCGAGCGCTATCTGGAAAGTATCGAGCGACTGAAAGAATTCCTGGTTTCTGAAGAGATTGAATAAATAGGTATTGGTCTTGGCCCCGGTGAAAACACCGATCTTGCCGCGATAGCTCTCAGGCACGTGACCGGCCTCCTCGAAGGCTTCCCAGGCACACTCGAGAAACAGGCGGTGCTGCGGGTCCATGAGCTTCGCTTCGAGTGGCGTGTAACCGAAAAAACCGGCATCGAAAAACTCGATGTTGTCGATCGTTGGAACGTAAGGCACGTACGTCGGGTCTTCGAGCACGTGCGGATCAAGACCACCGCGCTGCAAGTCTTGCGCTGTGACGCACGTCAACGACTCAATGCCTGCGCAAAGATTCTTCCAAAATTCCTGCGGGTTTCGCGCGCCGGGAAAACGGCAGGACATCCCGATAATTGCGATTTCGTAACCGTTCATCTGCCCAACTCTCTTACTGAATTTTTAGTGCTGCCTGTGCTTCCTTGTGACTTCCTGCTTTAAGACCGAGTCTTTCCAGGGCGACTTCCAGACTGTCGTTGAGACGGGCAACGCCGTCCTGCAGATCGTCTTCGTCTGTCGTGAGCGGTGGCAGCAATTTCACGACTTCACTCCGGGAGCCTGAGGTTTCTATAATCAGGCCGCGTTCGAACGCGAGGTGCGCGACCTGTTCGGCCAGACCCTTCACGTCGAATCCGAGGCCCTGGATCAGGCCGCGACCTCGCACCCATGCACGTACCTCGGCGTGACTCTCTACGATTTCCCTCAAGAGCCTCGTGACCAACTCGGATTTCTTCACGATCGATTTGGTGAACGCTTCGTCGCTCCAGTAGCATTCGAGCGCTTCACTGGCGGTGGCGAAAGCGAGATTGTTGCCGCGAAACGTGCCCGTGTGCTCACCTGGTTTCCAGACATCAAGCTCCGGACGAATCAAGAGCAGGGCCATCGGCAAACCAAAACCGCCGATCGCTTTCGAGAGACAGATTAGGTCGGGGCGAATACCGGCATCTTCGAAGCTGAAGAACGTGCCGGTCCGGCCGCACCCGACTTGTATGTCGTCTACGATCAGCACAATCTGGTGACGGCGTGCGAGATCTTCGAGACGGCGCAACCAGTCGTAACTCGCGACCTTTACGCCGCCTTCAGCCTGAATCGTCTCGACGACGATCGCGGCCGGAAGATCCATGCCGCTGCCTGGCTCATCCAGGAACGCTTCGAAGTAGTCGAGCGTGTTTACGTCAGCGCCGAGATCGCCGTCAAACGGCATGGGCATGGCGTAGTGCAGTGGCACACCCGCACTTGCGCGCTTCGCGCCGTTGCCGGTCACCGCCAGTGAACCAAGACTCAAACCGTGATAAGCGTTCATAAAGAACACCACGGTCTGACGGCCGGTTGCTTTGCGCGCGAGTTTTAAAGCCGCCTCGACGGCGTTCGCACCGGTTGGCCCACAGAATTGAACTTTGTAGCGCAGCCGGCGCGGAGCGAGAATCAGGGATTGGAAACGTTCCAGAAACTCTCGCTTGACGGCTGTCGCCATGTCGAGGCTGTGCGTGATCGAGTCGCTTTCCAGATACTCGATCAAACGCTGCTTCAAACGCGGATTGTTGTGTCCGTAATTGAGCGTTCCCGCGCCGCTAAAAAAATCGAGATACTCTCTTCCCTGTTCGTCGAAGACTTTGCAGCCGGTTGCTTTGGTGAAGACCGCCGGAAAGTCGCGACAGTAAAACCGTACTTCGGATTCAAGAAACTCAAATGTGTCCACGATATTGACCTCTAGTTTTTCTCCGCGGTTCGCTGCGTATCTCTGCGATTCACTTCCACTGCCGGTTCATGGTTTTCAACGAAGACGCGATGCAGACGCTTCACGCCGTGGTCCACCAGGGGCCGCGGGATGACAAACGTCAACGACTCTCGTCCCGTGAAGCTCTTTATTACCGGCACATTTTCTTCCTCTAAAACTCTGAGAGCTTCGAGCAGCGCCGCCGGCCTGGAACCGAGTCCGAAGCCGATCAACGAAACTGCGCCGAGTTCTCCTGTAAGGTGGACCGCGCCGTCGAATCGCGGCGCAAACTCTGCCGTGAACGCCTCCGGGTCCGGAATCTCGAGATTCGAGATGAACAGGTCGCTGGCCTCGCCCGTACCGTTCAGACCTCCGAAGATCAAGTCGTACTTTGCGACGGCGGCGAAGATTTCATCTCGCTGCGAACTGTTTAAGGTGATGCGAATGAGATCCTTCCGCCCGGTCACCCCCGCAACCTCGCGACGATTTGGCCGGTAGACGCTCGACTGCCGAGATTCGGGAGGAATCAACGTGCCCTGGTCATCTGCGAACGCCGAGCGCACCACGACCGCGACGCCGTTCGTTTTCGCAAACTCCACCGCCTCCGCCTTGAGCACTTGCGCGCCGTGCCACGCCAACTCCTGCATCTCGGCCGCGCTCAACTCACTCAACGCAACCGCCTCCGGGACCATGCGCGGATCAACGCTGTAGACTCCTTCGACGTCCGTGTAGATTTCGCAGGTCTCTGCTTCCAGCGCGGCGGCAATGGCGACTGCGCTGGTATCAGAACCACCGCGACCGAGCGTCGTGATCTGTTGCTCGACTGTCACACCCTGAAAACCGGGCACGACCACGACGTTTCCCTGGGCCAGCTCTTTCCTGATCCGATCGGCCCGCACTTCGAGAATGCGCGCATTGCAGTGAACATCGTTGGTGATGATTCCGCACTGGCTCGCCGACAATGAAACTGCCGCCTGACCAAGGCTTTGAATAGCGAGACTGAGGAGTGCCGCGGAGACGGTCTCGCCGGTCGAGAGCAGCACATCGAGGTCGCGCAGCGAGAGGTGGGGTCCAACCTGCCGCGCGAGTTCGAGCAGATTGTCCGTCGTGTCGCCCATCGCCGAGACCACCACGACAACGGTGCGGCCCTCGCGTGTCACTTTTACGATCCGCTCGGCCACTGCCCGGATCTTTTCGACCGTGGAAACTGATGAACCGCCGTATTTTTGTACGATGACTTGCAAGCTAGCCCTCCGCTCCACGCACGCGCGCTCTGCGGTGCTCGATGTATTGCAGGCGACGCGTCGCGGCCTGGTTGCGCTGCGCTTGTTCGGCAGCGAGTCGTTGTTGTTCTTCATCTTCACTCTCACTCAGAACGTGAGCTAACGATCTGATCGTTAACGCCTGGTAGAGTTTGGCGACGGGAAACTCCATGTTCAGCGCTTCCTTGAGGCGAGACGCGACTTGAATGGCCACCAGCGAGTCGCCACCCAAATCGAAGAAGTTGTCTTCCACTCCGATCTGCTCGAACCCAAGCACCTGTTGCCACACGGCTGTAATGCGGTGCTCCAGCTGCGTTTCCGGCGCGACATAGGGATTTGGCAGTGGCGGCCGCTCGTGACGGACAACTCCCGTCACCGCGCCGTCCTGGTTCTTCCGGCGCTCGCGAAGTCCCGCAAAACGTTTCTGGGTAGCGAGCAAGCGGGCAGGCAGATCGACTGTAGAGACGATGAGCTGACCGGCACTTCGCGCCGCGAGCGCGCGCCGAAACACTTCTTCGCCCTCACGCGCGGTCATCGCCAACTCGGACAAGTCAGATCGAACGTCGGTGAGTTGTTCGTGGCTGTCTTCGCTCAACCAGAGATCGCAATTAAGACTCAACCAGGGCGACAGATTCGTTTGGTTGAGACTTCTGACAAAGGAATCTATGAACAGGTTCGCGGCGGCGTAAGGTCCGTAACCGACTCCGCCCAGCACCGCAGCGACCGATGAGAGAAGGACACAAAAATCAACTTCCTTGTCCTGGGAAATCTTTTCCAGTGCGTAAACAGGGTGGGCCTTTGACTTGAAGTGGGACGCACAGTCTTCACGGCTGGCTTCGAGGATCGCGCGAAACGCGATTTCAGCCGGCGGCTCTGCCGCGTGAATCACTCCATGAATCACCCCGAAGCGCGTCTCGCCTTCCACCCACGCACGCGTAAGCTGAGCCTCGTTCGCAGCGTCCGCGACGATGAGACAAACTTCCGCGCCGTTTTCGGTCAACGCTGCGAGCCGTTGAAATGTGGGATCCGTATCTGTGACAGGTTCGCGTTCGAGCAGCACAAGCCGCGCTTTGACCGTGCGCGCAAGATATTTGGCCACTGCAAAACCGTTGCCTGTCAGACCGCCAGTCAATAAGTAGACGCCTTGCTCGCGCAGCGGAGTGATACTGCGACTATCGTCGGGAGCCACCGGCTCAAAACTCTGCAAGTAACGATCACGTCCACGATAAGCAACGACGGCCTCACTGTGAACGGCGCTCAATTCCGTCACGAGGGAATTGACTAAATGGTCGACGTTGAACGCCGCCGCAGGTTCAGGCAATTTCACGTCGATGAAGCGTGTTGTGAGGTTCGGCGATTCCTGCGCGGCGACGTTGCAGAGCCCGAGCATCGTGGACTTTTCCGGACTCAGAGATTCAGCGGCACTGGTTGCGACAACCGAGTTTGAAACAACGGCGACGTCAATCTCTTCGTTCGCAAGTAGCGATAACGCTTGCAACAGAGACAGCAGGCTGTAGAAGCCTCGTTCCTGAGCGCGCTCGAACTCTGCGATGCCGTGGTTCGTGACTGCGGGTGGCGTCAGACTGAACGCATGGACCACGGCTTGTGGCATCCACCCGGATCCTTGCAAGTCTTTAAAGAGATCTTTGTAGTCTTCGACGAAGGTGGGGCGAATCGTGTAGCTCGTTTCGCTGCGACGACTGAAACTCTCACCCATCTCGACTGTCACGACGGAGCGGTCAAACGCCGTTAATCGCGTTGCAAGTGCCTTTCCGAACTCGCCTTCGTCGAGCAGGACCAGCCAGTTGTTGCGCAACTCTTCGACGGGGCGCGGCGGTAACGAAGGTTTCCACGACGGCAAGTAGAACCAGTCTGAAAGATTTACTTTCTTGACGGTCGCCGTATCGTCGCTCGCTGCTGGAAGCGTACGTGCTCGCGGCTCGATCCAGAATCGCTGCCGTTCGAAAGGATACGGCTGTAAAGGAACGCGGTTGCGACGCTCGTGCTCGTAGAACCCCTGCCAATCGATCGCTACACCGGCGAGCCACAGCCGGCCCAGGCTCTCGAGCAAGAGCGCCGTGTCCGATTTTTCTTCCTTCGCGTGCCGGAGAGACGGAAGGAAAATGCGGCCACGACCCTCCGCGTGCCGGGCGCCCAGGGTGGTGAGCGTGCGGCCTGGTCCAACTTCGACGAATACGCGCTCAGTGTCGAGCAGCAACTCTCGCAAGCCTTGCGAAAAGCGCACCGGCTCCCGCAACTGTCGCCTCCAGTAGTTAACATCCGTGGCTTGCTCGGCAGTGATCCAACTGCCGGTAAGACTTGAAATAAAAGGTAGCTGCGGTGCTTGCAGGCGAACCTGTCGCAACTCTCTCGCGAACACGTCGAGCACCGGCTCCATCATCGTCGAGTGGAACGCATGCGAGGTGTGAAGCTGACGAAAACCGATATCGCGACGGGTTAGCTCATTTGTAAACTCGGCCATCGCAGAGAACGAGCCGGAGACGACGACGCTGTTCGGATCGTTCACGGCAGCGAGGGAGATCTCCGCCGGCAAAAGCGGCGCGAGTTCTTTTTCGGGAAGCCCGACGGCGATCATGCTTCCCGCAGGTTGCTCCTGCATCAAGCGCCCGCGAGCAGCGATCAGCCGGAGCGCGTCTTCGAGACGAAAGACACCGGCTAAACATGCCGCGACATACTCGCCGAGGCTGTGGCCCAACATTGCGGCCGGCTTCACGCCCCAGTGCATCCACAACTGCGCGAGTGCGTATTCAGTAACGAAGAGAATGGGCTGCGCGAGTGCAGTCTGCTCGATGCGCGCCGCCGCTTCGGCATCGTCGGCCGTCGCCGGATACAAGACATCCGCGAGTTCGACGCCGAGATACGGCTTCAGCAGGCGAGCGCATTCGTCGAAAACTTTTCGAAATACCGCTTCGTTCTGGTAAAGGTCTTGCGCCTGGCGTACGTATTGTGAACCTTGTCCGGGAAACAGGAAGACGACCTGACGATCGCGCGGATCTTCGGCGTCGACTGCGGTCAGCACCCGCACTCGCTCGGGGTCTTCGAGCGCTTGAACGGCGTCGTCGCAATCGTTGCTCACGAGGATGCGGCGGTGACGAAAGACTGTGCGCCCGACTTTCAACGTGTAAGCCACGTCGGACAAGCTTGCATCCTCGTGTTCGCGCAACCACGCCAGTAGATTCTCGGTCGACGTTTCCAACGCCGTTGCCGTCCGCGCTGAGAGTGGCAACAGTTGCCACGAACGCGAAGCGGCGGACGAAGAACGTCCTGGCGCTTCTTCGAGGATGACGTGAGCATTGGTGCCGCCGACGCCGAAAGAACTCACCGCCGCACGCCGCGGAAGATCCGGAGCGTCCCAGGCAGTGAGTTTTGAGTTCACATAAAACGGAGTTTCCGCAAAGTCGATCGCGGGATTCGGCACTTCGAAATTTATGCTCGGTGGCAGCTCACGATTTTCGAGCGCGAGCACGGTCTTGATAAAGCCACCGACGCCGGCCGCTGCATCGAGATGTCCGACATTCGACTTCAACGAGCCGATCGCACAGAAACTTTTGCGCTCAGTACTCTTGCGAAAGACCTTCGTCAGCGCGGTCACCTCGATCGGATCGCCGAGCGAAGTGCCGGTGCCGTGGGTTTCGATGTAACGGATTGTTTCCGGTTCGAACCCGGCCATCGCGTGGGCCGCGGCTATGACCTGGCTCTGACCGTCGACGCTGGGCGCCGTATAACTAACCTTCGCTGAACCGTCGTTGTTTATCGCCGACGCTTTCACTATCGCGTGGATGTGGTCGCCATCGTTTAGCGCTTCAGAGAGGAGCTTCAGCGCCACTACGCCAACGCCGCTGCCGAAAATCGTTCCCGCGGCTTTGGCGTCAAAGGCACGGCAGTGACCGTCGGGCGAGGCAAGGCCGCCTTCCTGATAAAAGTAACCAGCCTTCTGCGGCACCTTGACTGTGACTCCGCCGGCCAGCGCGATGTCGCATTCGTAGTTGAGCAGGCTGAGACACGCCATATGAACCGCCACGAGCGAAGTCGAGCAACTGGTCTGAATGATGAGTCCCGGCCCTTTGAGGTTTAACTTGTAGGAAACGCGCGTGGGCATGAAGTCCTTGTCGCTGGCGATGAACACTTGAAACGCGCCGCCACCGTCAAACAACTCGAGATGAGTCGTGAGATTGCTGAGCAGGTAAGTGTTCCACGCCGCGCCGGCGTACACGCCGATCAAGCCCTCGTATCGTTGCGGGTCATAACCGGCATCCTCAAGGGCGTGCCAGCTTGTTTCGAGAAAGAGTCGTTGTTGCGGATCGAGGATCTCGGCTTCGCGCGCGTTGTAACCGAAGAACGAGGCATCGAAGAGCTCGACGTCATCGAGCAGACTGCCCGCCGCGACGTAGTTTGGGTGGCGAATAGTTTCGGGTTCGACGCCGCTCGCCGCCAATTCTTCCGGAGTGAAAAACGTGACCGCCTCAACGCCGTTTCTGAGGTTCTGCCAGAACTCACTGAGGTTGCGCGCGCCCGGGAAGCGCCCGGCCATGCCGATCACCGCGATTTCTCTGCCTGTTAACTCTTCTGTCATGTGGCTCAGACCAAATCAATTTCGACTACGTTGCGCTGCGAGAGCGCGCTTCTTTCTGTCCGCTCTGTCCTGAATGCGATCGAAAGTCTCGTCACGCTCCTCCCGGCTCAAATACTTTGCGAGCTCGGCGACCGTCGTTGCCTCGAAGACACTCACGACGGGAATATCGATCTGAAATTCTTTCTTCAGTTCCGAGACGAGTTGAATTCCGTTCAGCGACGTGCCGCCGAGCTCGAAAAAGTTGTCATGCACGCCCACCTGGTCAATACCCAAAACTCTCTGCCACACGGTCGCGATGCGTCGTTCGATTTCACCTTTCGGTTCCGTGTAGACGCCGCTCGACCCAGGACGTACATGGTCCAGCTTCTTCACGCCCGCGCTCTCGGACTCTTCCAACAGGCGGTCGCGGGTCAAGGAGTCCGCATGCTGAATCAATTCGTGAATGTCGCGGGTGGAGACAATGAGTTGAGGCACATTACCGGCAGACAAAATGCGCCGAAACACCTCCGCCCCTTTTGCGGGAGGGATGCCGTCACTTAGTTCGCGCATCGCGGCCTTCTCGGGAGCAAGGCTCTTCGTCGAATGGCCGCCGTTCTGATCGAATTGCTGGAGCGCCCCAGCGGCCACGCGCTTCATCGAAAAGCCGTCGATGCTCACCGCTTCGAGACCGTCCTCGCCAAGAATCGAGACATCGCAGGTGATGATCTCGCGTCGCTCGACAGCGTCGCCGCGGAACACGACGTGACTCATGACCTTTCTCGGAATCGGAGAGTGAACGGTCAGGCGTTCATAGACGAGTGGCAGGTAATCGCCGTCGCCGAGAAATTGAATGAAGCCGGTGGCAATGTCGAGTAGCGAGGGGTGTAACTCGTAAGTTGCGAAGTCATCGGAGAAGCGTTCATCGATTTCCAGCACGGCGAGTGCTTCGTTGTCCGCAACGTAAGCTTCCCTCAGGCTGTGCCAGCGCGGGCCGGTGGTAATGAACTGCCGCGCTTCTCCATTGCCTTGCACGGCGGTCGAAACCTTCCGGCCGCGGTCGAGGATTCTGTCGATCGTGGCTCTGTTCTTCTTTGGCTCGCCGTACGAAGCAGCGGCGATCTTTCCGCGTGCATGTTCCTGCCAGCGCGTTTGCACACGGCTCAGGACGCGAAAAGAATATTCATCACGATCGCACTCGAGCAGCGTTGCGACTTCGCGCGTGTCGCCGTCTTCGATCACGAGCGGCACGCTGAAGGTAACCTCGCGAATTTGCGCGGCATGGCCGGGAGAGAGGTGCGCAAAAGCAGCGCGCGCCATCTCGAGATAAGTAGTGCCCGGCACGGTCGGCAGACCGGCGACCATGTGTTCGGACAGAACCCAATGACTCGCCGGACTAAACTGGGAAATGAAGATCACACGGTTGGACGTCTCCACCGCGGGCGAGCCGAGGAGCGGGTGTATGAGAGCGGAACCGTTCGGGTTTGAAAACGCTGGCAGCGAGAGTTCGTCGGAGTTTTCCGCGGTGCGCATCGCCATTCCCACTTCCTGCCAGCGATCCCAGTTGACGGAAATGAAGTAAGGTCCACGGTGACTGAAATGCGACTGGGCGAAGGCATCGCAGAACGCGTTGGCCGCACAGTAATCGCTCTGGCCGAAGCCGCCGATGATGGAGTTGGTCGAAGAACAGAGCAGGAAGAAGTCCAGCTCGCAATTCTTCAACGCCGAGTGCAGGACGAGCGTTCCACGCGTCTTTGGTTTCAATATCTCTTCGGCTGCTTCAGGCGTTTTGAGGTGAATGATACCGCCACCCGCAATACCGGCAGCGTGAACGACACCGTGAATGTTTCCGAACTTCGCACGAGCCTCACCGACGACATTCGACATTGCCTGTTCGTCCGCAACGTCCGCGACAACCGCCAGCACTTCGCTGCCCAACTCTTCCAGTAGCTCGATCTTCCTGATGGCCTGGCGCGCACGATCTTGTTCGCCGTGAGCTGCGATCCACTCCGGCCAGCGCTCCCTTTCGGGTAAGGCCGAGCGTCCCGTCAGGATCAAACGAGCCTTTACCGACCGCGCAATCTCTTCGGCTAAAGTGAGGCCGACGCCGCCCAGGCCGCCGGTAATCAGATATGTGCCGTCATCGCGCAAACGCGGCGCGAGCTTCGACATTTCGTCAGGCCGCCAGTGCTCGAACGTTTGCGCCCAACGTTCTCCGCCACGATACGCGACGATGCGATCCTGCAACGGCCCCGTTAACTCTTCGAATAGATCACGACAGAGGTCATCCAATTCGGGTGAGTCTGCTTCCGGAAGCAACAGGTCGATACTCTGGCAACGCTGGTTTGGATACTCCTGCGGGATCACTTTCAACGGACCGAGCAGAAGAGATTTTTCCAGCCGCAGCTTCCCTTCGCCGCAGACCTTCTGCATGTTGCTGGAAAGGATCGCAAGGCGAACGTCACTGCCGGGTTTCACTCGCTCGAGCGCTTGCGCGAGAAACAGCAAACTGTCGAAGCTGCGACAGCGGGCGTCTTCCCAAGGTTGTTCGGCCGCACCGGTGCTGACGTTCCACGCGTGGACGATGATTTTCGGAAAGCGTTCGCGCGCGCGCAAATCCTGAAGCAGCGCGTTGTAGTCTTCGCGGCTTCGGGGATTCAAGACATAGTTGCGTTCCGAAACACGAGCAAAGCGATCTCCGAAGCGTGCGGTTGACAGTTCGATCCCCTGCGCCAACAAGTAGTCCGTGAGCTTTGCGGAAAAAGGTCCCTCCGGTTCGAGCAACAACCAACTGGACGACGCGTCGGGCACTTCATCCGAGAACGGCAGCACCGAGCGCCGCCATGCCGGGACATAAAACCATTCGCTCGGGTCAGACTTATCGATGCGCGCACCTTTGGCTTTGCCTTTGATCCAGTGTCTTTGTCCTTCGAACGGATAACCGGGAAGTGAGACTCGCCGGCGTTGCTCGTGCGCGTGAAAGCCGTGCCAGTCAATCTCGGTTCCGGCAATCCACAAACGGCCCACCGCGTTCAGCAGCGTTTCGAGATCGGTCTGTTTGTCGCGCGGGTGAGGGAGTGATGCAATTGTTACTGCCTGCCTGAACTGCGAACGAGCGAGAGTTGTCAGGGCGCGGCCTGGTCCAACCTCTAGTAACACGCGGTCAGCTTCTCCTAGAATCGTGTTGACTCCCGCGCCAAACCGCACGGTCTCACGCAGGTGACGACTCCAATAGCGCGGATCTGTCGTCTCGAAATCGCTGATCCATTCGCCCGTAAGATTGGCGATGAAAGGCACACTCGGCGGCTGCGGGTGGCAGCCCTCGACCAGCGCAGCGAACTCGTCGAGGACAGGGTCCATCATCGACGAGTGAAACGCGTGAGAAGTGTGAAGCCGAGTGTGAGCAACTTCCTGCTCCGACAGCACGTCCGCCAAAGCCGAGATCTTCTCAATCGAGCCGGACACAACACACGAAGCCGGCCCGTTAACCGCGGCCACAGAGAGCTCGTCCGTTAATTGTGACCGCAACTCTGCCTCGCTCAGTTGCACGGCAAGCATCGCGCCGGCCGGCAGCGCTTGCATCAGTCTTCCACGCGCGGCCACCAGGGCGAGCGCATCTTCGAGAGAGAAGACGCCGGAGACATGGGCCGCGACATATTCGCCGATGCTGTGGCCCAACATCGCCGCAGGTCTTACGCCCCAACTCATCCATAACTTTGCGAGCGCGTATTCGACGGCGAAGAGCGCAGGTTGCGCAAACGCTGTCTGCTCGAGTTGTCGCGCAGCTTCTTCAACATGTGAGTCAGACGGAAAGAGCAAATTGCGCAGATCGAGATCGAGGTGAGGCTTGAGCAGCGCTACGCACTTGTCGACTTCTGACGCGAAAGCCGGTTCGTTCTCGTAAAGCTCGCGCGCCATGTTGACGTATTGCGTGCCCTGGCCGGGAAAAAGAAAGACGACCGAAGGCGCCGTGCCTTCGTGGAAGCCGTTCAGCACGCGTGCGGGTTCCAAAGACTCCAACACCGAAACTGCATCGGCCCTGTCGGTACACAGTGCGGCGCGACGATGAGCGAACACCTGGCGGCCTACTTGCGTCGTATAAGCAACGTCGCCGAGATCGAGCTCCGCGTCGCTTCTGAGTCTTTCAGCGAGTAGTTGTGTTGCCTTTTGCAGCGCCGCGTCAGTTTTTGCTGAGACTGTCAAGAGTTGCAAGCGTCTTGAAAAGCGCGAGGCTTGGGCCGGCGGTGCTTCCTCCAGAATGACGTGCGCATTCGTGCCACCGATACCAAAGGAACTGACTCCGGCACGGCGCGGCGTACCGTTGGCTCGCCACTCAGTCAACTTCGTATTGACGTAAAACGGGCTGTTCGCAAAATCAATCTTCGGGTTGGGTTCAATGAAATTGAGGCTCGGAGGAAGCTGACCGTGACGTAGAGCGCACACGGTTTTGATCAGTCCTGTAACGCCGGCCGCCGTATCGAGGTGGCCCACGTTCGTCTTTACCGAACCGATGGCGCAGAATTGTTTCCGCGTTTCGCGGCCGCGAAAAGCTTCCTGAAGAGCTGCGACCTCAATCGGATCTCCCAAAGGCGTTCCAGTTCCGTGGGCCTCGACGTACGTAACGGTTTCCGGATCGATACCGGAAACGGCGAACGCGTCCGCGATGACTTCGGCTTGACCGTCCACACTCGGCGCGGTGTAACCGAGCTTGACGCTACCGTCGTTGTTGATAGCGCTGCCCTTGATAACGGCGTAGATGTTGTCTCCGTCGGCCAGTGCTTTTTCGAGCGGCTTGAGAACGACGATGCCGGCGCCGTTGCCGAAGACAGTGCCTTTTGCGTTCTTGTCGAAGGCGCGGCAGTGCGCGTCGGGAGAGAGGATGCCGCCTTCTTCATAAAGATATCCCTGCTTGAGCGGCGCACGGATAGCCACACCGCCGGCCAGCGTCATGTCACACTCGCCACTTAGCAAGCTTTGACACGCGAGATGAATGGCGACCAGTGAAGTCGAGCAAGCGGTCTGAACATCTACGCTCGGGCCTTTGAGATTCAGCTTGTAAGAGACGCGGGTCGTGAGGAAATCTTTATCGTTTCCGATAAACGCCTGATATCGCAGCGCCGGGGAGTTTGAAAGAGTTGGACCAACTTCCAGCAGGTAGGTGTTCAGGCCAGCGCCGCCGAAAACGCCGATGCGCCCGGCATAACGAGTTGGATCGTAGCCTGCATCTTCCAGCGCGTGCCACGCGCATTGCAGAAAGATGCGATGCTGCGGATCCATCAACTCCGCCTCACGCGGATGGAAGCCAAAGAATGGCGCGTCAAACAGGTCGGCGTCTTCAAGGACGCCCGCCGCTTTCACATAGTTCGGATCTTTTAGCTCGGCGGCGGCCACGCCTGACTCGGCCAGCTCTTCCTCCGTGAAAAAGGAAATACATTCGTCACCGCGGGACAATCGTTGCCAGAACTCTTCGATGTTACCGGCCTTTGGAAAGCGCCCGGCCATACCGACGATCGCGATCTCTCGTCGTACCGGGAAAGTTTTCGCGCGCCTGACGCGCGCACCTGATGTGTCCGTTTGTTCCTGATTGAGACGCGCAGCCACCGCTTCGATCGTGGGGTTGCGAAGCAGGTCGAGCATGGAAACTTCATACCCGGCCTGTAACAATCGACTCTGAACCTGCGCGAGCAACAACGAATGGCCGCCGAGATCAAAGAAGTTGTCTTTGAGTCCGGGTTTTTCCCTGCCGAGCGTCTGTTTCCAGATCTCAACGAGCAGGCGCTCGATCTCTGACCGAGGCGCGAGATAGTCAACCGGCGTTCGCTGCGCCTCGGGTTTCGGGAGTGCCTTGCGATCGACCTTGCCGTTCGGCGTGAGAGGTAACGACTCGAGCAATACAAACAACGAAGGGACAAACGGTTCGGGCAATCGTTCCAGTAGAACGTTACGAAGCGCTGCCGTGTCGAGCCGACTCTCCTGCTTCGTAGACACGACGTAGCCAACGAGCTGCTGTTCTCCGCTACCATCTCTCTGCGCCACCACGACGGCTTGCCCCACGCCCGCGCAGTTCACCAGCGCTGCCTCAACCTCACCCAGCTCAATCCGAAAGCCGCGCACTTTTACTTGATTGTCGAGCCGGCCCAGGAACTCGAGCACGCCGTCGCGCCGCCAGCGCGCAAGATCGCCAGTCCGGTAAAGACGTGCCCCGGCCTTTCCGCCGAAGGGATCCGGCACAAACTTTTCGGCCGTCAGCGCCGGCATTTTCCAGTAGCCGTGGGCCAAGCCGTCGCCGCCGATGAAGAGTTCACCCGGCGCTCCAGTGGGAACCAGCTGCAAGTTAGAGTCGACGACGTAAACACTGGTGTTGGCGATAGGTCGTCCGATAGGAACGTAGCCCACCTCTTCAGGTTCGACCTGGTAGATCATGGACCAGATGGTTGTTTCGGTTGGTCCATAAAGGTTCCAGATCGACGATGCCCGTGGCAGGAGTTGCTTCGCCAGTTCGCCATCGAGCGCCTCGCCGCCGCAGAGCAACTTGAACTCAGGCTCACCCTGCCATCCGGCCGCGAGCAAGAGTCGCCAGGTGGCCGGTGTCGCTTGCATCGCCGTAGCACGTTGCGCCGACAACGTGCGCCGGAGCTTCGCGCCATCTGCGGTGGTTTGCTGTGACGGAAGAACCAGACGCGCACCCACCATCAACGGCAGGTAGAACTCCAGACCGAAGATGTCGAATGAAGCCGTGGTCACGGAGACGAAAACATCTTCAGCCGTCAGACCGGGTTGACGCGCCATCGAATGCAGGAAGTTCACCACTGCACGATGAGGTACGGCGACACCTTTCGGTCGTCCGGTCGAACCTGACGTATAAAGCAAGTAAGCGTTCTGTTCCGGATGGGCAATTCTCCGCAGCCGCGCGGCACTTTCTCGAGCGATGTTGGACCACTGTGAATCAAGCACCAGCAGTTTTGCGGCGCAGCCGAAGACGCTCGCGCGCAGGGCCTCGCTGGTGATGAGCAGCTCAACGCGAGCATTCTCCAGGATTAGTTTCAGACGTTCTTCGGGATGCGACGGGTCAAGGGGCAAATAAGCGGCGCCCGCTTTCAGAATCCCGAGAATCGCAACCAGCAGATTCGCAGACCGTTCGAGGTTAATGGCAACCACGCTGCCGGGTGCGACACCACTGTGTCGCAGATATCGGGCCAGCCGGTTTGTTCGCGACTCGAGTTCGTTATAAGAGAGGGTCTCGTCTTCGGTGAAAACGGCGACCGCTTCGGGCGTGCGGTCGACTTGAGCTTCGAATAGTTCGTGGATGAGACGGTCCCGATCAAACCCGTCGCCGGACGAGTTCCATTCGACCAACAGCTTGTTGCGCTCGGCCGGCGTCAGCAGGTTAACGCTGTGAATCTGCTGCTCGGGCTCAGCGACAACGGCATTGAGCAGCGTCTGAAACTGATCCAGCACTTGCTCAGCCGTTTCGTCGTCAAAGAGATCGCGGTTGTATTGCAGCGAGACCGCGAGGTCCGCTTCACCTTCGGCGATGGTGAGTGTGAGATCGAAAGGCACCTGCCGTTCTGCAAGACTCAGCGAGCGGAAAGTTAAATCGCCGAACTCAATCGCCGTTCCCGCTTCGCCAAGCACTAGCGACGAGATTGACTCACGCGCTGACGGCTGTGCCTGCTGAAAGGCGAACAGCACCTGAAATACAGGCGACCGGCTTGGATCGCGCGTAAGGTTCAGACGTTCTGCCAAAAGCGCGAACGGGTATTCCTGATGTTCGAGCGCTCCGAGAACTGTGTGCTTCACACGCTCGGTCAACTCGCGGAAGCTTGGCGCGCCGGAAGCGTCCGTGCGCAAAACGAGCGGGTTAACGAAGTAGCCAACAAGATCGTCAAACTCCGGAAGGTTGCGGCCGGCTACGGGCGCACCCACCACGATGTCAGTTTGTCCCGTGTACCGGTGCAGCAAAACTTTGAACGCTGTGAGGAGAACGACGAACAAACTTGCTCCCGAGGAACGCGCTAATTCGCGAAGCTGATCGGTCAACACTGGATCGAGGTTAAGAGCACGCGAAGCGCCGCGATATGTCTGCACCGCAGGCCTGGGCCGATCGGTGGGCAGATCCAAAGTTGGAAGGGGCCCGGACAAAATCGTCTGCCAGTAGTCCCACAAACGCACGCCTGCCGCGCCGTTCAGCCGGGTTTGTTCCCATGCGACGTAATCGGTGTAGAGTGCCGGCAGTGGATTAAGCTCGGCGGATTCGTCGAGGTACAGACTTCTTAGCTCACGAAAGATGACCAGCAACGATCGCAGATCGGCGACGAGATGATGCACGGTGAAGACGAGCACGTGCTGTTGGGTCGAACGCCGGAAGAGGGCCACACGCAACGTTGGACCACGCACGAGGTCGAAGGCGCGATACGCTTCGCTTTCGACGTGTTGAGTTAGAGTTTCTTCATCCCAATCTTCGGCACCGGCAGTTGTGAAATCCACTGCCAACGAGTCGTGAATGTGCTGGATTGGTTGGCCATCCGCTGTTTGTTCAAAGGTTGTGCGCAGGGCCGGGTGTCGATCGACGATTGCCTGGAAAGCTCGCCTCAAAGACTTTGCGTCGAGCTCGCCATCAATCTGAATGACTACCGGAATGTGATAGGCGCCACTCTCTGGCGCAAGTCGTTGCACGAACCAGAGACCACGCTGGCCGTAAGTGAGCGGCGACTCGGGTACCGGCCCGGACGGTAACAGTTTCCCGTTCGGCGTAGCTTGCGGCTCGTTAAGAATTTCATCCGCAACTTGCGCGATGCTCGCGTCGTCGAGCAGCGCGGACAGCGAGATCGAAACACCCAGTTGCTCTTCGACTATGTGCTTCAGCTCGACCGCCCCGAGCGAATCCAGACCCATGCTCACCAGTGATTCCTGAGTGTTCAGCCGCGAGCGTGAGACTCGCAGAATGCGTGCCGACTCACGCTTGAGGAAGTCTTCGATTAGTCTCCGTCGCTCGCTGGAGTAGAGAACGCCGAAGCCTGCATGGTCCATCGCCGCTTCACCGGCGAACTCCTCAGCGCTCAGGCAGGAAACACTGCGAGCAACAACCTCGAGTGTCCCTTCGATATATGCTTCCCGGCACGCGTGCCTCTGAATTTTCCCGCTGGAGGTTTTGGGGATCGATCCCGCCCGGATTAGTACGACGTCGTGAAGGAAAAGCTCGTGTTCCTGCGCGACTGCGCCGCGAATAATTTCGATAACGACTTCCGCGTCAGACTCATCCAGTCCTCGATCAGCTTCCTGGACAACGACCACACGCTCTTCGTTTTCAACCGTTAGCGAAACTGCGGCGCCACATCCCGGCCGCAACGATGGATGACAACGCTCGACGGTATACTCGATGTCGTGAGGATAAAAATTGCGACCACGAACAATGATTAGATCCTTCAAGCGTCCGGTAATGAACAGTTGGCCGTCATGGAAGAAGCCCAGGTCTCCGGTACGCAGGTAAAGACCCTCGTCAGTAAACAGCCGTGCTTCAAAGTCTCGGCGGCTCTCTTCCGGCCGATTCCAATAACCGCCAGCGACGCTCGGACCTGCGACCCAGATTTCGCCTACGCTCCCCGGCGAACACGTTACCTGTGTTTCCGGATCAACGATCAGAACCTCATGGTCCATCCACGGCCGGCCACAGCCGACCAGAGTTTTACCGTCGTCTTCAAGCGACGCAACGATTCGGTTCTCTTGCATCGCGGCCGCGGACACAGACGCCAGTCGCGGTTCTGCTTCCACATCGCCGCCCGTAACAAACAGAGTCGCTTCCGCCAATCCATAGCACGGATAAAAAGCGTTTCTTCGAAATCCGCAACGGCTGAACCGTTCTGCAAAGCGATCGATCGTTTCATTGCGCACCGGCTCGGCGCCGTTGAAGGCCACCCTCCACGTCGACAAATCAAGTCCGTCACAGTCCGCAGGCGAAATCTTTCGCACGCACAAGTCATAAGCGAAGTTCGGACCGCCGCTCGTCGTTGCGCGCCACTGGTCGATGACTTCGAGCCAGCGGCGCGGCCTCTGCAAAAAAGAGACGGGCGACATCAAGACACAACTGGCGCCGACGTAAAGCGGCTGGAGCACGCCGCCAATCAATCCCATGTCGTGGTAGAGAGGTAACCAGCTAACGATGATTGACGACTCCGACTGATCGAAGGCCCGGCGGATCATTTCCTCGTTGGCGACAATGTTGCCGTGCGTAACCATCACGCCCCTTGGCGATCCCGTCGAGCCTGAGGTGTATTGAAGAAAGGCGAGTGCGTCCGGCTTCACACTGAAGTCACGCCAGCTTTGCGCCTCACTATCAGGAACAAGGTCGGCCGGCAGAACGCGAATATTTTTGTGATCTGATGTTTGCGCCGCCCAGGCTTGAATGGTCGGAGCGAGAGACGAAGTTGTCAGAATCAGATCAGGCGTTGCATCGCGCGCGATAGCTGTCAGTCTATTCAGACCGCGCTTCTTCCGCGGCGGATAAGCGGGCACGGCGACGGTGCCGGCGTAGAGGCAACCCAGGAAAGCTGTGATGAATTCAAGACCCGGAGGAAAAAGCAAGAGTGCTCTTCCGCCGACACAGTTTGCGCTTTGCAGTGCTGTACCGATCGCTCGGGCACGAGCGTCGAGTTGAGAGAAAGTAAGTTGAGATGTTTCTCCTTCTGTGAGGAACGTATACGCAGCCCGGTCGGGGTTCTGTGCGGAACGAACCTTGAGGAGTTCAACAATCGAGGAACCCATAACGCATCCTCTCTAACTACCAAACGCGACGAATGAAAGGACGAGAGACCTTCTATTCGCTCTGCAGAGACACTTTTGTTACCGCCAGGTTTTCCCTAGTTAAAAATCAGGGGCCAGTCTGGGCAGAGTATTGCGCCTGATTGAGTTATATACGTCTGAGTTGAGCGCGGATGCAGGGGGAAAACAAGGTCATCGGATTTCAGCGTTCTTCTGCTGAAGTTTTTGCACACGCTCCGTCGCCATCGTTATAAAAATGCCAACGAAGTGGAAGGACTTCTTGGCTCGTCTGGGCGGAGTGGCGCAAAGCATAAGCATGTGTTGTCGCCTTGTCAATATGCCAATCGACTTGGACGTTTGCGAATTAGTTGCAAGCAAGTTTCACTTTACTCATCGGTGATTTTTAAGCTGCTGGGAGATGACGTCGAGAATCTGTTCCTGCGCCAAATGCATAAAGAAGTGATCACCGGGCATCATGCAGAGAGTAAACGAGCTAGTCGTTTGCTCTCTCCACGCCGCGATCATCTGCTCAGTGCTTTCACTATCGTCCAACCCACCGAACGCCGTAATCGGACAATCGAGCGGGGGCTCTTGCGTGTAACTGTAGGTCTGGCAGATTTCGAAGTCCGCTCTCAATAGCGGAATCATGAGCTCCATGAGTTCATGATTTTCGAGCACCTCGCGCGGTGTCCCGTTCAGTCGCCGCAACTCTTCAACAAACTCGTTCACCGGCAGGTTGTATGTGACCTTGTCGCGGATTCCAGGGTGCGGTGCGCTGCGACCGGAGAGAAAGAGGTGTTTCGGCGAAGGCAGGTGAAGTCGCCGGAGATGGCGTGCGAGTTCAAAACTGATGAGCCCGCCCATACTGTGGCCGAAGAACGCGAACGGCAGGTCGAGATGCGGGATGATTGCTTCGGCGGCAGCTTCGACCAGTGACTGGGCTGAAGTGTAAGGCTTCTCGATCAGCCTTCGATCGCGTCCGGGCAGGTGCGCCGGGCAAACCGCGAGCGAAGGGCCGAGTACGTTCGGCCACGTTCGGAATATAAGGCTGCTCCCGCCCGCGTACGGAAAACAGAACAGACGAATTTTGGCGCGCTCGTTCGACGGGACGGTAAACCACGGAGACGTGGTTTTGCTCACTCGTGGCGTCATGCTTCGTGTTGCTCTCCGGACTCTTGCGCCTGCGCTTGCTCTCCCATCTTCTTTCTCAAGCTCAGCGGACGCATGTCCGTCCAGACCTCTTCGATGTAGGCGAGGCATTCGGCCTTCGTGCCCTGCTTGCCTGCGTCGTTCCATCCAAGCGCGTTCTCGCGATCGGCGGGCCAGATCGAATATTGCTCCTCGTGGTTTACCACCACTTTGTAAATTGTATTGTCCTCTCTATCGTCACTGCTCATGAGGGCCTCCTGTCTTTCGCGTTGATTAGAACGTTGCGCTACGGCATCGAGTTCGGCAGCAAGCGACGGATAATAGTTCGCATCGTTACCGATTACAAGAACCATGCTCAAAGTTCGTACGAAATGTCCAGGCAGTTATCTTCGATACACAGAATCGACCGACTCTCCAGTTCGCCGCTAAGAACGAGAACTGGATTGCTGCGGCTTATTCATAAGCTACACAGTGATCGACAATGAAGAAGAAGCGCTTGCCATCAGAGTCGACCACGTTCATCGCCAGGGTTGGGGTGCTGTCAAACTTATGAAAGTGCGGTTATAAGGTTTGGGAGCAGACGATCAAGGTCGAGGAGGGAATGTCAACGACTCTCAAACCCCTTCTCGAGAAACAATGAGCCTAACGAAATCATATAAGCGTGCACCGTCTGTGTGACTGGACCTGCTGCGGAAGTTACCTTTTTAGTAAAATAAACTTCGGCTATACCATCAATAAAATCGTAGGCCGTATCGAACTTGGGTTGGATAATTGTCTTGCCGGATAGCAGAGCACGGGAAGGAATGTAAAAACCGTAGAAATTCTCTGGTGGCTGCAACTTTTGAACAGGCAAATACTTACGTTTTTGCCGCGCTGCAAAGCTGGCCGATCGTGTTTGGCGGCCAATTTGTGGACATTTTTTTCAACCAACAACTCATTAGGACCGCCCTTGATCAATGACAACCATCGTGGTCTCGCCGCTGACTGAAAACCCCAACATGATCAATCCCGCTACGTAAAGCACCAAAGTAAAGAAAGCGATGTAGCCAGTGGTTGCTGCAAACGTGGGTGCGTCGAGCGCGACTCCTTGCAATAGCGTTGCTGCTACTCGTTTGAGCCAGCCACCTTCCGCACTATACAGACTCGCCAGCAATATATGCTTGAGGACGAAAGCTGTGCCGAACAGAACCGTAAGACTGCGCACGAGCCTGCGCGCGTCGAATGAGGAGAACTGATTGTTCCAGAGTGTCCAAAGAAAAAAGAATGAGAACAACCAGTGAAGTAGACCGCGCTCAGGTAATACAGAGTTAAAAGCTTGCGCGGAAGCAAAGAATAGCGTGATGAACATCCAGATGTGCGCCACGTTTGTGAGAGGTGGAAAGTCGCTGCCAACCCATTGATGTAATCTCAGTAGGCCACCGCGTACCAGGAGCAGCAGCAACAGCGTCGCGAGCAAAAGCGTGACCAGCGGCGGCGCAATGAAAATGAACGTGCCATTCTCCGCCCCGATTCGGAGCCCGCCCAAAAGCGCCACGGTTAGAAAAAGAAATGGTAGTACAACGAACTCGACCAGCGCGCGGTTTCTCGAACGATTAGAGTCGTTAGTCAAGTCGTTACTTCCTTGTACGTAGGACCTTGAGCGGATTGACGTCACTCCAGTTGCGTTCTAATCCTTGTTCAAGTTCGGCCTTTAACTCCGCCGCTGTATGCATCTGCAGGTCT
>Ga0105248_10001199_pt1 | contig 28958 bp, 26 predicted proteins | sample KBSS34metaG_FD_81524 | JGI IMG/M metagenome (GOLD analysis project Ga0105248, IMG submission 81524) | Switchgrass rhizosphere microbial communities from Kellogg Biological Station, Michigan, USA - KBS S3-4 metaG | ecosystem: Host-associated > Plants > Roots > Rhizosphere > Soil | place... | reverse complement strand
TCAAGGAAAGCGCGGCAGCGGCTTTCCGTCGGCCGGCATGGCGTACTGCGCCGTGTTGAGCTCCATCGCGAGGAAGGTGTAGTAGCCGACGATGGCGGTCAGGTCGACCGTGCCCTGCTTGCCGAAGCGCTTCTCCGCACGAGAGAAGGTGGCGTCGGACACATGCTTGTTGCGCAGCAGCTCGACGGCGAAGTCATAGACCGTCTCCTCTTCCTCGCTCATGCCCACCGGCCGCCGGCCTTGGGCGATCGCCTCGGTGACTTCCGGCTTGATGCCCACCTTCAGCGCGATCGGATGGTGCACGTACCACTCGTAGTCCTGCGTCCATTCGCGCGCGGTCACGAGGATCGCCAGCTCGCTCAGCTTGTTGCCGATCGCGGATTTGTAGCGAAGGTAGTCGCCCATCGAGCGGGCCTGCGTCATGACCTGCGGGCTGTACATGAGCGGCTCGAACGGACCGAAGACCGGGACCTTGCGCGCGGCTTCGAATTCCTGGGCCGCCTGCTTCTGCTCGGCCGTGTAGCTCCCGGGCGCGATGGTGGGAAAGCGCGACTGCGCGACAGCGAGCGTGCCGCAAGCCGCAAGTGCCGCGGCGACAAGGATTCGAGTCGATTGCATGTGGGTTTCCTTTGGAGGCGTAGCGGATCAGCGATCCAGGATCTGGTCGAGGAACTGTTTCGTTCGGGCCGACTTCGGATTGGCGAAGAACTCGATCGGCGGCGCCTCTTCGACGATCTCGCCGCGGTCCATGAAGATCACGCGATCGGCCACCGCGCGGGCGAAGCCCATCTCGTGCGTGACGCACAGCATGGTCATCCCGTCCTTGGCGAGGTCCACCATGGTGTCGAGCACCTCCTTCACCATCTCGGGGTCGAGTGCGGACGTCGGCTCGTCGAACAGCATGATTCGCGGCGTCATGCACAGCGCGCGCGCGATGGCCACGCGCTGCTGCTGGCCGCCCGAGAGCTGCCCGGGGTACTTGTGCGCCTGGTCGCCGATCCTCACGCGCTGCAGGAACTTCATCGCCGCAGCCTCGGCCCGCGCGCGAGGCTGCTTCCTCACCCAGATCGGCGCGAGCGTGCAGTTGTCGAGCACGGTGAGATGCGGGAAGAGATTGAAGTGCTGGAACACCATGCCGATGTCGCTGCGCACGGCCTCGATGCTCTTGAGCGTGCCGGTGAGCTCGATGCCGTCGACCACCACGGTGCCCGCCTGATGCGTCTCCAGCCCGTTCAGGCAGCGGATGAGCGTCGACTTCCCCGAGCCGGACGGCCCGCAGATGACGATGCGCTCGCCGCGCCGCACGCGCAGCGAGATGTCGCGCAGGACGTGGAAATCGCCAAACCACTTGTTGAGTGCGTCGATGCGGATGATTTCCTCGACGCCGCCGGCGAGTTGGGCAAGCTCTTCCATGGGGTGTCTCAGGTGCGGTGCTCGCGGTTGAGGTGCGATTCCAGCCACAGGCTGTAGCGGCTCATCGCGAAGCAGAAGATCCAGTAGATGCTCATCGCGAACAGATAGCCCTCGACGAAATAGTGACGCCACTCAAGGTCGCTCACCACCGACTGCTTCACCGCGTAGAGGAAGTCGAAGATGGAGACGATGATGACGAGCGAGGTGTCCTTGAAGTTGTCGATGAAGCTGTTCACCTGGGCCGGGATGGTGATGCGCAGCGCCTGCGGGAGGATCACGAGCTGCTGCGTCCTCCAGTAGCCCAGCCCCAGCGCGTGCGCCGCCTCGTACTGCCCTTTCGGCATGGCCTGCAACCCGCCGCGCACGACCTCGGCGATGTAGGCGGCGTTGAAGAGGATGATCGCGATCTGCGCGCGCAGCAGCTTGTCGAAGCTCACGCCTTCGGGCAGGAAGAGCGCGAACATGATCGAGGCCATGAAGAGCACGGTGATCAGCGGCACGCCGCGGATCAGCTCGATGTAGACGATGCTCACCGCGCGCACGATGGGCAGCTGCGAGCGCCGCCCGAGCGCCAGCAGCACGCCCAGCGGGAACGCGAGCAAGGTGCCGAAGACCGCCAGCATCAGCGTGATGGGCAGCCCGCCCCACAGCGCCGTGGGCACGGGCGTGAGGCCCAGGCCGCCGGCCATCAGCCACGTGCACACCAGCGTGCCGAGGCCCCACAGGGCGATCAGGCGGCGCGCGTGCCACATGGAGCGCGTGGCCGAGGCGACGAGCATGAGACAGAAGAGGATCACCGCCAGCGCGGGGCGCCACTGCTCGGCCTGCGGGTAGATGCCGAACAGCATCTGGCGCCACTTGTTGGCCACCACGGACCAGCACGCGCCGTGGCCCGCGAGCGCGTTGCAGGTCGCAACGCTCGCCTTGCCAAATGAAGCGTTGACGACCGCCCACTCGAAGAAGCGGGTGCCGAGCCACGCGAGCAGGCCGAGGACGACCAGCGTGGTGATCGTGTTGCCCGGCGAGGAAAAGAGGTTGGCCCGCAGCCAGAGCACGCTGCGATGCACGGGACTGCGATGGATTCGGGGAGGTGCCGGCATCTCAGCGCTCCACGAGCTTGACGCGGGCGTTGTACCAATTCATCAGGCCCGAGATCGCAAGCGAGAGGGTGAGGTAGACGGCCATCATCAGCGCGATGGCCTCGATGGCCTGGCCGGTCTGGTTGAGCGTGGTGTTGGAGATGCTCACGAGGTCCGGGTAGCCGATCGCCACGGCGAGCGAGGAGTTCTTGGTGAGGTTCAGGTACTGCGAGGTGAGCGGTGGAATGATCACGCGCAGCGCCTGCGGCAGGATGACGAGGCGCAGCCGCTGGGCTCGCGTCAGGTTCAGCGCCTGCGCTGCCTCGATCTGCCCCTTGGGCACGGCCACGATGCCGCCGCGCACGATCTCGGCGATGAAGGCCGCGGTGTAGATCGACAGGCCGACGAAGAGCGCGGTGAACTCCGGCGAGATGTTCTTGCCGCCCTCGAAATCGAAGCCGCCGAGCTCGGGCATCGAGAACGCGGTCGGCGCTCCCATGAACGCCCATCCGGCCATGGGCAGCACGACGAAGGCCACGAGGCTCGGCCACCACGCGGCGCTCGCGCGCCCGGTCTGTGCGCGCAAGCGCTGCGTGCGGCGCGACCAGATCAGCCAGAAGACGAAGGCCGCGACCAGACCCAGCAGCGCCGCCGGCCAGCCGGCGTGCGCCTCGGGCCAGGGCAGGCTGAGGCCACGCTGGCTCAGGAACATGGGGCCGAGCTGCAGCGCGCGCTCGGCAGGCGGGAAGAGCTCGGTCACCATCCCGTACCACATGAGCAGCTGCAGGATGAGCGGCACGTTGCGCACCGACTCGACGAACACGCTCGCCATCTGGCGCAGCAGCCAGTTCGGCGAGAGCCGCGCGATGCCCACCGAAAGTCCGAGCACGCTCGCGGCGACGATCGCCACCGCCGACACGAAGAGCGTGTTGAGCAGGCCGACGACGAAGGCGCGGCCGTAGGTGTAGGTCGCGTCGTACTCGAGCAGCTTCTCGGAGATCTCGAAGCCGGCTTCGCGCGTCAGGTAGCTGAAGCCGATCCGGATGGATCGGCTTTCGAGGTTGTGGATGAGGTTGAACGCGGCATAGCCAGCGACGAGTCCGATCGCCCCCACGAGGGCGACCTGGTAGAGCACGTTGCGTAGGCGTTCCGTGGCCTGCATGTTCATCAGGGCAATCGGCAAGCGGCGGGGATTCGACGGCAGGCCGAATCCGGTGCAAACGGACAACCGGCTTGCCGCGGACCCCCGCGACAAGCCGGATCGGACGGAAGGCTTCAGGCCTGCGCCATCACTCCATCGGCACGGGGTACATCAGCCCGCCCTTGTTCCACAGGGCGTTGGGCCCGCGGGCGAAGCCCAGCGGCTTGATGTGACGGTCGTAGATCTCGCCGTAGTTGCCCACCGCCGAGATGGCACGCACCGCCCAGTCGGCGTCCAGGCCGAGGCTCTTGCCCACGTCGCCGGTCGCGCCGGTCAGGCGCTGCACCACCGGGTCCTTGCTTTCCTTCTTCTGCGACGCGACGTTGGCCTGCGTCACGCCGGACTCCTCGGCCTGCTGCAGCGCATAGATCATCCAGCGGGCGATGAAGAAGAAGTCCTGGTCATTGCGACGCAGCATGGGACCCAGCGGCTCCTTCGAGATGAGCTCGGGCAGCACCGAGTAGTCGGCCTTGTTCGGCAGGTTGACCAGCATGGCGGCGATGCCCGAGGCGTCGGTCGTGTAGGCGTCGCAGCGGCCGGCCTGGAAGGCCTTCTCGGTGGCTTCCTGGCCCTCGAAGACCACGGGCTTGAAGGCGAGCTTGTTGGCACGCGCGTAGTCGGCCATGTTGCGCTCGGTGGTCGTGCCGGTCTCGACGCAGACCGAGGCCTTGTTGAGGTCGGCCAGCTTCTTGACCTTGGGGTTCTTCTTCGAGTTCACGACGAAGGCCTGGCCGTCGTAGAACCAGGTGCCGGCGAAGACCGCGCCCATGGTCGTGTCGCGCTTGGAGTTCCAGGTGGTGTTGCGCGAGAGGATGTCGATCTCGCCCGACTGCAGCGCGGTGAAGCGTTGCTGGGCGGTCAGCGGCACGTACTTCACCTTGTCGGGGCTGCCGAGGATCGCGGCCGCGAGCGCCTTGCAGTAGTCGACGTCGATGCCGGCGTACTTGCCGCTCGAGTCGGGAGCCGAGAAGCCGGTGAGCCCGGTGTGCACGCCGCACACGAGGGTCCCGCGCTGCTTGATGGCGTCGAGCGTGGGGCCCGCCGTGGCGGGGCCGCTTGCAGCGACGAGGGTCAGCACGGCGAGCGTGCCGGCAATCCAGGACCTCTTGAACATGCGCTTGTCTCCTTTTTGGTGGCGCAACGCTGGAACTTCTGCCTGAAGACCCGCGGCGTGTGCCGCGGGATCAGCTCAGGCCCGAGATCGCCTTCTCCATCCGTGCGAGCGCCTGTTCGAGTAGTGCGGATGGAGCGGCAAAGTTTAGACGCAGGAAACCGGGCCGGCCGAAGTCGGCACCATCGGACAAACCCACGCCCTGCTGCTCGAACCACGTGGCGACGTGGCCCACGCGAGGCTCGAGCGAGCGCGCGTCGATCCATGCGAGATAGGACAGCGTCGGCGTGGCATGCGGCAGGCCCATGCGATCGAGCGCGGCGCACACGAGGTCGCGGTTCGCGCGCAGCTGCACGAGCAGCGCCTGCTTCCAGGGTTCGCCCTCCCGGAACACCGCCTGCAGCGCGGTGAAGCCGAAGCAGCTGGCATCGGGCACGAGCTTTTGCATCGAGGCGCGAAAGCGCTTGCGCAGGTCCGCGTCGGGAATGATGGCCCAGGCGATGCCCAGCCCCGCGATGTTGTAGGTCTTGCCCGGTCCGCTGAGCGTGATCGTGCGCAGCGCAAGCGCCGGTGAGCGCTGCGCCATCACCTTGGCGAACGGCAGGTGCTCGGTCGCACCGTCGAAGATCAGGTCGCCGTGCACCTCGTCGGAGCAGACGTAAAGATCGTGCCGCTCGCAAAAGAGTGCGAGGCGATCGAGCTCTTCGCGCGTGAACGCGCGGCCGATGGGGTTGTGCGGATGGCACAGCAGCAGCAGTCGCGTGGCCGGGGCTTCCACGCCATCGCCATGCTCGGCGTGGTCGTGCGCGCTCGCGAGCGGCCCCATGGCCGATTCGAGAGCATCGAAGTCGATCTCGTAGGCGAGCGTGCGGCTGTCGACCAGCTTGAGCGGCACGTCCACGACGGCCCGCCCCTGAAGGCCAGGCGCCTGCAGGAACGGCGGATAGATGGGGGAGAACGAGATCGCCTTCTCGCCCGGGGCGCAGCACGCGCGCACCGCCAGGTTGATGCCGAGCACCAGCCCCGAGAGCCACACGATCCATTCCGGCTCGACTTCCCAGCCATAGCGCCGGCGGTGATCCTCGATCAGCAGTTGCGCCAGATCGCGCGGCGCGGACATGTAGCCGAAGTTGCCGTGCGCCACGTGGGCGGCGACCGCCTGCTGGATCTCCGGCGCCACGGGGAAGTCCATATCGGCGATCCACAAGGGAATGACATCGTTGCCGCGATACTTCTCCCACTTGGTCGCCGACCAGGCGAGACGGTCCTGCTGAGTCGAGAAATCGTAGGTGCGGGGCAAGATGGTGTGGAATCCGGAAAACAGCCCTGAAATGTCTCACGACGAAATCTGACATGTCAACGAGCAACTCCCGAGGGAAAGCCACGATCGCGCCGGCATCCGATGCATCGATGAGCGACGCGGTGTACGGGGCCATCCGCGCCGACATCCTGACCTGCGTCCTCGCGCCCGGGCAATCGATCTCCGAAGCGAGCCTGGCCACCCGCTACGGCTTCGGCAAGGCGCCGATCCGCGCGGCGCTGTCGAGGCTGCGCCAGGAGGGCCTGGTCTCGGCGTCGCCGCGCCGCAGCTTCGAGGTGAGCTCGCTGACGCTGCGCGACGCGCGCGAGCTGTACGAGCTGCGCCTGCTGCTCGAATCGGCCAGCGCCCGAATGGCCGCGGGGCGCGTGGACATCAAGCGGCTCGACAAGCTCAATCACATCTGCCGCAAGGGCTACACGCCGGGGCACTCCGGCAGCACGCTGCGCTTCCTCGACGCCAACCGCGAGTTCCACCTCGAGATCGCACGCGCCAGCGGCAACCAGCGCTTCATGCGCCTGCTCTCGCAGGTGCTCGACGAGACGACGCGCGTCATGTATGTGGGCCTGGGCCTGCGCAACCGCAACGACGAGATGCAGCACGAGCACGATGCGCTCATGGATGCGCTGCAGGCCGGCGACGGACCGCGGGCCGAGCGCATCGCGGCCGACCAGGTGGCGGCCTCGCGCGACATGGTGCTGACCGCGCTCCTGGATGGCAGCGGCATGCTCGACAGCCGCATCGAGGCCTGAGTGCTCGACCGCAGCCCGCGCTTGCGATCGATCAAGTCGATCGCGCGGCGCTGCATCCAGACTGCGGGTCGCAGCGCCGCCCAGCCGCGGCGCGGCACACCGAGGGGGAACGACAAAGAATGAAGACTGCCCTGATGCGGCTGCGGCTCGTGGGCGCGAGCTGTCTCCTGCTGAGCGCGTGCGCGGCGATGGCTCCGGCCACCGATGCGATGCGTCCCGCACCGCACGGCTTCGCCACCGCAGCAGCCCGCGGGCTGGACATCGCCGTGGGCGTGTACGGCCTCAGGACCGCCGACGCGCACGCCGACGACACGCCGCCGCGGGACGACGAGGTCGCCGATCGCGTGGCCGCCGGCTTCATCGTCTCCGGCAATCCCGCACTGATCGTCACCGCGGCTCACGCGGTGAGCGACGGCGTCGAGCGCATCCTCGTGAAGCTGCCCGACCAGCGGATCGCGTCTGCCACGCTCGTGGGCGACGACGAGGCCGCCGACATCGCGCTGCTGAAGATCGACGTCCCTCTGGCGCAGCCACCGGCACCGGGCCGCTCCAGCTCGCTGCGTCCGGGCGACTGGGTGCTCGCCGTCGGCGAGCCCTACGGACTGAACCGATCCGTCGTCGCCGGCATCGTGGGCGGCAAGGACCGCCACTTCGCCGAGGACTTCGATCTGCTCTTCATCCAGACCGACGTCGCGCTGAACCCGGGCAACTCGGGCGGCCCGCTGCTCGATGTGAACGGCAAGGTCGTGGGCATGAACACCCGCACCGTGGTGAGCACGCTCGGCAGCAACGGGCTCAGCCTCTCGATTCCCATCGAGATCGTGATGCAGGTGGTGGAGGAGCTTCGCGCGTCCGGCCAGGTGTCGCGCCCGCGCCTGGGCGCACGATTCGACGACGTGTCGCCACGCGCTGCCATGCAGGCGCATCGGCCGACCGCGAAGGGTGCGCTGGTACTTTCGGTGGACGCAGCTTCCATCGGCGCACGGCTTGGCCTCGCGGCCGGCGACATCATCGTGGGCATGAACGGACGCGCGGTGGAATCGAGCGGCGATCTCGTTCGCGCCCTGCTCGCGTGGCGCTCGGAGCGGGGCACGCAGCTCACGGTGTATCGGGAAGGCCGGTACCAGGAACTCACGCTGGCCTTGCCCACCGACGTGTCGGCGACGCGGTCGCGCTGAATGCGCGCCAGGGTGCTACTCAGCCACCCTTGTTGCGCATCCAGTCGGCGGTATTGAAGAACGCCGCATACAGCCGCTCCACGAGCGACTCGTCGAAGCCCAGCTCATGCATGGCCTGATGCATGCAGGCCATCCACTGGTCGCGCTCCAGCACGCCGATGCGAAACGGCATGTGCCGCGCACGCAGGCGCGGGTGGCCGAAGCGCTCGATGTAGTGGTCGGGGCCACCGAGCCAGCCGCACAGGAACCAAAAGAGTTTGTCGCGCGAGCCGTCGAGCGTGGTGGGATGCAGCGCCCGCAGTTCGCGGTACGCGGGCTCCAGGTCCATGAGGTCGTAGAAGCGATCGACGAGATGGCGCACGGCTTCCTCGCCGCCCACGACCTCGAAGGCGGTCCTGCCCGTGCTCTCGCTCTCGCTCACGTCGTGGCCTCGGGCGCCTTGAACGTGGGCAGCTTCGAAAGCTGCGAGGCGATCTGCACGATGGCCTGCGAGGCGGGCGCGCCCGGCTGCAGGCTCATCAGGAGCTGGCGCTTCACCACCGCATGGCGCACGCCGGTATCGGCCGGCACGTCGCCGAGCAGCTCGAGCGAGAAGCTCTGGCCCGTGGCGCCGCACACGAAGCGGTCGATGACCTGGCGCAATTGCTGGGCGATCACGCGTCCGTCACCGCTGCGCGCGACCTGGTTGACCAGCAGGTTCACGCGCCGGCGCTCCTGCTGCATCGCCAGCACCTTGATGGTGGCGTAGGCGTCGGTGAGCGAAGTGGGCTCGGGCGTGGCGACGACGATCACCTCGTCGGCCAGCGAGATGGTGTAGAGCACGACATCGGAGATGCCGGCGCCGGTGTCGAGCAGGACGACGTCGAAGCGCGGGCGCACGGTGTCGATCACCTGCGTGAGCTGCTCGCGGATCTGCGGCGTGAGGCGCGAATACTCGACGAGTCCCGAACCGGCCAGCAGCACGGTGAAGCCGCCGGGCGCCGGCAGCAGGGCCTGAGCCAGCGTCGCGCTGCCGGTGAAGACGTCGTGCAGCGTGGTCTTCGGATGCAGGTTCAGCACCACGTCGAGGTTGGCCAGGCCCAGGTCGGCATCGAGCACGAGCACGCGCTTGCCCTGCTGCGCGAGAGCCGCGGCCAGGTTGGCCGACACGAAGGTCTTGCCCACGCCGCCCTTGCCGCTGGTGATGGCGACGATGCGGGCTGCCCCGGGTGTGCTTCCGGTGGATTGGGGGGCGGGCGCGTTCATTCGGGAAACCGGGGAAAGTGGGAGGCGTCGAGCTCGGGCGGACTCAGCTCGGCAGGCAGCGTCGCCATGCTGAAGAGCATGCCCTTCTCCTCGGCGCTCACGTCGGACATGGCGGCGGGTTCGAGGCTGGTGCGGTTGCGCCCGGCTTCCTTGGCGCGGTAGAGCTGGGTGTCGGCGCGCTCCATCCAGAGCTTCACCGAGGAGCGCACCCAGGGGGATGCGTAGGCGCCGCCCACGCTCACGGTGATGCGCAGGTCGGTGTGCACCGCCACGCCGACGGGGCGCGAGGCGACGCGGCGGCGCAGCCGCTCTGCCACCGCCTGGCCGAACGCGGGCGAGCAGTTGGGCAGGATGATCGCGAACTCCTCGCCGCCGTAGCGGGCCACGGTGTCCATCGGGCGCACGCACTCGTTCAGGCGCTGCGCCACCGCCTGCAGCACGAGGTCGCCGGCCGCGTGGCCGTGCTCGTCGTTCACGGCCTTGAAGTGATCGATGTCCAGCAGCAGCACGAGGGCCATCTCGCCCGAGCGCGCCACGCGGTCGAGCTCGCCCTCGAGCACGAGCTCGAACTGGCGGCGGTTGGCCAGGCCCGTGAGCGCGTCGCGGCTGGAGAGGTCGCACAGCGACTCGATCACGGTCTGCAGCCAGGCCGCATCGCGCAGCGAGGGCGGCGTGCGGGCGCACTCGTAGCCCGAGGCACGCAGCAGGTGCAGCGCGGCTTCGAGCTGGAGGGCGTCGGCGATCGGGGCCGGTTTGGGCAGGGCAGTCACGGTGCGGGCGTTCAGTGGCGGCCAGTCTAGTGCCATGCGTGCCCCCCGATGACGCGAACAGCCCACGATTCCCGGGCTTCTTCACGCACTTGGAGCGCCCTGCGCGACTCAAGGCCGGCAGCGCGACTGCCGATAACCCGGATGCCGCCTTCGAACTGCATCCGCGTCCGCCCCATGTCTGCACTGCTCTCCCCAAGCGCCCCCGCCGCCTTCGCGGCCGCAGCGAACGCCGAGCGCGAGTTCGATTTCAGCGCAGAGGACTTCGAGCGCATCCGCCGGCTCATCTACCAGCGCGCCGGCATCAATCTGCATCCGGGCAAGCAGGCGATGGTCTACAGCCGCCTGTCCCGGCGCCTGCGCGAGACGGGACACCGCTCCTTCGCGGACTACCTTCAGTGGCTGGACCAGTCGCACGGCGCGCAGGCCGAGCGGGAGTGGCAGCAGTTCACGAACTGCCTGACGACCAACCTCACCGCCTTCTTCCGCGAGGAGCACCACTTCCCGGTGCTCGCCGAGGAGCTGCGCGCGCGACGCGGCCGCTCGATCCGCATCTGGTGCAACGCGGCGTCCACCGGCGAGGAGCCCTATTCGATCGCGATGACCGTGGCGCAGACGCTGGGGGACAAGGCGAACGTGCGCATCCTTGCCAGCGACATCGACACCAACGTGCTCGCCACCGCGAGCCGCGGCGTCTACGACGCGGCCTCGCGCGGCCTGACCCGCGAGCAGCTGCACCAGCACTTCCTGCGCGGGCGCGACAGCAACGAGGGCTTCATCCGCGTGAAGCCCGAGCTCGCCCGGATGATCGAATTCCGCAGCTTCAACCTGATGAGCTCGCAGTGGTCGCTGGGCGATCCCTTCGACATCGTCTTCTGCCGCAACGTGATGATCTATTTCGACGGCCCCACGCAGCGCCGCGTGCTCGAGGGCATCCATCGCGCCATGCGAGCGGGCGGCACGCTCTTCGTGGGCCACTCCGAGAACTTCACCGATTCGCGCGACCTCTTCTCGCTGCGCGGCAAGACGGTCTACGAGCGCCTGGGTGGCTGAGGCGATGAGCACCGCCGACGCCGCCCCTGCGCGAACCCGCATCGACAAGCTGCGCGCCGCCGCGCGCCGACCCGGCGAGGCCTCGTTCTTCTTCTACGACGCGCACTTCCGCAACGACGCGGTGAAGGTGCTGCCGGGCGAGTACTTCGTGCATGACGAGGATCTGCTGATCATGACGACGCTCGGCTCGTGCATCGCCGCATGCCTGTGGGACCGCGATCGCCGCATCGGCGGCATGAACCACTTCATGCTGCCCGAGGGCACGCAAGGCTCGGACAGCGGCCGCTACGGCTCCTTCGCGATGGAGATCCTCATCAACGAGATGCTCAAGCGCGGCGCGTCGCGCCCGTCACTGGAGGCCAAGGTCTTCGGCGGCGGCTCGGTGATCAGCGGCATGAACTCGCTCAACGTGGGCGAGCGCAACACGCGCTTCGTGCTCGAGTACCTGCGCACCGAGCGCATCCCGGTGGTGAGCAAGGACGTGCTCGACATCTATCCGCGCAAGGTGTGCTTTCTCCCGCACACCGGCAAGGCGATGGTCAAGCGCCTGGCGAACACGCAGATCGACGCGGTGATTGCGCAGGACCGCGCGGCCGCCGCGAGCCCGCTGCCGAGCGCCAGCGGCTCCATCGACCTGTTCTGAACCCGCAAGCGCACACAGCTCAACCTCAGGAACCAGCCATGAACAAGACGCGTGTGGTGGTGGTCGACGACTCGGCCCTCGTGCGCAGCCTGCTCACGGAGATCATCAATCGGCAGCCCGACATGGAATGCATCGGCGCGGCCAGCGACCCGCTGGTCGCCCGCGAGATGATCCGCAACCTCAACCCGGACGTGATCACGCTCGACGTGGAGATGCCGCGCATGGACGGCATCGACTTTCTCTCGCGCCTGATGCGCCTGCGCCCCATGCCGGTGGTGATGGTGTCCACCCTCACCGAGCGCGGCGCCGACGTCACGCTGCGCGCGCTGGAACTCGGCGCCATCGACTTCGTGGCCAAGCCCAAGATCGGCGTGAGCGACGGCCTGCGCCAGCTCGGCGCGCAGATCACCGAGAAGATCCGCATCGCCGCGAAGGCGCGCGTGCGCAAGCTGTCTGCGCCGAGCGCGCCGGCCAGCGAGACCTCCGCGCCCGCGCGAACGAGCGCGGCGCACGGGCCCATCGGACGCCTGTCGACAGAGAAGATCATCTTCATCGGCGCCTCCACCGGCGGCACCGAGGCCACGCGCGAGGTGCTGATGGGCCTGCCGCCGGATTCGCCCGCGGTCGTGATCACGCAGCACATGCCGCCCGGCTTCACGAGGAGCTACGCCGCGCGTCTGGACGGCCTGTGCCGCATCCGCGTGAAGGAGGCGAGCGACGGCGAGCGCATCCTGCCGGGCCACGCCTACATCGCGCCCGGCGGACATCACCTGAGCGTGGAGCGCAGCGGCGCGAACTACGTGGCGCGCGTGCAGGTGGGCGAGCCGGTGAACCGGCACATGCCCAGCGTGGAGGTGCTGTTCAAGTCGGCCGCGCGCGTGGTGGGGCCCAACGCGCTCGGGATCATGCTCACCGGCATGGGCGCGGACGGCGCGCGCGCCATGAAGGAAATGCGCGACGCCGGCAGCTACAACCTGTGCCAGGACGAGGCGAGCTGCGTGGTCTTCGGCATGCCGCGCGAGGCGATCGCCGCGGGCGCCGCGCACGAAGTGCTGTCGCTGTCGCAGATCGCACCTCATCTCGTCGAGCGCCTGCGCTCGACCTCCGGGGTGTCGATCAACCGGGTGTGAGCAAGCGCGCTCAGCCCGGCAGGAACATCGACTGCAGGTCGCTGAGGAAGTCGAAGCCGCGCGCGGTGGGCCACACGCGATGCAGATCGCGTTCGAGCAGGCCGCGCGCGATCGCCTGCTCCAGCGGTCGCTGGATGGCGGTCACCTGCAGCCCGGTGCGCTCGACGAACTGCGCGAGCTCGAAGCCTTCCCTGAGCCGCAGCGCGTTGAGCATGAATTCGAAGGGCAGTTCGGCGCGCGCCACTTCGCTCTCGCTGGACATCGCCTGGCCCGCGAGCGCGTGCTCCATGTAGCTGGGCGGATCGCGATAGCGCGTCTGGCGCACGATGCGCTCGGCGAAGCTGAGCTTGCCGTGCGCGCCCGCGCCGATGCCCAGGTAGTCGCCGAACTGCCAGTAGTTGAGGTTGTGCGCGCAGCGGTGGCCGCTGCGCGCGAAGGCCGAGACCTCGTAGCGCTCGAGCCCCGAGCGCGACGTGAGCTCCACGATGGCGTCGAGCATGTCGGACGCCAGGTCGTCGTCGGGCACGCGCGGCGGGTGCTTCGCGAACCAGGTGTTCGGCTCGAGTGTGAGGTGGTAGACGCTCAGGTGCGGCGGCTCGAAGGAGAGCGCCTGCTCGAGGTCGGCGTGCATCTCGTGCAGCGTCTGCTCGGGCAACGCATACATGAGGTCGAGGTTCCAGGTCTCGAAGGCAGTGCGCGCCTCCTCGATGGCGGCGATCGCCTGCTCGCGGTCGTGCACGCGTCCGAGCGCGCGCAGCTTCTCGTCGTTGAAGCTCTGCACGCCGATGGAAAGCCGAGTGACGCCCGCACGCGCATAGCCGATGAAGCGCTCGCGCTCGAAGGTGCCGGGATTGGCCTCCAGGGTGATCTCGCAGCCGGGCGCCAGGCGCAGCCGCGCGCGGATGTCGCCGATGAGCCGCTCGATGGCCGACACCGAGAAGAGGCTCGGCGTGCCCCCGCCGATGAAGACGCTGTGCACCGTGCGGCCCCACACGAGCGGAAGCGCGGCTTCGAGGTCGGATCGCAGCGCTTCGAGGTAGCGGTCCTCGGGCAGCGCGCGGCGGTCGCGGAACTCGTGCGAGTTGAAATCGCAGTAGGGGCACTTGCGCAGGCACCACGGCAGGTGCACGTACAGCGACAGCGGCGGCAGCGCCTGCAGGCGCACCTCCCCGGGCAAGGTGTGGCGCGCGATCACGCCTGCCGCGGTCTCGCCCGCGACCTTGATGGGGAACGGAAACGGGCCGCTGGCCATGGAATTCAGGCGAACCAGCGCTCGCGCATGAGCGCAAGCATTTCGCGCGAAGCCTGCGCGCGGTGGCTGATGAGGTTCTTGCGCTCGGCGGGGAGCTCCGCCACCGTCTTGCCTTCCGAGGGAATGAAGAGCAGCGGGTCGTAGCCGAAGCCGCCCTCGCCACGCTGCGCGGTGAGCAACTCACCCACCCAGCGGCCCTGCGCCACGAGCGGCTCGGGGTCGTCGGCCGAGCGCAGCGCGACGAGCACGCAGACGAAGCTTGCGCGCCGGTCATGCGAGCGGCGCAGGCTCGCCATGCGCTCCAGCAGCGCGGCGTTGTTCTGTGCGTCGCCCTTGGCACCGCCGAAGAGCGTGGCATAGCGCGCGGACAGCACGCCGGGCGCGCCGTCGAGGGCATCGACGCACAGCCCGGAGTCGTCGGCGATGGCCGCGCAGCGCGACTCGCGCGCGGCGTGGCGCGCCTTGGCCAGCGCGTTCTCGAGGAAGGTGACGTGCGGCTCCGGCGCCTCGGAGATGCCGAGCGCGGACTGCGACTGCAGCTCGACGCCCAGCGGCTCGAACAGCGCGCGCATCTCGACGAGCTTCTTCGAGTTGCCGGAGGCGAGCACGAGCTTCATCGGGCGAGCGCCTTCTTCTGCGCCTGCCCGAGCGCGCTGATGCCCTGCTCCGCCAGGACCAGCATGCGATCCATCTCGGCGCGCGTGAACGCGACACCCTCGGCCGTACCCTGCACTTCGACGAAGTGGCCCTCGCCCGTCATGACGACGTTCATGTCCGTGTCGCAGTCGACATCCTCGACATATTCGAGATCGAGCAGCGGCGTGCCCTGGACGATGCCCACCGACACCGCCGCCACCGAGCCGCGCAGCGGCGAGCGTTCCACGCGCCCCTGCGCCATCAGCCAGCTCACCGCGTCGTGCGCGGCCACGTAGGCACCGGTGATGGCCGCAGTGCGGGTGCCGCCGTCAGCCTGGATCACGTCGCAGTCGATGTGGATGGTGCGCTCGCCCAAAGCGGCGAGATCGAACACCGCGCGCAGCGAGCGGCCGATGAGGCGTTGGATCTCCTGCGTGCGTCCGCTTTGCTTGCCGCGCGCGGCCTCGCGGTCGCTGCGCGTGTGCGTGGAGCGCGGCAGCATGCCGTACTCGGCGGTGACCCAGCCCTCGCCGCTGCCCTTCTTGTGCGGCGGCACGCGCTCCTCGACGGAGGCGTTGCACAGCACCCGGGTGTCGCCGAACTCGATGAGCACCGAGCCCTCGGCGTGGCGGGTGTAGTGGCGCGTGATGGTGACGGGACGCAATGCGTCCGCGGCACGCCCTTGCGTGCGAACAAAGCTCATGCCTGACCTTTCAGGATTTCTTGTTGGGACCGGCGTTGCGCGAGGAACGCTGGATGGCTTCGTTGATCTCGCGGATGGACCGCTCGATCTCGGCCTCGTCGAGCTCGTCGGGCTCGCCGCTGCCGGCGCCCACGCTCGCCTGGATGGTGGAGGCGAAAACCTCCTCGCCGAGCGACTCGGTGGAGATGCCGCGCGCGGACTCGTCCTCGGAGGACTCCCACTCGACCGCGAGCACCGTCACGTTGTCGCTCTTGGGGCCGCCGTTGCGAAGCGCCTGCTCGACGAGCTCTGGCACGGCATCGGCGATGGTGCGCTGCGAGAGCTGCGCGGTGATCTCCTCGTCGCTGACGCTGCCCCACAGGCCGTCGGAGCACAGCAGCAGGCGGTCGCCCTCCTGCAGGATCAGCGGGCCGACGGTGTCGACCACCGGCTTGCCCGGGCTGCCCAGGCAGGTGAAGAGCACGTTGCGGTTGAAGCGCTCGCCGATCGGCACGACCTGCGCCAGCGTTTCCTGCAGCTCGGAATAGGAGTGATCGCGCGTGCGGGCGACAAGCTTGTCGCCGCGCACGAGATACAGGCGCGAATCGCCGCAGTGCGCCCAGTAGGCGGCGCTGCCCTGCAGCACGCAGGCGACGACCGTGGTGCGCGGGGTGTCGATCAGCGCTTTCTCGGTGGCGTAGCGGATGAGCTGGTGGTGCCCCGCCATGATGGCGTCGTGCAGATAGCGCATCGGGTCCTTGAGGACCGGCTTGGCGTCGCGCTGGAACAACGCGGCGAGCGTCTGCAGCGCCAGCTGCGAGGCCACCTCGCCCTCGGGGTGCCCGCCCATGCCGTCGGCCAGCGCGAACAGGCCCGAGTCGCGGGTGTAGCAATAGCCCATGCGGTCTTCGTTCTTCTCGCGGCCGCCGCGGCGGCTCACCTGATAGACCGAGAACCTCATGGATGCACCCGCGCCGGCCTCAGGCCTTGGCGCCCGTCTTGATGTTTTCCAGCTGCAGCTTCAGCCGTTCGCTGAAGCTGAGCTTGGTGTAGCGGCGCTCGGTCTCGCGCGCGAGTTCCTTCTGCAGGGCGAACACGCTCTGCGGGCGCGAGAGAGGGTCGAGCGACATGCACCATTCCGTCACCTCGATGAGATTGTCGGAATAGACGTTGCGCAGCCGCGAGAGCGACAGGCCCAGACGGTCCTTGTCGATGCGCTGCGGGGCGTCGTTGGGCGGATAGCCCTGCATGCAGGCGTAGATGCACGCGCCGATGGCGTAGATGTCGGTCCAGGGCCCGAGGGTGCCGTCGCGGCGATACATCTCGGGGGCGGCGAAGCCGGGCGTGTACATCGGCCGGATGAAGTTGCCTTCCTTGCTCAGCACTTCACGCGCGGCGCCGAAGTCCAGCAGCACGGCCTTGTTGTCGTTGGTGATGAAGATGTTCGCCGGCTTGATGTCCAGGTGCAGCATCTTGTGCTGGTGCACGATGCGCAAGCCGCGCAGGATCTCGTCGAACAGCGAGCGGATGGTGGACTCGCGGAAGACCTTGTCACGCTTCAGATCGCGCGCGGTGACGATGAAATCCTGCAGGGTGTCGCCCTGCAGGTAGTTCATCACCATGTAGACGGTCTCGTTCTCGCGGAAGAAATTCAGTACCGAGACGACGCTCGGGTGCGAGATCTGGGCGAGCGAGCGGCCTTCCTCGAAGAAGCTCTTCAGGCCGAGGCGGTACAGCGGCTGCTTCTCCGGCTTCACGCGCGGCGTGAGTTCACCAGGCGAGCGCTCGGCGAGCGAGGCTGGGAGGTATTCCTTGAGGGCGATCAGGCGGCGATCGCTGTCTTCCGCCAGATAGACCACGCCAAAGCCACCGGAGGCCAACTTCTTGATGACCTGGTAGCCCCCGACCACTGTGCCCGCAGGCAACGGCGCGGGTTTCGGCTTTGACATAATCGAATTTTGCAATGCGATAAGTTCGATGCCAGTTTACAGCATGACCGGTTACGCCAGCGCAACGGCGCCCGCCGCATCGCAGGCAAATTCCGCTGCGGAAAACACGCTTTCGGCAGGTTCGTCGACTGCCGCGGTCAGTGTGGAGTTGCGCTCGGTCAACAGCCGCTTCCTCGATCTTGCGTTTCGCATGCCCGACGAGCTGCGTGCCCTGGAGCCCGCACTTCGTGAATTGCTTGGCGCAACTTTGCGCCGGGGAAAGATCGAGCTGCGCCTGAGCACCCGCAGCGACGGCGACGGCGCCTCCTCGCAGCCGGCGCCTGAACAGCTGCAACACCTGGCCCACCTGGAAACCACCGTGCAGGCCTGGCTGCCGCGCGCAGCCTCGCTGTCGGTCCACGAGGCCTTGCAGTGGTGCAAGGGAACAGCTCCGCTACCCAAGCTCGACGAGGTCGTGCTGGCCGTCGCGCAGCGCGCATGCGCCGGCCTTTCCGAAGCGCGCGAGCGCGAGGGCGAGAAGCTGGTGGCCATCCTGATGGAGCGCATCGAGCGCCTGCGCCGACTCGCGCTGGAGGCTCAGCCGCTTGTGCCCCAGGTCGTGCAACGTCAGCAACAGCGTTTTCTCGAACGCTGGCAGGAAGCGCTCAACGTGACCGGCGGCACCCAGTCGGTGCCCGCGCAGACGCTGCAGGAGCGCGCGATGAGCGAGGCCGCCGCGTATGCATTGCGCATCGACGTCGCCGAAGAGCTGTCCCGGCTGGCCGCGCACCTGGAGGAGATCGCGCGCCTGCTGCGCACCGGCGGCGAGATCGGCAAGCGGCTGGACTTTCTCATCCAGGAGCTGCACCGTGAAGCCAACACGCTCGGCTCCAAGTCGGCGGCGCTCGAGCTCACGCAGATCTCGGTGGAAATGAAGGTGCTCATCGAGCAGATGCGCGAACAGGTCCAGAACATCGAATAAGGCATGGAAACGCCCGGAAACCTCTTTGTCGTGGCGGCGCCCAGCGGCGCCGGCAAGTCCAGCCTGGTCAAGGCGCTGCTCGAGCTCGACGCGCACCTGGCGGTGTCCGTCTCCCATACCACGCGCGCTCCGCGCGGCCAGGAGCAGCACGGGCGCGAGTACCTGTTCGTCAGCAAGGCCGAGTTCCAGCAGATGGTCGAGCACGGCGACTTCTTCGAATGGGCCGAGGTGCACGGCAACCTGTACGGCACCTCGCGCGCGGCCATCGAGCGCCGGCTCGCCGCCGGCGAGGACGTGGTCCTGGAGATCGACTGGCAGGGCGCCCTGCAGATCAAGAAGCTGTTTCCCGACGCGGTGCTGGTGTTCATCCTGCCGCCGAGCTGGGACGAGCTCCTTCAGCGTCTGCAGCGCCGAGGCGAGGACCCCACCGAGGTCATCGAGACCCGCATGGCCAACGCCCGCGAGGAGGTCGCACAGGCCCGGCATTTCGACTTCATCGTCGTGAATGCCGTTTTCGAGACCGCCCTTTTCGACCTCAAGGCGATCGTGCATGCGCAGCGGCTAAAATACGCGGCTCAGCTGCGCAGCAAGTCGGCCGTCTTCAAGGCGCTCGATCTGCTCTGAGCCCCACCCACCAGGACGACCATGGCCCGCATCACCGTCGAAGACTGCCTGCAGAAGATCCCGAACCGCTTTCAGCTGGTGCTCGCCGCGACCTATCGGGCGCGCATGCTCAGCCAGGGTCATGCACCCAAGATCGAAAGCAAGAACAAGCCGGGCGTGACCGCCCTGCGCGAAATCGCCGAGGGCCATGTGGGCGTCGAGATGCTGCGCAAGGTGCCGGTCTAAGCCCGGGCTGGCGCGGCGGCTGGCCTAAGCCAGCTTTGGGTTCTCAGTATTTCCCCGCGAAGCGACCCGTCCCAGCGACGGGTCGCTTTGTCTTTGGGCGATCGAAAAGGAGCGCTCGCGCTACATTGAAGGCATGCCTTCCCGTGCCGTCTCCGCCGTCCGCAAGAAATTGAGCCAGGCGCTGCCCGCCTTCATCCTGGGTGGCGCGGGCGAAACCGCCGAACCGACCGCGGCGGCCACCGACGCCAACGCAGCGTCGTTTGCTGCCCTCACCCACCGGCTCGACTATCTCGACGCCTCCGACATCAAGCGAGTGCGCGAGGCCTACCGGTTCGCCGACGAGGCGCATCTCGGCCAGTTCCGCGCCAGCGGCGAGCCCTACATCACCCATCCCATCGCGGTCGCCGGCCTGTGCGCCGACTGGAAGCTCGATGCGCAGGCCATCATGGCCGCGCTCATGCACGACGCCATGGAGGACTGCGGCGTCACCAAGACCGAGCTCATCGAGCGCTTCGGCGCGCCAACGGCCGAACTGGTCGACGGCCTCACGAAGCTGGACAAGCTGCAGTTCTCCACGCGCGAGGAGTCGCAGGCCGAGTCCTTCCGCAAGATGCTGCTGGCGATGGCGCGCGACGTGCGCGTCATCCTCGTGAAGCTGGCAGACCGGCTGCACAACATGCGCACGATGGATGCGGTGCAGATCGAGAAACGCCAGCGCATCGCCCGGGAGACCCAGGAGATCTACGCCCCCATCGCGCACCGCCTCGGCCTGAACCAGACCTACCGCGAGCTGCAGGAGCTCTCGTTCCAGCATACCCAGCCCTGGCGGCATGCGGCGCTGACCAAGGCCGTGCAGAAGGCGCGCGGCTTCCGGCGCGACATCGTCGAGCGCATCGAGCGCGACGTGAACCACGCCTTTCGCAGCGCCAAGCTGAGCGTGCAGGTGTCCGGACGCGAGAAGACGCTCTTCTCCATCTACCGAAAGATGCGCGAGAAGCACCTCAGCTTCGCGCAGGTGAGCGACGTCTTCGGCTTTCGCATCGTCGTGCCCACGCTGTCCGACTGCTATCTCGCGCTCGGCGTGCTGCACCAGCTCTACAAGCCCGTGCCGGGACGCTTCAAGGACTACATCGCGATCCCGAAGGCCAACGGCTACCAGTCGCTGCACACGACGCTCGTGAGCCCGCTGGGCACGGCGGTCGAGTTCCAGATCCGCACCGACGCGATGCACCTCGTGGCCGAGAAAGGCATCGCCGCGCACTGGCTTTACAAGGCGCACGGCGCGGCCGGCTCGGAGGCGCAGCGCCTGGGCGCGATGTGGCTGCAATCGCTCATCGACATCCAGGACGAGACGCGCGACTCCGCGGAGTTCCTGGAGCACGTGAAGATCGACCTCTTCCCCGATTCGGTGTACGTCTTCACGCCCAAGAGCAAGATCCTTGCGCTGCCGCGCGGTGCGACGCCCGTCGATTTCGCCTACGCCATCCACAGCGACGTGGGCGACCACTGCATCGCCGCCAAGGTCAACGGGGAGCCGGTGGCCCTGCGCACCGAGCTGCGCAGCGGCGACGTGGTCGAGGTCATCACCGCGGCCAGCGCCCGGCCCAATCCGGCCTGGCTGAACTTTGTGCGCACGGGCCGCGCGCGCTCGAAGATCCGCCACTACCTGAAGAACATGGAGGCCGAGGAGTCGCTCGAGCTCGGCGAAAAGCTGCTGGCCCAGGCCATGCGCGCCGAAGGCCTCACCCTGCCCGGCGGCGACGAAACCTCGCCCGACGGCGACGGCGCCATGTGGCAGGCGCTGCTGCGCTGGAGCGCCACCAAGAGCCGCGGCGAGCTGCTCGCCGACATTGGCCTGGGCAGGAAGATCCCCACCATCGTGGCCAAGCGGCTCGCACGGCTCATGGCCGAGCGCGGCGATCGTCCCGACGCGCTCACCCTCACCATGGGCCGCTTCGCCGACGACACCACGCCCGCGCAGGGCACCGTCGTCATCGACGGCGACCAGACCGCCACGCGCCAGCTCGCCATGTGCTGCCGACCGATCCCGGGCGACGCCATCGTCGGCTACCTCGGCCGCGGCGAAGGCCTGGTGGTGCACACCGCCGAATGCGGCGTGGCGCGCCGGCTGTTCGAGCGCGACAGCGACCAATGGATCACCGTCGAGTGGTCGGAGTCGCCCATCCGCAGCTTCGAGACCGCCATCACGGTGCTCGTGCGCAACGGCAAGGGCGTGCTCGCCCAGATCGCCACCGCGGTGAGCACCTCCGAGGCAGACATCGTCCACATCGACATGGCCGACGAGCGCGGCAGCGAGACGGCCGAGCTGAAGCTGCTCGTTGCCGTGCGAGACCGCCAGCACCTGGCCGACGTGCTGCGCACGCTCAAGCGCGTGCCGACCGTGCTGCGCGTCGCGCGCGTGAAGCCCTGAGCCTCAGGGGCTCGCGTCCGGCGCGGGGTAGCGCACCTCGATCACTTCCAGCGTCTGCTGGCCGCCGGGCGTGTTGAGCGTCACTTCCTCGCCCACGCGCGCCTTCAGGAGCGCGCGCGCAATGGGCGCCACCCAGCTCACCTCGCCCGCGAGGTTGTCGACCTCGTCCACGCCCTTGATGGTGATCGTGCGCTCGTGGCCCTGCGGGTCCGCGTAGGTCACGGTGGCGCCGAAGAAGACCTGGTCGTTGCCGTGATGCGCCGTCGGGTCGGCGATCTCGGCGATGTCGAGCCGGCGGGTGAGAAAGCGGATGCGCCGGTCGATCTCGCGCAGGCGCTTCTTGCCGTAGAGATAGTCGCCGTTCTCCGAGCGGTCGCCGTTCGAGGCCGCCCAGGACACCACCTCCACCACCTTGGGGCGCTCGTGGTCGATGAGGTCGAGCAGCTCCCCACGCAATCGCGCGTAGCCCTGCGGGGTGATGTAGTTCTTGGTCCCGGACGGCAGCGGCGCGGCGGACGGCTCGTCGTCGTCCTCTTCGGGCGCGGCGTCGGGTTCCCTGGTGAATGCCTTGTTCATGCGGAGTCGGCTGTGCGGCTCGGCGGTGCAGCGAGCAAGCGATCAGTCTAGCCAGGGTGCCGGGAGGAGGGTCTTCGTGGATGCCTGGGCGGCATCCGCGTGAAAGCGCGGATGGATTGGCGGCGCCTATCGATTGCGCCTGCGTCCACCGGCCCTCACGGGATTCGAGATTGGCGCTCCTGTCGTGTCCCCCCGACGCATCGGAGGGCGGGCCCGGAGCGCGGCCCGTGTGCGGGTTCGGTACGCCATGCCCTCGGCGAGGGCGCGCGGCAACCTCGAAGGCGCACGAGCCGCATTCTGGAGCCCGCGCCGCGCGCGCTTCAGCCCCGATCCCGGGGGTGCCGCGCCCCCGGTTCGAGGGGCGACCAGGCGTCCCGCGTAAGGCGCAGCGCCGAAACTCGACTCATCCCTTGTCGCCGCCGCGGCCCGGTGGCGCTTGAAGGAGGCTTCCATGCTCGAAGCGACACGTCTGCGTGCACTGGCCGCATTCGCCCTGGCCTGCGCTGGTGCGGGCCAAGCCCTGGCCGAATGCGAGGTGCAAAGCGGCACCACGCGCGCGGCGCTCGTGGAGCTCTACACCTCCGAGGGCTGCTCCAGCTGCCCCAGCGCCGACGCTCGACTCGGCGCCCTCGGCCGCGCGGCGCAGTCGCCGAAGGCGAGCCCCGGCCTCGCCGCGCTCAACCCGATGGCCCTGCACGTGGAGTACTGGGACTCGCTGGGCTGGAAGGATGCGCTCGCCCAGCCCGCCTTCACCCAGCGCCAGAAATGGCTCACTCGGGCCAACGGCCACACGACGATCTACACGCCGGCCTTCTTCGTGAACGGCATGGAGCTGCGCGACGACAGCCCGGGCGGGCTCGAACGCGCCATCGACGCGCAGTCGCGCCTGCCCTCGCAGGCGACGCTGCGTCTGCACAGCGACACCCTCGTCGACGGGCGGGTGCAGGTGTCGGTGCAGGCCAGCCTGCTCAAGCCGGACGCGCAGGCACGGCAACTTGTCGTGCTGCTGACCGAGAGCGGCCTGGTCTCGCGGGTGAGCGCCGGCGAGAACAGCGGCGCCACGCTGCGGCACGACCACGTCGCTCGCAACTGGTATGGCCCCTGGGCCTTGAGCGAATCGACACCCTCGGCCTCGCACACGCTGGACATCCAGCCTCCCGGCAGCCGGCGCATCGGCGTGCTCGCCTTCGTGCAGGACCCACGCACGGGCGAGGTGCTGCAGTCGGTGTCCACGCTGCGCTGCGCGGCGCTGTGAGGGCTAGCGCGCGCGCGGCGAGGAGGCGCGCGGCGCGTCGGGCTCTTCGCCCGCGCGCGACATACCGGCGTGCATCCAGCGGCCAATGATCTCCACCAGCGTGCGCGGGTCGGCGGGCTTCACGAGATAGCGGTCGAAGCCGGCATTGGCGGCGCGATCCTGGTCGGCCTTGCTCCCGTAGCCGGTCACGGCGATGAGAAGCGCATCGCGCGTCTGCTCCATCTCGCGCAGCCGCTGCGCGACCGCATAGCCGTCGAGCCCGGGCAGCCCGATGTCGAGCACGACCACGTGCGGCGCATACACGCGCGCGCTGGACAGCGCCTGCGAGCCGTCGTTCACCGTCTTCACCTCGTGGCCGACCATGCCCAGGTACATCGCCACCGATTCCGCGGCGTCGGCGTTGTCGTCCACCACCAGCACGCGGCAACCCGCCTTCGGATCGCCGACGGCGAGCTGCGCCGCGCTGTCTGCCGCCGCCTTCACATCGACCATGCAGGGCAGCGTGACGCGGAACTCCGAGCCCATGCCGTGGCCCGCGCTGATGGCCTCGACGCGGCCGTTGTGCAGCGCGACCAGGCGCTGCACGAGCGTGAGGCCCACGCCCAGGCCGCCTTGCGAGCGGTCGAGCGTGCGCTTGCCCTGCTCGAAGAGATCGAACACGTTGGGCAGCAGATCGCGATCGATGCCGATGCCGTTGTCCTTGATCGAGATGACGGCGTGTCCGTCCTTCGCCGTGAGGCCGAGCTGGATGCTGCCGCCCTCCTCGGTGTACTTGGCCGCGTTGTTCAGCAGGTTCGCCACCACCTGCGACAGCCGTGCAAAGTCGCCGCGCATCCACACCGCACCGTCCACGACGTTCTGCACGAGCACGTGCCGGCGCGCGTCGATGAAGGGCCGCGCGGTCTCCACGCTGTGCGCGATCACCGCCACCAGGTCCACGGGCTCGATCTGCAGCGCGATCTTTCCTTCGCTGATGCGCGCCACGTCGAGCAATTCCTCGACGAGGCGCGTGAGGTGATCGACCTGCCGATCCATCACGTCGTTCGCCCAGATGAGCTTCGGGTCGGGCGGCGCGATGCGGCGCACCACCTGCACCGCATTGCGGATCGGTGCGAGCGGGTTGCGAAGCTCGTGCGAGAGCATCGCGAGGAACTCGTCCTTGCGCCGGTTCGACTGCTGCAGCTTGTCCTCGGCCTGGCGGCGCTCCTCGATCTCGGTCTGCAGGCTGCGGTACAGCCGCGCGTTCTCGAAGGCGCCCGCGGCGCGGTCGACAAGGTCTTCCAGCGTGCTCCATTCGTGCGTCACTTCCTCGGTGACCACGAGCAGCGCACCGAGCGTGCGCTCACCCACCAGCAGCGGCATGGCCGCGCCCGCGACCAGCGCGCGGCGCGCCGCATCCTCGGCATCGGGCCGCAGCTCGCGCAGCTCGTGGCTCGCGAGCTCCACGCGCGAACGCGACACCAGGGCGCGCGCCAGCAGATCGCGCGCGATCGAGGGCAGCTGCGGGAACGCCACCTCCTGGATCCGCAGGCCCGCGTCGCCCGAATGCTGCGCGGTCAGCGCGGGGCTGTCGTGCAGCGTGCTGCCCATCAGCACGAGCGACGCCGCGCTCGCCACGCCGGGCACCAGCAACTCCAGCAGCCTGCGCGTGCCCACGCCCACGTCCAGCGAGTGGCCGAGCACATGGCTCGCGTGCGAGAGGAAGGTCGAGCGGCGCGTGCTCTCCTCGGCCGCGCGCCGCGCGGCCTGCGCCGCGATGAGCGCCACGCGCTCCTCGGACTGGCGGCGCACGCGGCGCTGCATGTTGTAGAGGTCGACGAAGACCTTGACCTTGCTGCGCAGCACCTCGGGCACGACGGGCGAGAGGATGTAGTCGACCGCGCCGAGCGAATAGCCGAGCGCGGTCTGCATCTCGTCGGCGTAGGCGGTCACGAAGATGATCGGCGTGTGCGCCGAGCGGCGGTACTTGCGGATGAGGCTGGCCGTCTCGAAGCCGTCGATGTCCGGCATGTTCACGTCCAGCAGGATCACCGCGAACTCGCGGTTGAGCACCTCGCGCAGCGCCTCGCTGCCCGAGCGCACGAAGACCAGATCCTGGTCGAGCTCCTCCAGCACGGTGCGAAAGACGAGCAGCTTCTCCGGCAGGTCGTCGACGACGAGCACCGACGCGCGGTCCTCGCGCTCGTCGCTGCTCTCGCTCAGCGGAAGGGTGGGCATCAAAGGCACAGCCAGCCTCGCAGCACCGACAGCAGATGGCTGGGCTCCACCGGCTTGGCGATGTAGTCCCAGGCGCCGGCCTCGATGCACTTCTGCCGATCGCCCTTCATCGCCTTCGCCGTGACGGCCACGATGGGCAGCTCGCGCCCGCGCGGCAGCTTGCGGATCTCCTTCGTGGTCTCCAGCCCATCCATGTCCGGCATCATGATGTCCATCAGGACGATGTCGATCTCGGGATCTTCCTGTACGAGCCGGATCGCCTCTCGGCCGTCGTGCGCCGACACGATCTGCAGCCCCTCCTCCGCCAGCACGGTTGCAAGCGCAAAGATGTTGCGCATGTCGTCGTCGACGATGAGCGCCTTCTTGCCGGCCAGCGCCTCGCGCGCACCGTGCACCGCTTCGAGCGCCGCGAGCTCGCCCTCGGACATCACGGCCGGGTTGCGATGCAGGCAGAACGCGGTGTGCGCCAGCAGCGCATCCACGCCCGTCGCGCTCCACACCGCTTGCGTCGGCGCGCGCAGCCAGGGCGAATCGCCGGGCACGGTCGTGTGCACGATCACGGGAATCTGCATCACGTCCGAGCGTCGCTCGGCCGCTTCCTGCACGTCCTGCGGGCCGATGGGCGAGCGCAGCGCGTCCACCACCACGCAGTCGGCGGCGGCGAGCGCCTGGCGCGCGGCCTCGGGCGTGTCCGCCACGATCGCATCGACGTCGTCGCCCTCCAGCGCCGCGAGATAGCGCTCGCGCGCCGGCGAGTGCGGCATCGCCACGAGCACCGTGCCCTTCGCGCGCTCGACCCACTGGCGGATCTCCTTCAGCGAGCGGTCGCACACGTCCTTCGAGCTGATGGGCTTGGCGAGGAAGCCGATCGCGCCGGCCTGCAGGGCCCGCTCGCGCGCGTCCTCGGTGGAGACCACGCACACCGGGATGTGGCGCGTGTCGGGGCTCGTCTTCATGCGATCGAGCACGCGCCAGCCCTGCATGTCGGGCAGGAAGATGTCCAGCGTGACTGCGCTCGGCCGGTAGTCGCGCGTCATGGCCAGTGCCGTGGCGCCGCTCGTGCTGACCAGCGCCTTGAAGCCGGCCTCGCGCGCCGATTCCATCAGCACCTTCGCGAAGCCCAGCTCGTTCTCGACGATGAGCAGCACGCGCTCGCCCGGCTCGATGTTGTCGCGGTCATCGCCCGCCACGTTGATGAGCGAGTCTGCACGTCCCTGCGTGTCGATCGCCGCATCCAGCGGCTCGTCGGGCGAGAGGACCTTGTCCTCGAGCTGCGGATGCAGCACGGCGTCGGCAAGCACCGCGGGCACCGACTCCGGCCGGATCGACGAATGGGCCACGCGCGCATGGCGCACGGCGCGCGTGGGGTTGTAGCTTTGCGGGAGGAAGAGCGTGAAGGTGCTGCCGCGCCCGGGCGCGCTTTCGAGCCGGATCTCCCCGCCCAGCAGACGCGAGAGCTCGCGGCTGATGGCCAGCCCCAGCCCCGTGCCGCCGTACTTGCGCGAGGTCGAGCCGTCGGCCTGCTGGAAGGCCTCGAAGATGATCTGCTGCTTGTCGGCCGCGATGCCGATGCCGGTGTCGGCCACGGTGAAGGCGATGACCTGGCCCGCGCGGTCGAGCTCCTCTCGCTCGCTCGACCAGCCCGAGGTCACGCTCGCGATGCTGAACACGACCGAGCCCTGGTGGGTGAACTTGAAGGCGTTGGACAGCAGGTTCTTGATGATCTGCTGCAGCCGCTTCACGTCGGTGAACATCGACTTCGGCAGGGGCTGCTCGAGCCGGATGACGAAGTCCACGTGCCGCGATTCGGCGAAGTAGCGGAAGCTGCGCTCCACCGAGCGGTGCAGGTCCTCCAGCCGCAGCTCGCTCACGTCCACGAGCACCGTGCCCGACTCGATCTTCGACAGGTCGAGGATGTCGTTGATGAGCATGAGCAGGTCGTTGCCCGAGGAGTGGATGGTCTTGGAGAACTCCACCTGCTTGGCGCTCAGGTTGCCCTCGGGGTTCTTGCACAGCTGGTCCGACAGGATGAGCAGGCTGTTCAGCGGCGTGCGCAGCTCGTGCGACATGTTCGCGAGGAACTCGGACTTGTACTTCGAGGTGAGCGCGAGCTGCTCGGCCTTCTCCTCGAGCGCCTGGCGCGCCTGCTCCACTTCCTGGTTCTTGCGCTCGACTTCCTGGTTCTGATAGGCCAGCAGGCGCGCCTTCTCCTGCAGCTCCTGGTTGGTCTGCTGCAGCTCCTGCTGGCGGCTTTGCAGCGCCTCGGCAAGCGACTGCGACTGCGTGAGCAGGTCTTCGGTGCGCGAGTTCGCCTCGATGGTGTTGACCACGATGCCGATCGACTCGGTGAGCTGGTCGAGGAAGGCCTGGTGGGTCGGGTTGAAGCGGTCGAGCGACGCCAGCTCGATCACGCCGCGAAGCTGGCCTTCGAAGATCACCGGCAGCACGAGCACGTCCAGCGCCGCCGACTCGCTCAGGCCCGAGGCCACGCGGAACGCGACGCCCGGCACGTTGCTCACCATGATCTTCTGGCGGTCCAGCGCGCATTGGCCCACGAGGCCCTCGCCGAGCGCGATGCGCTTGCCGTGCGTGCGCTGGCCGCCCGAGGCGTAGCTGGCGATGAGCTGCAGGCTCGGCTCCTCCGCGGCGGCGCCCAGCACATAGAACTCCGCCTGCTGCGCCCCCACCACCGGCGCCAGCTCCGACAGGATGAGCTGGCCCACCGTCTTCAGGTCGCGCTGGCCCTGCAGCATGCGGCTGAACTTCGCGAGGTTGGTCTTCAGCCAGTCCTGCTCGGTGTTCTTCTGCGTGGTGTCCTTCAGGTTGCGGATCATCTCGTTGATGGTGTCCTTCAGGGCCGCGACTTCGCCCTGCGCCTTCACCGTGATGGAGCGCGTGAGGTCGCCCTGCGTCACCGCGGTGGCCACCTCGGCGATGGCGCGCACCTGCGTCGTGAGGTTGGCGGCGAGCTGGTTCACGTTTTCCGTGAGGCCCTTCCAGGTGCCCGCCGCCCCCGGCACCTTGGCCTGCCCGCCGAGCTTGCCTTCCACGCCCACCTCGCGCGCCACGGTGGTCACCTGATCGGCGAAGGTCGCGAGCGTGTCGGTCATGCCGTTGATGGTCTCGGCCAGCGCCGAGATCTCGCCCTTGGCCTCCACGGTGAGCTTCTGCTTGAGGTCGCCGTCGGCCACGGCCGTCACCACCTTGGCGATGCCGCGCACCTGCGAGGTGAGGTTGCCGGCCATGAAGTTCACGTTGTC
>Ga0105248_10001197_pt1 | contig 28966 bp, 23 predicted proteins | sample KBSS34metaG_FD_81524 | JGI IMG/M metagenome (GOLD analysis project Ga0105248, IMG submission 81524) | Switchgrass rhizosphere microbial communities from Kellogg Biological Station, Michigan, USA - KBS S3-4 metaG | ecosystem: Host-associated > Plants > Roots > Rhizosphere > Soil | place... | reverse complement strand
TGGTGTCGAGCGCCGCCATCGCGCGACTGGTCGGCCCGTCGCTACGGAGTGACGCCGGAGCCTTCACGGCCTCGGTCTTCGCGGTTCTCCTCGCCAACACGGCACTGGCGCTATTCGGCTGGTTCCGGTTTCGTGATCTCAAGCGGGAGGTCGGTCGCCGTCGTCTCGCCGAGGGGCAGGCGCATGAACTGGCGGCCTGCGATCCTCTGACCGGCATGCTCAACCGGCGCGCCTTTGGCGAAGCCGGGGAGAAGCTGCTCGCATCGACCCCACATGACGCGACGTCGATAGCGATGCTGATGATCGACCTCGATCATTTCAAATCCGTCAACGATGTCCATGGCCATCTCGCAGGCGATCTGCTGCTGCGCGCCGCCGCCGCCGCTATTCGCGGGCGCCTGCCCGCCGATGCGATCGCCGCGCGGCTGGGGGGCGATGAATTCGCCTGCGCCTTCGCTTTCGATCCCGATCAGCCCGGGAAGGTGGACGGCATCGCTGCGGCCATCATCACACGGCTATCGCAGCCGTTTGACGTCAACGGAAACCATGCGATCGTCGGCGCTTCGATGGGAATCGCGCATACGGATGGGGACTGCCGTTCGATCCATGCGCTGATGCGGCGATCCGATATCGCGCTCTACGCCGCCAAGCGCACCGGACGAAACCGGCTGATGTGGTTCAACGAGAGCATGGAGCTGGAGCTTGGCGTGCGCAACGGCATCGAACGAGGCCTGCGTATCGGCATTCCCAAAGGTCAGGTCATTCCGTATTTCGAACCCCAGGTCGATCTCGTCACCGGCGCGGTTATCGGCTTCGAAATGCTCGCTCGCTGGAACCATCCTGACCAGGGCATCCTGGAGCCGGCCTGCTTTATCGCGGTTGCGGAGGAATCGGGCCTGATCGGCGAACTGTCGATGCGTGCCATGCGTGCGGCGATGGAGGAAGCGCGTGGATGGCAGGCGCCGCTGCTTCTCTCGGCGAATATTTCACCAACGCAGATGCGCGATCCCTGGCTGGCGCAGAAGATCGTGAAACTGCTCGCCGAAACCGGCTTTCCGCCCGAGCGGTTTGAAATCGAAATCACCGAAGCGTCCCTTTTCGAGAATATGGCGCTTGCCCAATCGATCATTGGCAGCCTCAAGAATCAGGGCGTCCGGATCGCGCTCGATGATTTCGGCACAGGTTATTCCAGCCTGACTCATTTGCGCGCGTTGCCGCTGGACCGGATCAAGATCGATCGCAGCTTCGTGACAGCGATGGACGATGACCGTGAAAGCGCGGCGATCGTCGCGACGATCAACAGCCTGGCGGGTTGCCTGAATGTCGCCGTGATGGCGGAAGGCGTTCAGACCCAGGCCATCAGAGCGCGCTTGCAGGTGATGGGCTGTCGGGAAGGGCAGGGCTGGCTGTTCGGCCGGCCCATGTCGGCACGCCAGACCCGCAGCCTGCTCGCGGGGCTGGATATGCTGGCCGATAACGGCAAGGCCTCGCCCAGCAGCGGGCTGGTTTCGGATCGGCAGGATCGCCGCCGCGCCGGCTGACGGTGGACTTCGCACGGTCCGCACCCTAAATCGCGGGCGCGATGATGTTCCGTTTTCACAAGATGCATGGTCTCGGCAATGATTTCGTCGTGATCGATGCGCGCGATACGCCGGTGGAGATCACCCCGGCGCGGGCGCTTGCGCTGGCGGATCGCCGGTCGGGCGTTGGCTGTGATCAGCTCATCCTGCTCGAACCATCGACGGTGGCCGATGTGAAGATGCGAATCTTCAATGCCGACGGCGGCGAGGTCGAGGCCTGTGGCAACGCTACCCGCTGCGTCGTCCGCTATTTGGGCGGCAGCCGGGCGATCGAGACGCTGGGCGGTCTGCTGAACGGCACCGACGGCGATCTCGTTTCCGTCGATATGGGCGAACCGGCGTTCGAGTGGGACCAGATTCCGCTGGAATATCCAATGGACAGCCGTTCCATGCCGGTCGCATGGGAGGATCTCGCCGCGCCGATGGCGGTCAATGTCGGCAACCCGCACGTGATTTTCTTCGTCGACGATTGCGATGCCGTCGATCTCGTTCGCCTGGGGCCGGTTATCGAGACCGATCCGGTCTTTCCCGCCCGTGTGAACGTGAATGTCGCAACCGTCGTCGATCGGTCCACGATCCGGCTGCGCGTCTGGGAACGTGGCGTCGGCCTGACATTGGCCTGCGGCACCGGGGCGTGCGCCACCGCAGTCGCCGCGATCCGTTCAGGCCGGGTTGACGGTCCGGTGACGGTGATGTTGCCGGGCGGCCCGCTGGTCATCGATTGGGCGGTGGGCCGTCCAATCCGCATGTCGGGCCCGGCGACCCATGTATTCACCGCCGAGGCGGACCTGAGCGACTTTGGATGAGCGGTCCTGACCTGATCACGCTCGGTTGCCGTCTGAACATCGCCGAAAGCGAGACGATGCGCCTGCTGGCCAGCGATCAGGACGACCTGATCATCGTCAATAGCTGCGCGGTGACGGGGGAGGCGGTGCGCCAGGCGAGGAAGGCGATTCGCAAGGCCGCCCGTGCCCGGCCGGATGCGCGCATCGTCGTGACCGGATGCGCTGCGCAGACCGAGCCGCAGACCTTCGCGGCGATGCCGGAAGTTTCGCGCGTGCTGGGCAATGCCGACAAGCAACAGGCGGCTTTGTTTCGCTTTGCGGATCCGCCGGCCGCAGACATCCATGTGTCCGACATCATGGCGGTACGCCAGACCGCACCGCACCTGATATCGGGGTTTACCGATCATGCGCGCGCTTTTGTCGAGGTGCAGAATGGCTGCGATCACCGCTGCACCTTCTGTGTGATCCCCTATGGCCGCGGCAATAGCCGGTCGGTGCCCGCCGGATCGGTGATCGATCACATCAAGGCGCTTGTCGATCAGGGTTATGCCGAAATCGTGCTGACCGGTGTCGACCTGACCAGCTACGGCCCCGATCTGCCGGGCGCGCCGACACTGGGTTCGCTGGTCGAACGGATCTTGCGACACGTGCCAGCGCTGGCCCGCCTGCGCTTGTCGTCGCTCGATTCGGTGGAGATCGACGACCGGCTGATCGATCTGCTAACCGGCGAACCGCGCATGATGCCGCATCTGCACCTGTCGCTGCAGGCCGGCGATGACATGATCCTGAAACGGATGAAGCGCCGTCACAACCGGGCGCAGGCGGTGGCGATCGTCGAGCGGCTGAAAGCGAAGCGGCCCGATATCGCGATCGGCGCGGATCTGATCGCCGGCTTCCCGACCGAAGACGAAGCGATGTTTGAAAACAGCCTGCGGCTGATCGACGATTGCGAGATCGTGTTCGGTCATGTCTTTCCCTACTCGCCGCGCAGCGGCACGCCTGCCGCGCGCATGCCCCAGGTCGATCCGCGGACGATCAGGGCGCGGGCGAAGCGGTTGCGCAATGCCGCCGCGCGCCGTCGGCAGGATTGGGAAGGCTGTCTCGTCGGATCCGTCCAGCGGGTCTTGCTGGAACGCGGCGGTGCGGGCCATGCGGAAAATTTTGCGCGCGTGCGCTTCGCCGAAGCGATGCCCGATAGCCGGATCGGCGCGATCGTGCCGACGCGGATCGTCAACGTTGCCGACGGCATCATCACAGGTATTCCAATATGAACGATACGCCGTGGACGGAGAAGATATTCGGGGGTTTCCGCCGCACGTCCGACAAGCTTGGCGAAAATCTGGCAGGGCTGTTCACCAAGGCCGCGCTGGATCGCGAGACGCTGGACGAAATTGAGGAAGCCTTGATCGCATCCGATCTCGGCCCCGCGACCGCAGCCCGCGTCCGCGCCCGGCTGGCCGACGAGCGCTATGACAAGGGCCTGGACGAGGCCGCCATACGGGACATCGTCGCACAGGAAATCGAAAAGATCCTGATTCCGGTCGCCAAGCCGCTGGAGATCGAAGCTTTCCCCCGTCCACAGGTAATTCTGGTGATCGGCGTCAACGGTTCTGGCAAGACGACGACGATCGCCAAGCTCGCCCACCTGCTGACCGAGCAGGATTATGGCGTGATGCTGGTCGCCGGGGACACGTTCCGCGCGGCGGCAATCGGGCAGCTGAAGGTGTGGGCGGACCGCGTCGGCGTGCCGATTATTTCCGGCAAGGAAGGCGATGATGCCGCCGGTCTCGTCTATGAAGGCGTCAAGCAGGGCACGGCCAGGGGCATCGACGTGCTGATCGTCGATACTGCCGGTCGTTTGCAGAACAAGGCTGGCCTGATGGATGAGCTGGCGAAGATCAAAAGAGTGCTCGGGCGGTTGAACCCTGCGGCACCGCATGACGTCCTGCTCGTTCTCGATGCGACGACAGGTCAGAATGCGTTAAGCCAGATCGAGATATTCAAGGAGATGGCGGGCGTGACCGGCCTCGTAATGACCAAGCTGGATGGCACCGCGCGCGGCGGCGTGCTGGTCGCGGCGGCGGAAAAATACGGGATGCCGGTGCATGCCATCGGGATCGGCGAGGGCGTGGAGGATCTGCGCCCGTTCGATCCCGCCGAAGTCGCCCGCGCGATCGCGGGCGTGGAAAGGATCAGGAAGGCATAATGGCATCATCGACCCCCGCAGCCACGGCAGGGCCTAGCCCGATGGCCAAACTGGCCACCGATCTCGGCCCGCTGTTGGTCTATCTCGCGGCATATTGGTTTACCAAGAACGTGATCCTGTCGACCGGCATCTTCATGGCGGCGACGGCGGCGGCGATCATCGCGTCAAAGCTGATGCACGGCAAGATTTCGGCGATGCTTTGGTTTTCCGGTGCCATGGTGCTCGTGTTGGGCGGGCTGACGGTCTGGTTCCACGATCCCCGCTTCATTCAGATGAAGCCCACCATCTATTATCTGATGGTTTCCGCGATACTGGCCTTCGGCCTGATCACGGATCGGCAGATGCTCAAGATGGTGCTGGGTCAGGCCTATCCAGGGCTCACCGATCGCGGCTGGTCGAAACTGACCCGCAATTGGGCGCTGTTTTTCGTCGCCATGGCGATCGCCAATGAAGCGGTATGGCGATCGACCAATATGGATTTCTGGCTGGGCTATAAATTGTGGGGGGCGATGCCGGCGACGATCTTGTTCGCTATCGCCAACATCCCGATGCTGATGAAGCATGGCTTGACGACCGAGACCGCGGAAAAAGACCCGCCGTTGCCGCCACAGGGCTGAGATATACAAAAGGTATAATTACCAGCCCCGCCATTAACGCGTATTTTACCCCTCTTCGTCCATATCGGCTCCGTATTTCGGGTTCAGGGCCCCGTGCATGGAGAAGAAAATGGCCATCAGACTGATTCGCAACGCTGTGCTCGCTACGGTATTTGCGGCCTCGGCATCGTCCGCGGTTTTTGCCGCCCCGCCGCCGGAATGGATCGCCAAGGCCCGCCAGCTGCTGGCTGCAAAGCAGGAATATCCGCGCGCGGCGCAGATGCGTGGCGACGAAGGTACGGCGCGCGTGAAGCTCACCGTGGCCGCCGATGGCTCGATCGGGGAAATCGAACTGGTTCAGCCGACCGGCTCGAGCACGCTCGATCGTGAAGCGCTCGCCGTCCCGCATAAGGTCGGCGCGTTCCCCGCACCTCCGGGTGGCGCGGCGACGATCGTGGTCCCGCTGACCTGGAAGATGATGTAAATTCCTGTATCAGGCTTTGAGCTGGGCGGCTTCGGCCGCCCTTTTCATTATCTCGTTCGGTAATGGCGGACCGGCGGGGACGATCCACGATCCGCCCACGCACAGCACCGGTTCGATCGCCAGCCATTCCGGTGCGGTGGTGGCGCTGACGCCGCCGGTGGGGCAGAATCGCGCCATATGAAATGGGCCCGCCAGCGCCTTGAGCGCGGCCGGGCCGCCGCTGGTGGCGGCGGGGAAGAATTTGAAGTGGGTCAGGCCCAGATCCAGTCCGCGCATGATGTCCGCCGAACTGGCGACGCCGGGCAGGAACGGAATGCCACTCGCCACCGCCGCCTTTCCCAGCGCGTCCGTAAGGCCCGGCGATACGATGAAACGTGCGCCCGCATCGATGCTGGCGGCCAGGTCATGTTCATTGAGCACGGTGCCCGCGCCGACCACCGCACCCTCCACCTTCGCCATCTCGCGGATCACGTCCAGGGCGGCCGGCGTTCGTAACGTCACCTCGAGCGCACGGATGCCGCCCGCGACCAGCGCCTCGGCGATCGGGCGGGCATGTGCCACATCGTGAATGACGAGCACGGGAATGACCGGCGCAAGCCGCATGACCTGTTCGACGTTCATGGCGTGTGGTGCTCCTGAAAAGCGGCCGCGGCACCCAGCAGGCCGGGGTCGGGGTAGATGGCGAGCCGAATTGGAAAGTCCGCCATGCGGTGGGCGAAACGGCCCTTGGAGCGGAAGCGCTCGTTGAACAGCGGGCCGGCCAGCCTGTCTCTGATGCGATTGGCAAGGCCGCCGGTGATGACCACCGCATGGGCGCCGTGCGCGAGCGCCAGATCGCCGGCGATCGCGCCGAACGCCATCACGAAACGATCGAGCGCGCTGCACGCCAAGCGGTTGCTTCCGTCGATCGCCGCCTGCCAAAGATCGGCATCGTCGAGCGGGACGATGGCTTCGCCTGCGGCTGCGGCCATCGCCTCATAGATATTGTTCAATCCCGGACCGGATGCGATCCGCTCCGTCGAAACCCGCACGAACCGTTGGCGCAGGCGTTGCAGCATCTTTTCCTCGGCTGAATCCAGCGCCGCGAAGTCGAGATGACCGCCCTCGGTCGGCAATACGATATTGCGGCCGTCTCGCCGCAACAGCTGGGCAACGCCGAGACCTGTGCCGGGCCCGATGACCGTTATCACGCCCGATTGCGGCAAAGGGCCGGCGGGGCCGCCGATCGCGACGAACTCATCGTCATGGAGCCGGCCGACCGCCGCCGCCATCGCCGCGAAATCATTGAGGAGGAGCAGGTGGTCGATACCCAATTCCCGGGCCAGCGTCGAGGGCCGGATCACCCAGGGGCTGTTGGTGAAGCGGATCAGGTCGCCTTCGACGGGGCCGGCAATGGCGATACTTGCCGCCTTGGGCAAGGCGCCGCCACTATCCCTGGCGAACGCTGCCCAGGCGGATGGCAGGTCCGGATAATCGGCGGTTCTATATTTGCGGGGTTCGCTCAGCTTCGGCCTTTTGTCCGCGTACAGCTCCGCGATGGCGAAACGGGCATTGGTGCCCCCCAGATCGACGGCGACGATCCGCATGATTACAGGCCAGCGGCCGCGAGCATGGCCGACCCGCCTTGTTCCGCCCCATCCGCGCCATGGCGCATGAACGAAAAGAGCTCACGACCGGTACCGAGCCCGGCAGGCGGCGGCACGGCGGCTTCGCGGCTGGCCCATGAGGCGGGGTGGACCAGCGCGGTCAGCTCGCCGCTGAAAGCATCCAGGCGCACGATGTCGCCGTCGCGCAGGAAAGCGAGCGGCCCGCCACCCAGCGCCTCGGGGGTGAGGTGAATCGCGGACGGCACCTTGCCGGATGCGCCGGACATGCGGCCATCGGTGACCAGGGCGACCTGATATCCCTTGTCCTGCAGCACGCCGAGCGACGGCGTCAGCTTATGGAGTTCGGGCATGCCGTTGGCGCGAGGTCCCTGGAAGCGGACGACGACGATCACGTCGCGATCGAGCTCGCCGGCCTTGAAGGCAATGCCGACATCGTCCTGATCCTCGAAGATACGCACTGGCGCCTCGATGATCCAGCGGGCCGAATCGACGGCGCTGGTTTTGATGACGCCGCGTCCGAGATTGCCCTGGACCAATCGCATCCCGCCATCGGGCAGGAATGGGTCGTCGGCCGGTCGCAACATCGTATGATCGAGCGGCGCGGCGGGCGCGTCCGCCCAAATCAGCTTTTCGCCATCCAGTTTCGGATCGCGCGCATAATCGTTCAGGTCGCCGCCGCCGACGGTCATGATGTCGCTGTGGATGAGCCCGTTGTCGATCAGGGTACGGATGACATAGGCCATCCCCCCCGCCGCCTGGAAATGGTTCACGTCGCCCGATCCGTTGGGATAGACGCGCGCGATCAGGGGAACCGCGGCCGACAGCCGATCGATATCCTCCCAGTCGATGACGATGCCGGCGGCGCGCGCGATGGCCGGGATATGGATCGCATGGTTGGTCGATCCGCCCGTCGCCAGCAGGCCGACCGTGGCATTGACGATCGCCTTTTCGTCCACGCACAGGCCGAGCGGCCGATAGTCGTTGCCGTCCCAGCCAATCTCGGCCAGCCGGTGGACGGCGGCGCGGGTCAGTTCCTGCCGCAATTTGGTGCCGGGATTGACGAAGGCGCTGCCGGGGATGTGCAGACCCATCACTTCCATCATCATCTGGTTCGAATTGGCGGTGCCATAAAAGGTACAGGTGCCCGCGCCATGATAGGATGCGGCTTCCGATTCCAGCAATTCCTCGCGGCCGACCTTGCCCTCGGCATAAAGCTGGCGAACGCGCTGCTTTTCCTTGTTGGCGATGCCGGAAGGCATCGGCCCCGCCGGAACCAATATGGCCGGCAGATGGCCGAAGCGCAGCGCGCCGATCAGCAAGCCCGGTACGATCTTGTCGCAAATGCCCAGCAGCGCCGTGCCCTCGAACATGCCGTGGCTAAGCCCGATCGCGGTCGACAAGGCGATCACGTCGCGGCTGAACAGCGACAATTCCATGCCGGACTGGCCCTGCGTTACGCCATCGCACATCGCGGGCACGCCGCCTGCCACCTGCGCGGTCGCGCCGACCTCCCGCGCAAACAGCTTCATCTGTTCCGGATAGCGACCATAAGGCTGATGCGCCGACAGCATATCGTTAAAGGCCGTGACGATGCCGATGTTCATTGCGCCGCTGCCGCGAATGGCGGGCTTGTCCTCGCCCGAGGCGGCAAAGCCATGCGCCAGATTACCGCAAGAGAGCCTGGATCGGTCGACGCCCGAATCGCGTTCGCGCGCGATCAGTTCGAGATAAGCCCGGCGTCCCGTCTTCGAGCGGTCGATGATCCGCGAGGTAACCGATTCGAGGGCGGGATGCAGGGACATCATGCGCTCCAGTGGATGTCGATCGCCTGTTCGGCATCGGCAAGCACCCGGCCGATCGGGGTGTTTGACGAAGGACCGTCCTTGATCGCGCGTTCCAGTACGTCGCGCTTATCCTGGCCGGTCAGCGCGATCATGATCGTGCGGGCCGACAGGATCGCGGCGCGACTGAGCGTCACCCGCGCGACGGGTGCATCCTTCGGCATCGGATCGGGCAGGACGCCCAGCGCCCGGCGCGTCTTTGGTCCGTTCAGCGCCTCGTCAAGATCGGGGCCCGGGAAGATGGAGGCGGTGTGGCCATCCGCGCCGACGCCGAGCCATACGAGATCCAGCGGCCAATGGAGTTCCTGCAGCCGGGCGTCGGCGGCCTTGCCGGCCATATGATAGTCGGCGGCGGTTTCGGTGGTGATCGGCAAGACGCGCGCGCCCTTGGGAATGAACGTCCTGGCGATCATCGCTGCGTTGGACAACGGGTCGGTGATCGGCACCAGCCGGTCATCGGTCGGGATGATCGTGACATGTTTCCAGTTGATCTTCGCCTTGGCGAGCTTCGGGAAGATCGGCGCGGGCGTCTTGCCGCCGGGCAAGGCGATCAGCGCCTGCCCGCGGGCGTCGAGCGCGCTTTCGATGATGAAGCCCACATCGCCGGCCACCGCATCGGCCAGCTCGTCGGCGTCGTCATATTCCCACCATTCAGCTTCAATCATCGGTTGTCCTCAAGGTTTCTCTTACCGTCCCCCCAGCGCAGGCTGGGGTCCCTCCCAGCGTGTCGCAATTGGAGAGCCCGGATGGATCCCAGCCTGCGCGGGGATAACGAAATATGATCCTAATCATGCCAGGTCACGCCGTCACGTTCGGTGAGCGCGATCGCCGCCGACGGGCCCCACGTTCCCGCCGTATAGGGCTTTGGCTTCATCGAATTGCCGGCCCAGCCGTCGCGGATCGCGTCTACCCATTCCCATTGCGCCTCCACCTCGTCGCGGCGGACGAACAATGTCTGGTCGCCTTCGACCAGATCGAGCAGCAGCCGTTCATAGGCGATGCGGCGGCGGGTGTCGGCAAAGGCGTTGGGCATGGCGATATCAAGCGGCACCTCGCGCAGGCGGATGCCGTCGCGATCAAGGCCAGGCTCTTTCGACATCAGCAACAGCCGCACATTCTCATCGGGCTGCAAACGGATGATCAGCTTGTTCGGTTGCAACATTGCCCCGCGACCGTCGAAAATCGAATGGGGCACGCCCTTGAACTGGATGAAGATTTCCGATTGCCGGCTGGGTAGCCGCTTGCCCGTGCGCAGGTAGAAGGGAACGCCCTTCCAGCGCCAATTGTCGATATTGGCCTTGATCGCGACGAAGGTTTCGGTGTCGGTCGGCTTGCCCAGTTCATCGGCATAGCCCGGAACCGCCCCACCCGCGACCGCGCCGGGGCCATATTGGCCGATAACCGTGTGGGTGGCGGCGTTGCTGCGATCGATCCGGCGAAGCGAGCGGAGCACCTTCACCTTTTCATCACGGACGGCGGTCGCGTTGAAATCGGCGGGCGGCTCCATCGCCACCAGCGCCAGCAATTGCAGCATGTGATTCTGCAGCATGTCGCGGATCGCGCCGGCGCCGTCATAAAAGGCGACGCGGCCCTCCAGGCCGACCGTTTCGGAGACGGTGATCTGGACATGATCGATCCCGCCGGCTTTCCACAAAGGCTCGAACAAGCTGTTCGCGAAGCGCAATGCGAGCAGATTCTGGACGGTTTCCTTGCCCAGATAATGATCGATGCGGAAGGTGCGGTTTTCCGGGAAGACCGAGGCGACGGCATCGTTGATGACGCGGCTGGACGCCAGATCGTAACCGAGCGGCTTTTCGAGGCCGATGCGGACATTCTCGCCGGCAAGGCCTGCGCAATGCAGGCCGTTGATCGTTGCGCCGAACAAGGACGGCGCAGTCGACAGGAATATCGACAGGCCTTTCTCGGTCGATCCGACGACCTTCGCGAGGTCCGTGAAGCATTCCTCCCTGGACGCATCGACGGAAACATAGCGCAGGCGGGCGAGGAAGGCGGTTAGCGCTCCGTCGTCCATGCGCTCGGCTGGTACGAAGCGCTTGAGCGCGGTGGCGGCCTTTTCCCGGAATTCGGCATCGCTCAACTCGCTTCGTGCGGTGGCCACAATGGCGAGATTGGCGGGCAGCAGACCATCGACGGCGAGCCCGAACAGCGACGGCAGCAGCATACGCTGCGACAGATCGCCGGTCGCACCGAACAGGAGCAGTTTTTCACTGGCCGTCGTCATATGCGGTGTAGCTCCTGTCACCGGTTTCTCATCCCGTTGTAGCAAATGTGTTGCGATGCGGTAGCCATCGCGTCGCAGTTTCTTCCTATTCGTTTCGGATCGCTCATGCGTCGGAGAACCGAGATGATGGCAACCGAACAGGCACCGGCCCGTATGCTGGCCGTGCGTCTTGCCGATGACGACCAGGACGTGATGGCGGCGCAACGCCTGCGCCACCGCATCTTTTTTGACGATATGGGTGCGACCGCCGCGGCGCCCGAGGGTCGCGACATCGATCGTTATGACCCGCTGTGCGATCATCTGCTGGTCGAAGATCTGGCCGTGCCCGGCAAGCCGGTCGTCGGCACCTACAGGCTGCTCCGCCAAAGTATCGCCGATCGCCATTTCGGTTTCTATTCGGCAGCCGAATTCAATCTCGACGCCATTGTCGCTCATGCGCATCGGGAGCGCATGGAATTGCTCGAGCTCGGGCGGTCATGCGTCGACCCCGCCTATCGTGATGCCGCCACGATCCAGATGTTGTGGCGCGGCATCGCCACCTATCTCCGCCGGCACCGGATCGGCCATATGTTCGGCTGCGCGAGCTTCCATGGCACCGATCCGGACGAGCATGCCATCGGCCTGTCACTGCTCGCGCACGATCACCTGGCGCCCGCCGATGTGCGCGCTTCGGCGATCGGCGGCGTCGATATGGCGCGCCTGCCCATCGGCGGATATGACGCTCGGCTGGCGCAGCGGCACCTGCCGCCACTCATCAAGGCCTATCTCCGCGTGGGCGCGCTGGTCGGCCATGGCGCGTTCGTGGACCATGAATTCAACAGCATCGATGTCTTCATGCTGATGCCGGTCGCCGGAATCGCGGCGCGGTATGCCGGCCGCTTCGAAGTGGCAGCTTGATTACCGACTTTCAGCAATGACAAACCCCTGACAGGCATGGCTCATCGGGTCCTTTTCAGACCTTATTAACCATTTCCCGTCATTCCATCTCCAAGCCAGTACAGGATCGGTAGGGGATGAGAGGTTTTTTCGCGCGCCTGAGCTTGAAGCAGATGCTTATTCTGCTGTCGGTGGCGTTCGTCTTCCCCACGGCGGTTATCACCACCATTACGGCCCGCTATTTTCGCGGCGACATCGCCGCCCTGGTGCTGGAACAGACCGGTGCCGACTATATCGCGGCAATGCTGCCAGTGCTGCGGGCTCGCACGACCGGCATTGACGATGGGCACGCAGTCGCCCGGATGCGCGCGACCATGGATGTCATTGACGAGCAAATTGACGGTCGTGCGCTCACGCAGCAGTGGCTGGCCGTGTCGCCAGCCGATCGGGAAGGATCGGCAACTGCAGCGCACGACGTGATCGATCAGATCGCCGATCGATCCGGGCTGATGCTGGATGCGCGGCTGGATACCTATTATCTCGTCGATACGGGCATCATGAAGAGCACCCTGCTCGGGGTGGATCTCGCGACGCTCGCGGTAACCGTCGATCAAATCGCCGATGGCAAGCCCGATGCGAAGGATCGACGGCTGCTCGCACTGCTGAGCGGCGTGATCGAATCCCAGCGCCTGACGTTGCAGGCAACCTACGAAAAGGCACGTAACGCAGCGCTGGCGCGGGGCGATCATCGTCTTGCCGATCAACTGGCTCCCGCGTTTGAAACGGTCCAGCGGCGGTTGAATACGGCAACCCGCGACATCCGCAGAATAGATGAAGTTTATGAGACCGTTTCGGAACGGCGCTCGCTCGCCCGCAACGCGGCGTCGGACGTTAAACAGGCAAGGGCCAGTCTGCTCGATGCCCAGTTGGCTTCTGTGAAGCTGTTCGGGATCCTGATCCGCGAGCGGCGGGACGAAGTCCGTCACAGCTTCCTGTTCGCGTTGATCGCGATGATCAGCGCGTCATCGCTGACGCTGCTGATATGCTTCCAGATTCTCTATCAGCTGACCCGATCGGGAAAGGCCCTTGCCGTCCGGATGCAGGGCCTGGCCGATGGCGATCTGGAGAGCGCTATTCCGTTCAAGGGCTTTAAAAATGAACTGGGCGAGATTGCCGCCACGCTGACCATCTTCCAGTCCAGCCTGATCGAACGTCAGCGGCTGTCGGACGATCTCGAGGCGGCCGGCCAGCGCCTGGAACAGACGGTTCGCGACATCAGCGCGCGCAATGCGACGCTCGAAGCGGAGAGCGAGGCGCAGCGGCAGCGGGCGGCAGCGGATGCGCATAGCCGACGTGCCGCGCTTGTCCATGAACTGGAGGACACGGTCGGCCAAATGCTGGGTGGATTATTGTCGCGAGCCGGTACGCTGGGCGACGAAGCGGATATTATGTCCACCAACGCCGCCACCTCCCGGAGCGAAGCGGAAGCGGCCGAGCGATCGACGCGCAACGCGCTGGACGGCGTAACCATCGTCGCGACCGCGATCGACCAGCTGGCGATGGCCAATGGTGAGATCCGGCGATTGATGCAGGAAGTCAGCGTCAGCGTGGAACAGACAATGACCTCCGTGGACGGCGCCCAAAACCGGGTTGGGGGGCTGGAAAGCGCATCGGCGCGAATCGGCGAAGTCATCGAATTGATTGCGCAGATCGCGGCGCAGACCCGTTTGCTGGCGCTGAACGCCTCGATCGAGGCTGCGCGCGCGGGCGAAGCGGGCAACGGGTTCGCCGTCGTCGCCAGCGAGGTCAAGGCGCTGGCCGGGCGCGCAGCGGCGGCGACCCGCGATGTCGAACAGCATATCGAACAGATGCGCAACGAAGCCGGCCTGACGATCGCGTCGATCAACGAGATCGGCGCGCAGATCACCAAGGTCGCCGAGCATGCCTTGCTGGTCGCGAGCGCCGTGGACCAGCAAAGCAGCGCGGCGGGCGAGATCGCGCTCAGCGCGGCGGCGGCGGCGCACGCGACCAGTTCGACGTCGGATGCGGTCGCGATCATGGCGGCTTCGGCCGTCCAGGCGCATGAAAGCGCACAGACCATGCGGGCGGTGGCCAACGACGTGACCGAACAGGCGGACCGGCTCAAGGTCGATGTCGATCATTTCGTTGCCCGCGTGGCGTAAGTTCGCCGGTCGATCGTTCTCATTGACGAGACGCGCCTGAGGTCGGACAGGCGAAAAGATGCGATATCGAACAGCCCTTCTGACCTGCGGATCGGTCGTCCTTTGCGCCGGAGCGGCGCGGGCCGATAACGGCGACACCATCATCGTGACGGGCCAGGGCCTTGGCGGAACGCGGGGAGACGCGGCTTATGATCTGGTGGCGATCGACCATGATCGCCTGACGATGTCGGCAAGCGGGCGGATGGAAGACGTCTTGCGCGATGCCGCCGGGTTGCAGCAGTTCCGCAGGTCCGATGCACGGTCGGCCCATCCCACAAGCCAGGGCGCGACACTGCGCGGACTGGGCGGCAACGCGTCCACTCGCGCGCTGATCCTGCTCGACGGCGTGCCGATGGTCGACCCGTTCGGCGGCTGGGTAAGCTGGGCCGCGCTCGATCCCGCGCGCATCGGACAGGTTCGGGTGACGCGCGGCGGCGGCAGCGGCGTATTCGGCCCCGGCGCGCTGGCGGGTACGATCGAAATGTCGAGCGTGGCGCCGGCCGATGCCGACCGGTTGGCGGCGGGGATCAGCTATGGCAGCCGCAATGCGGTCGACGCCGATGCCGCCGCGTCGGCGGCGCTGGGCACGGGCTTTGCGTCGGTGTCGGGCGGATATGCCCGGGGCGATGGCTTCATTCCGATCATCGCCGCCGATCGCGGTCCCGCCGATCGCGCGGCGCGCTATCGGCAAAGCCGCTTGTCGGGTCGTATTGTCGTGCCGCTCGGGTCCGAGACCGAATTGCAGGCCAACGGCTCCTTTCTCCTCGACAAGCGCGATCGCGGCTTGTCGTTTACCGATAATCGCAACCTCGGCATCGACACCAGTCTGCGGCTGGTGGGACAGGGACTGTGGGGATGGGAAGCGACAAGCTGGTTGCAGGTTCGCCAGTTTTCGAGCGGCTTCGCGAGCGTCAACGCGACCCGTACCGCTGTGACGCAGTCGCTCGACCAGTATAATGTCCCGGCGACCGGCTTCGGCGGCCGGTTCGAGATACGCCCTCCGTTGGGCGATGCGCTCATGTTGCGGCTGGGCGGCGACGCGCGGCGCGTCGATGGCCGAACCGAGGAATTGTTCACCTTCGTCGCCGGTTCGCCGACCCGCCGTCGCGTGGCCGGCGGCAATCAGTCGGTCGTGGGCGGGTTTGCCGACGGCAGCGTCCAGCCGGTTAAAAACCTGACAGTGACGGCCAGCGGCCGGATCGATCACTGGTCGATTAATCGCGGATCGCTGATCGAGCGAATATTGGCGACGAGCGCCTTCGTCACCAACAGCATCTTTCCGGACCGTTCGGGAACTGAGTCGACCGCCCGGGCCGGTATCGCCTGGCAGCCGGTGGGCAGCGTCACGATACGCGGGGCGGCTTATACCGGCTGGCGCTTGCCGACGCTCAATGAGCTCTATCGTCCCTTCCGGGTCGGCGCGGACGTAACGCAGGCCAATGCCGGGCTCGATCCCGAACGGGTAAAAGGCATCGATATCGGCGCGGAATATCACCCGTTGCCGGGCTGGCATCTGGGCGGGACTGTGTTCTGGAACCGTCTTGACCATGCGATCGCCAACATCACCATTGCGCCGTCGATCGCCCGGCGTGGCAATCTGGATGCGATTCGCAGCCGCGGTGTCGAGGTTGAAGGTGGCGCGATCATCGGGGACTGGCGTTTCAGCCTGGGCTACTCGCACGTCGATGCGCGCGTGCGCTCGTCGGGTGCGGCGATCGCCACCAACGGCCTGCAGCCGGCTCAGACCCCGCGCGACCAGACAGGTGCTTCGGTGGAGTGGCATCGCCCGGGATCGCTCCGGCTTGGGGCCACCGTTCGCTATGTCGGCGAGCAATATGAAGATGATCAGAACAGCCGGCGACTGACCGATGCGCTGACGGTCGATGGGGCCGCGATCCTGCCGGTCGGTAACGGCTTCTCGATCGAACTGCGAGGTGAGAATCTGACCAATGCCGAGGTCCAGGCCGGCATTGCCAGCGACGGCACCATCGAACGCGCGACGCCGCGCAGCGTCACGATCGGGTTGCGATACGCGCTGCGCTGACGCATCCTTGGTTGGGGTGTTTCGACGAAGCTGCCGGTGCCGACTTACTACAAAGCGAGGATGCGGGATGATCATCGACAGCACGGCGCCGATCGCCGCACGTCCGCCTTTCTGGCGCTCGCTCTATGCGCAGGTGATCGTCGCGATCGTGGTCGGCGTGGCGCTCGGCTATTTTCGTCCCGATATCGCGACCGCGCTGAAACCGCTGGGCGATGCCTTCATCAAGCTGGTCAAGATGATCATCGCGCCGGTGATCTTCCTGACGGTGGTGACAGGCATATCGGGGCTGCGCGATCTTGGCGATCTCGGCCGGGTGGCGGTCAAGACCTTCGGCTATTTCCTGTTGCTGTCGACCGCTGCTTTGATCCTCGGACTGATCGTCGCCAATGTCGTCCAGCCGGGATCGGGCATGCATATCGCCCCGGCGGCGCTCGATGCCTCGCACATCGCCGAATATACCGCCAAGGCGCATGATCAGACGATCGTCGGCTTCCTGACCAACATCATTCCGACCACCCTGCTCGCGGCCCTGTCCGAAGGCGAGATATTGCAGGTGTTGTTCGTGGCGATCCTGTTCGGCATCGCGCTTTCGCTGACCGGCGAACGCGGCCGGCCGGTGACCGATCTGCTGGAGCGGCTGACCGCAGTGATCTTCCGGATGGTATCGCTCCTGATGCGCGCTGCGCCGTTCGGCGCGTTCGGCGCGATGGCGTTCACAATCGGCAAGTTCGGGGTGGGGACGCTGGTCAATCTGGGGGGGCTGGTCGCCTGCTTCTACCTGACATCGCTGGCGTTCGTGTTGATCATTCTGGGTGGCGTCGCCTGGGTTTCGGGTTTCTCGATCCTGCGGCTGATCGTCTATCTGAAGGACGAACTTCTGCTCGTGCTCGGTACGTCCTCGTCCGAATCGGCGCTGCCCAATCTGATCGCCAAGATGGAGGCGGCCGGGTGCGACAAGCCGATCGTCGGGCTGGTCGTGCCGACCGGCTATTCGTTCAATCTCGACGGCACCAACATCTACATGACGCTGGCGGCCTTGTTCATCGCGCAGGCTTGCGACGTGCATCTGTCAATGGGCCAGCAGGTCAGCCTGTTGCTGGTCGCGATGATCAGCTCGAAGGGCGCGGCCGGGGTTACCGGCGCCGGTTTCATCACGCTGGCGGCGACCTTGTCGATCGTGCCGTCGGTGCCGGTCGCCGGCATGGCGCTGATCCTGGGTGTCGACCGCTTCATGTCCGAATGCCGGTCACTGACCAATTTCATCGGCAACGCCGTCGCCACGGTGGTGATCGCGCGCTGGGAGGGGGCGCTCGACCGGGATCGCCTGAAAACGGCTTTGAAGGGTTAGGCTTCATCCACGGCTTCGTTTCGACTAGGAAAAGGCGATGGATGTGCTGAAGCTCCGGTCGGAGCCTTTTTTCGATGACAAGAATCGCGCCTTCTGGACGCTCCAGTCGGCGGGATGGACCGGATATTTCGTGCTCAGGGTGCTCGGCGGCCTCGCCAACGCCATGGGGTTGCTGTTCGTGGTGCCGACCGCGCTGACGACGGCGACCGGCTATTCGCTGACCCTGCTGATGGCGTCGGCCTATCGCCGACTGATCAGGCAGCGCCCGATTATCACCTGGTCGGTATCGATCGTGATCCTCGTCCTGTCTTCGGCGATCTTCTCGTCGATCGAAACCTGGTCGCACGCGACCTTCTATCAGCCGCGCAAAATGCCCGAAGGCATCGAATTCTTCGGCGCGATCCTGCTTGATTTCGCGCTGCTCGCAGCCTGGTCGGCGCTTTATTACGGCATCAATTTCTTCCTGTTGCTCGAGGAACAGAGCCACCGCGTCGAGCGGCTCGAAAATCAGGCGGCATCGGCGCAGCTGGCGATGCTGCGCTACCAGCTCAATCCCCATTTCCTGTTCAATACGCTGAATTCGATATCGACCCTGGTGCTGCTCAAGGAAACGCAGCGGGCCAATGCGATGCTGTCGCGCCTGTCGTCCTTCCTCCGCTACACCCTGACCAACGAAGCCAGCGGTTCGGTATCGCTGGAACAGGAGGTGGAGACACTCAAGCTCTATCTCGATATCGAAAAGATGCGGTTCGAGGATCGGCTGCGCGCGCATTTCGACATCGACCCAGCGACGGCGTCGGCACGATTGCCATCACTGCTGCTGCAGCCGCTGGTCGAAAATGCGATCAAATATGCGGTGACGCCGCTGGAGGAGGGCGCGGACATCTCCGTGGAAGCCCGGATGATCGGGGGAGAATCGAACCGGCGGGTGCTCATCACCGTGTCCGATACGGGCCCGGGGTTGAATGACGCCCCCGCGCGTCCCACCTATTCGACTGGCGTCGGCCTGGCGAATATTCGCGACAGACTGGCGCAGGCCTATGGCGCGGACCATCGATTTGAGGTCCAGACGGGCAGGGACGAAGGTTTCGGTGTCATGATCGAAATCCCGTTCCAGACCGAACAACCCAGGGAAATTGCATGACGATTCGAACCATTCTCGTCGACGATGAGCCGCTGGCCATTCAGGGCCTCCAATTGCGGCTGGCCCAGTACGAGGACGTCGAGATCATCGAAACCTGTCTGAATGGTCGCGAAGCGATCCGCGCGATCAAGACAGACAAGCCCGATCTTGTCTTTCTCGACATCCAGATGCCTGGTTTCGATGGTTTTTCGGTGATTCAGGGCTTGATGGAAGTCGAACCGCCCCTGTTCGTATTCGTTACCGCCTATCAGGATCATGCGATTCGCGCGTTCGAGGCGCAGGCGATGGATTATCTGATGAAACCGGTGGACGAGCAGCGTCTGGCCGACACGCTGGACCGCGTTCGCCAGCGTCTGGCCGAAAAGCGTGGCCATGAAGAGGCCGGTCGCCTGAAGGAAGTGCTGGCCGAAGTCGCGCCGCAGGCCGCCGAGGAACTGGCGGCGGCGACCGACGGCGACGACGCGCCCGCGTCCAACCGCTTCGAAAAGCTGATCAACATCAAGGATCGCGGCCAGATTTTCCGCGTCGACGTCGATACGATCGAGCGCATCGACGCGGCCGGCGACTATATGTGCATCTATACCGGCGAAACCACTTTGATCCTGCGGGAGACCATGAAGGATCTGGAAAAGCGGCTCGATCCGCGCCGTTTCCAGCGTGTGCACCGGTCGACGATCGTCAATCTCGACCTGGTCAAGCAGGTGCGGCCGCATACCAATGGCGAATGTTTCCTGGTGCTGGAATCGGGCGCGCAGGTGAAGGTCAGCCGCAGCTATCGCGAGGTGGTCGCCCGCTTCGTTCATTGATGCGCGCCCGGCTTGCGCCGATCGTCGGCGCTTGCCATTGCGGGTGGGCAATGACCGGAGCTGCCCGCCCATGACCCTTTTTCGTCCCCGCCGAAGCGCCTTGTTCATGCCCGCATCCAATGCGCGCGCGATCGACAAGGCCAGGGGGCTCGCCAGCGATGTCGTCATTCTCGATCTGGAGGATTCGGTTGCGCCCGACGCCAAGGAGGATGCGCGCGCGCGGGCGGTGGCCACGGCGCGGGAGGGCGGCTTTGGCAAGCGCGAACTGGTGATCCGCGTCAACGCGATCGATACCCCTTGGGGCGAGGCCGATCTGGCCGCCGCGGCGACATCCGGCGCACATGCCGTGCTCGCACCCAAGGTCAGCGATGCGAACAGCGTCCGCCGCTATCACGCCGCGCTCGCCGGCGGATCTGCGGATATGGGCTTCTGGGCGATGATCGAAACGACACGCGCCATTTTCCGACTGGAAGAGATTGCCGCCATGGCGGCGGAAACGCGCCTGGCGTGCCTTGTTCTCGGCACCAACGACCTTGCCAAGGAAATGGGCGCTCGGCAGTCCGTCGATCGGCCGCAATTTCTCGGCATGATGGCGATGGCGGTCGCGGCGGCCAAGGGGCACGGCGTGGCGATCCTCGACAGCGTTTACAATGCCTTTGACGACGATGCCGGGCTGGATCATCAGTGCCGGCAGGCGCGTGATTTCGGCTTTGACGGCAAGACCCTGATCCACCCCCGGCAAATCGATGCCGCCAACCGCCATTTCGCGCCGTCGCCCGAGGAGGTCGCGTGGGCGAAAGCGGCGGTCGCAGCTTTCGCGCTTCCCGAGAACGCCGAAAAGGGAGCAATCAGGATTGGGGGCGAAATGATCGAGCGTTTGCATCTGGAGCAGGCGGAGCGGATTCTCACCATGGCACAGGCCCTAAATTTCTGAGAAAATCGCGCTTTCCCAGCGATTTTGCTGATGGTACCATCCTACCATAATCGGGCTGAGGCCTGAAGGAGGGGATACGCAGCAACCACCGGTCCAGCGCGCAGAAGCTGCCCAGACGTCGCATCTTGCGGTGGTCGGTGCATCGGCCTGCATGGCGATCGCCGGCTGCGTCATCCTCGGCTGGTTCGTCGCATTGCCGGATTTGACCCGCATCGCCGGCACCAGCGCAGCCTCGCCGTTGACGGCAATGGGCTTCGGCCTGACGTCGGCCGCTCTCCTCTTCACCCTGCGTGGCCATGAACGCTACCGCCCGGCGCTTCTCGGTCTGGCGCTGATATGCGTTATCGTTTCGCAACTCGATCTTCTGCCGGGCGATGGCCTTTCCCTCAACCACGCGCTGCTCCGCATCCTGTCGGCGGCGACCGACGCGCAGACGCTGCCAGCGCGGCCACACCCGACCACGATCGTCGAATTGCTGCTGCTGATCGGCGCTTTGCTCCCCGCGACGGCAACCGGCCGCGTCCAGGCCAGGGTTGCACTGGGGCTCGGGACGATCGCCCTGCTGATCGGCGGCGTCGTGATAATCGGATATGTCAACGGGGTGGATATCTCCAGAGCCTCCGGGTGGGCGTTCGTCATGTCCGTGCCGAGCACGGCGATGGCGCTGTCCCTGTCGGCAGCGATCATTGTTTGGCGATATCGCGACGGCTGGCCGGCGATATTCTGGACGGCGCCTGAGGAATCGGCGGGCCGTCACCTGTTGCCGCTGCTGCTGACGCTGATCCTGATCGAATTCGGTTTCCGCCTGCTCGCCGGCCGGGGTATCATCGAGGATGGCATAGCCGACGCGCTGACGCTGGTGGCTGATATGGCGATTATCGTCGCGATCGTGGTACCGGGGTCGCAACGCCTCGCGGAGCGTCGCAGGGAACGTGACGACCTGGCCGGCGCGGTCGAGCTGGCGGCGGTGATGGTCCTCGATCGGGACGGCATGATCCTGCATTGGTCGCGAGGGTGCGCCGACCTCTATGGCTGGCCATCCGATCAGGCGGTCGGTCGGCGACGCACCGATCTCCTCAACTCCATTGGCGTGCCGATGAACGATCTCGGCTCATTGATGGGCGAGGACGGTACTTTTTATGGCGAGACCGTCGAATATCACCGCGACGGCCGCAAGCTGTTCATCGCCAATCACGTCAAGCGTCTGCAGAGGATCGGCGATCGGGCAGCTGTGGTGATCGCCGTCACCAACATCACCGACAGCCGGGCCGCCGAGGCGGCGTTGCAATCCAGCGAAGCGCGGCTGCTCGCGGCTGTCGAGGCGCAGGGATTAGCGATAATCGAGTGGGATATCGTCGATAGCCGGATCGACTGGACGATCAACGCTGAGGTGCTGTGCGGCTCGGTTCCGATCCGGACGAGTGAGGATTTCAGGCTGTGGGGCGAGCGCGCGGTCGATCCCGGCAACTGGGCGGATCTGATAGAGGGCGTACAGGCGGCGAGGGCGGCTGGCAGTGAACAGTTTCGCCGCACGGTCGAAGTGCAGCGGGAACCGGGCGTCTTCCGACTTTTCGAAATGGCGACGGTAATCATCTATGAGGATGGCGTCGCCGTTCGCGCGATCCTGACCTGCAACGACGTGACGGAACATTATCGGCGCGAAGAAGCCATCATGCTGGGTGAGGCCCGCCTGGCGACCGCCGTCGCGGCGCAGGGCATCTTCATCTACGAATATGACGTGGTGGCGGAGCGGCCGATCTGGATGACCAGCGGGCAACATTTCCTTGGTGGTTCTTCGGAAATGTATATCGACCTAACCCCCGATCTGCTGTGGAATTATGTCCCGGAGATTGCGCAGCAGGTGCACGCGGCCTTCCGGAAGGGCATCGCGGCGGGAGAAGACCGAATTCATTTTCCGCTGGAATTCCAGCGCCTCGATGGCGAGCGCCGATATGCCGATAGCTGGGCCAAGATCATAAGGGATGGGAATGGCCGCGCCATCCGCGTGATCGGCACGCATCTCGATATTACCGAGCGACATGAACGCGAGGCGGCGCTGCGGGCGAGCGAGGCCGAGATGCGGGCAATATTGGCCACGGTGCCCGACGCCATGATTGTCTGTACGGAAGCCGGACTTATCCGCGCCTGCAGCAGCACGGCGGAAACATTGTTCGGCTTTGCGCGAGTCGATCTTATCGGCTGTAACCTGCTCGATCTCGCGGGCGAAGACAAGGCCGGCGCGGAAACACTGCGCCGCAGGTTACTCCGCCTGAGGCGGCGCGGGCAGCGGGACATCTGGCCGATACAGGTAATAGCCCGGCGAGCGGATGGAGAGCGGGTTCCAGTGTCCCTTGTGCTGGGCGAGGCCATGGTCGGGGGACAACGCATATTCGTCGCCTTCGGGCGGGACATGCGCCCGCATATCGCCAGCGAGGAGAAATTCCACAAGCTGCAAAGCGAGCTCGAGCAGGTCAGCCGACTTGCGACGATGGGCGAAATGGGTGGCGCGCTCGCCCATGAACTCAGCCAGCCCCTTGCGGCGATCGTGAATTGCCTGGGGGCAGCCGATCTGACGATGAAGATGGACGACAATCGCGCTCGATTGCAAAGCGCCGTTCGGAGCGCCAGCGAGCAGGCGGCGCGGGCGAGCGAGATTATCAGACGTCTTCGCGCGCTCATTTCGCGCGGCGAGGCCGAGCTGCGGGTCGAATCGGTTTCGCGCCTCATTCGAGAGGCGGCGGCGCTGGCTTTGTTCAACAGCTCAACGCTCGGCGTGGAGCTGTCTTATGATTTTGAAGATGAGGATCGAACAATCTTAGCGGATGGCGTGCAGATACAGCAGGTGTTGGTAAATCTGATCCGTAATGGTGTTGATGCGATGACGGCCGGTGGCAGTGCGCGTCGGGAACTGTTAATATCGACGGTAATGCGTGCGGATGATTTTCTGGAGATCGAGGTCAGCGATACCGGGCCCGGTATAAATCCGGACATCATCGATACCTTATTTTCACCTTTTACGACGACGAAGCGTGACGGACTTGGCTTTGGTCTGGCGATCTGCCGGCGCATCGTGGAAGCGCATCGAGGGTATATATCGGCAGACAATAATCCGTCCGGCGGAGGGGTATTCCGGTTCACGTTGCCGGTAGCGAACGGGGAGGCGCGGCAACCATGAACATGCCTCGTATCTATATCGTCGATGACGACGACGCCTTGCGCCATTCGGTCGAAATCCTCCTGGATGCGACCGCGCGATATACGAGCCGATCATTTTCTTCCGGCGAGTCCTTTCTGGAAGCCGCCGATATGCTTGAGCCCGGCTGCGTGCTGCTCGACATCAACATGCCCGGGATGGGGGGCATGGAGGTGTTGCGGCGGCTGAAGCCGCTATACGCACGATTCGAAACGATTTTTCTCACCGGCCGGGGCGACATCGCACTGGCCGTGCAGGCGATGAAGGCCGGATGCGGGGATTTCATCGAAAAGCCTTATGACAACCGGACGCTACTGGACGCCATCGCGGCGGCGGTCGGGCGGCTGGGCGCTCGGGAAAAGGAACAGGAGGCCGTCAGGATCGCCCGTGACCAGATCGCCGGGCTGACGCCACGGGAACGCGACGTGTTGCTGGGTCTGATAGAGGGGAAGGCGAACAAGATCATCGCCTATGAACTCGATATCAGTCCGCGCACCGTGGAAATCTACCGCGCCAACCTGATGGACAAGCTAGACGTTCGCAGCGTCGCCGAAACCGTAAGGATCGCTTTCGCCGCCGGCCTGGTCCCGGTTGTCGCGCCAGTTCAGCGCGATTGAACCGCGGCTCTAGAATTCGGCGTCCAGTTCTTCCATTTCATCCGGTTCCATCGCGGCCTCGGCGATCCACTGTCGCATCAATGGCCAGGCCATGATCGTCGCCGTATAAGCGCGGCAGGCGGCTTCGAGCGGGATCGCATAGGTAATGAAGCGCGTCGCCACCGGCGCAAACATCGCATCGGCGACGGTAGGCGTTGAGCCAAAGAGCCAGGGGCCGCCATATTGCGAAAGGCAATCGGTCCAGATCTGCTGGATTCGCTCGATATCGGGCTTCGCGCCCGCGAACAGGCGAAAGCTGTCGTGACGCGCCTTCAGGTTCATCGGCATGGCGGATCTCAGATTATGGAAACCGGAGTGGATCTCACCGGAAATCGATCGGCAATGCGCCCGCGCGAGCCCGTCGGCGGGGTATAGCCCTGCTTCGGGGAATTTCTCGTTGAGATATTCCGCGATCGCCAGCGTATCCCATACGCTTGCATGCTCGTGCGTCAGGCGGGGCACCAGCACCGATGGCGACAGCAGCAGCAATTCCGCGCGCTGCCCCGGATCGTCGATCGCGATCCGTTGTTCGACCACATCCAGCCCGGAAAGCTTGCAAAGCAGCCAGCCCCGTAAAGACCAGGATGAATAATTTTTGCTCGAGATCGTTAATATGGGCTGTGACATCGCTCGGTCTCTCCCGCCCGCCCCGATCACCGTATGATGAGGCGGCCCTCAAATTTTTATGGCGCAGTGCAACATAAAATGCACTAACTGATTGGTGAAAAAGGTGGCTTGCGGCCAGTTTTTGACGTCGAAAAACGGGATAGTCCATGCTTTATCAGATGTATCAAGGACTTAACGACTTATTGGAGCCGATGCGGATGATGGCGTCGACGGCCATTAAGATGCGACCGATGCTCGGCGAGTGGGCTGAGGAGCCGTTGGCGCGCAGCGTCTTCGCTGCGCTGGATATGACGGCCAAGACCCGCGTGGGGCACAGCCGGCCGCCTTACAAGATCACGGATGTCATCTCCGGCAACATGCTGGTGCCGGTCCGCGAACACATCATTCGCTCGACGCCGTTCGGCGACCTGATCCGGTTCGTCAAGGCGGAGGGCACGACGGTTCAGCCCAAGGTGCTGGTGGTCGCGCCCTTGTCGGGCCATTTCGCCACGCTGCTGCGCAACACCATACAGACGCTGTTGCGGGACCATGACGTCTATATCACCGACTGGAAAAATGCGCGGGACGTGCCGTTATCGGCGGGGACGTTCGGCTTCGACGACTATGTCGACCATGTCATCGCCTTTCTCGAAGAGATCGGCCCGCAGGTGCATCTGCTGGCGGTGTGCCAGCCCTGCGTTCAGGCGCTGGCCGCGACCGCGCTGATGTCCGAAGACGGCAATCCCGCAACGCCGCGCAGCCTGACCCTGATGGGCGGGCCGGTCGACGTGAATGCCAACCCGACGACGGTGAACGAACTTGCCACCGGACAGCCTTTCGAATGGTTCGAGGACAATCTGATCACGCGGGTGCCCTGGCGCTACGCCGGCGCCGGCCGGCGGGTCTATCCCGGTTTCCTCCAGCTCGGCGCCTTCATGGCGATGAACATGGGCCGGCACCAGGATCAGCATCGCGCGCTCTACCAGCACCTGGCGGATGGCGAGACCGAGCAGGCGGCGTCGATTCGCGATTTTTACGATGAATATTTTGCCGTGCTGGACATGACCGCCGAATTCTACCTCGAAACCATCGACCGCGTTTTCCAGCGTGCGCTGCTAGCCAAAGGGGAACTGGTCTATCGCGGCCGCACGGTCGATTGCGGGAAAATCCGGCAGACGGCGCTGCTCACGGTAGAGGGGGAGCGCGACGATATCTGCGCGGTCGGCCAGACATCCGCCGCGCATGATCTGTGCAGCAGCCTGCGCCCTCACATGAAACGGCACTATCTGCAGGCCGGGGTCGGCCATTATGGCGTCTTCAGCGGGAAAAAATGGGACAATCAGATTTACCCGCAGGTGCGCAGCTTCATCCTCGGCGCCAGTTGAGGATAGGCGGCGATTTCAAGCTCCGTGCGCGAAATCTGACCCACTTCAATATCATCGTCATTCCAGTGAACGCTGGAATCTCCCTGTCCTTCTCATCCGCCCAAGAGAAGTGAGATCCCAGCTTTCGCTGGGATGACGAACGAGTGGCGCTCGGGGCATAAAAAAGGGGCCGATCACGAGGACCGGCCCTTAAAGTTTTAGGAGAGGATGCCTGAAAGGCTCAGTATTTGTGCGCCTGCGAACACGATATTGCAAGTGCGAAAAAGAGCATGGTGGAAATTTTTGATAAGATGTTGTAATATTTGAATTTATGGCTGCTATGATTACAGGGCGATCGCTGAAACATCAGCGGCAAGTGCAATAAAGCGGCCCGGGTTTATCCGATTTTCCCGAATTCCGCTTCGAACCCTGCCACATCGCCCTGCTCCAGAAAGCGGGCCTGGTCGATCCAGCGGTCCCGCTGCAGACGCCCCCGAAAGGCGCCCATCCGGCTATCGAGTTCGGCGGCCTGCGCGGCATTGAGATCCGCGATCTGGGCGTAGCGATGTATGCCCAGACCGTTCAACACGGCGGCGGCCTTTGGCCCAAGCCCCTTGATCCGGGTCAGCTCGTCCGATGGCAGATCGGGATGCGCGTCGACCCCCAGCAATGGCGTCGAAACGTCGAGCACGGCGGCGGCGGCGCTGTCGGCGAAGCTATGGCCTTCGGCGGGCTGGGGCTGGGGCGCTGCGCTTGGGAGGCTCGCGGAGGGCTTGGCGCGCAGGAGGAAGACCGCGCCGATGATCAGGACGGCAACGATGGCAACGATGATGAGGGTGGTGTTCGACAATGCCTTTTCCTTCTAATCTATGGGCGCGATCACCAGCCGCGCCATGCCTGTCAATGCCGCAGCGGGTCAATCGTTCCGCTGCCGTGCCATTTCGCGCCACCCGATATCGCTGCGGCAAAAGCCGCTCGGAAAATCGAGCTTGTCGATCGCGTCATAGGCAATCCGGCGCGCATCGCCGATCGTCGCGCCCAGCCCGGTGACGTTCAGCACGCGGCCCCCGCTGGCCACCAGCCGTCCATCGGAACGGTTGGCCGTGCCGGCATGGAAGATCTTGGCGCCGGCCGTCTCGGCAGCGGCGATACCGTCGATGGTTCCGCCCTTTTCGGGTGTGCCGGGGTAGCCCCTGGCGGCCATCACGACGGTCAGGGCGGTCTGGGCCGACAGGCGGGGCGCGGGAATCTCGTGGAGCCTTTGCTCGGCGACGGCTAGCAGCAGATCGATGATATCGTCCTGCAACCGCATCATCAGAACCTGGCATTCGGGGTCGCCGAAGCGCGCATTATATTCAATCAGCTGCGGCCCGGTCGGCGTCAGCATCAGCCCGGCATAGAGCACGCCAGAATAGGGCATGCCGGCCGCCGCCATCGCACGGACGGTGGGGATCACGATCTCCGTCATCGCCTGCGCCTCGAGCGCCGGCGTCAGCACGGGGGCCGGGCTGTACGCCCCCATGCCGCCGGTATTGGGGCCGGTATCGTCGTCGCCGACGCGCTTATGATCCTGCGCCGATCCGAACGGCACCACCGTCACGCCATCGGTCAGGGCGAAGAAGCTGGCCTCCTCGCCGGTCAGGAATTGTTCGATCACGATTTCCGCTCCGGCGCCGCCAAATCCGCCGCCGAACATATCGTCCAGCGCAGCGTCGGCCTGCGCGCGATCCTCGGCGATCACCACCCCCTTGCCGGCGGCGAGCCCGTCCGCCTTGATCACGACCGGCAGCCCGAAGCCATCAAGCGCGGCCCGCGCGGCGGCCAGGTCGGTGAAGCGGCCGTAAGCGGCGGTCGGGATATTCTCCCGCGCGCAGAGATCCTTGGTGAATCCCTTCGATCCTTCGAGCTGGGCCGCCGCCTGATTGGGGCCGAAGGTCAGCACGCCATCCTCGCGCAGCCGGTCGGCGAGGCCGGCGACCAGCGGCGCTTCGGGGCCGATCACGACAAGGCCGACATTTTCATCGCGCGCAAAGGCGACGACGGATTCGATGTGGGTCGGATCCAGATCGATGCATTCGGCATGTTCCGCAATGCCGGGATTGCCGGGCGCCGCGAACAGCTTGGTCAGGCGCGGCGATTGTGCGATCTTCCAGGCCAGCGCATGTTCGCGGCCACCCGAACCCAGCAACAGGACGATCATGAACGAATATTCCCCCGGTGAATCCAGCGACGACAGGTCCCGCCTGTTAGCGGAGGAGATGCCGGGCGACAACGCGCCTGCTTTGTCGGTCTCCGAACTTTCCGGCGCGCTCAAGCGCAACGTCGAGGAAGCCTTCAGCCATGTTCGCGTGCGGGGCGAGATTTCCGGCTTCAAGCGGGTGGCGTCGGGCCATTGCTACATGACCCTGAAGGATGATCGCGCCTGCATCGAC
>Ga0105248_10001195_pt1 | contig 29021 bp, 17 predicted proteins | sample KBSS34metaG_FD_81524 | JGI IMG/M metagenome (GOLD analysis project Ga0105248, IMG submission 81524) | Switchgrass rhizosphere microbial communities from Kellogg Biological Station, Michigan, USA - KBS S3-4 metaG | ecosystem: Host-associated > Plants > Roots > Rhizosphere > Soil | place... | reverse complement strand
GGCATGGCTTCATCGTCGCCGGCAGCTTTTTTGCGGGCTTGTTCTTCCAGTCGCGCTCTTTGATCATGGGGATCGGTCAACTCGCTGTAGCCGTTTGCCAACTCGCGGCCGTACATAAATAACTCGAAGCGCTCGACTTCACCGGCATTTGTTCTGTGAGCCTTCGTCAGAGGCGATACTTCGACCGGATAATCGATGATGAATGTGGGCTGCATCAAAAGAGCTTCGGCCTTCTCTTCAAAAATGGTGTTGATGACCGCCCCTTTTGTCTCGGCTTTGTCCAGGTGCACACCCAGATCAGCCGCTATCTTTTTGGCTTCTTCGAAGTCTTTCACCTGAGAAACGTCTACGCCGGTCGCTTCTTTGATGGCGTCGACCATACGCAGTCGGCGGAAGGGTTTATCAAAAGAAATTTCCACACCCTGGTAGGTAAATTCCGCTGTTCCCAATACATTTTTGGCGACATAGCGCAGCATTTCTTCTGTGAAATTCATCAGGTCGTTGTAGTCGCCATAAGCGCAGTACATCTCGAGCATCGTAAACTCGGGATTGTGTCTGGTGCTTATGCCTTCGTTTCTGAAGATGCGTCCGATTTCGTAAACACGTTCCATGCCGCCGATGATCATGCGCTTCAAGTGCAGCTCGGTGGCGATGCGCAGATAGAGATCCAGATCCAGGGCATTGTGGTGCGTGATGAAGGGCCGAGCGTCGGCTCCACCGGCCTCTACTTGCAGTGTCGGTGTTTCCACTTCATAGTAGCCGTGGTTGTCGAGGAAATTGCGCATGTGGCGAATAGTGAGCGAGCGCTTTTTAAAAGTCTCACGCACCGAGGCGTTCATGATCATGTCGACATAGCGGTGGCGATATCGCGCCTCTACGTCTTTGAAGCCTTCCCAGCTATCGGGCAGAGGCAGAAGTGATTTGCACAGGACTGTGAAATCTTTGACTTTGATTGATAGTTCGCCTTTATCGGTGCGACGAACTGTGCCGACTGCTCCGATAAAGTCGCCTTTGTCGAGCATTTTGAGACGCTTGAGTTGGTCGGCGTCGAGATTTTGTTTATGACAAAAGAGTTGAATCTTGCCGCTGTCGTCATGCAAGTCGACAAACATCCAGGTATTGCGCTCGTTCATGACGCGGCCGCATACGGTCACCTGGTCTTCGGTTTCTACACCGGCGGCCAGATCTTTGTATTTTTCCTGAAGTTCTTTGGCCTTATGACTGCGCTCGAAACGGTAAGGATAGGGGTTAATCCCTTCCTCCCTCAGTGCTTCAAGTTTCCGCAGGCGGTCTGCAACCAGTTTGGAAGCGTCTTCATCCGGTTTCTGCGTCACTTTTTGACCTCCTGAGCTGACAGTCATGGCCTCAACCTCTTGATTTGTCCTGAATATGAATCGTCTATTTTAGTATCACCGGCACAGCTCCCGGCTATTCTTCAGCCAAAGTACGGCTATTTTGTTACTGAAAACGGCTTCACCAGCCCATGTTGATCAGCGTGATATAATTTCTCGGTGAAATTGAGTCGAGCTCGGGCTTCCGAGTGATATTTCATTGTCGATATGCGATGCATATGCATAGTTAACGAGGTAGTTGCAGGTGAGTCAATCAGGTGGACCCGGTCCAGGCGGACCAGGAGAGCGAATAGTCACAGTTGAGCTGCGCGATGAAATGCGCAAATCTTTTATCGCTTACGCCATGTCGGTCATCGTTTCAAGAGCCATACCCGACGTCAGAGACGGTCTCAAGCCTGTTCACAGACGCATCATTTTCGGCATGTACGAGCTGGGTCTAGCTCCCGACGAGAAGTTCAAGAAGTCAGCCAGAGTCGTCGGCGACGTCATGGGTAAATATCACCCCCACGGCGACTCAGCCATATATGAAGCCCTTGTGCGTCTGGCCCAGCCGAGCGCCAGCCGCTACGTCCTCATAAATGGTCACGGCAACTTCGGTGACCTTGATAATCCCGCAGCTGCCATGCGTTACACCGAGTGCAAACTGACGCCCATGGCCATGGATTGCCTGGCCGATATCGAAGCCGAGACCATCGATATGCGTCCCAGCTTCGATGAAAGCAATAAAGAACCTACGGTTCTTCCTTCCCGCGTGCCTATCCTGCTGCTTAACGGTTCATCGGGCATCGCCGTAGGCATGGCCACCAATATTCCTCCTCACAACCTGACTGAAGTGATTGAAGGTACGATTGCCAAAATTGACAATCCGGCCCTGACTTCACTGGAACTGATGAAGTGGATCAAAGGCCCCGATTTCCCCTCGGGTGGCATCATCATGGGTACCGACGGCATCGTCGAGGCCTACACTACTGGCCGCGGCTCTGTCCCCGTTCGGGGAGAAGCCGTCATCGATCAGATTCCGGGCTCGGGCGGCAGACAATCACGTCAAGCAATTGTCGTCACATCGTTGCCGTATATGGTTGGACCTGAAGCTTTCACCCGGCGCGTAGCCGATCTTGTCCGTGAAGAAAAACTGACCGGTATATCCGATGTCAACGATGAGACCGATAGAAGTGGTCTGCGCGTTGTTATAGAACTCAAGCGCGACGCCAACGCTCCGGTCGTGCTCAATAACCTTTATAAGCACACGCAGTTGCAGGGTTCATTCCCGGTCAACACTCTGGCACTGGTCAAGAACCAGCCCGTAACCCTCAAGCTCGAGGACATGCTGCAAGAGTTCATCGATCACAGAATCGATGTAGTGACAAGACGTACGCGTTACAACTTGAGAAAAGCCGAAGATCGCGCTCACAATTTGGAAGGCTTGCTCATCGCGATGGGCAAGATCGACGAGGTGATTAAGATCATCCGCGGTGCCCAGACCACGGAAGAAGCACGCACTAACTTGATAGCGAAGATCGGTCTTGACGAAGTTCAAGCCAACGTCGTTCTGGAAATGCAACTGCGCCGCCTGACAGGATTGGAGCGCGGTAAAGTAGAAAAAGAACACGCCGAATTGCTCGTCAAAATTGCTGACTACAAAGCCATTTTGGGCGACAGACAGCGTGTGCTCGATATCATCAAAACCGAGTTGATTGAAATCCGTGACGGCTATAAAGATATAGACGGCAAAAAAGACGCACGTCGCACCCGCATCGAAGGCGGCGCTGAAGGCTCCGAGCTCTCGGCCAAGGACCTTACTCCTAACGACGACGTGGCTATTTTCATCACTAAGCAGGACTATATCAAGCGTATTTCGCTTGATACATTCCGCCGCCAGCGCCGCAACACCAGAGGTGTCTCGGGCGTCAAGACCAGAGATGAAGACGATTTGCAGCACTTCTTCGTGGCTAAGATGCACGACCGTTTGCTTGTCTTCACCAACCGCGGTCAGGTTTATCCGCTCGAAGTTATGGACCTGCCGGAAGGCGGTAGAACCGCTCGCGGTCTGGCCCTCGTTAACTTGTTGCAAATTGCGCCTAACGAAACTGTGACGACGGTCATCCCTGTTTCCAGCTTCGATCCGGACAGCTACTTGATCATGCTCACTCACGAGGCTTACATCAAGAAAGTACAAATGTCCGACTTCGCCAACATCAGACGCAGCGGCATCATCGCCATCACCCTCAACGATGGCGACCAACTGGGCTGGGTCAGACCGAGCTACGGCAAGTCCGATGTCATTATCGGTACCGGCGACGGTATGTGCATACGCTACAGCGAAGAAGAACTACGACCGTTGGGTCGCACGGCCAGAGGTGTTAGAGCCATTACGCTTAGAGAAGGCGACAAGATAGTCGGCTTCGACGCTATCGAAAGCGAAGAAGAAGGATTTATTCTGGTCGTCACCAACGACGGCTTCGGCAAGCGCGTGCGCATCTCCGAATTCCGCCAGCAGGGCCGTGGCGGCATAGGCTTGATCGGGACTAAGTTTAAAAACGCTCAGTCCAGACTTGCCAATTTGCGCGTAGTTCACCTCGGCGAAGAAATGATGATTGCCACCGCCAATGGTGTAGTGGTGCGTCAGAAGATCGACGATATCTCCTTGCAGGGTCGCATGGCGACAGGCGTCAGACTGCAGCAACTGGGTGAAGATGACTGGGTAGTTTCGGTAACTCCTATCGTTGAGCCGACCAATATCACGCCGGGTGACGGTAGCGCTGAAGCCGGTGGCGAAGATGAGCCGGATGCACCTGCCGAATAGGCCGCCTCTTGGTCGGCACTGCCTGCCACGCTAATAACTAAAAAGCCTCGCTCGTTTAATTCGAGCGGGGCTTTTAGTGTTAGTTACTTGTTCGTCGTGAGGGGTATCCTGCCGATCGAAATACCTATGGGTAGCCGATCATCTCGAGACAGCTATCTACGGACATGCCTGTTTGTTTGCACTTCGAGACACACCAGTTGATGGACATTTGTTTGGCCAGGGCGATATTGCCCGCAGAAGTTGGCCTGCCACTGAATACTTTACCCAAAAGCCCCTCTAGCTCTGGTTGATACGTTTTGAGATTAGGCGGCAAACTGAGAATGAAGCCTCCGCTTTCTGATACGGACAGAAGGCTGAGGAGGCCGTCGTCGGCCATTGATTGCGAGGACAGTGTCGGTAATCTTGGTGGTTGTGTGGTTGTTTGCATGTTGATGTCACCGTTGCTATTGAGAAGCTTTCAAATTGCTCCAATCGAACTCTCTCTCTGTAGCGGTTCCTAAGAGGCTCCTGGAAGATATGCCGATTATCATAACGTTACATGAGTAAATATTACAAGTCCCGAGAGGCCTCATCTAATCAGGTTTTCCCATTCAGGGTGGGGATATTCCCCGGAACGGGTGTCCAAAACGGGGCGAACCCTATATGCCGCTGTGGGGAACCTTAGGCGGCCCGGGCTTTTGTTAAGGGCCGGTCCCGGAAGCCGCTTCCGACAACGGAAGTAACTCAGCTGTCACTTAAGAATTGGCTTCCAGGGCTTCAAAAAGCGTTATGTTCTCTTGACAACGGGTATAAGTAATAAACTAGCTCGTTACTGGGGAGCGAATTTGGCATGAGGAAAGAAAAACAGGAGTCTTCCACTGGTATCCAGATCAATGAGATTGAGACAGATAGCGAAATCTTACAGGTCCGCAGAGTCGTAGCCGGCAATCCAAATACTCCTAAGCAAGTATTGGCACGCCTTGGCGAAGATTCCAGCGAGGCAATCCGGCGCGCTGTAGCCGAGAACCCGAAGACGCCTGTAGAGTTGCTCAAAAGGCTGGCATTTGATGTCCATCCTGAAGTACGGTTGGCGGTGGCGGAAAATGCTCATACTCCAAAGGAGACCTTGTCTCTTCTGGCAATTGATGAAAACGCTGATGTTCGCTACGGCGTTGCGGAGAATCCGCACATGCCTGAGCACATCCTCGTTGCATTAGCGCGCGATGAAAATCCATATGTGCGCTGTCGAGCGCTCAAGACTCTGCAAATGCTGGCGCCGGACCTACAAAGCCGGTTGAAGCTTTTGCTCACTCCGCATCAGGAGCGTCTACTCGGCACATGAGTACCTAGGACCAATACACAGAAAAAAGAGCCGCTGTAATAGCGGCTCTTTTGCATTATTTGAACTGTTTTTTGGCCCGTCGTTCTTAGCGTGAAGGTTCTTCTTCGCGCAGGACATAACCTTCTCCACGTACTGTTTGAATCAGTCTCTTGGAAGTTGCGTCCTCAAGCTTAGAACGCAAATAACGGATGTAGACTTCGATCACGTTCGATTCGCCGATGAAGTCATAGCCCCATACTTTGTCGAAGATAAACTCACGGGACAGTACTTGCTCCGGATATTGCATAAACAATCTGAGCAGGTCGAATTCTTTGGCTCTCAAATCAAGCTGGCGTTCGCCTCTTTTGACGACGCGATTGAGCTGGTCCATCCACAGATCGGCATATGTAAGAATGCCTTCCAGTGGTTTTCTACGCATTACAGCCCGGATGCGGGCGAGCAATTCTTCGGTGGCGAAAGGCTTGGTCAAATAGTCATCAGCACCACTGTCCAGGCCGCTGACGCGGTCGCCGACGCCGTCCTTGGCAGTCAACATGATGACCGGTACTTTAGACATGGCACGCAGGCGTTTGCACACTTCGATACCGTCCAGACCCGGCAACATCACGTCAAGAAGAACGAGATCCGGCTGGTCTTTCTTGAAAAGATCAAGACCTTGATTGCCATCGTGAGCTACGGAGACTTGATAACCTTCATACCCCAGCTCAAGCTCGATGAGACGCGCAATATTGACGTCGTCTTCAATGATCAGGATTTTCAACGGACATACCTCACATGCAACTCCTACGGTTAATATTAACCCCCGTTCAATATGTCATGATCTAATGTTTTTGTCCAACAGTTTTAGATTCGTTACATGCAGCGGCCAAAGGCAAGCAGGGCCTGACATTTGCCCGTCTCTGGTAGCACTCTAGTAGTAATGAAACAGGTCAATCTCGGCAAAAAAGTCTTTGAAAAAATCAGCCGGTTCTCAATCGAAAAAGAAGTCAAAGAGTAGGGGGAAAGGCGCAGCAGCCGGTGCCGGCGCCCATTCTGCAACGATCTCGGCCGCGCCCGAGGGCTCGTCAGGTGCTGATAAAAACGTCCCGAATCCCAAGCAAATCAATGATCTTTTTCTATTTGATTCAAAATCTCTGGCGCAATTAGCGGTCGGCTCTTCAGTGGTGATTGCCACACTGCTATCAGTGCCTGATGGCATCGCCCTGATTCCACGGGCAACATCGCTTGTTTCCTGGGGCCTGCATGTCATTGGCAACTGGGTGATCGCAGCGGTTTTGTGGTTTGTCGGTTTTAACGCCCTCGTACATTTATTGCGTTTGATCTCGCGCGGCGTGCTGGCTTCTTCCACCGGCCTCAAACTGTCGCGCTTCGATCGGCTCATCAACTGGTCTGACATTCAGGCCATCTCTTTGGAACCAAATCCTTTCTTTACACGTATTTTTTCGCTCAAAGTACCGGCCCGGAAGCTCACCGTCTATTTCCGATTTACGGCCAAGAACAAACTTCTGGCCAATGTTTTGTTTCCCAACTTCGTCCCATCATTCTTTTTTGATCGCGATACTTTTGACGCTTTGTTGCGGGCAGTCTTTACTAAAAGCGAGATACTGCCTGCTTCTATGCTGCCTGCGGTGTTCGACGATCATTACAGTGTGTTGGCCTTTCGCCGCGAACAAGTCTCTACGGTGCGCAGGACCTGCCGTTGGCAAAACAAGCAAAGAGTATTAGTTACCTGCATCATCGCCATCAGTCTTGTTTTATTTCTGGGCCGTAAAGCCGCTGTTTACTATTCTTTCAATTCCGGACAGAAGGCTTTTAGAGAAGGTCGCTTCGACAAGGCGCGTGAGTATTTTGATCTGGCCATCAAGTTTGATCCCACTTTTGCCTGGGCCTGGAACGGTTTAGGCGAATGCGATTTTCGCAAAGCTGAAAGTGAGCTGGAGGATTTTTCGCCCGCGCGCAGAGAGTGGACAATTGCCCTGCTATGCAAACCGGATTTTGTCGAGCCCAAGCTCAATCTGGCCAGACTGGCTTTCTATCAACGAAATTTCTTCGAGGCCGCCGATCAAATTGAAAGAGCGATTGGACTTGATGCCCAAAATACCCTGGCCATATTGGACAAAGCGGAGTTGGAGATCCGTCGCGGTAAGCCGGTGGAGGGCCTCAAATTTGCCCGCATAGTAGTGACTCAAACATCGGGCCCAGCCGAGGACAAAGGTCAGAGTCGTGAGCTGGCATTTTTAGCGCATTGTCTTATTGCGCAGGCCAAGCTCGATATGAACGACCCTGCCGGTGCCGCCTTTGAGCTGAAGGATTATTCCGATGACCCCACTGACTACAACAGCGGCGAAAACATCACCTACATGTATACGGTCAAATCGCGCATTTTTGCAGCGCAAAAACTCTATAAGGATGCGGAGCGTCTGGCGCAACTGGCAGTGCACAGGCAGCCCCACAACGAGGAAGCGCTGGCTCAGGCCGCGCTGGTCGAAGTGGAACTGCAAAATTATCCGCTGGCCCACGAGTATCTGGCCGCTGCCCGTGCCCTGCTCGTGCCCGATCCCTGGCTCTCTATTGCCTATGGCCGTGAAATGCTTGCTCAAGGTCGTTTGCCGCAGGCCGTCAGGGCCTATTCCGATGCCCTTGTAGTACCCGAGACCAGCCAGGACGCTTTGGCATTGGCCGCAGTCTATACGGAAGTGCAGGCGGCATATGTGGCCAATGCCGCACTAATCGACGCTATGCCGGACCTGGCAGCCATCGTTGAAAGCGTTAAAACCGAAGCTCATGGACGCGCCCAAAATATCAATAGTCACGTATTTACTTATTTTGTAAGGACCGGATCCAACTAATATGGAAACGATAATTTCCGGGCTCTTTATATTTTGTGTTGCTGCCGCTGCGGCAATTATTGGCCTGCTTTTGCTCAAAAAATTTGTCGATTTGAGCAGTCTCGATACTCATCAGGAGCTAGTCCAGGCTACGCTTTCGGTGGTGGGCACTTTGTATGCTGTCCTGCTCGGCTTCCTTGTGGCAGGAGCTGTCACTTTTCACGAAGATGCCGAAACTAAAGTATTACTTGAAGCCAATGCGCTCTGTGATGTTTTTCGTTTCGCTAGAGGGTTGCCTGAGCCGGAGCGCGGTGTCATCCGCACAACCTGCCGCGCATACAACCAGGCCGTGCTGGATAGCGAATGGCAGCAGATGGATAAGGACCAGGGCAGTCCGATAGCCTGGAAGGCTTATTACGAGCTCTGGCAAGAAGTCCTGGCTGTGAAAAATAATTCGTCCAAAGAAAGCAATATTCAAACTAGCCTGATGTCGGCGGTGCAAAATTTGGGTGAAAGCAGACGTACTCGCATCACCATGATGAAGCATGAACTGCCGGTCCTGGTCTGGGTTGTCGTTCTGACCGGCTCGGCCATACTGATTGGACTTATGTATCTGCTGGCCGGAGAGAAGAAAGTAATCCACGCTATTTTGATCGCTATCGTGACTAGCGTTCTTTGCTTGAACACGATGCTCTTGTACGTTTATAGTCGACCTTTCAATGGTGCTCTGAAAGTCAAACCGGATGCTTTTGTCGTTAATCAAGAAATGTTCAAGCAGCCGGATACACCCGCTACTTATGAAGAAATTTTTGCCCCGCACCCTTAAGCCCGGTTTTCTCGCTTAGTCTGTCATGGCCACAAGCGTATTGCGAGGCGGTAATCGGTATTGCTTGAATCGACAGCTGGTCGCGCCATCTAATTGCATCAAAATGCTCATTGTTTTTAGGAGGGGCTGGGCTAATTTGCGATGCTCAGCCTTATTTGAGATAACAAGCTTGCGCAAGGTGGGCACGACCGCGATGGCCTGAGGCAGAGAAAATTCGGAGCTGAATGCTCTCAGGTTGTCGGCCAGAGTGACGTGATTCATACGCCTGTAGCCAAATAGTTGGGCTGGATTTATTTCGCTAAAATCATTTGTGAGATCTTTGCAAATGGTCGTGTGTTGACCGGGCCTGAGCGTGATTGTGCTGCCGCTGGAGTTAATTCGTACCGCATCGCTGCAGCTGTCGTGCAGATCGTAAATGGACAATCTGTCCGCCGAAGCAATCACGAGCACTATTGAGTTTGCTTTTATGGACACTTTTCCAAGTGGCGTAATCAGTTCACGATCCTGCCTGGGCGCAACAATGGCCGTACCGCGTGAAAGATGATTTTCGCTGATATCGAAACTGCCCCTTTCTTCATCGCCAAAATTCAAATCAAGATCGCTGAGCCAATTGGCCGGAATAGAGCCGTTCAGCAGTTCGGTTTCGGTGGCCCATTTTGTGTATTGACCGGCAAATAAATTGCTGGCGGCGAAATTATTGGAGGGTGTCAATGCCTGGGGTATCAAGTTGATCGCTAGGGGCGAGTGAGTTGTCTGAATTGTCTGCGGTAATACAGGGTGAAGGGCGGACTCAGCTGTGGATTGAACTGCTCCGGGTGCGACGGGAAGTGTGCCGGGATTGATTGTGGGCTCGAAAGTATTGGCCATGCCTGCGGACAATGGCGGATCGGCAATAATTGTAGTGTTGCCGCCAAGACTGATGGCTGTTGCTTTCAAGCTTCCGGTGCTGAAAATAATATTGGCCATGTCGGCGATTAAGGCATTGCCGATACCCTTCGACAGGCTGGCCTTAATTCCATTTGTGCCGGCAAATACCTGGCCTGAGCCAATCTGGGTAATAGATGCGTTGAGAATGGCCGGGCCGACGACGGGGGTGACTGGCGGCGCCCCTATCGTGATATAGACGTTGCCGCCGCCGCCGGAAGGGCGGCCGGTCATGATAGTTGTGCCTGCGGCGATTATTATCGAACCGGCTTTTATATTTGAATTTTGCAGGGCGATCGCACCATTTGGTGCGCTCAGAGCGGCGTTGGCCACGGTCTGCAGGGCCCCGGCGGCAAACTTGTCTGTGGGCGCCGGTGCCGTAACCAGAGCGCCGTTGACGACAGGTAAATTGGATGTGACATTTATCGCACCGCTGGTGGTGCTGATGCTGTTCAGGGTTGTGGCCGCCCCGGTGTTCAGTGTCAGGCTGCCGGCGCTGGAGGTTTTCAGTGTTGTAGTTTTTGTGCTTACATCGTTGATAACAACCGCGCCGTTAGAAGTGACGGTCAGGGTCGGAGTATTGACCGTGAATGGAGCTAGTCCCGAGCCGATGCTGCCGTCAGCGCTGACGACGCTCAGAGCTTTGGCAATTAGTGGAGCGTTAGTCGACATGTCGGCGGCACTAATTGTGATTATCGAGGTGCTGCTGCCGACTGGTGTGGTGCTGACTTTGCCGACTTGAATGTGACCTGGGGTTTGTAGCACCAGTCCCTTTGTGGCACTGGCTTTTTCCAGGACGAGCGATCCTGAAATCAGACTATTGACGGTTGCTAAGCCTGTGGCGGTGATCGACAGGTCGCTTGCTTGTATGGCGATCACGCTGGCAGCTGAACCAGTCGTCAGCGTCACTGTCGGGGCGGCAAGGGAGGCGCCGCTCAGGGTATTGATCGCACCCGCTGTGCCACTTGTAAGAGTTATCGTTGAGGCCTCGATACCGGTCGAAAACCCTGGAGTCGTGCTCTGAATATTTATGCCTTTGGCCGTGGTCAGTTTGAAGTCGGTGCCGGCAAAGGAGTCGGATACTGTCACCGTTGTCGCGGCGCTGTCTTTTGTGTTGACCGCTCCAGCGGTGCTTTGCAGTCTCAACCCGGCTGTGTTAACAGGCAACGGCAAGGCGACTGAGGGCGTAAACACGCCTTTGGAAACACTACCTCCAGCAATATTCCCGATGGCCAGTAGTTGTACTTGCTTGGCGGCAAGTGTGGCTGTGCTGGTGCCGTAAATATTGCCCAGGGCGTTCAGGTTGACGTTAGAAGTTGTTGTACCGCCCAGCTTTGCCTGTAGCTGAATATCAGACAGCGCGGCCAATATAATTTGAGCTGGGGTTGAGATGGCGACAGTGGTGATAATACTTCCGCCGTTAGCGGACACAGCAAGGATACCGCCGGTTTTGCCGCCCATCGTCGGTGCGCCTTTCATACCGTTGAAGGCGCCCTTGATCGAGGCGCTTACCCCAATTGTAAATGGAACGGCGGCCCCAGAAGAGATATTGAGGCTGCCACCACTGCCGGTGCCTTTGCCTGCTACCGATAGGGGGCCGTTAATTTGTAGAATGCCGGCGGCAGAGGAGTCGTTGGCGGTGAGTGAGATATTGCCGCCGGCGCCATTTGCACCAAGTGGCCCCACCGAAAAGCCGGACGGGTTTACAATCAGGCTGCCTCCACTGATCAGGCTGGCGTGACCGCCGGCGCCGCCAGTTTTGCCGCTGTTTGAAATCAACTCAAACTGACCGGCATTTTTCCCGGCTGTGATTGTCGGTTTGTTTATACCAAGGCCCAGCACGTCCACAAAGCTAAGGCCGCCATTGCCTGTGCCCAGGCCGCTGGAATTGACGATTAAAGGCGCTGCGCCACTATTAGTATAGGTAATGGCTCCGGCCGCCAGTGTGATCCCGCCGCCATTGATATTGGCGGCAGTTTTGCCACCGGGATCTTTAAGTATGCTCAGAGCGCCGATGTTGTCGATATGTAGCGTTCCGGTGACCGCGATTGCTGTGACGCTTCCGGCGTTTGTCCCTGCGAGACCGTTATTGGCGACCAGACTGATATTTACGTCACCTGGATTGACAGGGCCTGTTACAGTTGCCGTGCCTATATTTAGTGTGGCCGTGGTTGAACTGACTAACTGTATCCCTCCACCGACGCCGGTTCCGACGCCGCTGGCATCGAACACCAGTGCTGTAGCAGAAAGTGCGCCGCCGAAGATGCCGTTATTGAAGGAGTTAGCTGTAAGGGTCAGACCTCCACCGTTACCATTTGCTCCCCTCGGGCCGATCAGAACACCAAGAGGTATGCCCGAGGGATTGGTCTCGAAATACAAGTCACCGGCGCTGGATATGGCGATACGGCCGCCGTTGCCACCCGCCGCACCGCTTTGAGCAGAGAGGCCGAAGTCGGCGGTTTTTGTGCCGAGGGTAACGGCTGCTGGTCCGGTTAGCGCTAGCCTGATGGTGCCACCATCTCCGGTGCCCATACCATCGGCATTCAACGGCAGCGGACCGGCTTTACTGTTGGTGATTGACTGAGCTTGCAAGGTTATAGCTCCGCCATTAAGATTGGTCGTGGCGGAGGCGATGCGAAGACCAACTGTATCGACCGTCATGGTGCCGTCAGTGGTTATGTCCACACTGCCGCCTTTGGTGAGCGGACTTGACGATTGCCCACCATTTGATACATCAAAGGAAACGTCGGTGGCGCCCTTGCCAATTGATAGATTGGCAAGGGAATTGGATTGACTGACGGTTATGCTACCGCCGCTACCGATGCCGACGTTGCCCGCTCCGCCGCCGGTCGCAGAGAGGTTCAGGTGTCCTGCGTAAGCAAGTGAGCCTACGCTTAGATTGATGCTGCCTCCGTTACCGTTCGCTCCTGCGGTCTGTACGTCTATACCATTAGCGTCGGCTATAGTTAGTTGACCTGTTGATAAATTGATGCTGCCGCCGTTACCGTTGGAAGCGCCGCCCAGCCCGCCTCTAGCGGCTAGCATCAGTTGGCCGGCTGCGGTGCCGATTGTAATTGGCGCACTGTTGGTAGCCTGTGCCGAGACTAAGATTTGACCGCCGTCAAGACCAAAAGATTGTGCTGAGCTACTGAGTGATAGCGGCGTGGTGGCTGAATTTGTCCAGGTAATATTTTGAGCAATTAGGCCGAGACTTCCGCTTTGTGTCTTGTTTCCGACGGTTAAAGTCGAGTTGTTAGCAAAATCAAGTTTTTGACTGACAGTGAGAAAAACACTTCCCAGCTTAATGTTGCCGCCTGCTGCCGTTTTGCCCGTAATAGTCAAAGACGAGAGAGGGTTGTCGAAAGTCAATTGAAGATTTCCGGCTGTTGCTGCTTGCAGTTGTCCCGTTCCGGCAAAGTGGCTGGTGATAAAAACATTTCCCGACGTGAAGCTGTTTGTCGTGACAACAAAAACTTTGGCGTTTGTCAGCAAGGGCGCAGAGGCACTGCCCGCGTCACCAGGAGGGCCTGCGTTGCCTGTTTCAATGTCGAGGTTAGTGGTGTCTAAAAATCCACCCTTCCCGTTGCTTATGTTCAAGGCATCAAGCTGGATGACCGTGCCCGTAGACATGGTTGTGTTGAGTGTAAAAGGTGCTTGTCTCGTTATGATCTGAATGCCGTCTGCCAGTAGCTGGTTTGTGATTTGACTGCTGCTTGTTCCGGTGGCGGAAACTATAATGAAGTTGCCGCCGGAATTTTTATTGGAGTCGAGGCCGTTGTTGCCGGCTGTCTTTGAGTTTGCGGCAATGCCGCCAAGACCTATTGTCGAGCCGGTAAAGCTGCCTCCCGCACCAACGCCACTTATGGTATTGCTGCCGTTGCCGCCTCCTCCGCTGCCGCCCTCACCCCCGGTGAAGCCACCGCCTGCGCCGCCGACAAAGCCGGAGACGCCCTTTGTCAGCACTCCACCGCCACCGCCTCCGCCATAGCCTCCGCCGCCGTTACCGCCTGCGACAGTGCCGCTTCCGCCGCCACCACCACCACCTCCGAAGCTGCCGCCACCGCCGCCTCCTATTTGAGGCGCGTTTGTTCCTGCGCCGCCGGCTCCTCCGGCGATTGCATACATGGGACCATTAGCTATGACGTTGGTGCCGGCGTTGAGGGCGATTTGACCGGCATTGCCACCTGCTCCGCCTGCACCCGCACCCAGTGAATAGCCGCCTCCACCGCCACCACCGGCGGTATTTATCTGGCCGTTAATCGTTACGGATGCATTGTCTGAAGTGATAGAGACGCCGCCGCCGGCACCCCCATCGCCGCCGTTTATTGATGTGTCGGTACCGCCCTGGCCGCCGCCACCAAAGGCGAGAATATTTTTTGTCGTTACAGTATCGCCTGCATGAATGTTTATTGCCCCGCCACTACCACCGGTGCTGCTGCCGGTGGCGCTGGCGATTAAGCCGCCGCGGGCGGCACTGATCAAATCACCGCCAATGTTGACCTGTGCGACTGAAACAATAGTATTTGAAGTGATCGTATTGCCTGAGACAGTGGCGCCGGTAGAGTCGAAAGTCATCGTCTTGTTGTCGGAGGTCACAGGCTGGGCCGTGGCGATAGTTATGCTGCCGCCGGTTGTGGATCCGACGTTACCTGTGCTGATGCTGCCGGTCTGGATGGTTACACCGCCTTTTCCGGCAGTACCCCCGGCAATAATCGTCACGTTGCCGCCCTGGCTACCTGCACCGCTGGCGGTGGTGAAAATATCGCTATTGGTGGGCAGGAGTATCTGGCCGCCGTTGGTACCTTTGGCCGAGGCGACCAGGGTTACGGCACCTGCGTTTGTGCTGTTCGCTGTCGTACTTGTATCTATAAGTACGCCGCCTCCCGCGCCGCGCAGATCGATATTGCCGCCATTACCACTGAGAGTGTTGTCGATTGTGGCACCGCTGGCCGAAAAAATCTGATTGCCTCCCCCCAGCCCGTCCACTTTGGGAGAGTTGCCGCCGTCACCTGCCGTCTTTATTTGCACTCCGGCAATCAAGGTGACATTGTGCCCACTGGCTGTGATACTGGCGCCCTGTGCCGCAGTTATATTTCCCGATGCCAGAATGGCCACGTCTTGACCGAAGGACTGCGCGCCGACCAGTCGTATATCACCGCCACGATTTACATACGTCGGATCTCCTGTGACACAGTTTCTGCCAAGGGTGAGGACGGCGGTATCGGCCGAAATATGATCGACTGCGGCACTTGTATTGACTATGCCGCTGACGTCTTCAAAGGATCCTTCTATGGCGCCGCTTCCTGAATATAGATTGAAATTTCTGGAGAGATAGCTGCCGCCATTGATACTAATGTCGGCGCTTCCTGAGTAGGCTGCCGAGCGAATGTTTATGTCACCGGTTTTGGCCGAAAATGTTCCGCTTGTGGCCAGTATATTGATATTGCTTGAGTTCAGGTCATATATATTGATGTTGCCGTGGCTGCTTGTTACCGTACCGGTATTGGTTAAATAGCCGCTGCCCAGGCCAAAAGTGATGTCGCCTGTACTGTTTATCGATCCTGCATTTGTAATTGAGTCGACTGAATTGAGTGTGAGATTGAGATGGCCAAGAACGCCACCGACAGTCGCTACAAGTGAGGCCGGGGCGATGGTTGTTATCAGGCCGCCGGCTTCGTTGACTATGTCTTTGCCGGATATTACGGCCGTATGGGTGCCTGGATTTGTTGAAACGCTATAAATGGTGCCGTAGTTGATCAAGTCGCCGCCCAATCTTACCGGCCTGGAGGCGTTGTCGATGGCCGATACTCCTTGCGGTACGACCAGCTCCGCCACGTGCGTGGAAGCTACATTGTTTAAGTTGAAATTGCCCGAAATAGCTGCGCCTCCGCCATTCATTACAAGGGTTTGATGTCCCCCGGTCACCATCTGCTCGATGGCAACAAATTCGGCCGCTGTCACTTTGTCTCCGGGGGCAAAAGAATGTTTCTGCCCGTCCAGGGTAACCGCTACGGCCGGGTGGCCGCCCAGGGCTCCTGTGCCCAGGATGATGTTGCTGACAGTGGAGGTCAGATCGAGGCTGTAATTTTGGTTGCCGGCAAGCAGTCCGGCGCCGCCTGTCTGCGGTCCTGCAAGCAAATGGGGTAGGCTGTTTTGCAAGTAGTTATGGCTGGTCCAGCTGCCCGGAGTTGTACTGTGCACGGGCACATTGAAATTGCCGACCGGCTGAAAATTATGGTGCAGGCTCGGTAGCGGGTTGTTAGCCCAGGCCGCCAGCGGCGGGCTGAGAAGGACGGTAGTGGCAAGCGTTATTCGTATTTTTGTGGGAAGCGATGCCAGGATCCGACCGCGAAGATTAATGTCTCGTCTTGCCATAATGTCGTTCTCCACAAACAATCTGAGCGAGGATGGCATAAAGGCTCGAAGCCTGTCCACAGATTATGAGCGAAGGCAGGTTAGTTTTGGCTAAGGGCTTATACGTGGCTCTGCTACCAGAACTTCCAGGCCGGTTTTAGTGTAAATGATTCGGTCACTAAACATTCTTCGTCAGCCCTGTCGAGCGGCTGTCCGAGCGGTCTGGAGGCAAGAGCAAAAACTATTTCTTCGCCAATCGCGTCGATAGTAAATTCCATTGGCTCGGGCTGGAAGTCAAATTTTCGTGGAAAGAGTCGTTGTCCGTCGCGCTCGTATTCACCTTCATATGCCTTCTCTTCTTCTGGCAGTAATTTCCCCGATTGTGAAATGATCCCCAAGTCTGCTGTGCAGGCAAATTGTCGCTGAAGTTCACCCTTTTTGAAGTAGGCAAAGGCTGAGTAGTTGACCACGCTGTGCAAAGCCAGCGCCAGCAAATCTGCGGCTGGATAACACTCCATTGCTTTAAGCATGTACGTAATGGTGCCCAATTCCAGGTCGTCCGCTATTTGCGAAAATGCGATGTAGGCACCTCTTTCATAGGCTCCAATCACTACTTTGTTTTTAGGCGGCAAAATATCCATGTAGTGTTCGTCCGAAACGCTCTCGACCTTATGACCGAGTGCGCGCAGAATCTCGCGTGCTTTCTTTGGCGAGTGTTCCGGCTTTGTGCCGAAATAGCCTGTATCTACATCACCGACAAACAGCAGGGAACATTTCCAACCCATTTAGCTATCCCTGTTTTTCGAGACCCGTGGAGAATTAGAATTTTTCGCCTAGAGCAAATTATTGCTCTTGGCCCATTCGATTTCTTGCTTGATAGCATCGTTCACACCGGTAGCCGGGGCGAAGCCTGTGGCTTTGACCAGTTTGTCGACTGAGCATGTAGTCTCCGTCGCCAGCTTCTCCACTTGTTCCGGTGTCACTGCTACTTTGCCGGGCATGAATGCGGCGGCAGCTTTCAGACCAAATTTGAGCATGCCTTCTGGCACAGAAGGGAATTTTTTGCTGACGTTCAGTCCGGCGGCGATGCTGTCCACCAGGTCTCGCATCGATTCGGCTTTAGGGTTTGCTATGTTGAAGACATGGTAGCCATCAGGCAAGCGTTCGATACAGAGACGTATACCCTGGGCCAGGTCGTGCGAGCAAATCAAACTCTTGGGCGTGGTACCACCGCCGACATGCACATATTTTTCTTCTTTGATTTGTTTGATCAAGGAGAGCATGTTGCCGCGGTCACCTTCGCCAAAAACAAGGGAGGGACGCAGTACTACAATGCGCGGAATTTTACCCTGCAGACTGGCCAGGTATTGTTCGCTGGTTGACTTTGATACCGCATATGGTGTCTTGGCCGAGAGTGGCCCATCTTCCAGTATGTTGCTGAATGGACCTTTGCCGTAGACGGCAGAAGTGCTGAGAAATATCAGTGTGTGCACTTTGTTGGCGATGCAAGCTTCGGCCAGTTGATGCGTCGCTCGCACATTTACCACTTCATATTCTTGGTAGGCTGCCGCTTCTTTGTGCACGAGACCGGCGGCGTGCACGACAAAATCGCAGCCTTTGGTCAGGGCGAGCATTTCTTGATCACCGACGCGGGTAAAGTCGGCCGACTCCATTTCAACCAGAGTCAGGTCAACCAATTGACCGATGGTTTTGCGCGCTTCCAGTCTGTCTCTGACCTGGGTGCGTACTGTGCATTTCTTTGAAGCCAGCAGGTTTGAGATTACAGCGCGACCGATCATGCCGCTACCGCCCGTAACCAGAACTTTTTTCAAACCGTTGCTTTGAGCCATTTGATACCAGACGCCTTTTAAATACCTTGAAAATTATTGCTTATTTTTCGTCGATTCTTCTAGTGTTCGCTCGCCTTCAACAGGCGGCAACTCTTTCTCTTGAAATGCGGTCAGTCCCCTGGCAACATTTATCAAGATAAAGACGGCGCAGCGGCACCAGATGAGAGCATACACCAGTAGGTTGACAGGTGGCCAGTGTTCTTTAGCTAAGTGTTTCCTGTAAAACACTTCCATACCTTTGTGCAGGTTGATAGTAGTGCCGACCGGCCGCTTGCGGGAAGACGCGCCGTGTATGTGATAGACCACAGCCTGAGGCACGTAAACGACCTTGTAGCCTGATTCTTTTACTCGCCAACACCAATCAATGTCCTCGCCAAACATGAAGATGTCTTCATCGAGCAGTCCAATCTTATCGACTACTTGGCGACGGATCATCATACATGAGCCCGAAAGAGCGTCAACTTCCAACAGTTGGTCGGGATCGGCATAGGTCATGTTGTATTTGGCGAAAGTTTTGCTTTTGGGAAATATATGACTGAGATAGCTGAGGCGGTAGAGGGAGGCTTCCAGCGAAGGGAAAGCGCGGCGACAGGCGAGTTGCAAAGTGCCGTCGGCGTTCAGGACTTTCGGTCCACAAGATCCGACGTCCTGATTGTCGTCGAGATATTGGGCCAGGGTGGAAACTGCATTACCGACAACCTTGGCATCAGGGTTGAGCAGCAAAATGTACTGGCCCTTGCTGTGCGGAATGGCCTGGTTGACGGCTTTTGAGAAGCCTTTATTGTCGGAGTTTTCAATCAGGTTCACATATTCGTAGCGCTCTTTCAGCATGGGCACTGAATTGTCGCCGGAATTGTTGTCGACGACGATAATTTCAAAACGTGAGAAATTGCTGTCGCCCTTGATGCTGTCCAGACAATCGGCTAAGAGCTCCGGCGTTTTCCAGTTGATGATCACAACCGAAACATAGGCGGCGCCGCTTAATTCCGCGCCGGCGTCATGTAGGCTATTCTCGGTCTGGGCCATCTGGATGTGCATGCCTTACAGTTTGGGACAGTGTCTAAATTGTGACCAGTGGTCTGAATTTGCCAAAAGCCTCTTTGAGAGTGCCGCTGATCTCACCTACGGTGGCATATGATTCTACCGCTTCGCAGATGTAGGGAATGAGATTATCCTTGCCCTTAGCGGCGCTCAGTAGCTTCTGTCTGCATTGGACGACTTTTTCGTTGTCGCGTCGGGCACGCAGAGCCTGCAATCTTTGCACCTGCTTTTGCTCAAGCTCAGGATCGATACGCTGCACCTGAATCGCTTCAGCGTCAGGGTCTTTGGCGTCTATAAAGGCGTTGACGCCCACTACCAGTTTGGCCTTGCTGTCCACATCTTGATGATACTGATAGGCCGAGTCCTGTATTTCCTTTTGAATGAAGCCGCTCTCCACCGCTTTGATGGCGCCGCCCAGGTCTTCGATGCGCTGGAGGTAGGCCAGCACTGCTTCTTCTGTTTTTTTAGTCAAATCTTCGATGTAATAGGAGCCGCCGCAGGGATCGGCGACCGAGCCTACGCCAGTTTCGAAGGCCAAAATCTGCTGGGTGCGCAGGGCCGTCAGGGCCGAGGCCTCGGTCGGCAGCGCGATTGCTTCGTCTTTGGCATTAGTGTGCAGGGACTGACAGCCACCGAGAGCCGCCGCCAGAGCCTCGATTGTCGTGCGGACAATATTGTTGTCCGGCTGCTGCAAGGTCAGGCTGGAGCCGGCAGTTTGGACATGGAAGCGCAGACTGAGTGACTTTGGATTCTTGGCGTGAAATCTGTCCTTCATGATTTTGGCCCAGATTCTGCGCGCGGCGCGAAACTTGGCTATTTCCTCAAACAAGTCCATTTGGGCGACGAAGAAGAAGCTCAACTGAGGAGCGAAAGAGTCGACGTCCAGGCCGCAGGCCAGGGCCGCTTCCACGTAGGCGATGGCATTGGCGAAGGTAAATGCCAGCTCTTGAACGGCTGTGGCACCGGCTTCGCGTATGTGATAGCCGGAGATGGAGATGGTATTCCACTTGGGCATGCCATCGGTACAGTAGGCGAAGATATCGGTGATCAGCCGCATTGAACCCTGCGGCGGGAAAATATAGGTGTTGCGCGCCTCGTATTCTTTGAGGATGTCATTTTGAATCGTGCCCGACAGAAGTTTGGCCGGGACGCCCTGTTTGATGCCCACTGCCCGGTACATAGCCAGGAGGATGGCCGAGGTGGCGTTGATTGTCATGGACGTGGAGACCTTGCCCAGGTCGATGTCTTTAAAGAGGCGCTCCATGTCTTCGAGCGTGTCGATCGAGACGCCGGTGCGCCCAACTTCACCCAGGGCCATGGGATCGTCCGAATCGAGTCCCATTTGCGTAGGCAGATCGAAGGCCACCGAAAGTCCGGTCTGGCCGTTAGCTAAGAGATATCTAAAGCGTTTGTTGGTCTCGACGGCGTCGCCCATGCCTGCGTATTGCCGCATCGTCCAGAAGCGACTGCGGTACATGTCGCCGTAGATGCCGCGCGTGAAGGGGTATTGGCCCGGTTGACCCAGATCCTTGTCGTTGTCAAAGTCGGTCAGGTCGGTCGGTCCGTAGAAGTATTTGTTATTCATGTAGATAGCCGTGACTTGGGGCTGGTCAGCCCTATAATAATGCTTCGCTGATTTCCATATTATTGTAAGGGAGGACTTCGCCTCGTGAAGTACTGTGAGAACATCCTTGAAACAATAGGTCGCACACCTCTTGTTAAGCTCCAAAAAGTAACGAAGGGGGTCAAACCCACTATCCTCGCTAAGGTTGAGGTTTTCAATCCTGGTGGATCGATCAAGGACCGTCCCTCGCTCAAGATGATCGAAGAAGCGGAGAAGGCCGGCTTGCTCAAGCCCGGCGGCACCCTTATCGAACCGACATCGGGCAACACCGGTACCGGCCTGGCGCAGATTGCCGCAGTCAAAGGCTACCGTTGCATTCTTGTCTGTCCTGACAAGGTTGCTCCCGAAAAAATAAATCTGCTCAAAGCTTACGGCGCTGAAGTAGTAATAGTTCCTTCGACAGTTTCGGCCGGCTCCCCTGAGAGCTATTACTCCGTGGCCAACCGTTTGACCATGGAAATCCCCGGCGCTTTCCAACCTAATCAATTTGCCAATCCCAATAATCCGCTCGCTCACTATGAGTCGACCGGTCCTGAAATCTGGGAACAGACCGAAGGCAAAGTCACTTGCGTAGTCGCCGGTGTCGGAACGGGCGGCACCATATCCGGTATTGCCAGATTTCTCAAAGAGAAAAATCCCAAAATCAAAATAATTGGCGCCGATCCCGAAGGCAGCATCTATTCCGGCGATACACCAGGCTCATATAAGGTCGAAGGCATCGGCGAAGATTTCATTCCCAAAAGTGCCGACATGAAGATAGTCGATCACTTCGAGCGCGTATCGGACAAAGAATCTTTCCTTATGACCAGACGTCTGGCCCGTGAGGAAGGTCTGCTCGTGGGCGGTTCATGCGGTACAGCCACAGTGGCTGCCCTGCGCGTGGCCGAGACAATGGGCCCCGATGATGTGATTGTCGTTATCCTTCCCGATGGCGGCCGCGGTTACATCAGCAAAATTTATTCCGACGAATGGATGCGCGAGTTCGGCTTCTTGCCCTCGCCCGGCCTGAGCTTCTACGCCAAAGACCTGCTCGATCACAAAGTCAGTCATGACAAAGTGCCGGTCATGATTACAATCAAGCCCGACGACACAGTCAAAGATGCCATTGAATTGATGAACCGTTATCAAATCGACCAGCTTCCCGTCGTCACCGAGTCCGGTCAAAATGTCGGCCATATAAATGATCTGGTCGCCATGCAAATCGTATATGAACGCAAAAAACCGGATCAGGTAAAAATCAGCTCGGTTATGGGCAGACCATTTCCGCAGCTTGATGTAATGAGTGAAATAGACAGCCTCTATCGTTGGTTCAAACTCGGCACGAACGTGGTCATCTTGACCAAGGACGACAAAGCTTGTGGTGTATTGACCAAGTTTGACCTGGTTGCCCATTTGCAAGCATCGAAGCCTGACGACTGCGAAGCTGAAGCTCCGCGTGCTAAGGAAAAGAGCAAAGAAAAGAACGCCAAAATTTCTGTTTAAAAGCAGCCGAATTTAAATTCAAACGTTTAAGGACAATTGACCATGAAATTTTCAACCAGAGCAATACATGCGGGCCAGGAGCCGGACCCTACCACCGGAGCCGTTTGCACTCCGATTTATCAAACCTCCACTTATGTGCAGGAAGGTCTGAATAAACACAAAGGGTTTGAATACGCCCGCACACAAAATCCCACAAGGGATGCACTGGAAGCTTGTCTCGCTTCGATGGAAGGAGCCACTCACGGACTCTGTTTCGGATCTGGTTTGGCTGCCGAAGGTTGCATCATGCATCTGCTCTCCTCCGGTGACCATGTCATCTGCGGTGATGATGTTTATGGCGGCACCTACCGTTTGTTTGAGAAAGTATGGAAGAGATATGGTTTGACCTTTACCTTTGTCGATGCCTCCGATGCTAAAAAAGTGGAAGCGGCGATTCAACCGAACACAAAACTAATCTGGATCGAGACTCCGACAAATCCGTTGCTCAGACTTTGCGACATCAAAGCCATAGCAAAAGTCGGTAAAGACAAGGGTCTTATCACTGTTGTCGACAATACCTTCGCCAGCCCTTATTTGCAGAATCCAATCGAAATGGGCGCCGATATCGTCGTTCATTCGGTGACCAAATATCTGGGCGGACACAGTGATGTCGTCGGCGGTGCGGTACTAACATCGCGCGATGACCTGTATGAAACATTGAAGTTTCATCAGAATGCCGTCGGCGCTGTGCCAGGACCCTTCGATTGTTTCCTCGTACTGCGCGGCGTCAAGACTCTTGCCGTGCGCATGGAAGCGCACCAGAAGAACGCTATGGCCATAGCCCAATATCTGGAAAAGCATCCGGCGGTGGAATCCGTTATGTATCCTGGCCTGACAAGTCACCCGCAGCATGCACTGGCCAAAGCGCAGATGAATGGCTTTGGCGGCATGGTCAGCTTCGTGCTTAAAGGTGGCCTTGAGAGTGCCAGACAGTTCCTGGGCTCGACCAAACTATTTGCCCTGGCCGAAAGTCTGGGTGGAGTGGAATCCCTCGTTTGTCATCCGGTGTCAATGACGCATGGTTCCATTCCTAAAGCTGAGCGTGATGCTCGCGGCGTAGTGGACGCACTTGTAAGATTGTCGGTTGGAATCGAAGACATCGACGATTTGCTCAAGGATCTGGAAGCCGGATTGGCTAAGGTGTCCGTTCTTGCGGGCGCCAAGTCCAAATAGGAAATCCTCGCGTAAAGCAGGCTCGTAAGGCAGGCTGTAAATGATGTGCGGCGCCAGCGCCATTTGGTTTCACCGATTGGGTCGGCTGTTTTTGTGCGCTTTGTTGGCTGGCGCTTTGCATTTTTCGCCATCCGTGGTGGTGGCGGTGGTGGCGGCGGATGAGACTTCTTACGGCTTTTTTGAAAAAGAACTGGTAAAAGGAAAATCCGAAGCTGATCAGGCCGCCTGCGATCGAGGGCTTTACAGTGCCAGTTTGGATCACTTCATCAAGGCCTATTTGGCCGGTGACAAAGCTGGTTGTAAAAAACATTGGGCGGGTGTGCTAAAGGCTACCGGACGGGTCAATAGTTTGCATAACCTTCTGCGCGGATTGAAGAGTCGGATAGAATTTGTAGACGAGGAACAGTTGAAAATCTATGAAAAACGTGGCGATATTATTGCTCTGTTGACCGAAGTCTATGATGATACGCTGCCTGTAACCGGCCCCCATAGCGCTCTCCTTGCATCAATTGCAAAATATAAGGCTAATAAATATGCCGACGTCGGCGACATGAAAGACGCCCTGATTTGGTTCAAAAAGGCTTGCGACTTGTTTGAGTCCGACTGGGGCAAGGACAATCCCACGGTAATAAGTACTCTTTACGAATTTGCCGAGATGCAGATAAATGCTCATGATATTGCCGGTGCTACAGCCACTGCGCGCACTGGACTTGAACGCGCCCAGAAAATTCACCAACCTGCTTTGCAAAGAGATTTTGGTAATCTTTTGCGCAGACTCAGTCGCATGCAAGGTGGCCGAACGAAATGAGCAAGTTTGAGCGACTGCCTAAAAGTATGATTGCGATCTGGATCTTTGTCGGCATGGCAGTCTGGGCCCTGGCCCAGCTCGCTGTGTACGCAGATAATATGTCCGATTTTGGGCAGTTTATGAATAAGGAGTACGATCAGGTCGATCAAAACTGCAACGATCGCGGACTCTACAGCAGTCATACTGATCGTTGGATTCGAGCCTATCTAGACGGCGATCATAAGAAATCTCAGGCTGAGTGGATTGGTGTTCTGAAAGCCGCAAAGGGTGCCAAGACCATCCACGAATTGCTCAAGGGTATTAAGGGGCGATTGCTCTTTCTGGAAGGACCTGATTCTCAAAAATTTGTTCAACGGGGCAATTTTTTCGGTGTGCTCAAACAAATTTTTGCGGAGAGTGAAAATTTTCTTGGACCGAAAAGTGAAATGCTTGCTTCTATTGCACAGTTGACCGAGTGGGAATACGGAGACCAGGAGGATTGGCCCAACAGGCTTATCTGGTGTCAAAAGACCTTGACGATTAAGCAAGCCGCTTACAATAAAGGTGATCCGCGCACGATCTTTGCACTTATGGAGTTAGCTGACACTGAGTATCGATGCGGAAAATTTGATCAGGCAAAAACTAATGCCGAACAAGTCTATGCGTTGGCGGCAAAGTATTCAAACCTTACTGAGCAAGCCAGAGCCAAGAGTCTTCTGCGCAGACTTGCCCGACCCGAAATCCCGGCAAAACCCGCCAAAGCAGTTAAGGCGACCAAAACATCGCTGTTTCCATTTCGGTGCTTACAATTTATAAGTGCGATGTTTTTTACTCCTTGTTACGCACAGGGCGGTGCCGAGAGTGCATTTGCATCGTTGGAGCAAGGCCTTGTGCGACAGGAAGAAGCACACGATCAGGCCTGCTGCGATCGCGGCATTTATAGCAAGAGCTATGACCACTGGACTCAAGCATTTATCAATGGCCGTGATGCCGAAGCGTTAAAAGAATGGGGCGGGGTGCTGAAAGCGGCAAAAGGGGCAGTCAGTATGGTTCGTCTGGCAAGCTGTGCCTGCACGCGTCTGGATTTTCTTGACGGTGACGATGCCGAGAAACTGGACAGACGTGGAGGGGTGTTGGCGGCCATAAAAGTCATGTATGAATCGACCGCAAAAATTGCAGGCGGCGACTCCGAGCAAGCTTTGTCAATCGCTCACTATCTCAGTGATAAGTACAGAAATTCTGCCAAGTATGATCTCAGTGTTCAGTACGAACGAAAGTTTTTTGCACTGAAAGAAAAACAATTTGGAGCCAACGGCTTCCGCTTATTTCCGAATCTGATGGATCTTGCCGATAAAGAATTGGCTGCCAAAGATTACGTGCACGCTCGGGAACATGGCGAGCGCGCGTTAGCGATGGCCGCCAAATGTCATTCTGTGCCGGCTCAATATCGAGCAAGAACTTTTCTGACTAAAGTGAGACTTCAGGGCAACACTCAAAAGGCGAAATAGCCTACCCCTTTACTCAAGAGCCAAATAATTTGAGGAGAGTACAGAGCACCACTCGCGGGGCTTTTAGGCTTGTCTTTTGCCAGCGGGATTGGCATTGGACGGGTATACTGAACTCATAGTCGGCAAGTCTCTTGGGCTCCTGTCTCAAGCGACCAATATCCAATGGGTTAGGAGTGGCGGAGTGGTGGTAAAGAAGCTAAATATTAACTGGTCCATGATATTCATGATGATCGTATCCGTCACGCTCGTAGGCTTTGGACTTATCGCTGTTCTTGAAGGCAACACATCCAGTGACGCTGTAGGCAACTATTTGACTCAGCACAGACTATTCGGATTTGCTCTTCTGATTGTTGGACTTGTTGCCGGTACCTATTCGGTTATGAGCAGAGACGGCTTGATGCGCAAGCATTTCAGTCAGCGCTAGATTTATTTGCTTCTCTGAACAATTGGTCGAACATTTCGCCGCATTCAAGAATCTTTATTGATCAGGGCCTGAATAGTATCGCGCAGTTGTCCTGCTACTTTATGCCTGACCGGGTGAGGGTCCTGGATATATTCGTCCAGATATTGCCCCAGATCGATAGGCTCAGCCAGGCGCAGATAGACATTGCGTTTGGCCAGTTGCTTCGGGCGTTTGATGCGATAGAGTTCACGCTCCAGTTTGAGCACCATTTCGGCCATACGATCTTCGGTCGGTTTTGTCTCCACATACTGCGGTTGCCAGCTTACGAGTTGTGCCACTTCGGTCAGTGCGGCCAGCTCCGCTTTCAATTCTTTCTCTTCTGCCGGACTCAGCTTTGCTTCTAGTCTTTCGCGCAGGTGGGCGCTCACCTGCCAGGCTTGATCGATTGTGGCGGCCTGTTTGTTGAAGGAATCGGTGTTCTTTTCTTCCACCTGTTCCAGAATAGTGCGCCTGGCATGCTCGATGCGCACCGTTAGCTTGGCCAGGCGATTGGTATCGGGGGAAATATGATAAGCGCTTTCTTCGCGCGCTAAAAGTTTTGCCTGGATCAGACGCAACCTTTTGTGTAGCGCATGTGTACTGAGATCCTGGTGCAGTGTTCTCTCCATCCGTGTGACACGTTTTTGCAGGATGGCCGTTATCGGTTCTGCGTAGCTATACTTGATTGAAACCGGCAGTATGTAGGCAGTCCAATTGGGATTGGTGCGGCGTTGTTCGATAATCGCCTGCATGCCGATATCAACGGCTCCACTGTGAAATGGTTGCAGAGATTCGTTGAGATAGAAAATTTCACCTTCCGGAAATATCACCAGGACATCGCTGCCGCCGGCTACTATGTCAATTGCATAGCGCTTGGCGCTGGTATCGTGACCGCCGCGCTCCACCGAAAAATATCCAATACCTTGCAGCCCCAGTCCAGCTAGACCGAAGATCTCGTTGAAGGCTTCGCGGTTGCACATGAGCAAGAAGCGCTTCAGTGATCGTCTGGCAAGATCGAGACAAAGTCTGGGATCGATTTCGTCTGCGTGATTGGGAGTAAGAATAAGCCCCGTGTTCGGAGGTAGACTACGCAAGATCTCCAGATCTTTTTCGTCGATGTGCAATTTATTCTGTCGGTCCAGATCTTGCTTGATAAGCGTTTGGGCCAGCCAGAGCAGCCATTTTGAGGGCTTGGCCGGGATGAAAGGCTGTTTGCTTTTAGCGGAGGAATTATTCGGTGAGTGCAAGGCCCAGATTCTTCCGTAGTTTTTTCTTCTCCAGCGCTTCAGCGCGGAAGGTGCGTCCCCTGTCGGGCTTTGATGTTTGATCCGAGTAGTCGGCCAGGGCATTGAGACATTCGATCAAGAGCTTGAGACCGCGGCCGTTTTCGGTGCCGGCTTTTTTTTCATCACCGTATGGTTTGAGCAAACCATCGGCGGTGTTCAGTTCTGTGTCCGCATCTTTAAAATAACTGCGATCGCGGTCAAATTGTCCCATTCTCAGCCAGGCTTCGGCTTCATCTATCGCGCTGACACGACCACGATTATTGGCCCTGGCTCGGCAATATATTTCCAGAGATTTTCGAAACAGTGGGCGGGCTTCAGTAAACTCATCCTGATAGACGTGGCACTCGGCCAGGTCGAGGTTAAGGGCGGCCAGCTGCGGATCATCGTCGCCGACGAGTTTTTCGTAAGTGCGGACTGTGTCTGTCAGCAGTGTTTCTTGATGATCATAGTCCGAAACAGCAGCCAGTCTGTTGGCGGTATCTCTTATGCCGCTTATGATTGCTGAAAGTCGCAACTCCAGTTCTTTTTGACCGAGATGCGAGATGCCCTGATCTTTGTTGTTCATCAGAGTGTTAATGCCTGTCACGGCAGCTAGCGCTACTTCGTAGTCTCTGTGTGCTCGCAGGCTCGTGATTTTTGTCATCTTATTGATTATATCGGCCTGTTTCTCAAACTGATTTGAGTTTGTATACAGGGTCAGCTCGGAGCGATAAACATTCATCAGCCGACCAAAGTTGTCGCCAAATTTGGAGGCTATGTCTTGGGCCTGCAACAGTTCGCGTTCGGCATCTTCGAAATGTCTCTCTTTGCTTAGATTGTCGCCCCGGGTCAGATGATATGTATACATCCAGCGATCTATCTGGTGGCCGTGATCGTTGGTCGGACCGTCCCAAATAAACAGCACCCAAACACCAAGAGCTGCCGTTGACAGGGCAAGCATTACCGCCAGCAGTCGCGCCGGGAGTTTCCATTTGTGGTACTTAGTGGTGGCGGGCGCCGAGCCTCCATTTGCGGCCGACGCTGAAGTGCCGCTCTGAGCCGCAGGGGCCAGGCCCGAGCCTCCGGAACGTACTTCCAGATTGACGCTGGGAGAATTGGTGCGTGCGACCGTAGCAGAGCTGCGAGGCAGAGTTTCTTTAAATACCTCTTCATAAAAAGCGGCCACACTGGCGAATCTGTCCGCCGGTTTTTTGGCCAGACATTTTAATATGGCATGCTCCAGCTCTTCAGATACGACAACGTTGGGAGCCATTTGTTTAAAGGGTGGTGCCGGTTCTTTCAAATGCTTGTGCATGGTATCAATAGCGGTGGCGCCAGCCAGGGGTCTGCGGCCGGTCAATACCTCATACATCAAGCAGCCGAGGCTGTAGAGATCCGAGCG